>R03__coassemble_31_pt1 | contig 87710 bp, 78 predicted proteins | sample R03__metabat2_high_PE_033 | metagenome-assembled genome bin R03 | reverse complement strand
CAGCTGCCGCTTTTTGAAAGCCCGATGACTGATTGGTCACCGGGCTTTCTTTTTTATTTTGTATATTGCATGAAATTTTGTGCCCATGAAACGTTTTCTGCTTTTTGCTCTTTGCGTCTTCTTCGCCTTTCCCTCTTTTGGAGCCAAGCCGGAGATCGACTCCCAATGGAACGGCGCCAGAGTTGCCTTCCTTGGCGATTCCATCACTGATGCCCGTCAGCTTGACTATCAGGATATTTATTGGCATCAACTCATTCCCATACTCGGTATCGAACCTTATTGCTACGGCATCAGCGGCCGGAGGTGCGACGATATCAAGGCTCAGACCGAAAAACTTCTCTCCGAGCATGGACAGGACGTGGATGCCATCATCATTTTCATCGGCACAAACGATTTCAACGGCTCTGTCCCTCTTGGGCAGTGGTTCGTGGAGGAAGTCGTCGCTGTCAACCGCAACGGGCAGGAATACCGGGTGAAGCATCGTTCCCCTGTGATGGATGCCAATACCGTACGGTCGGACATCAATAAATTCATGTCCTTTATCAAGCACGCCTATCCCACCAAGCAGGTTATTCTTCTCACCCCGATTCATCGCGCATACTTCAACTGCGCCGACAACAACGTCCAGCCGGATGAAAACTACGCAAATCCGCTCGGACTTTATATAGATGACTACGTTAATGTCATCAAGGAGGCCGGGAACGTCTGGGCTGTGCCCGTGATAGATCTCAACAGCATTTGCGCTCTGTATCCTCTTGAGCCTGCCCACAAGCAGTATTTCCGGGAGAGCGCAAAAGACCCCGACGGGGTGCGCCACGACTGTCTTCATCCCAACACCGAAGGCCATCTGCGTATTTCTTATGCCCTGGCTTATCAGCTTCTTGGGTATCCTGCAAGATTCTGAAATCAGACTGCACAAATATATGAACAGAAAAGAATTGGCGGAATCGCTGTTTCGACAAGGATTCAATTGCGCGCAGGCTGTCGTGCTGTCTTTTGAGGACGTCGCGGCATCGCGCGGAATAACCCGCGAGCAGCTCTCTGCGCTTGCAAGCGGCTTCGGCGGTGGAATGGGAAGGATGCGTGAAGTGTGCGGATGCGTGAGCGGCATGACTCTGATAGCGGGACTTCTGTCGCCCGCCGACCCTTCCTGCCACGCTTCCCGTACGACGAATTATGCTCTTGTGCAGAAGTTCGCTGGTGAATTCGGAGCGCAGAACGGATCGATAGTCTGTCGTGAACTTCTCGGATTGCGCACTGCCGCCAAAGAATCCCCCGAGCCCGAGCGGCGCACGGAGCATTATTACAAAAGCCGCCCTTGCGAGCAGCTGGTCGGGTGCGCGGCGGAGATTGTTGCCGATTATCTTGAAAAAATGAGCTGACACATGGAATTGTTTTACTCCAAGAGAATCGCCGGAAGCCTGTGTGAGCTTGATGCCGAGGAGTCGGTGCACTGCGTGAAGGTGCTGCGCCATCGTGTCGGCGACCATATCAATGTAATTGACGGAGAGGGCACTTTCTATGATTGCACGCTGCTGGATGACAGTGCCAAGGCGGCCGTAGCGCGTATCGACGGCGTCCAGCGCTGCTGGGGTGCGCATCCGTATTCGCTTGTGATGGCGGTATGCCCGACAAAGAATATTGACCGTTTCGAGTGGTTCGCGGAAAAGGCGACGGAGATAGGAGTGGATGTGATTGTGCCTGTGATTGGGGAACATTCGGAGAGGAAAGTCGTCAAGACGGACAGAATACGGAAAATACTTCTCTCTGCCACAAAGCAGTCTCTCAAAGGCGCGATTCCGGCTGTGGAGGAGCCGGTGCCGGTGAGCGATTTCATCAGGTCATGCAAAGGGCAGGATGCCCTCAAGCTCATAGCATACTGCTTTGATGACGCGGCTGTGCCGCGCATCTCCATAAACGAGGCTCTTTCGGCCTCCGGAAAGTCTGAAATAATCATTCTGATAGGTCCGGAGGGTGATTTCTCGCACGCTGAAGCGGCTCTCGCTTTGGAATGTGGCTTCGTCCCTGTACATTTGGGCGAAAGCCGCCTGCGCACTGAGACTGCGGCCCTATGCGCTGTGGGTGCTGTGTATCTGAAGAATATTTAAAGCTCTTCTTTAATGTTGTAGGAGTTGCGCTCGGAGGAGGAGCGGGAAATCATTTCGCCGATGAATCCGGCGAGGAAGAACAGTACGCCGATGACAACAGCGAGCAGGGCGAGATAGAACAGGGGCTGGTCCGTCACGGCGCGGAATTTCACGCCTTGACTCTGATGCACGAGCTTGGCTATGATGATCCATACCGTCATCACGAAGCCTACAAGGAACATGAAGATGCCGCTGTATCCGAAGAAGTGCATCGGCTTCTTGCCGAAGGTGCTCAGGAACCACAGGCTCATCAAGTCCAGAAAACCGTTAACGAAGCGGTTCATCCCAAACTTGCTCTTGCCGTATTTGCGCTTCTGGTGATGAACTCTCTTCTCGCCTATCTTGCAGAAGCCGGCGTTCTTTGCGAGATAGGGGATGTAGCGGTGCATTTCGCCGTAAACCTCTATGCTCTTGACGACCTCCAGTCTGTAGGCTTTCAAGCCACAGTTCATGTCGTGGAGCTTGATGCCGGTGATTCGGCGCGCGGTGGCGTTGTACAGCTTGGACGGAAGATTCTTGGTGAGCTTGTTGTCCTGGCGGTGCTGCTTCCAGCCGCTCACCAGGTCGTAGCCGTCTTCTTTGATCATCCGGTACATTTCCGGAATCTCGTCAGGAGAGTCCTGCAGGTCGGCGTCCATGGTGAAGACGACGTCCCCCTGAGCCTTCGCGAATCCGCAGAACAAGGCGGCGGACTTGCCGTAATTGCGGCGGAACCTGATTCCGTGGATATGCGAATCGGAAGCCGCGAGGCCGCTGATGTAGTCCCAGGATGAGTCGGTGCTCCCGTCATCCACCATTATTATCTCGTAGCTATAGGAGTGCTCCTGCATCACCCGGGCAATCCAGGAATTGAGCTCGGGCAGAGACTCGCTCTCATTCAGAAGCGGTACTATTACTGTGATGTCCATATAATTTGTGGGGATTTATTGTTCGTCTGCGGGGCCTTCGGCGAAGGGGTTGGCAGACGGGATGTTGCGTGAAAGAATGGCGGAGAGCACAGTTCCGAACAGGGTGCAGTAGAACAGATTCACCCAGAAGGACATCACTCCCATCTTGGGGAGCATGGCATCCATCGCTTCAAGGCTTGCGGAATCCATCAGAGGGTTCTCTCTCAGGCTGTCCACTGCGCTGGAGAACAGGTCCGGATTGATGAACTGGACATAGGCAAGATATGCTGCGGAGTACAGAAGGGCCGAAAGAAAGGCGGTGGCGATGCCGAACCGGAATGTGTCCGAATTGGTGATGCTGTCATCGGAGGCGGCGAACTTCTTCATAAACAGGCGCATAAGCAGTATGCACCCGGCGAATTTCGTGGCCCACAGCACGAAGTTTACAAAGCTGACGGTGATGAGTGCATTGCAGGCCATATAGGCTATGCTCGCGCCGCCTAGCGCCAGACCGGCCTTGCCGGCTTCGTTCCAAAGAGTCTTCTTGTCTGTCATAACAGATACAAAGATAGAAATTTTTCATATCTTTGTAGGCTAGGAATAATTTATAATGAATAATATATGTTGACAATTGCTTTTACGGACGGTTCCGTCAGGCCCTGGGACGATGCCCAGACCAGACACATCTTCTGGCACTCTTCGGCGCATCTGATGGCCGAGGCTCTCGAGGCCCTGTATCCCGGAGTGAAGTTCGGCGTGGGGCCCGCTGTGGAGACCGGATTCTATTATGATGTGGATCTGGGCGACACCCAGATCAGCGACGCAGACCTCCCCCGGATCGAGGCCAAGATGATTGAGCTTGCCCGCACCAAGGAAACCTTCGAGCGCAGCGAAGTCTCCAAGGCCGATGCACTGAAGTATTTCACCCGGAAGGGAGACAAGTACAAGTGCGAGCTCATCGAGGACCTCGAGGACGGCACTATCAGTTTCTACAAGAACGGCAACTTCACGGACCTGTGCCGCGGACCTCACGTCAAACACGTGGACGATATCAAGGCCGTGAAACTCACCGCCATAGCCGGCGCCTACTGGAAAGGCGACCAGAAGCGGGAGCAGCTCACCCGCATCTACGGCGTGACTTTCCCCAAGAAGTCCATGCTGGACGAATATCTGCAGATGCTCGAGGAGGCGAAGAAGCGCGACCACCGCAAGCTCGGCAAGGAGATGGAACTTTTCACCTTTTCCTCCCGCGTGGGCCTCGGCCTGCCTCTGTGGCTGCCCCGTGGCGCCCAGATGCGTTACACTCTGGAGCAGTTCCTTCGCGCCAGACAGCAGGAGCTCGGCTATCTTCCGGTCGTGACTCCGCACATCGGAGCCAAGGACCTGTATGTCACCTCCGGCCATTACGCCAAGTACGGCAAGGACTCTTTCCAGCCCATCCATACCCCGCAGGAGGGCGAGGAATATATGCTCAAGCCTATGAACTGCCCCCACCACTGCGAGATTTTCCGCAGCTCGCCTCGCTCATACCGCGACCTGCCCCTTCGCTTCGCGGAGTTCGGCACCGTGTACCGCTATGAGCAGAGCGGAGAGCTCCACGGGCTCACGCGTGTGCGCGGTTTTACCCAGGACGACGCCCATCTGTTCTGCCGCCCCGACCAGCTGCAGGAGGAGTTCGAGAAGGTTATCGATCTGATTCTCTATGTCTTCCGCACACTCAAGATGTCCGACTACAGCGCTCAGATTTCCCTGCGTCACCGTACGGACCACAGCAAGTACATCGGAAGCGAGGAGAATTGGGAGAAGGCAGAGCAGGCCATCATAGATGCTGCGGCAAAGAAAGGCCTCAATACGGTTGTGGAATATGACGAGGCCGCATTCTACGGGCCCAAGCTCGACTTTATGGTCAAGGACGCCATTGGACGCAAGTGGCAGCTCGGCACCATCCAGGTGGACTACAACCTGCCCGAGCGTTTCCAGCTTGAATTCACCGACGTCGACGGCAGCAAGAAGCGCCCTGTGATGATTCACCGCGCTCCGTTCGGCAGCATTGAGAGGTTTACCGCCGTGGTGCTTGAGCACACTGCGGGGCATCTGCCTCTCTGGCTCTCTCCCGATCAGGTTAAGGTGTTGCCTATCAGTGAAAAATATGCAGATTATGCAGAAAAAATTTGCAGTTTGCTGAAAAATTCCGAAATTCGCGCCTCCGTTGATTCCCGTAACGAGACTCTCGGGAAGCGTATCCGCGAAATCTCCCTTCTCAGGGTGCCCGTGCTTGCAATCGTGGGCGAGAAGGAAGCCGCCGAGGGTACAGTTTCCGTACGCAGAGAAGGAACGGACCAGGGAAGTATGAGCGCGGAGAAATTTGTTGAATATTTAAAGGCAGCAGTTGCCGAAGAACTGGCTTGATGGCAGGACCCTACAGACCGAAGCCGACCTTCAAACCCAAAGGTCGCAAACCGGACCCTCGACTTCAGAAGAAGGACGAGAACGAACTCAACATCAATGAGGAGATAACCGCTCCTCAGGTACGCCTTGTCGGCGAGAATATCCCCGAGCAGGGTATATTCCCTCTTGCACGCGCGCTTCAGATGGCAGATGAGATGGAACTCGATCTGGTGGAAATCAGCGCCAAAGCCGACCCTCCCGTGTGCAAGATAATGGACTACCAGAAGTATCTCTACCAGCAGAAGAAGAAGGCCAAGGAGATGAAGTCCAATGCCGCCAAGGTCGTCATAAAGGAGATACGCTTCGGGCCCAACACCGACGAGCACGACTTCCAGTTCAAGCTCAAGCACGCTCAGGAATTCCTGCAGGAGGGCAGCAAGGTGAAGGCAAGCATCTTCTTCCGCGGAAGGTCCATAATGTTCAAGGATCAGGGAGAGAAGCAGCTTCTGCGTTTTGCCGTGGAGCTCGAGGAGTTCGGCCGTGCTGAGAATATGCCGGTGCTCGAAGGGAAGAGAATGACGATGATGCTCGCCCCTAACAAGAAAAAATAAAAAAGCCGTCCCTCATAGGTGGACGGAAAGTATAGTATTAATTTTAATTTTAACAACAATGGCAAAGCTTAAGACCAATTCCGGTGCCAAAAAGCGCTTCACGCTTACCGGATCGGGAAAAATCAAGAGGAAGCACGCTTACCACAGCCACATCCTCACCAAGAAGACCACCAAACGCAAGAGAAACCTCGATCATTTCGCAATCATCGAGAAGGTTGACGTTGCAAGGGTAAAAGAATTGTTGGTTCTCTAAAAGTATTGAATTATGCCTAGATCAGTAAACTCTGTAGCCTCAAGGGCTCGCCGCAAGAAGATTCTCAAGAGAACCCGCGGTAACTTCCTCTCAAGGAAAAATGTCTGGACCGTAGCGAAGAACACCTATGAGAAAGGTTTGACTTACGCTTATCGTGACCGCAAGACCAAGAAGCGCAATTTCCGTGCACTCTGGATTCAGAGAATCAATGCCGCCGCACGCCAGTACGGTATGTCTTATTCTCAGTTTATGGGCAAGCTCGGCAAGCAGAACATCGGTCTCAACCGCAAAGTGCTCGCCGACCTGGCGATGAACAATCCCAAGGCATTCGAAGCTATAATCAATTCCGTAAAATAGTTTGAAGGGTGGGCCGGAAGAAGATCAAAACCAAGAGCAAGCTTCTCAACTGGATTCTGGACTGGCTTGACGCCATCCTCTTTGCGGTTGTGGTGGTGACGCTGATCAATATCTTCTGGTTCCAGGCATTCAAGATACCTTCGCCCTCAATGGAGAGTTCTCTCTACACCGGAGACCATCTCTTCGTGAGCAAATTGACATACGGCGCCAGGATGCCCCAGACACCTCTGACAATCCCGTTCACGCACAACACCATATTCGGAAAGGAGTCATATTCGACCTCCGTCCAGTGGAAATACAGGCGTCTTCCGGGTTTCAGAAAAGTCCGCAAAGGTGATGTGGTGGTGTTTAATTTTCCGCACGGCGACACGGTTCTGGTGAATTCCCCGGTGGATGACTACCATACGCTGGTGAGGATGTTCGGCAGGCAGAAGGTCTCCTCCTTCGGTCCCGTCATCTCCCGTCCGATGGATAAGAAGGACCACTACGTCAAGAGATGCGTCGCCACTCCCGGTGACACTCTCGAGGTTCGGGACGGTCTGGTCTGGATTGACGGAGAGCAGCAGGAAGTCTGGCCGGGAGTCCAGCTGTCCTACAGAGTGACCACCAAGGCACGCACTTATGAAGACGCGTTCACCTCGGAGAAGCTCGAGAAGGTCAGAAGTTCGGCCAATGTGCTGAGCGTGGAACCGCTCCTGGACACTGTCCCCTCGGACGTGAGTCTGGAGATTTTCCCGTTCACGGAGGATTCCGGATGGACCAGGGACTATTTCGGGCCTGTCTGGATTCCGGAAAAGGGCGCGACCGTGGAAATCAGTGAGGCCAATCTGCCGCTATATGAGAGTATCATACGCGACTATGAGGGAGGGAGCGTCGAGCAAGCGCTCGAGGATGGATGCTATACGTTCAAACAGGATTATTATTTTATGATGGGAGACAACAGACACAACTCCCTCGACTCAAGATACTGGGGATTTGTTCCCGAGGACCATATAGTCGGCAGGCCGGTTGTGGTGTGGCTCTCCATCGACAAACAGAAGTCTTTCCCCAAGAACATACGCTGGGAAAGGTTCTTCAAAACGAATTTTAACAAATAAAAAAAGATAATTATGGCAAAGGTTTGTCAAGTAACCGGAAGAAAGAGAATGAAAGGCAACAATGTTGCCCATTCCAAGCTGCGCACCAAGCGCGACTTCTCCCTCAATCTGAAGAACAAGAGGTTCTGGAGTGAGGAAGAGCAGAGGTACATCACCCTCAAGGTATCCTGCAAGGGTATGAGAATCATCGAGAAGAACGGTCTGGAGGCCACCCTCCGCGACGCTCAGAAGAAAGGATTGGTTAACCTTGTTTAAATTCTTACATCATGGCAAAGAAAGCAAAAGGCAACAGGGTACAGGTTATCCTCGAGAGCATTGAGAACAATGCGGAAGGAAAGGCGATGGTGTCCCGCTACATCACCACCAAGAACAAGAAGAACAACCCCGAGCGCATAGAGCGCAAGAAGTACCACGCAGGCGTGGGCAAGGTCACTGTTCACAAAGAAATCAAATAAATTATAGGAGATTGAATTATGGCAAAGAAAGCCGTCGCAACATTCGCAGCCAAGGCCGGTGCCAAGAGCATGGTCAAGTGCATCCGTATGGAAAAGTCTCCCAAGACAGGCGCTTACGTCTTCACAGAGCAGCTTGTGGAGTCTGACAAGGCAAAGGATTTCTTCAACAAGAAATAATTTACCTTCCGATACAAAAAGAGAGGCTTCGCAGGCGCGAAGCCTCTCTTTTTTGCCGTATCTTTTGTATATTTGCAAACTATGGCATCAAGTTTCTTTCAGAAGATAGGCAGAGCTCTCGCCGGCAAGTCCAGAGTGGATGATGACACGCTGGATGCGATCGAGGAGGCTCTGGTGGAGTCCGACATGGGCGTGGACACCACTCTCAAGCTTATTGACAATCTCGAGGAGAGGGTCCGGCAGGACAAGTACATGAGCTTCGATGAGCTTGTGGGCCTGCTGCGTGAAGAAATATCCAAACTGATTCCTGCCTCGGGCGCGCTTCTTGAAGGCGACCGGAAGAAACCGTTCGTGGTGCTCGTTGTCGGAGTGAACGGGGTGGGCAAGACAACGACAATCGGGAAACTGGCGAATTATTGGCGCAAGCAGGGACTCAAGGTGATGCTCGGCGCCGCGGACACGTTCCGGGCGGCGGCTGTGGACCAGCTCGTGATTTGGGCCGGGCGCGCCGGCGTGGAAATCGTGAAGCAACAGATGGGCTCCGACCCTGCGGCCGTGGCTTACGACACTGTCAAGTCCGCCGTGGCGAAGGGAGCCGATGTGGTGCTCATAGACACTGCCGGGCGCCTGCACAACAGGGTGGACCTTATGAACGAACTGACGAAAATCCGCAACTCCGTGCGCAAGGTCATTCCCGATGCCCCGCATGACGTGATGCTGATTCTTGATGCAAGTACTGGCCAGAATGCATTCGCGCAGGCCCGGGAGTTTGCGCGCTCAACCGACATAACTTCCCTGACTGTCACCAAACTCGACGGCACAGCCCGCGGCGGCGTGGTGGTCGGCGTGTCCGACCAGTACGGCATTCCCGTGCGTTTCATCGGGGTGGGAGAAGGGATTGACGACATCGAGGCCTTTGATAGGCAGAAATATATAGAGAAACTGTTTACCCCCGAAGATTTAAAATAAAGACAGATATGAAGCTCAGTTACAATTGGCTCAAGGATTATTTGAAGTGTGACCTCACGGTGCAGCAGATTGCTGACGCCATGACGTCGATAGGAATAGAAGTGGACAGCGTGGAGGAGCAGGAGTGCGTGGAGGGCGGTCTGGCTGGCGTGGTGGTGGCACACGTGCTCACCTGCGAGTCTCATCCGGACTCCGACCATCTGCACGTGACCACGGTCGATGACGGCGGAGCGGAACCTCTTCAGGTCGTTTGCGGCGCTCCCAATGTCTCCGCCGGCCAAAAAGTGCTTTTTGCCCGCCTGGGAGCTGTCCTGCCCGGTGATTTCAAAATCAAGAAATCGAAGATCCGCGGAGTCGAGAGTTTCGGGATGATATGCGCGGAGGATGAGCTGGGCATCGGCACAAGTCACGAGGGCATAATGGTGCTCCCCGAAGATGCTGTCCCCGGGACTCCCGCCAAGGAGTACCTCGGACTGGAGAGCAGCGCCGTAATCGAGTATGAAATCACGGCCAATCGCGTGGATGCTTCTTCCCATTGGGGAGTTGCGCGCGACCTGTATGCTTATCTCAGGCTCAACGGTGTCTCGTGCGAGCTGACCCTCCCCTCGGACGACTGCTATCTTCCCGAGGCGGGCGAGGGAGGTATAGACGTGGAGGTGCTCGACCCTTCGGGAGCTCCCCGCTACTGCGGCGCCACGATACGCGGCGTCAAAGTGGGCCCGAGCCCCGAATGGCTCCAGAAGAAGCTTCAGAGCATAGGCTCCCGCCCGATAAACAACATTGTGGATATCTCCAACTTCATACTCTTCGAGCTCGGACAGCCGCTTCACACTTTCGACGCCCGCAAGGTGGGCTCCAAGGTGATTGTGCGCAGAGCCGCTGACGGAGAAGGTATCAAGACTCTGGATGGAGTGGACCGCAAGCTCTGCTCTTTTGATATGGTGATTGCAAACGAGGAGGGCCCTATGTGCATTGCCGGCGTGTTCGGAGGAGAGGAGAGCGGCGTGACGGAGGGGACCGTGGACGTGTTTGTGGAGAGCGCGTATTTCGACCCCGCAAGCATACGCAGGACCGCCAAGAAGGAGCAGCTCCAGACAGATGCCTCTTTCCGGTACGAGAGAGGCTGTGACCCGCAGATGCCTCCTTTTGCGCTGCGCAGAGCCGTGCGGCTCATTCTTGAATGTGCCGGCGGCACGGTGGACGGTGCGGTAAGGGAAGTGTATCCGGAGAGAATCGAGCGCAAGAGGGTGGACCTCGATTATGACAGGATGGAGGCTTTCATAGGTCAGAAGATCGGCCACGAAAAGATAGAGAGCATACTCGCGGACCTCGGATATGACTTCGAGCAGAAACGCGAGGGCGGATCCGTTGTCCGCGTGCCCGGCTATATGGTGGATGTGTACCGTGAGTGCGACGTGGTGGAGGAAGTGCTCCGCATCTACGGCTATGACAACATCGCCATCCCCCACCATATGAAGATGAGCGTCAACGCAACTCCCAATCCGGAGCCGGAAGCGGTCCGGAACCACATATCCAACTTCCTCGCATCCAATGGCTTCACGGAGATAATGAATAATTCTCTCACCAAAGGGGAATATTATGCGAAGCTGCGGACCTGGCCTGCGGAGCGCTGCGTCAAAATTGTGAATCCCTTGAGTCAGGATCTCAACGTCCTCCGTCAGAGTCTGCTTCCCGGCGGCCTTGAGGTCATAGCCTACAACATAAACCGCCAGACGTCTTCTCTCAAGACATTCGAATACGGCAGCGTGTATCAGCATCTCGACGGCAAGACAACGGAGTCGCTGGAAGGATATGAGGAACATCAGAATTTCTGCCTGATGCTGACCGGTACGCCGGACAAGTCCTGGCGCGGCGAGGCTCCGAAGAGCAATTATTTCCAGCTCAAAGGTTATCTGGAGCTCCTGTTGAAACGCTATGGCGCAGACCTCGGCAAGATGTGGACGGAACCCGCCCCCTCTGATATCTACAGCGAGGGTATGACCTACAAGCTCCCCGGTGGCGGGAAGGTTGTGGCGACTATGGGACAGGTCAGCCCCGCGCTCGCCAAAGGGTTCGGCATCAAGCAGGGAGTGTTCGCTGCGGAGATTGTGTGGCCGGTGCTTTTCGAGCTCGTCAGAAGGGACAAGGTTGCATTCAAGGAAATGCCTCGTTTCCCCGAAGTCAGGCGCGACCTTGCGCTTCTGCTCGATGAAAGTGTCACTTATGATGCCCTTCGTGCCGCCGCCTTCAAGTCTGCCGGCAAGCTGCTCAAGCAGGTCGGCTTGTTCGACGTGTATCGCTCCGACAAACTCCCCGAGGGCAAGAAGCAGTATGCTCTAAGCTTTGTGATTCAAGACAGCGAGAAGACCCTTACCGATCAAGACACGGAGCGTGTGATGGAGCGTCTGCTCAAGACTTTCCAGACTCAGTTCGGTGCAGTGCTCAGATAGCGGAATGGCAACTCGCAGGGTCATATGCGCGGCGCTGGCGGCTTTGGCGGCCGCTCTCACTCTCGCCGGATGCGCGCAGCACGCGAGAATTATCCCGGAGTCCAGACTCTCGAGGATTTATGCCGATATGCTCATCGCCGACCAGTGGATCAAGGACAATCCTTCGCAGCGCAAGGTCGCCGACACTACGCTTTTTTATGAACCCATTTTCCGCAAGTACGGTTACACCACCCGGGATTACCAGGCCACGGTGGACAAGTACATTCAGGACCCGGAGAAGTTCAAAAAAGTGGTCGAGGCCACTGTGGGGATAATTCAGGAGATGGAGACCCGAACAATCCAGAAGCGTGACCTGTTGGACAGGATACGCAGGGCGAATTTTGCAATCCGCGGCTATCAGCCAAAGGATTTCGACACCATATCCCTGTGGCCGGACGGGGCCGTTCGTGACAGCGTTTGTGTGGTATTAATCAGATCTTTAGAAAATGAACAATTCAGACATCCTTAAGCAGTGTTTCTCGTTTATGGACCTGACCACCCTCCATCCGGAGGACACTGCTCAGTCCGTGAAGGACCTTGTGGAAAAGGCCAACGAGATTCCCGCACGTTTCCCTTCGGTGCCTCTGCCGGCTTCGGTGTGTGTGTTCCCCAATTTCGCCGCCACCGTGCGGAGCGCCAGAGTGAGCCCTGAACTTCACGTCACCGCTGTCTCCGGGTGCTTCCCCGCATCCCAGAGCTATCTTGAGGTGAAGGTGCTGGAAAGTGTCCTCGCAGTGCGTGGCGGGGCGGACGAGATAGACATTGTGCTTCCTCTGAACTCTTTTCTCGCCTCGGACTGCCAGGCAGCCTCTTCGGAAATACGCCGGATCAGAGAGGCGATTGTGCAGGAGGCGGCGGCTCTCGGGCGCCCCGTGGTGCTTAAAGTCATACTCGAGACCGGTGTTCTCGGCAGCGATGCCCTTATCGAGAAGGCGTCCCTGCTTGCGATGGAGGCCGGCGCCGATTTTATCAAGACATCCACCGGGAAGGTGAGCGTCAATGCCACTCCCGGAGCCGCGCGCGTGATGTGCGGAGCTATCAGGAAATACTACGAGGCCACCGGCAGGATGGTGGGCTTCAAGGCTGCCGGAGGCATCTCCACCGCTGATGAGGCTATGGAGTATTATTCAATAGTCTCGGAAATTCTCGGTCCCGAGTGGCTCGACAAGAAATATTTCCGCTTCGGAGTGAGCCGTCTGGGCAACAGCCTGTTGAGCGGTATCACCGCGGAGACGGTCAAATTCTTCTGAAACGTTTTTTTCTTGTTAAATTTTGTTTTACGCAGGCCGTTTCCGCAGCAGCGGGGACGGCCTTTTGCATTTTATGCGTTTCCTTGTCAGGGAAACGGAAAAGCCGCGCCACCTTTGCCTCAAAAACAGCGTAGCTTATGAAAAGATTTTTGGTAATGGCGATTTTGGCGGTGGCAGCCACCGCCTGCGCCGACAGGATCCTCCTCCCCGTCTCCGAGAATGTGGACGTCGAGGGCGAAAGTGGAATAACCCACGAGATGATTGTGCTGGGAGACCGTCTTGAAGACCCGTTCACCGTTGAGAACATGACAAAGGCCGTGGAGTCGCTCTACCCTTCGAAGGCCGGGCGTATCGTACTCGAAGCTACGGACATCTATGTCCGCTTTCTGCCGAAGGACAGGAGCGAGTATGATCTGCTCGAATCCCTGTGCCCGAATCTTATGGACCACCCTGTGGATTATGAAATCGTGCAGGAAGGTGATTATTATCGGGATCCGCAAATCGCGGAGGATGAGCTCACCTGGCAATATGCCGTCGTACCGGCGGGATTCGAGTTCCCGGAAGGGATAAACTATGAGATTATAGACGAATGCTATATCAGTTCCGGTGTCACAAAAGACGGGATTGACTGGGATGCCGTGGAGCGGGAATCCTATCGCCTGACAGGCAACGAAGCCCTTCTCGCCTCTCCTACGAAAGCGGGTTATAACGGGCCGCACGGCCGTATAACACTTTTGGACCCCGAGCGCTCGGAGGAGCCGGAAGGAGTGAAGGGCGTGCTGGTCAACTGCAATTCCTTCGTGAAATTCTGCAGCGCCTACACCGATGAGGACGGGTACTACGAGATGGACAAGTCTTATTCCAGCGACCCGCGTTTCCGCCTCGTGTTCAAGAACGTGAAAGGCTTTGCCATTGGCTTCAATCTCGTCCTGCTGCCGGCTTCGATCTCCACTTTGGGGCGCTGCTCTTCGGAAGGGGTGAGCGTGGACGTGACTCCGGAATCTGACCGCAGACAGTTCTGCCGATGTGTGGTCAACAATGCGGGATATGAATATTATTGTTCTTGCGAAGGGTCGAATTCGAAGATGACCGCGCCGCCGTCCAATCTGAGGATATGGCTCCTGTATGGACTGGAGGCAAGCAGCGCGGTGATGCTGCAGCAGGGAGCGCTTATCGACGGAAGCCTGCTGGACCAATTCCTTGGAGAGTTCTGCAGCCTGGTGAAGATGTTCCTTCCGGACATTACGCTCGGGATGAACGGGAAGGATACATACAGGCAAATCTACAACGCTACGGTGCACGAATTCGCCCACGCGAGTCACTTTATGCAGGTGGGGACCGATTTCTGGAACGCATACATTAAATTCATTGTGAAATCTTTCGTCACTTCCGGATTTGTCACTTACGGCACCGGCACGGAGGAGAATCACGGATACTGCGAAGTGGGGGAGATGTGGGCGTATTATGTCCAGACGGTGATGCACAGGGAAAGGTACTCGGACAATGAGGCGGTGTTCGGCACTTCGTACTGGTTCAGTCCGCAGATTTTCTTGTATCTGGACGAGCGCGGGCTCTCGCGGTACAATATTTTTGCCGCCTTGACCAAAGACATTGTGGACAAGGAAATCCTTCAGGACAAGCTCTTGAGCCTCTATCCGTCTTTTAAGGCCACAATTAATCAGGGATTTGGAAGATATAATTGATTTTTCCCAAAAAGTTTGTATATTTGCAGTCCGGTCTAAGACCGGGCTATATTGCGCGGGTGGCGAAATGGTAGACGCGCTAGTTTCAGGAGCTAGTGGGGTAAAACCTGTGTGAGTTCGAGTCTCATCTCGCGCACTGAAATGCCGGAGTGCTTACACCTCGGCATTTTTTTGTTTACAATCGTATGCAAGACATTAGAAACATAGCGATTATCGCACACGTGGACCACGGCAAGACTACGCTCGTGGACAGGATGATTTATCAGGCCAATCTCGTGCGCCAGCCCGAGAATCTCGGCCAGCTGATTCTGGACAACAACGACCTTGAGAGGGAGCGCGGCATCACAATTCTCGCAAAGAATGTGTCTGTCATCTACAAGGGGGTGAAAATCAATATTATAGATACTCCGGGTCACTCTGATTTCGGGGGCGAGGTCGAGAGAGTCCTTAATATGGCTGACGGCGTGCTGCTTCTTGTGGACGCGTTCGAAGGCTGTATGCCCCAGACCCGTTTTGTGCTCCAGAAAGCCATCCAGATGGGGAAGAAACCCATCGTGGTGGTCAATAAGGTGGACAAGCCCAACTGCCGCCCCGACGAGGTGCAGGAAGAGGTCTTCGACCTTATGTTCAATCTCGGTGCTTCTGAAGAGCAGCTGGATTTCCAGACCGTGTTCGGCTCCGCCAAGCAAGGGTGGATGTCAATGGACTGGAAGAACCCCACGCAGGACATCACGCCTCTGCTGGACACCATTCTGAAGGAGATCCCTTCTCCGGAAATGGTGGAAGGCACACCCCAGATGCTCATTTCCTCTCTTGAGTACTCCCCTTATGTGGGGCGCATTGCCGTCGGGCGCATCACCCGCGGATCCCTCAAGAGCGGCCAGCAGATAAGCCTTTGCAAGCGCTATGACGTGGTCCAGAAGCAGAAGGCCAAGCAGCTTATGGTCTTCGAAGGGCTCGGCAAGACCAATGTGGACGAGGTCCAGTGCGGCGACATTTGCGCTGTGGTGGGCATAGACGGATTCGAAATCGGAGACACCATCGCGGATCCGGAGACTCCGGAAGCCCTCCCTCCCATCGCCATCGACGAGCCCACGATGAGCATGCTCTTCACCATCAATAATTCTCCTTTCTTCGGCAAGGACGGCAAGTTTGTCACTTCCCGCCATCTCAAAGAGCGTTTGGACAAGGAGCTTGAGAAGAACCTTGCCTTGAGGGTGAAGCCGGGCGTGTCCGCTGATTCCTTCATAGTGTACGGCCGCGGGGTGCTCCATCTTTCCGTGCTCATAGAGACTATGCGGCGCGAGGGGTTCGAACTTCAGGTCGGACAGCCCAAGGTGTTGGACAAGACCATAGGGGGACAGAGGTGCGAGCCCATCGAGGAACTTTCAATAGAGGTGCCCGAGGAATTCGTCGGGGCCGCCATAGAGATTTCCACTCGCCGCAAGGGCGCTCTTGTGCATATGGAACCGCGTGGAGACAGGACTCTGCTCGAGTTCGAAATCCCGACAAGAGGCCTTATGGGGCTTCGTTCCAATCTTCTGACAGCATCTCAGGGAGAGGCTGTGGTGGCGCATCGCTACAAGGAATATCAGCCGTACAAGGGAGAAATTGAGCACCGCAACAACGGCTCTCTCGTGTCCATCGAGACAGGAGAGGCGATTGCGTATTCGATGAACAAACTTCTGGACCGCGGCCGTTTCTTCGTTGAACCCGGCGAGCCGATCTACGGCGGTCAGGTGGTCGGCGAGCACACAAGGGAGCGTGACCTCAACATCAACATCTGCAAGACAAAGAAACTCACGAACGTGCGCGCCGCGGGGTCGGACGAAAAGATAGTCCTTCCTCCCGCCATCAAGTTCTCTCTTGAGGAAGCGCTCGAGTATATCCAGGACGACGAACTTGTGGAGGTGACCCCTCACGCCATGAGAATCCGCAAGATTCTGCTTGATCCTCTGGCGAGAAAAAGAAATAGCGACAACGAAGATTGATATTAGCAAAAATTTTACTACCTTTGCAACCCTTTATAGTTAAACTCAATGCATTGAAGTCCGGCACAAGCCGCCTTGAGTGGCATGCGGACGCAGAGTTCTTTGGAATTTTCGAGAATGCGGAGATTCTCGGTGCAGACCTGCAGGTGACTGCAGTGTTGCACAACAGGGGCCTTACGGTGGACGTGGAGTGCGGAATCAAGGGCAGTGTCACCGTCCCTTGTGACAGATGTCTGGAGGATCTTGTCATTCCTGTGGACACCGGCTTCGAGGAAGTCTATACTCCGGATTCCGATGAGCTGGACATCAGCCAGGAGGTGTATGACTACGTCATGACATCGCTCCCCCTGCAGAGAGTCCACGAGGAAGGAGGATGCAATGGCGAGACTGTAAAGTATTTGAGCAAATAATATTTAAAAAGATAAAGAAATGGCACATCCGAAACACAAACTTTCAAAGCAGCGCAGAGACAAGCGTCGTACCCACGATTTCGCTCCCGTCCCTACCCTTGCAACCTGCCCCAATTGCGGCGCAACTGTGATGTATCACTGCGTATGCCCTGAGTGCGGCTATTATCGCGGCCGTCAGATCATCGTCAAGAACGCCGAGTAGCATCTTCCGGAGGCCGCTGTGAACGCGGCCTTTGCGGTCCCTTAGTTCAACGGATAGAACGGAGGTTTCCTAAACCTTAAATAGTGGTTCGATTCCACTAGGGACTACCAAATTATGTGGTCTATGCCGAAATCCAGGACATTGGCCCCGTTCGTTTTCCTGCTGATGCTTCTGACCTCCTGTGCCGGAGGCCGGAGCGTGGAATTTCCGGAAGTACTTCACGCCGTGCCCACGGATGCCATTGTGGTGGCTTCCGCGAGGAGTCTGGACGTCGCCTTCGAGATGATGCGCATCGATTCGACAGATGTGATGCGCACTCTCGGATGGGGTGAGCTCGCAGAGCGCCCTGCGGCCATATCTTATGTTTATAACGGGGAGGCCGCTCTCTCGCCTGTGTTGTGCGTGGAGGCCGGGGGCTCTCCTTCCGACAGTCTTGGCTCGGTGCGCGAAGTGCTTCGTGGCGCCGCGGCCCGCAAGCTCAAGGCCGCGTATTTCCCCGCGGACAAACTCTCTCTCGGGTGCAATGTGGTAATTATCACCGGCACGCAGTCCATGTTTGCATCGGTGTTGCGTCATCTTCAGGCAGGCAAGTCCATTCTGGACGCGGCCAACTTCAAGGATGCCGCCGCTCTCTCGCAAAGGAGGGACTTCGTGGCCTTTCGCAATGCTTCGCTCGACAAAGTCCTGCCGCGTGGCTATCTGCCTGCCTTCGACCGCAAGCAGATGCTGCGTTTCGCAAAGAGCTTCGCGGACTGGACTGTCATAGTGCCCGGAGAAGGGCAGACGCTCCTGCACTCCTGGCAGCATGAGGGCGCGGCGCAGTTTGCCAATGTGCTCAAGGCGCTGCCGGCGGTCGCGTGCAGTCTGGGATATGTGCTTCCCGAAGGCGCGACTTTCGCTTTCAGTATGCCTGTGGGACCCAAATGGAGGACGGAGTATGCGGCTTATCGTGACGCCTGCGCCAATCTTGACAAGTATGAGCGCGAAATCAGCCGCCTCAAGGGGCAGACGGGAGTGAATCCGCTTGCGTGGGAAAAGGAGAAGGGGGTCGCGGAAGTCGGTCTTGTGAGATGGGACACCGGCAGGCAGGCCGTCCTTGTCAGGGCAGAACGCGCCGGCTCTTATGCGGGAGTGCTTGAGAACGACACGCCGGGTTTTGTGAAGGCATTGTATGGCGGTGCTTTCTCTCTTGTGCAGGATACCCACAAGGCGGTTTCTCCCGAAGGCTGGATTGTGTTCGGGACGAAGGAAGATGTCGAGAGGTATCTTCTTTCTGTACGTGCCCGGCCCTCGGAACTCTGGCCTCTTGGAGGCGTGAAGTTCGTCTTCTGGGAGCCTGGACATTTATTCACTTCTGATGACAAACAAATTTCCATATGGAATTCACTTCACTGAACGCTCTGCTCGAGAGCAGCTTCAAAGAAAATTGGGACCGGCCGGCCCTCTCGGACTATCAAGGGGCCGGAATGACTTATGGTGAGCTTGCAGGCAGGATAGCCCGTCTGCACATGCTCTTCTACCATGCCGGACTCAAGCCGGGAGACAAGGTGGCCTTATGTGGCCGCAACCAGTCCAACTGGGGCGTGTGCTTCCTTGCAGCCGTGACATACGGGGCGGTGGCCGTGCCTATCCTGCACGAATTCAAGCCCGGCAACATCCATTATCTGGTGAATCACTCGGAGGCCAGAATGTTTTTTGTCGGCGATGTGATTTGGGAGAGTATCTCGGAGGCAGAAATGCCTGCCCTGGAGGTTATAGTCCAGATAAGCAACCTTCAGTTCCTGTATGCCGGTGGAGCCGACGTGGAGCAGAAGGGCAGGGAGCTCGACAAGGCTTTTGAAGAAAAATACCCTGCGGGATTCGGTCCTCAGGACATATCGTATTGGAACGACTCTCCCGAGGAGCTGGCGCTGATCAATTACACCTCGGGGACCTCCGGATTCTCAAAGGGAGTGATGCTCCCGTACAGGGCGCTTCTTGCAAACATCAGATTCGCTTTCGAGACCGCCGAGCCGCAGATGAACTGCGAATCCGAGGTGGTGGCTCTGCTGCCTTCCGCGCATATGTATGGACTGATGTTTGAATTCCTTTTCGAGATTACCTGCGGCGCGCACGTGCATTTCTTGACCCGTGTCCCCAGTCCTAAGATAATCGTCAAGGCCTTCAAGGAAGTGAGGCCGGACATCATTGTCTCCGTCCCTCTCATTATCGAGAAGATGTATAAGTCCGTCATCAAGCCGCAGGTGGACCGCAACAAGCTTTTCCTGAGTCTGCCGATTGTGGACCAGATGGTGCTCAAGAAGGTACGTGACGCGATGATTGATGCATTCGGAGTCAAATTCGAGGAGGTCATCCTCGGAGGCGCGGCGTTCAATCCGGAGGTGGAGGCCTTCCTCAGACGCATCCATTTCCCGTTCACGGTGGGCTACGGGATGACTGAATGTGGTCCCATCATAACATATTCCAAGTGGTATCGTACCAAGAAAGGATCCTGCGGCACTCCCGTCCCGGGGTGTTTCGTGCGCATAGATTCTCCGCAACCTTCGCAGGTGCCGGGTGAGGTGCAGATAAAGGGAGATAATGTGTTCTCCGGCTACTACAAGAACGAAGCGGCAACTGCAGAGGCATTCACCGAGGATGGATGGTTCCGCACCGGAGATATGGGCGTGGTGGATGAAGAGGGGTATCTGTATCTGCGCGGCAGGCTGAAGTGCATGATTCTCGGCCCGTCCGGCCAGAACATCTATCCCGAGGAGATAGAGGCTGTCATCAACAACGTCAATTATGTGGTGGACTCTCTCGTGGTCGAGGACGGTGGCCACCTCACCGCTCTCATCTATCCGGACCACAGGCAGGGAGAAGCCGACGGATTGCCTCGTCAGGCATTGGAAAAGCGTATTCTTTCCAGCCTGCCGGAAATCAACAAGAGCCTTCCCAATTATGCCCAGATACACAAGATTGAGTTTATGCCCGAAGACTTCGAGCGCACGCCCAAGAAGAACATCAAGCGGTACCTTTATCAGAGATAGACACACACATACACTCGCTATGCAGAAGTTTGACGAAAGATATCTTGAAATGGCCTCCGTGTGGGCCAAAAATTCATATTGCAAGCGCCGTCAGGTGGGCGCTTTGCTGGTGAAGGACAATATGATAATATCGGACGGCTACAACGGCACCCCGTCCGGATTCGAGAACGTGTGCGAGGACGAGAACGGGGTCACCAAACCCTATGTCTTGCACGCCGAGGCCAATGCGATAACAAAAATAGCCAAATCCGGCAACAGCAGCAAGGGAGCCACTCTCTATGTGACCGCTTCCCCTTGTATAGAATGCGCGAAGCTCATCATACAGGCCGGGATATCGCGTGTGGTCTATAAGGACGAATACCGCCTGACCGACGGCGTGGACCTTCTGCGCCAGGCGGGCGTAGAAGTGGAAAAGCTTGATTGAAATATGCGCAGACAGACTTTGATTATAGCTCTTCTCGGTGTCCTTGTGGGCGCCGGAGCAGTGATTCTATGCGATAAGGTGGTCGAAAACCGCGCTCTAGTGCGCACCCGGGACCGGGACTGGCGCAAGCTCAATCTCATTCTTGGCTGTCTGGATGAGAATTATGTGGACACCATAGACAGGGAGAGGGTCGGCGAAGCCGCAATAGAAGCCGCTCTCGCCGAGCTGGATCCGCATTCGGTGTATCTGCCGCCAGAGGACCTCAAGGAGTCCGAAGACGACCTTGCCGGCCAGTTTGACGGCATCGGCATACAGTTCAACGTGCCCAATGACACCGCCATAGTCCTGGAAGTGATTCCGGGCGGACCGTCCGAGAAGATAGGGATGATGCCCGGAGACCGTCTGCTGAAGGTGGACGACAAGGTGATAGCCGGCGTGAAGTGCCCGCAGGACAGTATGGTCAGAAGAATGCGCGGCCCTGCAGGTACAAAGGTCTGTGTCACTGTCGGGCGCGGCAAAGAGGTGATTCCCTTCGAGATCACACGGGGGAAAATCCCTGTGCACAGCGTAGATGCGTATTTCTTCGTCAATGACACCACCGGATATCTGAGGCTGAGCAAGTTCGCCCGCACGACGGCTGTGGAATTCACCAAGGCGACCCTTGAAATGCTCTCCGAGGGGATGACACGTCTTATTCTGGACCTCAGGGACAATTCCGGAGGCTTCTTGGACCAGGCCTTGACGCTATCGGATCTCTTCCTCCCCAAGGGGGCGGAAGTGGTGTATATGGAAGGACTTCACCGCAAGAGGGAAGGTTTCTCGGCTACCGGCAATGGTATCCTTCAGCAGACTGCGCTCACGATTCTCATCAATGAGGGGTCTGCGTCCTCGAGCGAGATTCTTGCAGGAGCCATACAGGACAATGACCGTGGCACGATAGTCGGGCGCAGGTCTTTCGGCAAGGGACTTGTGCAGGAACCCAAGTATTTCACCGACGGGTCCGGGGTGCGGATCACCGTCGCCCGTTTCTACACTCCCAGCGGCAGATGCATCCAGAAGCCCTACGCCGATGACTACCATTATGAAGTCTATGAGCGCTACGGCACCGGCGAGATGACCAATGCGGACAGCATGAAGGTGGACAGAAGCGTGGAGTATCACACCGTGGGCGGCAGAGTGGTCTATGGCGGTGGCGGCATCGTGCCGGACATCTTCGTGCCTGTGGACACCACTCGCGCCAGCAAGTTCTATCTGACTTGCAACCGAAAGGCCGTCCCTATGCGCTTCGCTTCCGCTTACTTCGATTCCCACAAGGAGGAGCTTGGAGAGATAGACAACTATGAGGATTTGCTGCGCTATCTTGACGGGGCGGGCCTTGAGAGCAAATTCCTCGCTTTCGCTCGCGCCAAGGAGTCAATAGCCCCCTCTGCGCTCGAGTGGGAGGCCGAGAAATCCTATATGCTCACGCAAGTGCGTGCCCTTGTGGGCCGCTACTCAAAGCTTGGCGACAAGGCGTTCTATCACCTTTACCTTCAGATAGATGATACTTTCAAAATAGCGCTGGAAAATGGTTGATTATACTTCTGTCGCTCTTGATTGCATAGAATGGATCAGGGACTGGTTCGCTCCCTTTGGCCCGACTTCGACCGCTGTGCTGGGAATGAGCGGCGGCAAGGACAGTACGATAGCCGCAGCCCTCTGCGCGCGTGCGCTCGGGCCCGAAAGGGTGGTGGGCGTGGCAATGCCCTCCGAGGGCCAGAGTCTGAATGAGGCGGACAAAATCTGTGAGTATCTCGGCATACGCTACCTGTGTCTTCCTATCGGAGGGGCAGAAGCCGAGTTCCGCGCTTTGGGAGCTTGCCTTGGGGAAGGGTTCAGCACGCAGACCCTGCAGAACATCCCTCCGCGCATCAGGATGACTGTCTTGTATGCCGTGGCCCAGTCCTGCAACGGATTTGTCGCCAATACCTGCAATCTGAGCGAGGACTATATAGGGTATGCGACCCTTTTCGGCGATGCGGCCGGATCTTTCTCTCCGCTGGGAAGGCTGTGTGTGCGGGAAGTGAGAGGCATAGGGTATGCACTCTGTCTTCCAGCCAAATGGGTGGACAAGATCCCCGATGACGGCCTGCCGCATTCTATGGCGGACGAGCAGAAGTTCGGCTTCTCGTACGATACGCTTGACGGGTATATCCGCGAGGGTGTGTGCGAGGACGCTGCCGTGAGGGAGAAAATTGATTCTATGCACAGGCGTAATCTGTTCAAGACTCAGATCCTGCACATCCCTTCTTTCGAGCCTACTGGGCTATGAATTCGTAAACGATATTGCCGGCCTGTCTGGACGGAGCGCTTGTGGAAGCGGAGAATTTGCTCAGGCGGGCGGCTCTGATGGCAAATGCGCGAAGGCATCCGTCCGTGCTGGACACGCTCTCGTCCACCTTGGCTCCGAGCACTGTGCCTGCCGGGTCCACCAGAATCAGCACCGTCACCTGGCCTGCTCCCATGCAGCGATATGCCGGAATCGGAAGACGCGATGCCTTGCGGCCTTCCAGACTGTATGAAACGACAGACGGGCCGCTATAGACTTCTTTTTTCTCTTCTTTCGGCTTCTCGTCTCTCTTCTGAATCTGCGCGTAATCTTCGTCGGGAAGTTCATATCCCGCGTTCAGTTCCCTTTGGAGGCGCTCGGCATCTTTATAGAGCTGTTCGGCGTCGGTGCCGCGGTCATCTTTAAGAGCAGCCCGGTCCACCGCCACATTGCGTATTGCCGGCGCGTTTCCTATCTCCTGCCGGAGCTTGGCCGCAATGGCCTGCCGGAGTTCCGCTTCCTTCTGAAGTCGTGCAATCTCCTGCTCCATTCTCTCCATTTCCTCCAGCTTACTGAAATCAAGCACGAAGGAGTCTTCCTTGTGCAGGGAATACCCCAGCGAGGCGACGAGGGCGATTATCACCACCGCGAGATGCAGTATGACTGTGAGATACAGCCCTGCCTTGTCTTCCTGGGAGAGCCTTTTCACTTCTGGAGAAGGGATTTTTCCACGGTGGCGGTAATCATTCCGATGGCTACCTGATTATGCCCGCCCTGTGGGATGATTATATCTGCGTAGCGTTTGCTGGGCTCGATAAACTGCAAGTACATCGGCTTCACGGTGCGGCTGTAGCGCTCTATGACCCAGGCCACGTCCTTGCCTCGTTCGCATATGTCGCGGGACATTACACGCATCAGACGGTCGTCATCGTCCGCGTCCACGAACAACTTTATGTCCATCTGGTCTCGGAGCTCCTTGCAGGTGAATATCAAGATGCCTTCTATGATTATCACCTCCGAAGGCTCGACTCTGTGGGTCTCGGTCTTTGACCTCTCGCAGGTGAGATATGAATAGACCGGCTGCTCGATTGCCTCCCCCTGCTTGAGCGCGCGAAGATGGGCGCACAAGAGGTCCCAGTCGATGGAATCGGGGTGGTCGAAATTGCGGACCCGCTTCTGCTCGTCGGTCAGGCCGGCGGAATCCTTGTAGTAGGAATCCTGGGGAATCACCACTACCGCCTTGTCGCCGAGCCTCTCCCTGATGGCCTCCACCACTGTGGTCTTTCCCGAGCCCGATCCGCCCGCTATGCCTATCACCAACATCCTGCGCCTAGTATTCTGCGTTCTTGGGGGTACGCGGGAAGGGAATGACGTCACGGATGTTCTGCATGCCGGTGACAAAGAGCAGCAGACGCTCGAATCCGAGCCCGAATCCGCTGTGGGGGCAGGATCCGAACCTGCGGGTGTCTATGTACCACTCGAGGTTCTTGCGGCTCATCCGGAGCTCGTCTATACGCGCCTCCAGCTTGCCGAGGTCGCTCTCGCGCTCGGAACCTCCTATGATTTCTCCAATCTTGGGGAAGAGAACGTCCATCGCCCGCACCGTCTTGCCGTCCTCGTTCTGCTTCATGTAGAAAGCCTTGATGTCCTTGGGATATCCCGTGAGAATCACCGGTTTGCAGAAGTGCTTCTCCACCAGATACCTCTCGTGCTCGCTCTGCAGGTCCACGCCCCAATAGACAGGGTATTCGAACTGTACGCCGTTTGCTATGGCTTCCTCGAGTATCTTTATGCCTTCTGTGTATTCCAGACGCACGAATTCGGTGTCCGTCACGCCTTGCAGGCGCTCTATGAGCTCCGGGTCGTAGCGGTCGTTGAGGAATTTGATATCATCGTAACAGTTGTCGAGAGCATATTTCACGAGGTGCTTGATGAAATCTTCGGCAAGGTCCATGTTCTCCGTGATGTCATAGAAAGCCATCTCGGGCTCAATCATCCAGAACTCCGCAAGGTGGCGCGGGGTGTTGGAATTCTCCGCGCGGAAGGTGGGGCCGAAGGTGTAGATTTCGCCGAGGGCGGTTGCGCCGAGTTCTCCTTCGAGCTGCCCGCTCACGGTGAGGCTGGTCTGTTTGCCGAAGAAGTCCTTGCTGAAATCGGGCTGTCCTTTCTTGTTCTTGGGCACGTTGTTGAGGTCGAGCGTCGTGACCTGGAACATCTGCCCTGCACCCTCACAGTCGGAGGCCGTGATGAGGGGAGTGTTGAGGTACACGAAACCCTTGGAGTGGAAATATTCGTGGATGGCATAGGCCATCTGGCTGCGCAGCCGCAGCACCGCTCCGAAAGTGTTTGTGCGCGGGCGCATATGCGCGACCGTACGCAGGTATTCAAAGGAAGTGTCCTTTTTCTGCAGAGGATAGCGCATAGGGTCGCATTCTCCGTAGATTTCAATCTTCGAAGCCTTTATCTCCACTGCCTGTCCGCTTCCCACGGACTCCACCAGAGTGCCGCTCACTCCGATGCATGCGCCCGTGCTTATGCGGGCCAGAACGGGCTCTGTCCCGGCGTTTTTGTCCACCACAATCTGAATGTTCTTGATGGTGGAACCGTCATTAAGGGCTATGAAGGCGATTTCCTTGTTGCCTCTTTTGGTCCTCACCCAACCTTTGGCGAGCACCTCCACTCCCGCTTCCATCTGAAGCAGGTCTTTGACTTTGGTACGAAGTATTGATGACATTTCTTTTGAATGATTTTAAAAAGCAGCCCTCATTGAAGGGGGCTGCTCGATATCCGATGCCGGGAGAATTATTTGCCCGGCCTTCTTGCTGAGTACATGATCTTGAGCGCGGAGCAACGTCTGAGCTCCTGCTTCACATCTGTAATGATACCCATCCTGACGTCCTGGTCGGCACGGATGCTGACCGTCATGAGCTGGCGGTCGGCCTCGCTCTTGGACTCGCGCTCCGCGGCGATGAAGTCGCGGATGTCGTCAACGGTCTTGAAGGAGTCGTTCAACTGGATACGGGCATCGGTACCGAACTTGCTCTGCAGGCTCTTGATAGGCGTACCGATGTTGATGTATGCGTTGAGGTCTTTCCTTTCGAGCTTGACGACTTCTGAAGCCTCGGGCATCTGCACCATAACCTTGTTCTCGGTCTCGCGCAACTGCGTGGTGACCATAAAGAAGAACAGGAGCATGAACACGATATCGGAGAGGGAGCTGCTGGTCATTGCCGGCACTTCCTTCTTGTTGTTGCTTCCACCGAATTTAGACATATTCTATCCTCCTATTTATCTTTTTTTGCTGACGTCCTTGGGCTCGGCCTCGGAGATGTTCTGAGGCACAGCCTTCTTGACATATCCCTGCTGCTCTTCTGTGAGGGCGATGAACTTCTTTCCGAATTCACGCATTGAGAATTCGTCGCGGAGTTCGTTCACTGCCTTCACGAGCTCGTTCTGCACCGCGATGTAGGCCTGATAGCTTGTACCGCGGTCGTTTTGCAGGGAGATGACGCCCTTGGAGACCATCACGGTCTTGAAGCCCTCGATATCGAGAGACTCCTTCTCGGGAAGGTTGGGATCGTCAACAGGGTTTGACAGGAATTCCTTGACTTTGTCCTTAAGCTGGCTTACATCAATGGGCTCACTACCGGCAAGAATTCTGTCCGCAGAATTGATCTTCACCACAATGATGTTGCGGCGGTTGACCTTCTGGTCATCCACTTTCTGATCCTTGTCGGGCATAGGGGGCAGACGGCGTGAGAGACCGGTCTGTGAACCCATTGTCGTGGTCATCAGGAAGTAGCACAAGAGCAGGAACGCGATATCCGCGGTCGAGCTTGTGTTCATTGCAGGTACTTTCTTCTTATTGCCCATAATCGATTATTTTTTACCGGCGATTGACATACGGACTTCACCGACGATGATTGCGATGATGGCAGCCGCGCCGGAGATGTATGTAAGATTAAGGATGGTGTCGGTGAGCTTGAGCTCGCCGGGGGTTGCGGGCGTGTTGCAGGCAACTGCAGGGGAACCGGGGGCAAGAACCCAGGCAATCAGGCAGATGACTGCCGTGCCTGCGAGGATGATGCCTATCTTGACGAGGCTCTTGGGGTCGTCCATCGCGCTCTTGATGAGCCCGATGATAACCCAGCAGGCCACTGCTATGCCAACCATTACATATGCCCAGTACAGCAGAACATCAACAGGAGAGCCTTCGTTGGCCTCGAAGCCCACTGCGAAGCCCCAGACCAGAAGGATGACACTGATGATGATCAGCCCTATCATGCCCCATTTGAATATTTTATTGAGTTTCATGATTGTAGTGGCTGAATGGGATTATTTCTGAGCGTTGAATTTGGTGAGGAGGTCGGTCAGGCAGATTGAGGAGTCCTCCATGTCGATGGTGAGGCCGTCAATCTTGGAAAGGATATAGTTGTAGAAGACCTGAAGAATCATGGCGACGATGAGACCGCCGATTGTGGTGATGAGGGCGACCTTCATACCGCCTGCGACGACGTTGGGGGAGATGTCACCTGCTGCCTGAATGGCGTCGAATGCGTTGACCATACCGATAACGGTACCGAGGAATCCGAGTGAAGGTGCGAGGGCGATGAACAGGGAAATCCAGCTCAGGCCGTTCTCCATCTCGCTCATCTGGACAGAGCCGTAGGAAACGACAGTCTTCTCGACAACGTCAATGCCCTGATCGTAACGGAGAAGTCCCTGATAGAAAATGGAGGCGACAGGGCCTTTGGTGTCACGGCAGATATTCTTTGCAGCCTCGACTCCACCGTTCTTGAGAGCGGCCTCGACTTTCTCGAGGAGGGCCTTGGTGTTGGTCTTGGAGAATGTCAGATAGAGGATGCGCTCGATGGCGAGGGCAAGACCGATGACAAGGCAGATGATGATGAGGGACATGAATCCTGCACCACCTTCGATGAACTTGGTCTTGAGGGCCTGATGGAGGGGAACTTCCTCTCCGGAGCCTTTGAGAAGGTCGGCTGCGGACATCTCAGCGGGAGCCGCTGCGACTTCCTCCGTAGCTGCTGCGCTCTGCTCGTCCTGAGCGGAAGCGATGTTGGCAGTGAAGGCCATTACGCCTGCAACTGCGAGAAACATGAAAAATTTTTTCATAACGTTTTTGATAATGTATTTAGTTATAACAAATAATTTGTTTCGAAATCGGTGCAATTTAGCAAAAATATTTCATTTGGCAATAATTATTTTGATATTGAGAAAAGATTTCTTGCGTTGCGGGTGGTCTGGTCCGCCACTTTTTCCAGGCTCTCGCCCTTGAGCGTGGCAAGAAAAGAGGCTATAATCGGGATGAGGGAACTCTCGTTGCGTTCTCCTCTGTGCGGCGTGGGGGCAAGATAGGGGGAATCGGTCTCCAGCAGGATGCGGCTCAGGGGAATCCGCAGAATGTCTCTGGCTATGGATGCTTTCTTGAAGGTGAGCACTCCACCTATCCCCACGTACCATTCCCCGCATCTTTGCAGCCTCTCGAAGACTTCCGCGCTGCCGCTGAAGGCGTGCAGGTTGCCCCGCAGATGCAGCCTCGGCCCGAGGTCCTCGATTATGCGGAAAAAGTCTTCCGTCGCCTCCCGCAGGTGTATGTTGACGGGCAGATCCCACTGTGCGGCCAGCTCAAGCTGGACCCTGAATGCCTCTTTCTGGAGTTCGGCGGTGTCTGCGCCATAATGGTAGTCAAGTCCTATTTCGCCCACGGCTACAGGGCCGCGGGAGCGGTAGGGGAGCATCGCGTCAATTTCTTCCTTCCAGTCGGGGCCCACGGAGCCCGGATACAGGCCGAGCATCGGATACAGCACGCCGGGATGTCTGGCGCACAGGGCGTACATCGCGCCGCGCTCCCGCCTGCTGATGTCGGCTTGCAGCAGCTTTGTCACTCCGGCGCCGAGCGCGCGCTCTATCACCTCGTCCTCGGCGCCGGCATAAGCCTCGTCGCTGTTGTGCGTATGTGTGTCTATGAATTCCACAATTTGCAAATTTAAGCAATTTTGAAATTAACCGAGCATCTTTGCAACACATCCGTGCAGATGAGACCTTCGCTTTCCAGAATCCCGGCGGCGGAGGAGACCTCGGCGTAGGGCATGTCGAGGCAGACGCTTATCTCGTCCAGACATATCCCGCGCTTTTCTTTGATGAGAGCCGCTACCTTCAGAATGTGGTCCGTGGGTACGGGAGCCCCGCTCCCGGAACACAGGCGCGTGCGCACTTCTTTCAGAAAATCCTGCCTGCAGCTGCGTCTGTAAGGGCCCAGACCCATCTCGGCTGCAAGGCTCCCGCAACGGTCCAGAGGCTCGGCCAGCTTTTCCTTTATCAACAGGTTGCAGCCCTGACTGCGAAGGTCGTCCACCCTTCCCGGGAGGGCATATACTTCGCGTCCGTAGCCGGATGAGAGCCGCGCCGTCATCATCCCGCCTCCTTTGATCTTGGATTCCACCAGCACCGTGGCTCTTGAAAGGCCGGCTATGATGCGGTTGCGACGCAGAAAGTTCACAGCCTGCACGGCGGTATGTGGAGGATAATCTGTGATCAGCGCGCATCCGGGGGTCTGCGCAATCCTTGCGGCCGCCTCCCGGTGGCGCGAAGGGTAGATGTCGTCTATCCCCGTGGGAAGCACTGCGATTGTGCTCATCCCGCCCTCCAGCGCGGCGAGATGTGCAGTTATGTCCACTCCGATTGCAAGTCCGCTGACGATGCAGGGTTTATGCTCCGCCGCCCCCAGTGCGGCGACTATCCGGCGACACCACTCCTTGCCGTATGGGGAGATGTCGCGCGTGCCCACCACCGAGATGCTTTCTTCCTTGAAGAGATTCCCGACGGGTGTGGTGCTCCTTATATAAAGGCCCACGGGAGCATCTTCGCATTCCTTGAGCAGAGCGGGATACTCCGGTTCCGTGATGCCCACGAACTGGAGGCCGGAGTCGTACAGACGCTCCAGCTCGCGCTCCGCTTCCTCAAGAAGGGCGCCGGTGACGGCATCCCTGTGTTTGACATAGGGGCCGAAAAGGGAATTTCTCTCCTCGGAGGAGAGCGAAAATACGGCAGCGGCGCTGCCAAGGCCGGAAATCAATGCCCGGGGGATACCGGGCTCGTAGCCGAAGACGGAATTGAGCGCAAGTGCGCCCGCTTTTTCTGCAGACATAAGCGTAGTGTGCCGTCAAAGCGTTTTCCCGGAGCCACGCTGCGCAAATGTAGTAAAAAAAATCAGATTATCAGCATCGCGTCGCCGTAAGGGCCGAAGCGGTAGTCGTTCTGCAGGGCGACTTCATAGGCGTTCATCACCTTCTCGTAGCCTCCGAAAGCGGCCACGGACATCAGCATCGTGGATTCGGGGCGGTGGAAATTGGACACGATTGCATCGGGGATGGAGAATTCGTAGGGAGGGAAGATGAATTTGTTGGTCCATTGGTCCGTGGACTTGACCTCCTTGAGGGTGGTCACGTAGGTCTCCAGCCCGCGGATGACGGTCACCCCGACTGCGCAGACCTTGTGGCCGGCTTTCTTGGTGGCGTTGACCTCGGACGCGGCCTGCTCGGAGATGATGACCCTTTCGCAGTCCATCCTGTGCTTGGAGAGATCCTCCACGTCCACTTCGCGGAAATGTCCTATGCCCATATGAACGGTGATGAATGTCTTCTCTATATCATTGAGAATCATCCTGTTGAGAAGCTCTCTGGAAAAATGCAGACCGGCTGCGGGAGCGGATACCGCGCCTTCGTTGCAGGCGAAAATGGTCTGGAAATTCTCGGCATCACTCTCGTCGGGGGCTTCCTTAACCCATTCGGGCACCGGAGTCTTGCCCAAAGAGAAAAGGGCTTCCTTGAACTCCTCGTACGAACCGTCATAGAGGAAGCGCAGGGTGCGTCCGCGGGAGGTGGTGTTGTCTATCACTTCCGCCACCATACTCTCGTCATCTCCGAAATAGAGCTTGTTGCCTATGCGAATCTTGCGGGCGGGATCCACCACCACGTCCCAGAGCCTCTGCTCGCGGTTGAGCTCTCGCAGAAGGAACACCTGGATGTCGGCTCCGGTCTTCTCCTTCTTGCCGCAGAGCTTTGCGGGAAACACCTTGGTGTCGTTGAGCACGAATCTGTCACCCTTGCTGAAATATTCCAGAATGTCCTTGAACCGGCGATGCTCTATCTCTCCGGTATCTTTGTGGAGTACAAGAAGTTTGCATTCGTCGCGCCATCTTGTGGGCTCTTTGGCTATCTTCTCTTGAGGAAGCTCGAAATCGAATTGTGAAAGTTTCATAACTTTCTATATACGGAATTGAACTGCAAAAAGTTTCACTTCTTCTTATGCCTTTATTTCTTTGAAGACTTCCATAATGGACGGATAACTGTCCTTGAGAAATGGAGGAAGGCTGGATCTCGCAACCCAGGCCGCCTTTGAGATGTCCTCCTCTCTCTGAGGGGCGAGGTCGACGGGGTGATTGTAGGACATATGGTACCACCAGGTGTGCTTGAGATGCCATATCCCGGACCGCAGGTAGCAATGGTCTGTGATGCATATGAGGGACCCGAGCTCCAGATTGCCGACTCCCGTCTCCTCCTGTACTTCCCGCAGGGCGGTCACAGAGATGTCTTCGCCGTATTCCTGATGGCCCTTGGGGAGGTCCCAGAGCCCGCCGCGGCGTATCAGCAGGAAGTCTCCGCGCTGATTTTCCACGAGGCCTCCCGCGGCATTGACCTCCTTGAATTCGGCGCAGACTCTCCTGTAGGTGAGCTCGGTATTTTCGCTGGGGAGATAGATGCGGGACAGGGATTGCGAGTCCTCGAACATCTTCACGAGGGTGCTTATGTCCATACGCTCGCTTGCGTGGAACTGCACGCAGTTGGGGTCGCAGAGGGCCTGATCGTCCGGGGGACAGATGAGCAGGCAACGCTTTTCGAAGAATATCCTGTGCATACTTTGCGGTTCAAGGGGCGTAAATTTACTGATTTTTAGTTTATCTTTGCAAATTGTGACAATAAAAAAGTGGAATAATGACGGCACACTACAGCAGCAAGCACGGACAGGTTTCCAGAAGGCCCGAGGAATTGTATATGGCTTTCACGGACCTGCGCAATTTCTCCAATCTCGCCCCTGAAAAGCTGAAGGGAAGCATCACGGCGGAATATGATTATCTGCGTGCCACGGTACAGGGTTTCACCATAGCCGTGAGAGTGGACGAGCGCAGACCCTACAGCCTCATCAGGATAGGAAGCGCAGAATCCCCCGTGGAATTTGTCGCCGCGCTTCATTTCGACGCGTCTTCCTTCGGGGACAAGACGGATTTCAGTGTGGAAGTCGATGCGAATCTCAACTTTATGATGAAGACGATGCTGGGGTCCAAGATACAGCAGGCTCTGGACAAGATGGTGGACACTCTGGTGGACATCTCTGAAGGAAGAGTCCCGCAGATGCCTTCTGACATATTGTGATGATTGCAGAATGCCCGGTGTCAGTGAGGCTGAATCCCTTCAAGTCCGAAGGGGTGGCCCTCCCGATTCTTGAGGGAAGCCGCAGGGTGCCCTGGAGTCCGTATGGGCATATCCTGCGGGAGCGTCCCGTGTTTACCCTGCATCCGCTTTTCCACGCCGGACTTTATTATGTGCAGGACAGCTCCGCGATGTATGTGGGACACGTTTTCAGAAAGAATCTTCCCTCCGGAAGCGGGCTGCGTGTCCTGGACCTCTGTGCCGCTCCCGGCGGCAAGACCACGGACCTGTGTGCCAGTTTGAGACTGCGCTGCGGAGATGATTTTCTGCTGGTGTCCAACGAGGTGATGCGTGACCGCGTGAGGGCGCTGGACGACAACGTGGCCAGATGGGGCGATCCTAATGTCACCGTTACCTGTGCGGATCCTGCGGCGTTCGCCTGCCTTGAAGGATATTTTGATGTCATAGTGGCCGATGTCCCCTGTTCCGGAGAGGGGATGTTCCGCAAGGACCCGAGGGCGGAAGCGGAATGGAGCCCTGCAGTGGTGGACCTTTGCGCCGCGCGCCAGAGACGCATAATCGCAGACGTGTGGCCCGCTCTCAAGCAGGGCGGACTTCTGATATACAGCACCTGTACTTATGAAGATTCGGAGAATGACGCGAATCTCGAATGGGTCGCCGACGAGATGGGAGGGGAGATAATCCCCCCGGAGGACGAGTTCCCCGAAGAAGGGGTCCGCGTGAGTCGTTGCGGCAATCTTCTCAAGGCGGGGGAGGTCCCGGGAGAAGGCCAGTGGGTGGGGGCTTTGCGCAAGACCTCCCCGTGCGGAAGCGTGCGCGGAGAGGGCATCTCTGCTCTCCGGCCCTTGCGTAGCGGTATCGTGAAAGGGGAGGTCAAGGGAAGGGAGCTCGTGCCGTCGCAGGATTGGGCGCTCAGCATCAGCTATGACCGGTCATACCCGGAGGCGGCGTTGGACAAGCAGACGGCCCTGCGTTTCCTGCACCGCGATTCTTTCGCGCTGCCGGACGCGCCCCTCGGATTTGTGGCAGTAACCTACAAGGGCGTGCCGCTGGGTTTTGTGAAGAACCTTGGAAAAAGATGCAACAATCTGCTCCCGCTGGGACGCAGGATATTGATGGACATAAAATTATGAAGAGAATTTCACTCCTTGCAGCCTTTGCGCTGCTTCTTTGCCAGCTGGCAGGTGCGCAGATGAGCGCGGAATATTACAAGTCCCAATACGAGAGGCAGGTGAAGGTGCTGGGCCCTTCCGGTGTCGGAGTGGAGACCATCATCAACAAATGGGCCCTCGTCGCTCCCGAAGACGGGGATATGCTGGAGGCGCGCTTCAACTATTACCTCTCCCGCTCCCGTACCACCAAAGTGGAGACCCGCGATGCGCGCAAGTATCTGGGAGAGAAGCCTATGCTCGAACTCAAAGATTCCCTCGGCGCGCCCATATACTATTTTCAGGTAGAGTATTATTCGGATTCCCTGTTCGTTCTCGGCGGCAAGGCCATAGACAAGGCTATCGCCCTATATCCGATGGAACTGCGCTACAGGGTGGACAAGGTCAATTCTCTTCTTTCCTACGAGAAGGAGAGTCCCGATATGGCGCTTTCCGAGCTGTGCCGTCTGGTGGATTTCAACGAAGCGAGCCATCCGGACTGGACTTTGAGCGGCGAGGCGGCGGGCGAGGACACGTTCATCCAGATTGTGCAGGAGTATTCATACAGATTCTGGCGTATCGGCACCCCTTCTTCCTACGAGGCTTTCAGGGCCCTGAACGAGAAGATGAGCAAGCTCTATCCCAAGGAATCCACCTACCTGAGCAATCTTGGGTCCTACTATCTGGTGGCAAAGGACAACAAAGGCAAGGCGAAATCTTACTACAAGAAGGCCCTCAAGCTGAATCCGGAGGACTACGCCGCAAACAAGAACATGCGGATTATTCAGTCCTCACAGTCCGGGAAGGGTCAACCTTCGAAATGAACAGGCAGGGGATAAGCAGAAGCAGCATAATGCCGCAGACAGCGGCGACGTCCGCGCATATCACGGCGGCCGGCTCCACGCTCACGGGGACAAAAGACACGAAGTAGTTTTCCGGGTTGAGTCTCAGCAGGTTGGTCTTGTGCTGCACGGCGCATATCAGGAATGCGGCGGCGTTGCCTGCCGCCATCCCGACCAGAACCGCCCTCGCGGACACGCGCAGAAAGACCTCCGCTATGCCCCGGTTGCTCATGCCGGCGGTTTTCAGAGTGCCTATCGTGGAGATGTGCTCCAGAAGCAGAATCAGCAGCCCTGAAATCATATTGAAGCCTGCGACCACAATCATCAGCAGCAGAATCGCTCTCACGTTGACATCTATCAGGTCCAGCCAGTCGAAGATCTGCGCGTACTTCCTGCAGGCGGGAACAGCCATCACGAAGTCGTCGTCGTCCCCGCAGCGGTGCAGGGCCAAATCTTCTATCTCGGACGCTTTGCGGCGCATCTTTTCCCGCTCTCGCAAAGACTCGTCGAGGGTCACTTCCAGGGCGCTCACCCTGCTCTCCTCCCATCCGCTCACTCTGCGCAGGTCCGAGATCGGCACGTATACTATGAGATTCTCCTGGGTGTCTATCAGGGAGGGGTAGATGCCTTTTACGCGGAACTTGCGCGCTTTGACTTTGTCCTGCACGAAGTAGGCGAGGAAAGCGTCCCCTTCCTCCAGATCAAGCATTTTTGCCAGTTTGGAGGGTATGCGGGCCTGAAGCGTCGAATCGGCGCAGGGGACTCCCTTGAACACAACTCCCTGAATGTCTGTCGCCGTTTTGATTATACCTGCGCGGTAAATCACCGGGGTTATGCTGTCGACACCCTCCATTCCCTCAATCGAGGGCAGGTATGATTGGGTGGCGAGGAAGGATTCGCCGTACTCCAGACTTATGTCTGCGCCAAGAGATGCCACGGCGGACCGTATTTCTTTGCGGAAGCCCGCCGAGACCGCTTCCGCTATAATTATTATGAGAAATGATACGGCGATTGCCGTCGTGGCAAGGCGCCCCTTGAAGCGAATCCTGTGCGCGATGAACCCCGAGGCCTGCATCATTTGATTTTTTTGAACATTTCGTACAGGGACGAAACCTTCTCCACGTGCGCGAGCGTTTCCACACCCTTGAAATCTTCTACGGCAGGTATCGCGGAGGCGACATCTTCCCAGCAGGAGGGCTCTTTCCCGCTTTGCCGGCAGACGTCGATGCATTTGTTGATGGGCACGATGCCGCTGTTGTAGGCCGCCACAATCAGCTTGAACTTTTCTTCCGGCCCGAAGTCGATGGCGCGGAAACTGCGTTTCAGGGACTTGAGCAGCCGGAAGGCGGCTTTTATGTTCTGCTCGGGGTCGGAAATGTCATCGATGCCCAGATGCCGGGCCGTCGAGGGCATTATCTGCATCAGACCCACGGCACCCCGCTTGGACAAGGCACCCATATCGAATTTGGATTCTTGGAAGGAGAGCGCCGCGAGCATCCTCCAATCCCAGCCCAGAGAGTCCGCATATTGGACGTAGAGCCTGCGGAAAGGCACTATGACGGTGTCCAGCCTGCCTCTTCTGACAGAGTCCACAAATGCGGGACGCACCCAATGGAGGGCTTCCAGAGAGTCTGCGTGGTAGTATGGCAGGGCAATTTCCGATTTGGAAGACTTCCTGCCCGCATACGGTGAAGAGAGGAGAATCCCTCCTATAATGATCGCGCAGACAATCAGCGCTGTCTTTTCCGCCTTTGTCAGAGCTGTCATATCATCATTTGCTTGGTTTCATTTCCGGTCCCGAGGAGCGAGTCTCGCGAGGCTGTGCGGCGGAGCCTTTCAGCTTGCCCGGCTGGGTGTAGAACGGCCAGTAGATGCCTATCTTGAGGCCGTCGAGTCCTGCAGTGGTCACCGTGTAGCGGTCCGCGCTGAAATAGTCGTGCTTGCGCAGCGGCCATCCGACGCCGGCGTTCTGGTATTTGATGAAAATCACGGCTTTTTTCCACTGCATGTTGAGGAATATGTCGAAGAACGGGCCGTTCTCATATTCGCTGACGGTCTGGTTGTAGAACACTCCGAGATTCGGGTTCCAGGCCGGAGAATACCACTGCGTGTTGTACCAGACGTTGATTCCCAGCTGCATCTCGAGTATTTTCTTCGTCTTCGTTTCGTCCCTCTGGGCCACGAACTGCAGATACCATCTGGTGTTGAAGGCGGCGGTAGGCACGGGCACCGCCCTCTGGTCCGAGGACAGCTGGAAGAGAACCCTGTTGTCCAGATGCAGGGGCCCGAACACGAAGTTCTTTGAGAGCGAAGCGCTCAGTACGCTCACCGCGTGGTCGCTCTGGCGCGCGACGCCAAGAGAATCATAATATATTTTGCCGGCGAGCAGGGAATATCCCGCCTCCGCCTGCAGCTTCCAGTATGGAATGTCCACCTTCCCGCTTATGGTCGTGGATGAAATTCTGGAGAAATCATTGTCCCAGCGGTAGTGGTTGGAGTACATGTGCTGCACGTAATAGTCGGGCTGGGAAAGGGATGTCTCGAAGTGCGCGGACACCGTCAGAGGGCTTCTTTTCGCCCTTCTGAACGGATATACGCTCAAGGCGGCGTTGGCCTTCACGCGGAAGTCTCCCGCCTTGGTGCCCGCAAAGTAGAATCTGGCTCCCGCATCCCAGGTGACGGCTTCCCTTATCCTGCCTTCCGCGCCGCCGTAGACATAAATGCTGTTCTCGCCGTGTTTGGCAGACTCCGGAGACGACGCGTCCCTGTACTGGAGATAAAGGTCTCCGAGGCCGAGGTCAAGCTTCGAGACTGCGGCTTCGCTTGACCAGGGTTGCAGCCTGAGGTAGATGCGGTTGTCGAGCTTGCTTACCTTCTGGGTGTCGGCCGAGGCTGTCTGGTCGTAGAAGAAATTGTTGTTGTAGAAACTGCGCGCCGCGCCTTCCGAGGATGATATGATGTCATCATATGTGCGGGTGTAGGTGGAGAATTCGGTGCTGTGCCCGACGAAGGCGGTGGTGATGTCGCGGTCCAGGGAATCGGCATTATAGACGAAGGTGGAGTCGTTGCGCGCCTTTATCCTGTTGATGAAATCGAAGGGGATTCTCAACTGCTGGTCCAGGAACACGGTGCGCTTCTTGGTCTCGGAGTTCGCGCTCTTGAGCATCACGGGAATCTCGCGGGAGTCCACCGTGGTGTCCCTGACCCAGGTCTTGTCCTGCATTCCTCCGTTTTCCTGACGTATTACCGTGTTGGAGATATACCCGGCATGCATCATATATTTCTTCCCCAGATAGTTCACGGCGACCGCGCCGGTTTTGTTCTTCGTGTCTTCGTTCTCAAGGAAGCCGCCACCGCCGTAGCGGTCAAAGAGCAGCTGGAAGTTGAATGCGGGGGTTATGTTCTGGGTGGTGAAGAGGTGGAGATTGTCCGATTCCTTCTGCGAAGTCGCCAGAAGAGTGCCATAGTATGAGAGCTCCGTGTAGGGAGTCTTCGTGTTGTAGTGCGGGAGATTGCCGGGATCGAAGGACCAGGCTTCCAGAGCGTCATAGAACGTGACGCCTTCGCGGCTCCCGCGCTGGAGGTAATTGTATTTCTGCACGGGGCTGCCGGCCACGCCGAGCCAGGTCGCGTTTACGTCCTCGCGCTGCCAGCGGTAGTCGTAGAAGTGGTGGTTGAAGGTGGTGTCCGGAATGCCGGGACTCTCGATTTTGCCGAAGTCCCGGTCGAGGGTCCAGCTGACAATCCTTTTGTAGTGCAGCGAGTCCGGAAGGGCGTAGGTCTGCAGGATGCGCGGCGTGTTTTCCGTGATGCTGTCCTTTATGGCCTGAGCTTCCTCTTTCGCATTGCGGATGGAGTCCATACGGGCCATCTTGACCGGTATCATCTGCTCCCGGTCGTATATGCGGCGCTCCTTGGGCGAGAGCGACCAGTACCAGGCAAGGAAGGCGGCCTGTGCGGCAGCGGCGGAGTCCGCGACATAGATGGAGTCCACCATACGTGAGTCGAGGGAGTCCCGGAGGGCCAGAAGGGAGTCCGCGGGAATCCTTATCGAGTCCGGAAGACTCTTCAGAGAGTCCGACTCGTGCATAAGGGAGTCACGGACAATTACGTGCGTGAGCGAGTCGATGAGGGCGACGTAGTATTTGAAGCGGAACGGGTCCGTGTATCTGAGAGAATCGGGCACGGGGATCGTGTCGCGAGCCGTCAGGTGCGGCAGCGTGTCGAGTATCCGGGCGCTGTCCTCCTCGAAGTCCCCGAGAGTGTCCGTGAGGAAGGACTGCTCGAAGTCGCCTTTGCGGTGCAGCTTGTAGGCGCTGACAGGGTAGATGACCGTGTCGGCGGGAACGGTGGGGGAAACGGCCGCGGGAGAGGTGCGCTGCGCCACGGGAGCGGACCCCGCACCGAGAACCCCGGCGGTGGTGGCGGCCATTACGGCTACAGGAAACAATATCCGTGAGAGTGCCTTCATTTATGCAAGCTGCAAAGATAATAATAAAAAATATTACATTTGTACCGTTATGCAAAGACTCATAGATTTGTATGTCTTGTTGTCGGGGAGCCGCCCCGAATCGATGGAGCTGCTGCCTCTGTCCGGCAGCGCCAGAAAGTATTACAGGATGTCCGGCGCGGCCGGAAGCGTGATAGGCTGCCTCGGCACCAATGCCGCCGAGAACAGGGCTTTCCTGCAGATAGACGCCGCCATGCGTGCGGAGGGCATCGGCGCTCCCGAGGTCAAAGCCGTGTCGGCGGACGGTATGGCTTATCTACAAGAGGATTTGGGGGACGGGCAGTTGTTTGAGCTGCTCGGACCCTGCATAGCATCTTCCCGGTACGGGAGCAATCAGATGGGGTGGCTGCGCGCCGTGATGCGTGAGCTGCCCCGCGTGCAGTATCTCACCGGGCGCAGGCTCGACTGGGACGTCTGCTTCCCGGACAGGGAATTCAACGAGAGGATGGTGTGTTTCGACCTCAATTATTTCAAGTATGATTTCCTCAAGCTCACTACTCTCCCCTTTGATGAAATCCGCCTGCAGGACGACTTCGACACCCTGTGCGCCGACTCTATGGACTTCAGCGGCAACACGTTCATGTACAGGGATTTCCAGGCGCGCAACGTGATGATGTGCGACGGGAAGCCGCGCTTCATAGACTTTCAGGGCGGACGCCGTGGCCCGGTGCAGTATGATCTGGCTTCTTTCCTGTGGAACGCCGGCACCCACTTCAGCCCTCAGATGAGAAGGGAGCTGGAGGGAGAATACCTTGACGCCTTGTGCGAGTTCACTCCCGTGGACGAGGAGCAGTGGCGCCGCAAATATCGCCTGATCACTCTTGTGCGGCTGCTGCAGGAGATGGGGGCGTACGGCTACAGGGGACTCGTGGAACGCAAGCAGATTTTCCTTGATTGCATCCCCACGGCACTGGGCTGCATATCGGAGCTGGTCAGTGAACCTTTTGAGCGCTATCCTTACCTGACCGACCTGCTTTCCCGCCTCAGTTCGCAGTGGGACGGGTCCACGCTGCTTCCGGGCTTGAAGATAGAATTATGAAGGGGATGATTTTCGCCGCCGGGCTGGGCACGCGCCTCAGACCCCTCACGGACGCGATGCCCAAGGCTCTCGTACCGGTGGCCGGAGTGCCGGCTTTGGGAAGGGTGATCGGGAAGCTGCGTGACGCCGGGGTGGAAGAGGTGATCGTGAACGCGCACCATTTCAAGGAGAGGATAGAAGATTACATCGCCCGCACGGACTTCGGGGTCAGCGTCAGGGTCTCGGCGGAGGACGGGGGCGAACCTTTGGAGACCGGCGGCGGCATAAAGCATGCGGAACCCCTGCTCCGTGGCGGGAGCGGCCGCTTTCTGGTGCACAATGTGGACATAGTAAGCAATCTGGACTTGAAATATTTTTTGGAGCGCGACGCCGAGGGAGATTCTCTTGCCACTTTGCTCGTGACCCGAAGACCATCGGACCGGTATCTTCTTTTTGACGAGCAGATGCACCTTTGCGGGTGGACGAACGTCCGGACCGGGGAGGTGAAGAGTCCTTACAAGAACTTTGATCCTGCGCGTTCGCGCCGATTCTCGTTTTGCGGCGTGCACTGCATCTCCGAGAGGGTGTTTGACTTGATGAGCGGTTTCCCGGACAAGTTCGGCATAGTGGACTTCTACTTGTGTGCGTGCGCGGAAAACAAGATCCGGGGCATCGAGGTCCCGGATCTTGAATTCATCGACATAGGCACTCCCGAGAGCCTCAAGGCCGCGCAGGAGTGGTTTTGCGGAAAAACAGCACGCTGAGAGCCACTGCGACAATGCAGGCCGCAGAGAGTATCCAGTTGCCCGTGTCCTCGAAGGCGTCCACGCGGCTCATCGCCAGAGCGAGCGTGTTGTTGGTGAAGTGCATCAGCATCGTCAGCTTCAGAGAGCCGGTCTTCCAATAGACATATCCGAACAGAGACCCCAGCAGGAATGCCGGGATGGCCTGCCAGGGGTTGAGATGGATGAAAGCGAAGAAAAGCGCGGATATAGCTATGGCCCGGCCCGGCTTCACGCGGTGGGCGAGAAGCCCGCGCAGCACCATCCCTCTGCAGAGCCACTCTTCGCAAAGGGGGGCGAAAATGCTCACGCACACGAAATCGGCCCACAGAGATCCTCCGGTGAGGCTCGCGAGAGCCTCCTCAAGCCACTCCGGCATAGGGGGCAGCAAGTCGACCAGCGCATCGGAGCAGTACGAGAGACACAGGGTGCCCGCCATCGCGACAAGCGCGCAGAGAAGGCCTGTGTGAGGCGTGAAATTGTTCCTGTCCAAGGCTATTGACGCTCCGCCGGCGTTTCTGCGGCTCTTGAGCGCCGCGTAAATCATAGGCGGCAGAAACATCACGGGATAGGACAGGAGCATCGTGATCTCCAGACCCGCACGCCTTCCGGCAAGGGGAAGAGACACCAGATTGCCCAGCAGTGCGCCCACAAGCATCAGGCACAGCAGGATGAAGATTTCTGCTGCGCCCGGAGCGAAACGGGAGAAAGTCCGGTTCATTCCGTTAATAGAGAGGGGAAGGATATACGCCTTCTTCCACCAGAGACGCGAATTTGGCCACGACTCCGGGCCTGTCTTCCTTGAATGTGACTCCGAACCAGCGGGAAGAGGTCGCGAGCACGTCGCACTTGCCGGTGCCGGCCTTGATCATGTTGTCTATCGCGAAGGGGATGTAGTACTCCTTCTTGAGCTCGTTGATATTCTGCTCGAGGAACTTCTCGAAAATCCTGGCGCTGCCCTCGAAATAGTCCGGGGTGAAGCACCACATGTTCATCGAGCACAGGTCCTTGGCGTTGAGCGTCACGTGGGCGGAGGTCACGGAATTGTCTCCGCGGAGCACTCCGTCCGCCTCCATCATCACGTTGTGGTGCTCCGCGACGTCGGTGAGGTGGCCTTGGGCATCGTAGTGGCAGATACCGCGGGACACGCCGCCGGACTCGCTCAAGGTGTTGTCCAGCTCGAAGCCTACAATCGCGTAAACTCCTTTGCTGTCGCAGTGGCTGCGGCACCAGTCTCCGGCGATACGGAAGGACTCCTGCCCGTAGAAGTCATCGCCGTTGATGACCACGAATGGCTCGTGAATCACCTCTGCGGCCATAAGGACTGCGTGCGCTGTGCCCCAGGGCTTCTGGCGCTCGGGGTTGAGGGTGAAGCGCGCGGGAATCTTGTTGAGCTCCTGGGTCACGAACACGAACTCCAAAGGCTCGCCGTCGATGCATTTCACCGCGCTGTACTTGCGGGCGACGGTGTCCTTGAACTGCTCGAGGAAATATTCACGGACTATATAGACTACTTTGCCGAATCCTGCCCGGACAGCGTCATAGATGGAGTAGTCGATTATTGTCTCTTCGTGGGGGCCGAGGCCGTCCATCTGTTTGAGTGAGCCGTAACGGCTGCCCATACCGGCAGCGAGAACGAGAAGTGTGGGTTTCATTTCGGATGAGTTTCTTTATTATGTCCGCAAAAATAATTAAATTTGCCGACAATGGGAAAAAATGATGACATAAGGAAATCTTTCTTCCGCTTTGCCGCCGTCTTGACCGCTCTCGCGGCTCTGTTCCTGATGCTCAAGACGGACAATGTCTTCCGTTGGGTGCAGGCAGGCATCACGCTTCGCGGCCAGCAAAGGCAGATTGAGCAGTACGAGAGCGAGATTGCGCAGCTGGAGAGGAAGATCGACGCTCTTTCGTCCAACAGGGATTCTCTGGAAAAATACGCCCGCGAGACTTTCTTTTTCTGCGAGTCGGGCGATGACGTGTATATTGTAGAAGAAGAAGAGGAGGAGGAGAAGTAGCGATGCTTGTTGTTCTCGAGGGTCTGGACGGGGCCGGCAAATCCACGCAGGTGAAACTGCTCAGGGAGTATCTGGAGCGGCGATGCGGCAGTCTTGAATACATACATTTCCCCCGTTATGACGCTCCCCTCTATGGGAAGCTCATCAGCCGCTTCCTGCGCGGGGACTTCGGCGCCAATGACGCTGTGCATCCGCAGCTGGTCGCCCTGCTTTTTGCCGAAGACAGGCACGGGGCGGCCGCAAACATAAAAAAGATGCTTGCCTCAGGCGGCACAGTGCTTCTGGACCGCTATGTGTATTCCAACATCGCTTACCAGTGCGCCAAGCTCCCGGACGAGGAGCAGGCCGCGGCTCTTCGAGAGTGGATTCTGGATACCGAATACGGCTGTTTCGACCTCCCCAAGCCGGACTTGAACATATTTCTGGACGTGCCCATCGGCTTCGTGCAGGAAAACCTTTCCCGCTCCCGCGACGGCGCCGACAGGGATTATCTCGGCGGCGGCCATGACATCCATGAGGCCGATATCCGCTTTCAGACGCGGGTGCGGGACCTCTACAGAGCTCAGACGGCCCTCGACCCCGGATTCATAAGCGTGGATTGCTCGGGGGCTGACGGGAAAATGCTGCCACAGGAGGAGATATTCGCCAAAGTCAGGGAAGTGGTTGAGTGCTATGGGAAGATTCAGTAGATTCTGCGCCTGGATTATAGGTCTGGTGCTGCTTGCGGCGGGTCTTCTCAAGTTGATGGACCCGGTGGGCGCCGGACTCGTGATGGCCGAATATTTCAAGTTTCTGAAAGTACCTTTCCTGATTCCCGCCTCCGAGGCCCTTGGCGTCGTCTCCGCTTTTTTTGAAGCCGTACTCGGTATAGCTGTGGTGTGCGGAGTGTGGCGCAGGGTTGTGGCCGTGGTGTGCGGCGCAGTTCTTCTGCTGTTCACCGGCATCACCTTTCTTCTGTGGCTGAAGAATCCGGCTATGGATTGCGGCTGCTTCGGGGAAATCGTGCACCTAACGCACGCCCGGAGCCTGCTGAAGAATCTTGCGCTGGACCTGCTCTGGGTGGTTGCGTATGTCCCGTTCAGCCGTCTGGGAGGCGCCGGAGCGGTGAAATATGTAGGATTTGGCCTCTCTTGTGCGACAACGCTCGTCTTCGCGGTGTGGTCGCAGTTCACGCTCCCGGCGGTGGATTTCACCTCGATGAGTCCCGGAGTGGAACTTGCCGGCGCATTCGGACTGGACAGGGCGGAGGAGGATGCTCCCGTGCTTTCTTTCTGCGATTCCGCATCCGTGTATGCCGATTCTCTGGCCCTGTCGGGCAAAGTGATGGTCGTATCCATATACAGTCCCGACAAGTTCGGCGCTCCTGACTGGCAGAAGGCGGCAACGATTGCAAAGGGGGCCCGCGCCGCCGGTTTTACGCCTCTGGTCATAGTCTCCGCCGCCTCGCTGCCCGGGAGCGTGGCCGATGAAGATATCTATTATGGAGACCGCCGGATGCTTATGACTCTCAACCGCTCCAACGGAGGTGTCACATACATCTGCGACGGGCAGATCATTTGCAAGTGGACTTTCCGCTCGGCTCCGGACGCCGTCCTGATGCGGCAGATTTACAATGAGGACGTCACCGACTTCATGGCCCGGGACAGGACCGTGTTCGAGATAGGAATCCAGCTGGTGTTTCTCTTCGTGCTCGCGCTTCTTCTGCTGCTCTAGCCGAAGACTTCAATCTCGAATCCTTCATCGACAAGGGGCCGGACCAGAGCCTTCATCTCGCTCTCGCTGAATTTCGAGAGCCCCTGCATCGGTGTGGGACGCGCGATGGTGTAGACCATCGTGGAGCGTGGATGCAGCTCGCGCACTATATCCATCCACGGTTCGAGCACTTCCGGAGAAGACGAGTCGAAGAGGGGGGAGCGCAGAAACATCGTCTGCAGGATGAAGTCCCCCTCGAAGCGCTTGAGTGCCTCGATGACCCGGGCCACGTCATACTCTCCCGCCGGCCTGTTGACGAGGGCGGCGAGGGCGTTTGTGGGCGCGTCTATTTTCATTATGGGCGCATCCACCCTGCTCAGAGCGCGGAACACTTCGTCCACGTGCGCCCTTGTGGCGTTGGAGAGCACGGACACGCGAGCCTGCGGGAAATAGGCGTCCCGAAGCTTCAGGGTGTCGTCCACAATTGCGGGAAATTCCGGATGAATCGTGGACTCGCCGTCTCCGCTGAAGGTGATGGAATCTATCGAGGCGCCTTCCAGAAGAAGGGCGGAGAGTTTGTCTTCCAGGGCCCTGCGCACCTCGGAAGCGGAGGGTATCGCGCTGTCGGCGCGCCCGTCGCTATTCCAGCCGCATTCGCAGTAGATGCAGTCGAAATTGCAAAGCTTGCCTTTGGTGGGCAGTATGTTTATCCCCAGCGACTCTCCGAGCCTGCGGGAGCGGATGGGGCCGAAAACGGTATCTTCTCTCAACATTGCGCAATGATTGTTTATGGCGCAAAAATAACTATATTTGTATGATATGAAAAAATTCTTTTTGATTCTTGCGGCCATCTCCATGGCCTTCATCGCCAGCGCGCAGCGTATTGCGCTCGATTCCGATATCGTCAACGGAGGTGACTTCAAGTGGGAAATCTCCGCTCCCGGGACAGGAGAATGGATGCCCGCCATCGTCCCCGGCACCGTCTTGTCTTCGGACGTGTACAACGGTCTCGTGCCCGAGCCCTACTATGGGCTGAACAACAAGATTCAGCAAGGGCTTATCCCCGATCTTGCCGACTGCGGCAGGGACTATTACACAAGGTGGCTGCGCACGGAGTTCGAAGTGCCTTCGGACTTCGGCGGCAAGCAGATCTGGCTGCAGCTGGACGGCATCAACTACCACGCCGAGGTGTGGGTCAACGGCAACCTGCTCAGCACCATCACCGGGATGTTCCGTCAGGAATACGTGAACGTGACCGACTTTGTCACCGTGGGCGGCAAGAATTCATTGAAAGTCAAAGTGATACCTGTGGATGTGCCCGGCACCTGGCACAAGAAGGACTGGGGCGCGTTCGGAGAGTTCCACAACGGCGGAGACGGCAACATAGGTCTCAATACCACGATGCTGATGACGGTGGGCTGGGACTTCGAGTTCATGGACGGAGTGCGCGACCGCAATACCGGCATCTGGCGCAGCATCTACCTCTACGCCACCGGCGATGTGGCGCTGCGCAATCCCTTCGTGAAGGCCGAGCTCGCGCATCCCGGCTATGACAGCTCGCGCCAGAGCGTGTCCGTGGATGTGGTCAATCCCACGTTCCTCCCCGTGGAGTGCGTGGTGAGCGGCGACATAGAAGGCGTGCGCTTCGAGAAGAAGACGCTTGTGGACCGCGGCTGCGAACAGACCGTGACCTTCACCCCGGAAGAGTTCTCTCAGCTCGTGTTCGACAACCCGCGCCTTTGGTGGCCGGTCAACAAAGGTCCCCAGAATCTCTATGACCTCAAGATGAAGGTGAGCGTGGACGGCAAGCTGTGCGATTCCCTGAGCACCCGCTTCGGTATACGCGAGATAGTCTCTGACCAGAACACTCCCGACAATTCGCGCGTGTTCTACATCAACGGCAAGCGCCTCTTCATCCGCGGGTCCAACTGGATTCCTGAGGCGATGTGCCGCTCCAACGACGCAAGGATGGAGGCGGAGCTCCGCTACACCCGCCAGTGCGGCATCAACCTGCTGCGGCAGTGGGGCGGAGGCATTGCCGAATCGGACACTTTCTACCGTCTCTGCGACGAGCTCGGAATCCTTGTGTGGCAGGAGTTCTGGATGACGGGAGACACTCGTCATCCTCAGGACCGTGGCGCCTATATGGCCTGTCTGGAGTCCACGGTGAAGCGCATCCGCCCGCACGCCAGCCTTGCCTACTATGTTTGCTCCAACGAGAGCACGGAGATGCCGGGCGTGCGCGAGACGCTCTCGCGCCTTGACGGCACGAGAGGCTATCAGACGCAGTCCGAGTGTGACGGCATCCACGACGGCAGCCCCTACAAGCAGGTGAACCCTATGCGCCACTATGAAAACACCGCTTCCGACCGTGGCAGCCGCGTGGACGGCTTCAATCCCGAGTATGGCGCTCCTATGCTCCCTCTGGAGGAGTCTCTGCGCCTGATGATGGACCCTTCTGACCTCTGGCCCATAAACAAGGAGGTCTGGGACTATCACGACGGCAATGGTTTCTCGCTGGTGAGCACGATGTACAAGGATATGACCGACGAGTACGGCGAGTCGTCCTCCATTGAGGAGTTTTCCAAGAAGGCGCAGCTGGTCGCGGCGGTCAACTCCCACTCTATCTGGGAGGTGTGGAACTACAACAAGCTGGGTTACGGCGACCGCTGGGCCTCCGGCCTTCTGTTCTGGTTCCACAACAGCCCCATGCCGCAGGTGTGCGGCCACATCTATGACTGGTATCTCGAGCCCACGGCGGCCCTTTACCACACCGCGAACGCTCTGGAGCCCTTGCACGCGCAGTATGACTATCTCAAGAACACCGTCTCCGTGGTGAACGACTATTATGTTCCCTTCGAAGGAGGCACGCTGACAGCTGAGGTCTATGACATGGACAGCCGCAGAGTGTGGAGCAGGAGCGCGGCGGTGTCGGTGCCCGAGGATGGAGTGGCGTGCGATGTGTTCGGAGTGGATTTCAGCGCCGTGAGCGGCGATGTCGCCTTCCTGCATCTTGTGCTCAAGGATGCGGCGGGAAGACCGGTCTCCGACAATTTCTATTGGCGCTCCGATGACGCCTATGAAGGCAAGGACACCCTCACCGGCCCCTGCACTTCCGGCTTCCAGTCCCTGCAGAATATGAAGGGCGCGAAGGTCAGATGCACTGCGAAGACCCGCCTGGAGGGCGGCCGCAGCTATGTGGACGTCACGCTGAAGAACACCTCGTCACGTATCGCTTTCTTCAATCAGATACATCTCAAGGATGCTTCCTGCGAGCCTGTGCGCCCGGCTTTCTATACAGACAATTTCTTCACCCTGATGCCCGGCGCATCGAAGACGGTGACCATAGATTCGGCCGAGGCCGGAGCGCTTCTGGAAATCGAAGGCTGGAATTCTCCTAAGCAAGTCGTGAAGCTGTGAAAAAGCTTGTGATGTTCGATATGGACGGGGTCCTTTTCGACTCCATGCCCCTGCACGTGAAGGCCTGGCATCAGACGATGCTGGATATGGGCCTGAAGGTGGACGACAATCTCTTCTATGAGAACGAAGGCCGCACCGGCACGTCCACTTTCAGCATAATCTTCGGCAGGGAAGTGGACGCGGAGGAGGGCCGCAGGCTCTACGCCGTGAAGTCCGCGTATTTCGACTCATACCCCAAGGCGGACCCGATGAAGGGGGCGTTCGAGGCGGTGTCGGCGGTGCGCAGTTGCGGCGCGGATGCGATCGTGGTCACCGGTTCGGGCCAGAAATTCATGATGGAGCGCATAGGCAGCGTCTATCCCGGTCTGTTCCGCACAGACTGTCTTGTGTGTGCGGACGACGTCACAAGGGGCAAGCCATGGCCGGACCCGTATCTTATCGGGATGCGCAAGGCCGGATGCACGGACCCGCGCGAGGCGATGGTCGTGGAGAACGCTCCTCTGGGCGTGCAGTCCGGAAAAGCGGCGGGATGCTTCGTGGCGGCCGTCAACACGGGGCCGCTTCCCGACGAGGTGCTGCTGGAGAGCGGGGCCGACGTGCTTTATCATACAATGTATGAACTGGCGGAAGATATGCCTACAATTTTAACCCATAATAACCAAAAATCATGAAGAAAAAACTTTTGTTGATTGCCGCGGCCGCCCTGTTGTGCCTCAGCGCAAGCGCTCAGGAGGCTTTCAAGCACTTGTCCATAGGAGTCGAAGCCGGCACCGCCGGAGCCGGAGTGGAACTCGCTTTCCCGCTTGTGACAAACCATCTGGTGCTCACGGCCGGGTATCAGTTCCCTTCCGTGAATTTCAATTTGAATACCACTTTCCCCACCTCCGAGCTCAAAAAGGTGGTGGATGACGCCAACAACACTCTCGCTTCCGCAGGCTTGTCCGACAGGCTTACGAACAACTTCGGCAGCAACACCAATGTGACCACCGATGCCCAGCTGAACTTGGGAGCCGTCAAGGCGATGCTGGAATTTTATCCTTCCGCCAGGAGCAACTTCCACATCACGGCAGGTTTGTTCTTCGGCGTGGAGGACTTCCTGTCTGCTGATATGTACACTGAGAAATCTTTCTGGACTTCCATCAAGGGAGTCGAGTCCGAAATCGGCGCTCTGAAGCAGAAGTACAGCGACATCCCCGAAGTCCAGAAGATTGACGGCAATCTCACCGGCCAGCTCAAAGCCAACGTCAACGGGAAGACCTATCAGCTCAAGGAGAAGGACGGTTGCGGGTATTTGAACGCCGGTCTTGAAATCGCGAAAGTGCGTCCTTATGTCGGCCTCGGATTCGGGCGCAGCATCCCCAAGACCCATTTCGGCTTCCAGTTCGACATGGGCGTCTGGTTCCACGGCACCCCGTCGCTGAGCAGCACAAATGAAGTTGCGTTCGACTCCGGCGCCCAGACAATCAGCGATCTGGACGAAGCTATCGCCCAGATCAGCAAATTCACGGTCTATCCGTCAGTGGCTCTTCGCCTGATTTACAGGATATTCTAGAGAGTCTCCAGCACTGGGCCGAGGATGGCCTGAAGCTGGTCGTTCTCTATCAGGAAACCGTCGTGACCGAAAGAAGACCGGATTTCGAAGAACTCGGAGTCCGGTATTTTTTCCGCGTCTTCGCGTCCGAGATGTGCGGGGAAAATCTGGTCGGAACAGATGTTGATCACCGTGCACCGGGCCTTGATGCTGCCGAGAGCCGCATCCATCCCGCCGCGTCCTCTTCCCGGATTCTGGGAGTCCATCGCCTTGGAGAGATACCAGTAGCTGTAGGCGTCGAAATCCCTCTGTACCAGCTTGTCCCCCTGGTGACGCTGGTATGAGGCGACCCTTTCGGCGAAGAGGAAATCCTCGTCCTTCTCCATCTGGGTGGAGTTGTAGCCGTCCATATAGCGGTAGGAGATGAGGGCGATTGCGCGCGCGCACCTCAGCCCTTCGCGTCCTCCGTCAATGCTGCGCGCCTGCCTGAATGTGGGGTCGGCTTCCAGGGCCATACGCTGGGTTTCCGTGAAGGCGGTGAAGTAGGGATGCACACGACTCGTGGTTGCGATGAAAGCAGCGTGGCGAATCCTTTCCGCCTCGATGATGGACCATTCGTAGGCCACATATCCTCCGATGGAGGGGCCTATCAGCAGGTCGATCGTCTCTATGCCGATGTGTTCGCGGACAAGGGTGAGCGCCTTTACCATATCCCTAATTGTCACGAGGGGGAAATCAAGCAGATAGGGCTTGCCTGTGGCCGGATTCGTCGCCGCAGGTCCGCACTTGCCGTAGGCGGAGCAGAGCATTGCGCCGCAGACGATGTAGTGTTTCTGCGGGTCTATCATATTGCCGTCGCCCACCATCTGCGGCCACCAGTCTTCCGGGTCGGCGTTGCCCGTGAGGGCGTGGCAGATCCAAATAACCTTTTCCCCCCTCTTGTACGGGCGGGGGGAGGTGTAATAGACCAGATCGGCCTGCTCAATGCTCCCGCCCGCTTCCAGACGGATGGGGGCGGGGCAGATGAATTCGTGTCTTTCTAGCATATCTGTGTCTTGATGAAATCGGCAATGTCCCTGAGGGTCTTGAACTCCCGCAGTTTGCTGTCGGGGATTGACACGTAAAAATGTCCTTCCACGTCAGAAATCATAGAGAGCAATCCGTAGGAATTCAGCCCTGCGAATTTTATGCCGTCATCAAAATTTATGCTTTCCAAGGGGATGTCGACATAGTTGCCGACGATATCCAGCAGTTCTTTTTCTATATCCATAATGACATTTTGTCTTAAATTATTCTGATTCCTTCTCCCGAGCATTTCGTGGGCAGGACCGCCCTCTTTATCTTGGCGGAAGAAGTTTTCTCGTAGGGCTTGTCGGGAAGCTCCACATAGTCTATCGCCTTGTAGGAGGGGAGCAGGGAATTTATCTTGACTATGTCTGAAATTATCTTCTCGCGGTCGGCGCGTACCGTTTCGTCATCGATATACAGGCCCGCGCACAGCACGCTCTGCGAAGCGGAGCTCTCGCTCTCCGCCTGATACACGACCACGTCGAGGGCATAGAAGAGATTGGAGGCAATCACGTTCTCCACTTCCTCGGGGCAGACGTTCTTGCCGTTGGAGAGGACTATCGTGTTCTTCTTGCGACCGATGAGATAAACTTTGCCGTCCTTGATGTAGGCGCTGTCGCCGGTGTTGAAGAAGCCGTCGGCGCCGAACACTTCCGCTGTGGCCGCCGGGTCCTTGTAGTATCCTTTGGCCACGCTCTTCCCCCGGACGCACAACTCTCCCACCCCTTCGGAATCGGTGTCTTCCAGTCTCACTTCCAGCTGGGGGCAGGGCTTGCCGACGCTCAGGTGGTCGTCAAGCGTGTCCGAATTCATTGAAATCAGAGGGCCGCATTCGGTGATGCCGTAGCCGTTCTCCACGCGTATGCCTATGTCGTTGAGGCCCTTCACCACCACCGGATTGAGCATGGAGCCTCCGCACACTATCATATTGAGGTTGCCGCCGAAGTTGTCGTAGATGTCTGCGAACAGCTTGTGGGTGATGTCTATGCCGAATTTGCGCAGGAAATTGCTCAGGGCTATGCCCTTCCGGAGCTTCTCTTCCTTGCCCTGCTTGCGGGCGTTGGCCCAGATGGTGCGGTAGAAAGCTTCCGCTATCATGGGCACTATCGTGGTGATGTGGGGCTTGTAGAGCTTCATGTTCGGCATCATGGTGCGTATGCTGTCGTTGATGTAGGTCAGGTCGCCCCCTCCGATGCGCCCCATTATGTGGGTGTTGATTTCCGTCGCGTGATGCATCGGAAGGACGCTCATCGACGTGTTCGGCTTCGTGGGGGCCATGATGGTGTCCATACAGTTGATGCAGTTGGCGGCGAGGTTGGCGCCTGTGAGCATCACGGCCTTGTTGGCGCCGGTGGTCCCGCTGGTGAAGAGTATCTTGGCGGGACTGTCCAGATTGAGCTCGAGGCCGCGGTAAACGCTCTTGCCCTGCCCGAAGAGGCGCTCTCCTTCCGCCACATACTCATCGTAGCAGGGGAGGCCCTCCAGCTTGATGTCCATTGTTGCCATAACCTTCACGCGGGGACACTGGGCGCAGGCTTCGCTCACCTTCTTGCGCAAGTGAGAGCTGAAGAGTACGGCGTCTATGTCGGCTTTTTCGAAAAAAGTCACGAGAAGCTCCTCGGGCGCATCCTTGTCCAGAGGGACTACCACGCCCACGCCGCTGGATATGGACATGTCCGAGATGACGTAACGGCAGCAGTTGTCGGCGACTATGGCTATGTGGGCGTCCTTGAGACCGGCGGCTATCAGACCGTCGCCCAGATTGCAGATTTCGTTGTAGAGGTCACGGGCGTTGTAGTATTTCATCTGCTTGTCGGGCCCGAGCTCGGCGAGAATCTTGTTCTCGGGGCAGACTCTCGCGATTCTTTCGGCAAGTTCGCGTATGCTCTTGTAGTCTCCTTCTCCCAGGAGATTCTCTTTGAGCTGTCTTACAGGTTTGTATTTTATCATTTCGGGGTCGGGTTAAAGTATGTTTCCCAGCGCCTCGTCCGGACGGTCGAGCACGCTTTCTATTATATGTACGTAGAGGTTCTGGAAGTCCATCAGCAGTTGGGCCGTGGTGAGCTCGGACTGGATGTCGTAACACACGGAAATCTCGTTGGTGTCCACGTCCAGCATCATCGCTATGTAGGCCGGCAGGGCTCCCTTGCCGTTGCTGTGGACCTGTAGGTGCACGCCTTCGGGGGAGCGGAAGGGGATGAACGAGTAGCAGAAGTTGATGACCTGCGAGAGCTGGGAGTGCCCCCAGGTCTCGAGCTGCAACTTGTTGACTTCCAGATAAGAGAGCTTGGTGTGACGGTAGAGCTGGTTCTGCTCTTCGAACAGGTCGCGGACATTGTCTGCAAAGGATTTGTCATAGTCCACGGTGGTGTACACGCTGATGCTCTGCACCTTGGTGCCGGCGCAGCTTCTTTCCGCCTTGGTGCCGCGGCAGTCGAGAAGCTGCAGGGGAGCCTGATACTTCTGCCTGTCGTTGACCAGAGATGCGGCGATGGCATAGGCGTAGAACATATAGGTGCCGATGGGAATGCCGGCCTTGCCGCACCAGTTAATCACCCTCGTGGTCACGGAGGCGGGAATCACGGCTCGGTAGCCGACTGTATCGCATTTGACGAAGAAATACTTCATCGCGAACTTCCCCTTGCTCTTCTCCTTCATCCATATGTCGGAGCGCTTGCCGTGGATGCCGCAGTACTCGGGGTGCTTTGTGTGCTTGACGGTGTAGAGGTCTTTCATGAACTCCCGGTCTTTCTCCACCATCTCGGTGTTGTCTTTGTAGGTCAGGTCGTTGCGGAGCACGTCCTCGAACTTGCCGGGCTCTGCGGGAAGCGGGGAGCCTTCCTTGAGGGCTTTGTAGATTGCGAAGAGGTCGGTCACCAGCACTCCGATGGCGTAGGTGTCGGCGACATAGTGGCTTATCTTGTAGAGGATGAACTCTTCTCCGCAGGCATTATGGCAGAATTCGACCTTCAAGGTCTCCCCTTTCTGTATATTGTTCTTTTTCTTGCGGAATCCGCGCAGATGGCTCTCGAACTGCTTCTGTGTCTTGAATTCGTAGAATGGTACTTCGCCTATGCTGCGCTCGGATTCGAAGTACTGCACCATCTTGCCTTCCTTCTTGGTGAATGTGAGGCGCAGGCAGTCGTGGCGCACGAAAAGAAGGTTCAGGGCCTTTGTCATGAGGGCTTTGTCGAAGCCTCCGTCAACAGTGGTCGTGAACACGATGTTGCCCACTCTCTTGAAGAGGGTGAGCGTGGTCTGCATGTGGATTATGTCCTGAGATGCATTGAACCCGTAAAGCGTCTTTTCCATTGTTATTTTATTTTTGACAACATTTCTTTGATGGTCTCGAAGTCGGCCTTGTCGGTCGGAGTGGCCGCTGCGGCCTTGCGGTAGAGGTCTGCGGCATATTTGAGCACGGCCTCCGCCTCCCGCTCATCGGTCAGAGCCGAGATGGGGACCTCGGACCACGCCGGGCGGGCGGCGTCCGAGGAGCCGTCATAGAAGGCGAACTTGTCTATGGCGGAAGAGTGGCTTTTGCTGAATTGGGCGGCGTTTTTCTCTATTGCCTTCGCGCGCTTGTCTGCGGAGGCCCCGCGCTCCAGAAGCATTTTGGCGAAGAAGGCGTAGGAAGACAGGCGCAGCTCTCCCTCGGGGATGCAGGAGAGGGCTTTGCGCGTGAAGTTTATCGCACTGTCCGTGGACTTGAACGGATGGTTGTAGTAAATCTCGGCCAGCGCCTGCCACGCTTCAGAGCATTCTGTCCTTGCAAGACCGTCGATTATGGTGGTGAGGTCGCGTGTCATCACGGGCACTGCCGAAGCCTGCTCCAGCAGAGGCTTGAGCTGGCAGGCGCGGCCCACGTTGGCGCAGTGCCACATATAGCTTTCGTGGATGGAGGGGCATTCGCCGATTGCCTGCTCGGCGTATTGCCTACCTTCCTCGAATGCCTGAGCCTTGGCTTCTTTCGTGCCCTCCGTCTCACCTATGAGGAGCTGTATTCTGGACAGGCGCCACAGTACGCACGCCTTGTCTTCCGCCCTCCCTGCAGAGGGAAGCATCGTCTTCAGAAGCGCACGGCATTCTTTGTAGTTTTGCGGGGAGCTGATCATGGCATCCGCCCGGGTGAAGTCCGCCGCCGGAGACCAGAGGCCTGTCGCCGCCGCAATAAATAAGGTAAGGAAGGTCTTTTTCATCGGTTCGGCTCCTTGTACACGATGCAAAGGTATTTCTCGCTTGTTTTACAGGCAAACAATGTTGATGTGAGGCGCTTTTTTGTGACGAAAATCTTGATTTTGTGCTTAAATGCATTATTTTTGTGACGAAATTACTTCTAAAATTTTTTTGTCACTATGAAGATTGTGACCAAACACCTCTATGGATGGCCTTCGTTTGTCCTTCATTCGGCCATTATCCCTTTGTTTTTCTTTGTTTTTGTCCTGCTCTACAATCCCGTTGGCTTCCAGCAGTTTCTTGATATGGGAAGGGGACTCACCGTCTTCAACCTCACGATGCTCAGCTGCATTCTGCTCGGAGTAGTGGTGCTCTTCCGTCTCCTGCTTCATTTCCTGAAGGAGGTGATGCCGCTGAATTATGTGCTTTATTCCTGCTGGTGCAACGGCGAGATCCTGATTTTCTCCGGATTTGCCGCAATGTTTCTTTGCCTTATGAGCGGGCGTAGTCTGCTTTATTTCAGCACTCTCCTTAAGTGTCTCGGCACTTTTGAGCTCATTCTTGTGTTCCCGTTTTCGATTCTTGCGCTTTCCATTGCGGTACACGGCTATGTGGCTCCGGACTCGAGGGGCGCTTCATCTGAGGGTGATGTCATAAAGTTCAGAGATGACCGCCAGATTTTCAAACTGGCGCTGTCGGCAGGCGCAATCCTCTATATCGAGGCCGCGGAAAATTATGTCGTGATTCATTATTTGGAGCACGACAACCACGGCAGCTATACCCTGCGCACGTCAATGAAGAAAATAGAAGATCTTGTGTGTTCGCGCGGCCTTGTGCGCTGCCATAGGGCTTATTTCATCAACCCCTCGCACGTGACGCTTCTGCGCCGCGACCCCAAAGGAGGCATATACGCCGAGGTGAATTGCCACGGCGTACCCCATATTCCTGTGTCCAAGACTTATTACGACAGACTTTCCTCAATCCTTTAGGTCGAGGAACTCCCAGATGCGGTCCATCCAGGTATAACTGCCTGTGAGGGGAGATGCCGTCCTCTGGAAGCAGTGCTTGCGTGTGGCAAGAGTGTGCAGCTCGCTCTGTACGCCCATCGAGCGCATTTTCTCCCAGGCCTTCACGGAATTCATCGCGGCCCAGCCGTCTGCGTCGCCGTGGATGAATAGGGTGCGCGGCGTGTGGATGTCGAACGCGAATTCGCTTGCGAGCACGGAGTTGTCTTCATTGCCTCCTTGCGCATTGGGCCTCTCGAGGCCGTCCGTGAGGGCATAGGCGGGATAAATCGCGATTCCCCACTGCACGTTGCAGGGGATGTTGTCAATCTTGTCTGTCTTCCAGTAGGATCTCTGGACGGAGGAGGTCACTCCCATCAGGGTGAGATGGCCGCCTGCAGAAGACCCCATAATGCCAATCCTGTCGGGGTCAAGCCCGCGGGAAGCCGCCTCGCTGCGCACTATCCTTATCGTGCGCTGCAAATCCTGCCAGGCCGTTGTGTGCTTGGCAAGGCCTTCCGGGCGCGGCGTACGGTATTTCAGAGTGACCACAGCCATTCCCTTTTCGTTGAGGTAGCGGCGCACCGGAGCCACTTCGAATCCGTCCGGATCGTTGGACGAATAAGAACCTCCGGAATATATAATCTGTATTGCCGTTGTGGTCAGGCGGGCCGGTATGTGCCATTCGATATAAGGGGTGCACTGGTGCTCCTGCGCATCCGGCATCTTCCCCTCGGGCCACACGGACTCCGTGATGTGTTCGGAGCGCGCTTCGTCACTGCTGTAGCGGTCCATCAGGGACACTTCCTCTCCAATCTCTCCGAGGAAGCCCATCTGACGCATGAATTCCAGACCTCTCTCAAGCCCGAAGGCCCCGTGTCCCTTGCCGGGATAGAGGTGAAGTTCGGCGCTCACTCCCATACGGCGCAGCTGCCGATAGACCTGGGTGGAGCCGTTGGGGGAGTATATGTCCAGACCTCCGTGGTGCAGACTCATCGGGCAGGTCTTCTCGTCGAATTTGAAGACCGGACTCAGTTTCACGTCCGGACCGTATCCGTCGCGGGTGGCGGGAGTGCCTTTGGCGTCAGCATCGGTGGTGACGTAGGCCGGAGCGTTCACTATGGCCCAATTGATATGGCAGGGCAGCTCGTCTGTCTTGTCTATGGCCTCGTATGCGGGGGTCTGGGAGCTTGTGGCGAGAAGAAGTGCCAGATGGGAACCTGCGGACATCGATATCACGCCTATCTTCTCCGGGTCGAAACCTCTCTTCCCCGCTTCGCTGCGCACCATTCTCACCGCCCTCTGCCCGTCTTCCCAGGCGCTCTGGTAGATGGGCAGGCCTTCGGGGCGCGGGGTGCGGTACACGAAATTCACGCACTGAACGCCTGCTGCGGTGAGCTCCTTGTGCCACAGGTCTATGAGCGACATGTCACAGCAATTCTGGTACGAGCCACCGGAAATCAGAATCATACAGGCTCCGGTGCGCGTCTGCTCGTCGGGTGCATCGAACCATTCCAGGTAGGGGATTCTGTGCTTGTCGGCCTTGAACCCTTCCTGCTTGCTTTCTGAGGTCATCGCCGCAATCTGGTGGCCCTGTGCATCGGGCATCTTGCCCTTGGGCCAGATGGCCTCGCGCTGCTGCGCCGCCGCACCAAGGCTAAGCAGGGCGAGGACGGAGCTGAGTATTATCAGTTTTGTCTTCATTATATCGATATGCTTGAAAATGTTAGCGTCAAGGCAGAATCGCGTCCCGGGTGCAATTCACGATGATGGATTCGCTTCCTGCCGAGAGGCGGAATTCTCCCTTCTCCAGATGGCGCTTAAGGTCGTGGCCGGTGAAGGAGAGTTCTTCGGCGGGAAGGGTCATCGTGACGGTGCGCCTCTGCCCTGCCTCAAGCTCAATCTTCTCATAGCGGCGCAGGCGCCTGACCTCCGGGGTGACCGAGGCATAGAGGTCGGAGCTGAAAAGCAGCACGGCTTCCTTTCCGCGGCGGGTGCCTGTGTTGGTGACATCCACGGACACGGTGAGCGTGTCCCCGGCCTTGAAGCTGTCCTTGTCCACACGCATATTCGAATACTCGAATCCGGTGTAGCTCAGACCGTAGCCGAACGGCCACTGCACATCCATCTTCGCGTCATAGTTGTACATCCCGTCCATCGTGGCGCGGTTCTCACACAGAAGATAGTCGTAGGTGGCGAGGCGGTTGGGATATTTGGGATAGGTGAACGGCAGCCTGCCGCTGAAGTTCTCCTCTCCGCAAAGAAGGGCCGCGAGGGCGTCTCCGCCGTAATTGGAGGGCAGCATTATGTCCACAATCGCATCGGAGAGGGGCTCTATGTCCGGAATCAGGCGCGGACGCCCCTCGTTAAGCACAAGCACGACCGGCTTGCCTGTGGCGGCAAGGGCGCGCACCATATCCTTCTGGGCGGCGCTCAGATTGAGGTCCACTATGTTGCCGGGGGTCTCGCAGTAGCTGTTTTCCCCTATGCAGGCCACTATGACATCGCACCATCGCGCTTTCGCCACGGCGCGGCCCAGGTCGCTGACCTTGTCCTCCACCCACCAGTCTTCGCGTCCCGGATGGTAGGCGAGCACGGGTTCGTAATCGACGTTGTTGAACTTCTGCCTCAAGGCCTCCAGAATGGTGTTGTAGGACTCGGTGAACTTGGGGTCGTCGGCCCTGTCTCCCTGCCAGCTGTAGGACCAGCCGCCGCTGATCGTGCGCATCGAGTTGGCGTTAGGGCCCACCACAAGAAGACGCGCGGACGCGTCCAGAGGCAGCAGTCCGCCCTCGTTCTTGAGCAGTACTTCGCTCTCCACGGCGGCTTCATACGCAATCGCTTCACTCTGAGCTGAAGCGAAACCCTCGTAGCTCCCCTTTTGCCCGTAGGGGTCTTCGAAGAGCCCCAGACGCAGCTTTGCCCTGATGATGCGTCTGACGGCGTCATCTATTCTGGACATCGGAATCGCCCCTTCCTTCACCAGGGCGACGAGGTCGCCGCAGATGTCCGTGCTGTAGGGGTCCATAATCATGTCTATGCCCGCATTGACGGCAAGGCGCGCGGCATCCTTGGCGGAAGTGGCCACGTGGTCGCGCTCGTAGAGATTCTTCACGTCGGCCCAGTCGGTCACGATAAAGCCTTTCCAGCCCAGTTCCTCCTTCAGCCAGCCTGTAAGCAGCTCACGGTTGGCGTGGAAGGGGATGCCGTCGTTCATCGCCGAATTGACCATGACGCTCAGGGCTCCGGCTTCGCAGCAGGCCTTGAAGGGCGGGAAATACTTTTCGCGCAGCTCGCGCATCGAGACGCAGGACGGGGTGCGGTCCTGTCCGGAAATCGTGGCGCCATAGGCCATATAATGCTTGAGGCTCACTCCTGTGTGATACTCGTCTATGGGACCTTCCCCCTCTTCTCCCTGCTGCCCCAGAGTCTCCTCGAGGCCCATGCGCAGGTTTACGTACGTGTCTTCGCCGAAGCTCTCCCACAGGCGCGGCCAGCTCTGGTTGCGCCCGAGGTCCATCACCGGGCTGAAGCACCAGGGCACGTTGCAGGCGCGGGTCTCGTAGGCCAGAATGCGCCCCATTTCGCGGGCATATCTGTCGTTGAAGCTTGCGGCCAGATTGATCTCCTGCGGGAAGAAGGTGGCTCCTGCGGTGTAGGTGGCCCCGTGTATCTGGTCCAGGCCGTAGATGCAGGGGATTCCCGTGGCGCGTAGGGACACGTCTTGAATCTGCCGGATTATCTCGCGGTATTTCTCGGCAGAGCAGGCGCCTTCGTCTCCGAGCACGTTGAGGATGGAACCGACCTTGTACTTCTCAAGGACTTCGACGCCGTGTTCGGAGAGGGACGTGCCGTCCGCATCGGTGACTACGGATATGTTAATCTGCACCATCTGCCCTATCTTCTCTTCAAGGGAGAGGCCGTGCACGATTTCCTTTACCCTCTTTTCTATGGGGTCCTGTGCGGTGCAACAGGAAAACAGCACCGCTGCGGCCGTGAGGACCGCAAACTTGGAAAGAGTGTCTTTCATTCGCAGGTGGCAGCTATTTGGTTCCGAAGATGCGGTCGCCCGCGTCTCCGAGTCCCGGGACTATGTAGGCGTTCTCGTTGAGGTGGTCGTCCACTGCGGCGACGTAGATGTCCACGTCGGGGTGGTTGGTGCGCACCTTCTCGATGCCTTCGGGGACTGCCACGAGGCACATCAGGCGGATGTTGGAGCAGCCGCGCTTCTTGAGCATCGTGATTGCGTCGGTGGCGCTGCCGCCGGTGGCGAGCATCGGGTCGGTCACGATGACCAGACGCTCCTGAATGTCTTCGGGAAGCTTGCAGTAATACTCCACGGGCTGGTGTGTCTCCTCATTGCGGTACAAGCCGATATGTCCCACCTTGGCCACGGGGACCAGAGTGTGGAGACCGTCCACCATGCCGAGTCCTGCGCGAAGGATGGGCACAATCGCAAGCTTGCGGCCGGCCACTCTCTTGGCGGTCATCCGGCAGATGGGGGTGTCTATTTCCAAATCTTCCAGAGGGAGGTCGCGGGTGACTTCGTAGCCCATCAGAAGGGCGATTTCGTTGAGAAGTTCGCGGAAATCCTTGGATCCCGTGTTCTTGTCCCTCATAATCGACAGCTTGTGCTGGATCATAGGGTGGTTGATGATGTGAACTTGGCTCATGATTTTATTCTATTACAATGGGTTTATACTTGGGGACGAGGGATTTCATGATGCTCCAGGCGATGAGGTAGGCCACGCCGCAGAAGCAGAACATGATGAAATAGCCGGCAGGCTTGCCCTCGAATCCGAGGAATGTGAATGCGCTGCCTGCGTTCTCGGCATAGGTGAAGAGCTTGCCGGCGACCTTCTGGATGAAGAAGGAGCCCACGCCGCCTGCCATCGCGCCGATGCCGGTGATGGTGGCGATGGTGCTCTTGGGGAACATGTCACCGATGGTGCTGAAGAGGTTGGCGCTCCAGGCCTGATGGCCGGCTGCGGCAAGACCGATCAGAATCGCGGGGATCCAGGGATTGTTGAAATGCATCCCGAGAGGCTGCGCAAGAAGGGCGCACAGAGGGAAGAACGCGAAGATGAGCATCGAGAGCATACGTCCGTTGTAGGGATGCATGCCCTTCTTGTCCACAAAAATCCTGGGGAGGTATCCTCCGCCGATGGACACCACGGTCACGATCAGGTAGAGCACGAATATGAGCCACTGCCCCAGCGGAGTGGTGACGGGAGCATTGAACTGGTTGCTGAAGTAGGAAGGAGCCCAGAACAGGAAGAACCACCACACTCCGTCCGTGAAGAACTTGCCGGTGATGAACTGCCAGGTCTGCTTGAAGCTGAAGCACTTCCACAGCGACACCTGCTTTTCGCTCTTGGCCTCCTCGGCGGCTGCGGCTGCGGCCTTTGCGTCCTCCTCGTCATCCTGATGGATGTACGCGAGCTCGGCCTCGTTCACCCTCTTGCTCTTCTCGGGCTTCTCATACATGAATGCCCAGAAGAACATCCAGATGAATCCGAGGGCGCCGATGATGATGAAGGCCATCTCCCAGCCGAACTTCACGGCAAGGGGCGGGATGCACAAAGGCGCCACGAGAGCGCCCACAGATGCGCCGGCATTGAAGATAGCCGTTGCGAACGCGCGGTCCTTCTTGGGGAAATACTCGGCGGTCACCTTGATGGCGGCCGGGAAGTTGCCCGCCTCGCCGAGCGCCAGGACGCCGCGGCAGAGGAGGAACAGATATACCGATGTGGTGGAAATGGCGAGCGCCACGTTGGAAGCGACCTCGACACCTCTCAGCGCCGCGATGTCCTGTCCGACCATAAGTCCGGTGGCCCAGCCGCAGGCGGCGTGCATACACGCGCCGAGCGACCACACGCCGATGGCGATCAGATATCCTTTCTTCGTGCCCATCCAGTCCACGAACTTGCCGGCGAAGAGGCAGGCTATGGCGTAGAAGATGGAGAAGAAGGCGGTAATTGTACCATAGTTGTCATCAGTCCAGTGGAACTCGGGCTTGATGAAATTCTCATAGGTGAGGGAAAGGACCTGGCGGTCGAGGTAGTTGACGGTGGTCGCCACGAAGAGCAGCGAACACAGCCACCAGCGCCAGTTGGTCATCAGTTTGGTCTGTGTGCTCATTTATTTCAGTGATTTGATTGTTTCCAGCGTGTCTGCGCAAAGCTTCGAGATATCTTCCCAGCGACCTGCCGCAACGACATCCTTCGGGAACAGGTTGCTGCCCATTCCGACGCTCGTGACTCCGGCCTTGAACCAGGCCTCGAGATTCTCCCTTTCCGGTTTCACGCCTCCGGTCACCATTATCTTGCTCCAGGGCATCGGGGCTCTGAGCGCCTTGACGAATTTGGGACCCAGCACCTCGCCGGGAAATACCTTGCACACCTGACAGCCGTGCCTCTGCGCATTCCCTACCTCGGACACCGTCCCGCATCCGGGCATATAAGGAATGCCGCGCAGCCTGCACGTGCGCATCACCGCCGGGGCGTACTGCGGCCCGACGACGAAGTTCGCTCCCATACGGATGAATCGCCTTGCGTCCGAGGCAAAGGAGATGGACCCTATGCCGAGTATCATCCCGGGCATCGAGGCGGCTTCCCCGACGAGGACCTTGAACACTTCGGCTGCGGCCCTGCCCCTGTTGGTGAATTCGAAAAGGCGTATGCCGCCCTTGTAGCAGGCGCGCATCACCTGCACGGCCGTGGCGGGGTCGGCGTGGTAGAAGACGGGCACCAGAGCGGTGGCCTCCATCGCCTCCATTACTTGATTTTTGCTGTATTTTGCCATATGTCTATCTCTGTACCCGGCCGTTGGCGCATCCGCCCACAAGGCTCAGCACCTCGCTTTCGCTGACCATATTGAAGTCTCCGTTTATCGTGTGCTTGAGCGCCGACGCGGCCACGGCGAACTCGAGGGCCGAGGCCTGGTCTCCGGGATACTTGAGCATCCCGTGGATGAGGCCGGCGCTGAAGGAGTCGCCTCCTCCCACCCGGTCCACTATGGGGTCTATCTCGTAGCGGTGGGACTGGTAGAACGAGCTGCCGTCGAAGATGAGGGCTTTCCAGCCGTTGCGGGTGGCGGAGAAGGACTCGCGCAGCGTGCTCACGACGTATTTGAAGCCGAACTCGGAGGCCATCTTGCGGAAAATCTTTTCGTATCCGGAAGCGTCCGTCCTGCCGCTCTCGATGTCGGCGTCCGGCTTGAAGCCCAGACACAGCTCCGCGTCCTCCTCGTTGCCTATGCACACGTCCACATACTGCATGAGAGGGCGCATCACGGAAATTGCTTTGTCGCTGGTCCACAGTTTTTTGCGGAAATTAAGGTCCACGCTCACGACCGCCCCGTGCCTTCGGGCGGCCTCGCAGGCGAGGCGGACCAGAAGAGCGGCCTTGTCTGATATTGCGGGCGTGATGCCGGACCAGTGGAACCAGGACGCGCCTTCCATTATGGCGTCGAAGTCGAAGTCTTCCGCCTCGGCTTCCGCGATTGCGGAGTGCGCGCGGTCATAGATGACCTTGGAGGGGCGCATAGAGGCGCCGGTCTCCGCATAGTAGAGACCCACCCGGTCTCCGCCGCGGCAGATGTGGCAAGTGTTCACTCCGTAGCGTCTGAGCGCGTTCACGGCAATCTGTCCTATCTCGTGGGAGGGGAGCTTGGTCACATAGCGGGAATCGTGACCGAAGGCGGCGAGACTCACCGCCACGTTGGCCTCCCCGCCTCCGGGGATGACCCGGAATTCTTCACTCTGGACGAACCTGTCGCAGCCTTTGGGGCTCAGGCGGAGCATAATCTCTCCGAGGGTTACAATCTTGGCCATGGGTATATGTCTGTGTTATGGAAAACAAATATAGCAAAAAACCCCGTTTATCGTGCACGTTCACGGAAAATTCTGCGTATATTTGCGTAAATGGCATCCGCGTTTCACAACACTGACAACTATTAAAACCACAAAGATATGGCATTCATAAACGAAGACTTCATGCTTGGCACTCCCGCCGCGCGCACGCTCTATCACCAGCACGCGGAGGGCCTGCCCATTATCGACTATCACTGTCATCTTGTCCCCCAGCAGATAGCTGAGAATATCCAGTTCCGCGACATCACCCAGCTCTGGCTCGTGGACGGGCATTATGGCGACCACTACAAATGGCGTGCGATGCGCGCCAACGGCGTGCCCGAAGAATACATCACCGGAGGTGTCCATTCTTCCTGGGAGACTTTCCAGAAGTGGGCCGAGACCGTCCCCTACACAATGCGCAACCCCCTCTATCACTGGACTCATCTCGAGCTCAGCCGTGTGTTCGGCATAGACAAGCTCCTGAGTCCTGCCACCGCGCGTGACATTTTCGAAGAGTGCAACGCCAAGCTCTCCACGCCCGACTTCCGCGGGCAGGCCCTCATCAAGCGCTTCGGCGTCAAGGTGGTCTGCACCACCGATGACCCCGCCGACGATCTCCGCTGGCACAAGATGATAGCCGAGAACCCCTTCGGGACAAAGGTGATTCCGGCCTGGAGACCGGACAAGGCTATGGCCATTGAGAATCCCGACTCGTACAGGCAGTACCTCAGCGCCCTGAGTGAGGCCGCCGGGATGGAGATCACCTCATACCGCGACCTTCAGGAGGCGCTGCAGAGAAGGCACGACTTCTTCGCCTCGATGGGCTGCCGCCTCTCCGACCACGGTCTGGAGACCTTCTACGGCGAAGACTACACTATGGCGGAGATAGAGACCATATTCCGCAAGGTGCTCTCCGGCAGCAGGCCGAGCGAGGAGAATCTCAACAAGTTCCGCTCCGCCTTCCTGCACGACCAGGCCGTCATGGATGCAGAGGCGGGATGGACCCAGCAGTTCCACGTGGGCGCCATACGCAACAACAACTCCAAGATGTTCGCCTCCATCGGGGCCGACACCGGATATGATGCCATACACGACCTGCCCACGGCCGCGGCCGGTCACAAGTTCTTCGACTCGCTCGCAAAGGAAGACCGTCTCGCAAAGACCATTCTCTACTGCCTCAATCCCAAGGACAACGAAGTGCTGATGACTATGGCCTACACCTTCAACGACGGCACTTTCCCCGGCAAGATGCAGTTCGGCTCCGGCTGGTGGTTCCTCGACCAGGAGGACGGAATGCGCAAGCAGATGAACGCCCTGAGCGCGCTCGGCCTCATAAGCAGGTTCGTGGGTATGCTCACAGACTCCCGCAGCTTCATCAGCTACCCCCGCCACGAATATTTCCGCCGCATCCTTTGCGACACTCTCGGTCGCGACATCGAGGCCGGCAAGCTCCCCGCTTCCGAGATGGAGTTCATAGGCAAGATGGTGGAAGACATCTCCTACAACAACGCTGACCGTTATTTCGGTTTCTGATATGAAGATACTCACCCTTCTGACCATGGCCTGGCTGGCCATATCCTCCAACGGCCATTACCTGCAGACGGAAGATGGCAAACCTTTCTTCTGGCTGGGAAACACTGCCTGGCTGATGCCCCAGAAGCTCACCCGCGAGGGGGTGGACCTGTATCTTGACGCCTGCAAGAATGCCGGATACAACGTGGTGCAGGTGCAGGTGGCAGACGATATCCCTTCCGTCAACGTGTACGGCAACAAGTCCGGCACGCAGGAGTACTGGGACCTGGTGGACTATATTGTGGGCGCAGCCGCCGACAACGGAATCTATGTCGCGATGGTGTGCATTTGGGGCAAACCCGTGAAACAGGGCAAGATGGATGAAGGACTCGCCGCCGCCTACGGCAATTTCCTCGCATCCAGATACAAGGACAAGCCCAACATCGTCTGGGTGCTGGGCGGGGACGTGCGCGGAGACGTCAAGCCTGCCGTGTGGGAGGTCCTCGGCAAGGCAATCAAGGCGGTCGATTCCCGGCATCTGATGACTTTCCATCCCTTCGGGCGCACGAGCTCGCTGCAGTGGTGGAATGACTCCGACTGGCTGGATTTCAACATGTTCCAGAGCGGCCACAGGTGCTATGACCAGAAGTTCGCGGACGCGGACGACGTGCGCTCGGGCGAGTTCGAGGACAACTGGCGCTATGTCCAGCAGTCCTGGAAGGCCTCTCCCGTGCGTCCCGTGCTGGACGGCGAGCCTTCGTACGAAGACATCCCCTATGGCCTGCACGACGGCACCCGGCCCCGCTGGCAGGCGGCTGACTGCCGCCGCTATGCCTGGTGGTCCGCCCTGGAGGGGGCTTGCGGTCACACATACGGCCACAATTCCATAATGCAGTTCTATACCGGCAAAGGAGACGGAGCATATTTCGTGAACAAGACCTGGCAGGAAGCCCTCAAGGACCCCGGCTTCAACCAGATGAAGTATCTGCGCGCCCTGATGGAATGCTTCAGCAGCCCCGACAGGGTGAGTGCGCAGGACGTACTTCTCGGCAACGGTGAGCGCTACGGGAGGATTGCAGCAATTCGTGACAAGGATTTCCTTGTGGCCTATACCTACACCAATTCCTCCATCCGCGTGGACCTCTCGTCCATCAGCGGCCAGAGGAAGCAGGCCTGGTGGTATTCGCCCTCCGACGGCAAGCTCGAGTTCGCGGGAGAGTACCGCGACCAGGTGGCTAGTTTCAAGCACGGAGGTCCCGAGGGACCGGGCTGCGACCACGTCCTCATAATAGTGGACTGGAAGTCAAGCTCGAAAGTGACTCCGCTCAAAAGAATCCGGCTTTAGCGCCTATCCATCTGCCGGCTCTGGCCTCGAACGTCTCCCCGAGAGGGAGGAAAGTGCGGCCGTCGGCGCTGTAAGAGAACGTGCACAATGCGGGGATGTCGCTCGGCGATTTCCCAGTCTCGGTCCCTTCGCGTATTTCCACTTTGAGCCAGACTTTGCGTCCGGGAGCGCTCACTTGGGCTACGATACTCTCTTCGCCTCCTTTGTCGGCCCCGAAGCAGACCGTCTGCCGTATCGTTGAGGCGCAGACCTCTATTGTGGCGTAGTCCGTGCCGAGCACCACAAGACCGTGGCGGCCTTTTCCGCTGCTTTTCACTGTGGTCTGCAGGACCGTTTCCGGGCCTTGAATCTTTCTCAGCTTGAGGTCGCTCCGCTCCCAGAGGTTCCGGCAATCTTGCGGGGCGCTGTCCTGCCCCTGCTTCTGGAGCGCCGCGGCGGGCTCTTCGCCTTTGAGGCGCCCTCCTCTGCCTGCGCTCCCCGCTCGCTCGGGAGAGGGGACGGAGGCGTATCTGACAGGCTCGCCTATGCCGTCGGAGTCCTCGTCTGACCCTATGACGCACCAGTTGTCCGCGGTCCATTCCATAGGCTGCAGGTGCACCACGCGTCCCCAGGCGTATCTGTCCTCAAAGTGCAGGAACCAGTCTCCGCCTTCCGTATCCTGAATCCAGGCTCCCTGATGCGGGCCGCAGACCCGGGTGCCCCCTTGGTGCATCGCCACCTTCCACTCGTAGGGCCCCTCTATGTTGCGCGAGCGCATTACAAGCTGCCAGCCGGTCTTGACCCCTCCAGCCGGGGCGAATATCCAGTAATAACCGTCCTTTTTGTAGAATTTGGGCCCTTCCACGGTCTCGTTGCCGTTTGTGCGCCCGTCGAAAATCATTCTTTGGTCCGAGATGCACCCGGTGCAGTCGGAATTGAGCTCGCACAGATGCAGCACGCTTTTGACCCCGCATCTGCTGTTTGCCCAAGCGTGCACGAGCCACACCCTGCCGTCCTCGTCCCACAGGGGACAGGGATCGATGTAGCCCTTGCCCTCAATCACCTGCACGGGATCGGACCATCCTCCCCGCGGGTCACAGGAGTGTACCTGATAGATTCCGTAGTCGGGGTCGCCCCAGAAAATCCAGTAGAGTCCGTCGTGGAAGCGTATCGCGGGCGCCCAGACGCCGTTGCCGTGCTGGACTGCCTGTGGCCTTGGACGAGAATCCTTCCAGTAGCTTTCCGGCCCTCCGGGCAGCGCCGCGCCCTCCAGACTCCAATGCACGAGGTCGCGCGAGTGTAGAATCTGCAGACCGGGAGAGCAGTTGAAGGAGCTTGCCGTCATCCAGTAGTCCTGCCCCACCCTTATGGCGTCGGGGTCGGAGAAGTCGGCATACAGGACGGGGTTGGCGAAGCTGATGCGCTGTCCCTGCGATTCTGCCTTCTTCCGGCCCTTGCGGTGTACTTTTATTGTCCTCAGCTCGTCCGAAGAGCCTCCGCATCCTATGGTGAAATGCCCCGGGCTTGCCTTCAGGGTCCCGGAAGCGATGTCGAAGGTCTCGAATGCCTGATCGGAGAGGGGGATGCGCACGCGCACGCTCCTTCCTGCAGGAATGCTCACGCGTTTGAAGCCCCTCAAGGACAGGCGCGCTCCGCCGGCATCTTCGTCCTTGCTCACATAGACCTGTACCACTTCGACAGCGTCGCGGCTCCCCGTGTTGCGCACCCGCACGCGGAGCTCGCCCTTCCGGAAGCGGGGTCTTCCGTAGGAGAAGACGGTGTAGCTCAGGCCGTGGCCGAATGCCCAGAGAGGCTTGCCGCTGAAGTAGCGGTAGGTGCGGCCCGCCATATCATAGTCGCTGAAGTCCGGCAGGTCTTCGTCGCTCCGGTAGAAGGTCACCGGCAGCTTCCCCGAGGGGCAGACCTCCCCGCAGAGTATCTGCGCGAGGGCTTCTCCGGCGGCTTCCCCTCCGTACCAGGCTTGCAGGATGGCGCTGCAGCTGCGGCTCTCCGGAAGCAGGCCCATGGCAGACCCGGACATATTGACGAATATGACCTTCCTGCCGGCGCGCACGAGGCTGTCCACTTCGGAGCGCTGCGTGCGCGGGAGCTCTATGCTCGTGCGGTCGCCTCCCAGAAATCCTTCCATCTGCAGGCCCTTTATCTCCTCGCCCTCTATGCGGGGGTTGATGCCGCCGACGTAGATGACGGTCTGCGCGTCCTTGTCGAGAGTGAATCTGGACCTGATGCCCTCCAGGGGCGTTATAGTGTGGGCGGGCGTGCCGTTGTAGTTGCCAAGGGGAGTCTCGCTGTCATCGGCGTTGGGCCCCATTACACACACGGCCGTTCCAGGAGACAGAGGCAGGGTGCCGTCGTTCTGCAGCAAGACTATGCTCTCGCGCGCCATCGCGAGCGCCACCTTGCGGTGCGCCCCGCAGTCCAGCAGCGAATCGGGATAGTGGTTCCAGCTCACGGTGGAGTCGGGGTCCATCTCTCCTAGACGGAAGCGGGCCACGAGGAGCCTGCGCAGCGAAGTGTCTATGTCGCTCTCGCTTATCTTGCCCTGCTCCACTGCCTCCAGGAGGTGGGAATAGGAGCTTCCGCACTCGAGGTCGGTGCCCGAGCGCACGGCGTTGGCGCTTGCGGAGGCGGCATCCGGATGGGTATGATGTCCGGTGGGGGAGTAGAAGTCGTCGATGGCGCCGCAGTCGCTGGTGACAAGTCCGCTGAAGCCCCAGCTCCCGCGCAGGAGCTGCGTCAGAAGCATGTCGGATCCGCAGCAGGGTCTGCCGTCCACCCTGTTGTAGGCGCACATCACCTCCTGCACGTCCGTCGTCCGCACTATCCTCTCGAAGGCGTAGAAGTAGGTTTCCATCAGGTCCCGCCAGCTCACGCCGTCCGCGTTGAATTCGTGGCGGGTGGTCTCGGGTCCGCTGTGCACGGCGTAGTGCTTGAGGCAGGCGTGCAGCTTGTCGCGCCCCTGGATGTCGGGACTTCCCTGCAGGCCTTCCACCACGGCGCGCCCCATCCTGTAGGTCAGATAAGGGTCTTCGCCGTAGGTCTCCTGCCCGCGTCCCCAGCGCGGGTCGCGGAAGATGTTGATGTTGGGGGTCCACACGGTGAGGCCGTGGTATCTGCGCGTGCCTCCCCGCTCGCGTCTGTCCTGACAGAACTTTATGCGCTGCTCGGTGGAGGCAATCGTGAAGACTTCGCGCAGCAGCTCGTCGTCCCAGCTGGAGGCCATCGCTATGGCCTGCGGGAACACTGTCGCAAGGCCCGCGCGGGCGGCGCCGTGGAGGGCTTCGTTCCACCATTCGTATTCCTTGATGCCCAGCTCGGGCACTGCGGCGCTTTTGTTCATCATAAGAGACACCTTCTGCTCCAGGGTCAGGGCCCGGAGCAGCGAGTCGGCTCTTTGCGCGGGAGAAAGGGAGCGGTCCTGCCAGGAAAAAGTTTGTGCGCCGCAGGGGGCAGCGCACAATAAAACCGACAACAGAAGGACCGTGAATGCGGGCTTGCGTGTCATATCTTCAGTCTATTTGAGGTCTTCGGTTGCGCACCAGTCCATATCGTTGTAGTCGTCGTTCTCGCCGCACATACCCCAGATGAAGGTGTAGTTGCGGGTGGCGCAGGCGCTGTGGATGCTCCACTGCGGGCTTATGACGGCCTGCTCGTTGTGCATCCAGATGTGACGGGTCTGCTGAGGCTCTCCCATAAAGTGGCACACGGCCGCCTTCTCCGGTACTTCGAAGTAGAAGTAAACTTCCATACGGCGGTTGTGGGTGTGGGCCGGCATAGTGTTCCAGGTGCTGCCGGGGGCGAGTTCGGTCATACCCATCTGCAGCTGGCAGCAGGGCACCACTTCCTTCACCAGAAGGCGGTTGATGGTGCGCTCGTTGCTCTCCTCGAGGCAGCCGCAGTGCATCACCACGGCGTCTTTTTTGCTCACTTTCTTCACGCCGGTTTCCTTGTGGGCGGTGGCGGAGCAGAAGTAGAAATGGGCGGGGTTTGCGGGGTCGTCGCTAAGGAAGGTGACGTGGCGGTCACCGCGTCCCACGTAGAGGGCTTCCTTGTAGTCCAGATGATAGACTTGCTCGCCCACCTTGACGCTGCCCTTGCCTCCCACGTTGATGATGCCGAGTTCCCTTCGCTGCGTGAAATAGTCCGCGCGCAGAATCTCCGGAGCCTCGAGCACGAGGGGTTCGCTCTCCGGCACGGCTCCGCCCGCGATTATGCGGTCGAACATGCTGTAGGTCATGTTGATTTCGCCCGGGACCATCACTTTCTCCACGAGATACTCCTCGCGGATGCGCTCGGTGTCATAATGGCGGGCGTCCACGTTGCTGGATGCCTGCCTTATGCTGCAGTTGATTTTTGCCATTTCCTGAAAATTTATTTGGGTTGCTTGCCGATGTATGCGAGTATGCCTCCGTCCACGTAGAGGATGTGGCCGTTGACGGCGTCTGAGGCGTGGGATGCGAGGAACACTGCGGGTCCGCCGAGCTCGCTGGGGTCGAGCCAGCGGCCTGCCGGAGTCTTCGCGCAGATGAAGCTGTCGAAGGGGTGGCGGCTGCCGTCGGGCTGCTTTTCGCGCAGAGGCGCGGTCTGGGGGGTGGCGATGTAGCCGGGGCCTATGGCGTTGCACTGGATGTTGTACTCGCCGTACTCGGAGCAGATGTTGCGGGTGAGCATCTTCAGGCCGCCTTTCGCCGCGGCGTAGGCGGAGACGGTCTCGCGGCCGAGCTCCGACATCATCGAGCAGATGTTGATGATTTTACCCTCGCGCCTTTCCATCATCTCGGGCAGAACGGCGCTCGAGACGATGAAGGGAGCCACGAGGTCTATGTCGATGACTTGCTGGAACTCGCGGCGCTCCATCTCGTGCATGGGGATGCGCTTGATGATGCCGGCGTTGTTGACAAGGATGTCTATCTGGCCCACTTCGGCATGTATGCGCTCCACGAGGGCCTTGATGGCCACCTCGTCGGTGACGTCGCACACATAGCCTTTCACGTTGGTGATGCCGGCCTCTGCGTAGTTGTCCAGACCCCTCTGCAGGGCGGCTTCGTTGATGTCGTTGAAGATGATGTTCTTGATGCCTGCCGCCACAAAGGCCTTGGCAATGTTGAACCCGATGCCGTATGAGGCGCCGGTGATCCAGGCGTTCTTGCCTTCAAGAGAGAAAAGATTGTTCATGACTGTATGGTTATTTTATGAGACCGGCTCTTCAGCGAGCCGGTCTCTTGATCAGTTACAGAGCAGGATGGAGCTACCTCCAGCGGGGGTCGCCGGCAGGGAGGGCGCTCTTGAGCTTGAAGTTGCCATTCGCCGCATCGGTGAACGGATCGGCATCGAGGACAGTGCCGTAATCGGCCTTTATGTCATCTTTATCGCCGAAGGCATCGGCACCCATCTGATAGAAATAGTTTTCGGTCAGGGTGGGAGCTATGTATCCTTCTCCAAGTGCTGCGCGTGCGCGGCCGAACAGACCTGCTGACTCTGCTGTGCCGGCAAACAGGTTGCCGCTCAGTTCGAAGGCTGTCAGAGGCACGCGTACATAAAGTACTGCCTTGCCGGATGCGGCGGCGCAACCATAGAATGTGTTGTCCTTCACCGTGAAGGCTCCCATTTCCACAACGCCGTTCTGCTTCTCGTCGATACGGAACAGATCGGCTCCGGACTTGGCGCAACTGATGAATGTGCTCTTCTCGATAGAGAACGTTCCATAGGCGCCGTCACGTATGTCGATGGTGTTCTGTCCTGTTGTGCAGTTCTTGATTGTACAGCCGGTGAATCTGACGGCTGATATTGTGGACTCTGCCGTGCTCTTGTTGCCCTTGGGATTGTACCATACCGACTTGGAATAGTCGTGTATGTCACAGTTCTTGACTGTCACGACACCTGCGCTGACAAGCTCGGCGGCACCGTCACCTGTCTTGTTGGAAACCGTGAAGGCGTTGCCGTTGCTTGAGTCTCCGCCGAGGTCGAGATTCTCGAAGGTGATGTCTCCGAGCTCTCCGGCAAGTTTGAATGAACCTGTAATTGCAGGCTTCTTGCCGTTGACAACCTTGCCTTTGAGGTAGAGGCAGTTGACAGCGGTCACGCTTCCGAGAGCGTATCCTTCGGCATTGGGAGTAAGGAGGATGTGGTACTTCCCTGCTGACAGGGCTGCGTCGAACTCGTCCTTGCTGCTTACAGTGAAGAAGTCATCAGGATTGTGCTGACCCCAGCTGGGATTCCAGCAGGGAGCTCCGGCATTGCAACTCATCACGAGAGCATTCGTGAGGGTATAGTCGCCGTTGGCTGCATCCTTGACCGGATCCGAAGCGAGGACCGTGCCGTCTTCCGTGATGTCTCCGGTGAACCAGTTCTCGCCTACGCTGTAGAAGAAATTGTTCTTCAAAGCGGGCATGACAACAGTGCTGCGGCTGTATTTTCCTGCGGCCGTTGACGTGCCGATGAAGAGATTGCCCTCCACATTGTATGTGTTGAATGTTTCCCGCACATAGAATATGGCCTTCCCGCTGGCGGCGCTGCAGTTGTAGAACGTGTTGTTCTTCACGACGAAGCCGTCGCATTCCACAAGACCGTTCTGGCCGTCATCGATGCGGAAGACCTCTGCTCCGCTCACGGCACAAGCCTCGAATGTGGAGTTCTTGATGGTGATAATCCCATATTTGCCATCGCGGACATCAATGGTGTTCTGACCGGTGGTGCAATTGGTGAAGCGGCAGCCATCGAACATCACGGAGCTGATTTCGGATTCGGCCGTACTCTTGTTGCCCTTGGGGTTGTACCATACTGACTTGGAGTAATCCTTGAACTGACAATTCTTGAACGTGACGCTGCTCGCAGACACGAAATCGGTGGCGCCGTCGCCCGTCTTGTTGGATACCGTGACGGCATTCGAGCAAGAGGAGCTGCCCTGGAAAATGATGTTCTCGAATGAGAGCTTTCCGAGTCCCTCGCCTTTGAGTTTGAGAGCTCCGGTCACGACGGGCTTCCCGGTGCTGCTGGCGCCGGACATACGGAGACCTGCCGGCACCTCGATTGTGCCGATTTCGTAGTTGCCCGCCGCAAGAGTAAGATCGGTCTTGCCTGCAGAGAGAGCGGCCGTGAACTCCTCGGCGCTGGTGACGGTGAAGTCATTCCCGCCGGGGGCTTCGGACCATGTGGGATTCCATCTGCGCGCACCGGCATTGCAACTCATGACAAGAGCGCTTGTGAGTGTGTAGTCGCCGCTTGCGGCGTTCTTGACAGGGCTGGTTGTGAGTGTGGTGCCGTCTTCGGTAATATTGCCCGTGAACCACTTCTCGCCTACGTTGTAGTAGAAGTTGTTCTTCAGAGAAGGCATCACCACTCCGCTCCTCATGAGTTGGGCGGAAGACCCGTCGGTGCCGATGAAGAGGTTGTTGGCGACATTGAAGCAGGTAAAGCCCTCGCGTACGTAGAATATTGCCTTCCCGCTTCCATTTGCGCAGTTGTAGAAGGTGTTGTTCTGCACGATAAAGGTGGGAATCTCGACGAGTCCGTTCTGGGTGTCATCGATACGGAGAACGTCCGCTCCGCTGACTGCGCAACTCTCAAAGGTGTTGTGCTCGAGCTTCACCTCATCATAGTGACCGTCGCGGATGTCGATGGTGTTCTGGCCTGTGGTGCAGTTGGAGATTATGCAGTCGGAGATAATCAATGAGCCGATTGCGGATTCGGCGGTGCTCTTGTTGCCCTTGGGGTTATACCACACGGACTTGGAGTAGTCGCGTATTTCGCAGTCGATGATCTTCACGCTGTTTGCGGAAACGAAGTCGGTGGCGCCGTCGCCTGTCTTGTTGGACACGGTGAAAGCGTTGGTATAGGAGGTGTTGCCGACGAGTTTGAGTCCCTCGAGCGTGATGTCTCCGAGTTCTTCGCCCTTGATCTTGAACGCACCGCAGAGAGCGGGTTTGCCACATCCTGTCTGGTTCTTGAGGTGGATGTTTGCGGGAAGTTCTATCGCGCCGATTTCGTAGTTGCCCTCGGCAATGGAGATTTCCGTCTTGCCGGCGGCGAGAGCGGCATTGAACTCATCGACGCTCTTCACCACAAATTCAGTGTCGCCTTCTTCGCCTCCCTTCGGAAGGATGGCGAATGCGGCTGTGCCGGGATCTGACATCGTGTTGTAGATGTCGTCCTCGCCCGGGTTGGCATAGACGGCCGCGGTGTAGCTGCCTGCGTCGAGCATGGAGGTTGTCGTGCTCTCGATGGTGTAGGACCATTCGAGGGTGACCTCGTCCTGCACTGCGTCGTAGCTCTTGCCGTTGAAGACGACCGAGTAGCTTGCGGCGTTCTCGACCTCGGGCCAGCTGATGACCACGTCAGTGGCTTCGCCGGCGGTGAAGGATGCGGGACTTGCGGTGGGCACAGGGGCGGGAAGTGCGGTGTTGACCGAGGTGGTGTCGCAGCTCCAGGCCAGAGCGTCGAGCGCTATGGCGCCGGATGTGTACACGAAGATCATGGTCTCCTCGGTGATGCCCTTGACGACAACCTTCTGGGGCACGCCGCTGCCGTTGGAGGCTACGCCGCCCTTGACGGACACTGTTGCCGCGCCCTCGGGAGCGCCGGTGGCCACGATGAAGTGGCTGGAGGCGTCGGTGGTGGGGTTGATGACCACGGAGCCGGACTGCGTGACCTTGAATGCCAGATAGTTGGCGGTGGGCACGCCCTTCTTGTTAAGAAGCGTGGCCTCTGAGAATGTCACCTCTCCTTCGTTGAAGCTGATGGGATAATCCTCGCTGCCGTCGATGTAGAGCTGGTCGCGGACCATAGGCTCCTTGGCGCTGCCCACGAAGTACTTGGCGTTGGTGAAGTCCCAGGTGTGGGCGCCTTCGAGAGGCAGCAGGGTGAGGTCTTCGGGCTCCTTGGAGTAAGGTGTCCACCACTCAGCGGGGCCCACCTCCAGACCGGAGATCTCGGAGTCGGCAAGGATGTTGAACACGCCGCCCTTGGCATTGTAGCAGGGATCTGCGGAGATTTCCTTGCAGGCCGCGGTGGCGGCGCTGGCGTTGTCGGTGAAGAAGCCTTCCACCACGTTGTAGCAGTAGTTGCTTGAGGCCGCCAGACCGAGGTCGGCAAGAGCTATGTACTTGGTGTTGGTGCTCTCCAGGACTGCCTTGTCCACCATATTCATGATGATGTTCTTCTTGAAGGACAGCGAGGCGGGGGCAACCTGGAATCCGAACAGACCGGCGTTGTTGGTGTTGTCCACGAAGCAGAGGTTCATCAGCAGGTTGTTGTCCACCACGACATCGCCCAGAACAGGGGCCGCGTCGATCCTTAAGAACGTGCGGAAACCGTTGTAGATGGTGCAGTTGATGAAGTTGAGCTTGTCAATCTTGGTGGCGTTGCGCAGGTCGAAGCCGTCTCCGCCCTGAGTGCCGTCCTTGTTGACGTTGTAGATGTGGCATCCGTTGTAGGTGAACTCTCCGATTTCGAGAGTCTTGCTCCATTCGTACATAATGCCCTTGGTGTAGTCGTGGATGTCGCAGTTCTTGTAGATGATGCTGCTCACCTTGACTCCGTCCACGGCGCAGCCGTTCTTGTGCTGGATTGCGAATCCGTAGGTGCTTGCGCCGTTGAAATCGACTCCCTCGAAGTAGAGGTCGCCGCCGTCGAAGCTGTCGGTGATATGGAACTCGCCTTCGATTACGGGCTTGCTGCCGTCAGCCTCTCCCTTGCCGAGCACGGACACTCCGTTAGCAATGTCCATGGACCCGACCACGTAAGGGGAACCTTCCATTGCGAGCAGAATCTGCGCGCCGGGGGTCTTGAGGGCATTGGTGAGAGCTTCGAGCGTGTTTACCTCAGTGGCTGTCGAGGTGTCGGGAGTGGTCCAGACATCCACCTGACCGCGGCAGGCGGTGAGGTAGAAGAGCTGGAACGCATACTCGGTGGAGGGGGTGAGGTCGGTGACGGTGACGCTTGCCGCTTCCTTCTCTTCCTGGGAGAGCTCCTTGACGAGCCAGCCGTCGGAAGCCTCGGAAAGGCCGTAGGTCACATAGGTCACGTCCGCGTAGTCGCTCACTTCAGTGGACCAGCTGAGGGTCACGGAAGTGGCTTCGCGAGCGGCAACCTTGAGGAAGAGGTCGTCTTTCACCGCATAGGTGTTGATGGCCTTGGCGTTGCCTTCGCTGTCGGAGTAAACCGCCCAGTTGGAGGCCTGCTTGCCTTCGCCGAGGGCCTGAATCCTGAAGTAGTAGGTGGCGTCGGCTTCCAGCTCCATCGTCAGAGGAACGTCGTCCGGGGAGACCTCGAAGGGATTGGAGAGGTTCCCGGGAAGCTTCGCGAGTGTGTTGAGCCCGGCGTCGGAGTAGAGCTCCACATTGTAGGCCTGGGCGTCTTTCCCGACATTCCAGTTGAAGACCACCACGTTGCCCTCTGTGGAGAGGACCTTGGCGCTCAGCTCGGTCGGGGTGAGGCAGCGGGACAGGTCAAGTGTCTCTTTCTCCTTGAACTGGTCCTTGGTGCATCCTGCCGACAGAGTCAGCAGAACAATCGCTGCGAGTACCGGAAATATTTTGTTGATGACTTTCATAGCCTGTTACTCATAATTATAGTCGTTAACCAAAGTGCCCTGACTGTCGGTCTTGTTGCAGTCAAAGATAGGCCAGTACATATAGGCTTCCACGTCGCCGCTCTCGTACTGCCTGTACATTCCGAGGGTGATGCGGCTTATGCCCATCCCTTCGCCCGGCTTCTTGGTGTCGTCGTAGCAGCCCGCTCCGACATACTTGCTCTCCACTTCCCACTCGCCTGAAGGAGCGTCCTGCTCGCCGGGTTTGAGGCCGTAGATGGTGATGCCGAGTTCGTCTTCGGTGGTCTGGTAATAGATAGTGCCGGTCATATAGGCGTAGTCTCCGGAGAGGTCGCGAAGGTCGAGCAGCTTGTCCACCGTCTCGTCCATCTTGGTCTTGAGAAGGTTCCAGCGGATCAGGTCGCCCTTGCGCAGGAACTCGCCGCAGAACTCGAACGCCCTCTCGTCCACGATGGCGTTGAACATGTCCTCCTTGCCGCTGATGTCGTTGAGGAAGGCTTCGGCAGCGCTCTCGCCGCAGGCACGGGCGCGGACGTCGGAGAAGTATCCCTTGGCGGTGCCGAGGTCTTCGAGTTCGTTGGCAATCTCGGAAGCCATCAGAAGGATGTCCGCGTAGCGCATCACCACGGGCTTGATGCCGTCGTCATTGCCGCCGGTGTAGGGCTGTGCGTCCATCCACTCGAAGCGGTATTTGCCGAAGTACCATTTGCTGATGCCGGCGGGGGTGATGCTGTTGTCCTTGTTCCATTTGTAGTTGACGCAAGTCACGTCGCGCCTCACGTCCCCTTCGGCGTAGTCGAAGAAGAGGGTGGGGACAGGGCCGGCATCGCCGCCCCTGCTCACGCCACCGGAGATGCTTGCTCCCTCGGAATTGACGGCGAAGGTGAAGTTCCAGCGTCCGCGGCCTTCTCCGAAGGGAATCACGTATAGGGTCTCGCCTCCGGCGGTGAGGTTGTTCATGTTGTTGAGATTGTACCACATCTGCTCGTAGTCGCTCTCAAGGATGCAGGAGCCGGAGTTGATGACGTCCTGAAGGTACTCCAGAGCCTTGGGGTAGAGGACGCTCTTCTGGAGGGCGGGGCAGGAGCTCAGGCGGATGGAGCCGGCGTTGTGCTTGCCCACCTGTCCGTCGTCGGGACGCAGGGCGTAGCCGGAAGCGGCAAGAGCGATTCTTGCGTACAGGCCCTTTGCGAACGCCTTGTTGATGCGGTCGGTGCGGGTGACGGCGCTGATGCCGTCGGAGACATCATTGGGGTAGGGGAGGTAGTCGAAGGCTTCCTCGAGGTCGCCGAGGATGTGCACGAAGACGGTGTCGCGGCTCTCCTTGGGCTGATAGATGGTCTCGGAAGTGGTGGAGCTGAATCTTGCGGGCACGTCTCCCCAGGCCTTCACGAGGTCGTAGTAGAGCATTGCGCGCAGGGTTAGAGCTTCTCCGAGCAGATAAGCCATCTTCTTGTCGGACTTGACGTTGCCATTCTCCCTCAGACCTTCGATGGCGAGGTTGGCGCGCTCGATGCCGGCGTACATCAGAGCCCAGGGATTGTTGGTGGCTCCGTTGGAGGCCGTGTTCATCTGGGCGTTGTTGCCGGTGCAGTTGTAGCCGGCGATGTCGGACTTGCCGTCACCTTCCTTGTAGGAGTTGTACCATTCGATATCCGTGTTGAAGCCGTACCAGGGGAGGAAGCGGCCGCGGTAGGAGTTGACTTCGCAGAGCGTCTCGGTGATGCCGAAGACGGCTTTCTCCGCGAGGTCATAGTTCGCGAAGACCACCGTTCCGTCGAACGTGGAGGGTGATTCTGTCTCCAGAACTTTGCAGGATGAGGCTGCCGCCAGAGCGGTCAGCGAGCAAAGGACATATATAAATATCTTTTTCATACTCGTGCCGGATTAGAATGTGATGTTGAGGCCGATTACGTAACCGATGCTCTTGGGATATGCGGAGTAGTCGACGCCCGGGGTGAGCGGAGTGCTGCGGCGGGTGTCCACTTCCGGGTCATATCCGGAGTATTTGGTGAGGCAGAAGAGGTTGGTGCCTGTCACATAGACACGCAGCTTGCGGATTGCGATGCGCTCGGTGAGCTTCTCGGGAAGCGTGTATCCGATGGTCGCGCTCTGCAGTCGGAGGAACGAGCCGTCTTCCACTGCCCAGTCGCTGAAGACCGCCTGACTCACGCAGGGAGACCACATCGTGGTGCCGGCGTTCACGGAAGCGAGCTTGTCGGGGTCGGTGATGAGCTCTCCGGTGCTCCAGTCGATGTTGGTCCAGCGCTTGTCCACATCCATATTGTTGGTTAGGTTGCGGTTGTAGAATTTGCGTGAGGAGGAGAACTCGACCTTGTTGGCGTTGTAAACCTGATTGCCTATCATATAGTTGAAGTTGGCGCTGAAGTCGAATCCGTACACATAGCCGCTCAGCGAGAAGCCGCCCGTGAAGTCGGGGCTCGCATTGCCTATGATGGTGCGGTCGGCTGTGGTGACCTTGCCGTCGCCGTTGAGGTCCTTGAGCTTCATCGCGCCGGGACGCTGGTAGGAGCTTCCGATGACGGAGGAGCAGTCTGTGACACCTTCGTTCAGAACCCACTTGCCGCCGGTGTAGGTGAAGTCGGAGACTTCGTAGCGTCCGTCGGACACGTAGCCGTACATGTTGCCGAGAGGCTGGCCCACCTGCACGAGGTAGTCGTCACCGATTTCGGTGGAGGCCCAGTAGGACTGGGAGGCGATGCTCTCGAGGCCGCCGAGGTCGAGGACCTCGTTCTTGTTGTAGGCTATGTTGCCGCTGAAGACCACGGAGACGTTCTTGGTCTGCAGGAAGGGGGCGTTGACGGTGAGCTCGAGACCGCGGTTGCGGGTGCTTCCGAGGTTCCTGTACTGGCTCTCATATCCGGATCCGGGGATGGGGAAGTTGATGAGCAGGTCTTTGGTGGTGTTCTGGTAGGCTTCGATGCTACCGCTGAGTTTGCCCTTGAAGAAGCTGAAGTCGATGCCTACGTTGTGCGTGATGTTGGTCTCCCACTTGAGGTCGGGGTTGTTCATCACCTTTCCGGCCATCCAGTAGGTGGAGCCGGTGCTGAGCCAGGTGCCCGAGCTGCTGGCGCTGTAGGTCTTGTCGATTTGGCCAGCGGGGATGTTGTTGTTGCCGGCGGTACCGAAGCTGTAGCGCAGCTTGAGCTGGTCAAGCCATCCGGACGCTCCCTGCATCCAGGGCTCGTTGGAGATGGTCCAGGAAGCGGCCGCGGAGGGGAATATGCCCCAGCGGTTGGCTTCGCTGAACTTGCTCGAACCATCGGCGCGCAGCGTCGCTCCCACGGAATACCTGTGCTTGTAGTCGTAGTTCACTCTTCCGAAGAAGGAGAGCAGGTTATCGTCGGGATTGTAGTAGTTGTTGTTGCTTGTGGGGGTGCCGGAGCTTGTGAAGTTCCACGCCTTCTGCGAATCGTAGAAAGTGGGGAAGTTCTCCACCATCATCGTCACCGTGTTGCTCCTGGTGATCGTGAGCTCCTCGCCCAGAAGGACGTTGAGGCTGTGGTCACTGTTGGAGAACACGTTTGAGAAGTCGTAGGTGAGGGTGTTGGTGTTGCGGTACTTCTTGCGGAAATACTCCTTGTGCTGGTTGGCGGGAGTGTTGCGGTAGGTTGCCGAGTTGTTCACGTAGTAGGTGGTCAGGCCGTAGAAACGGTCGTCGCTCTGGCGGTAGTCCTCCAGACCTCCCTCGATCTTGAGGTGCAGGTTCTCGATGATGTCCCAGTTGAAGGCCGCGTTGGCGTTCCAGCTGGTGCGGGTGCGCTGGGAGTCATTGTCGGAGACGGACTGCAGAGGGGGCGCATTGTCGCCGTAGTCCTCCACGTCGTCCACGTTCTGCAGGGTGGAGCTCACGGGAATCGGAGCATAGCAGACCGCGTGCTTGAGGCGTCCGTTGCCGGAGGTGGTGCCGGTGTCGTTCATCGAGTTGGCGCCGGAGCCGTACACGCGGGTGTTGGCGTAGCGGACGTTGGCCTCGATGTTGGTGGTCTTGCCGGTCTTGAACATGCCCTTGAAGTTGAGGTTGTCCCTGACATAGCTGGAGCCGCTCATTATGGCGTTGTCGCCGATGTGGGCGTATCCGAGGGTCCAGTTGGCGTTGTCGGAACTGCCGGAGACGGAGAAGTCGGCGCTGAAGGTGCTGCCCACGTTGCCGAACACCGCGTCAATCCAGTCATTGGTGGCCATACCCTTGTAGAGGTCGATGTCCTCGAAGGTGCCGAAGTAGGGGGTGTAGTTGTCGCTGACGTTGTCGCGAATCTTTGCAAGCTCATACTGGAACTTCACGAAGTTCTCCGCGTCCATTGTCTGGATGGCGTCGGCGTTGGCCATCTTCTTCTGGCCCCAGTAGGTGTTGAACTTCACGCTGACCTTGCGGCCTTTCTCCGCGCTCTTGGTGGTCACGATGACAACGCCGTTGGCGCCGCGGCTACCGTAGATTGCCGTGGAGAAGGCATCCTTGAGGACGTCGATGCTGGCGATTTCGGAGGAGGCGATGTCGTTGATGGACTCCACCGGGAAACCGTCCACGATGTACAGAGGGCTGTTGTCCTGGGTGATGGAGGCGCCGCCGCGGACTCTGATCTTGATGTCGGCATCGGGATCGCCTTCGGTGGTGGTCACGGACACGCCGGCCATTTTGCCGGAGAGCGCCTGGCTGACTGTTGTCACAGGCTGCTCCGACAGCTTGTCGGAATTGACTGATGAGACACTGCCGAGCAGGTCACGCCTTTTGACGGTGGCATAACCCACCACCACGACCTCGTCGAGGAAAGTGGTGTCCTCCGTGAGGACCACGTCCACAATGGCGCGGCCGCCGACCGGAACGACCTGTGTGCTCATTCCGATAAGGGAGATTTCAAGGACAGCCTTGGAAGCATCCGGGACATTGATTTCGTAATGTCCGTCGAGATCCGTGGAAGTGCCTGTGGTGGTGCCTTGCAGCATCACGAAGGCTCCGATGGCAGGTTCTCCGTTGGCGTCCTTGACCGTGCCGGTCACAACCTGGGCCTGCAGCGACAGAGCGCAGCCGAGTCCCAGAATGAGAGAGGCAAGTTTCAAAACGATTTTACTCATAGGAAAACTTTTTTTGGTTGTTGTTAATGATATTGGTGATTATTTGTATTGGTTCGCGGTGATGTCCCTCACAAGATACTGCAGGTACATTTCCAGATTGTTGTAGCGTTTGAGCTTGCTGTCTATTGTGAAGAGCGCGGCGTCCGCGGCGTTGCTCTTGTCCAGACCCAGAAGGTCTTCGTACCAGTCGGGTATGCCGTCGGCGTCGGTGTCGGTGGCGGCGCGCCGGATCTCCTCCTCCGTGGCGGTGTACTTGCACCATCCGCCCACGTCGTTCTGGGAGTCTATAAGGCCCTTGGTGCCGCCTTTGCTGCCGGTGTAGGTGTAGCTGCCCTCGCGGGTCTCCCTGACTATGCGCTCGTCCGTCTTGTCCCTTCGCAGGCATGCTCCGCTGTAGCCCAGAACGCTCTCGAAGGCCTGTTCGGCGTTGTGCATGCGCGCGGGCTGCGTGCCCATATAGGAACTTGCCTTGAGAGATTCCTTGAGCGAGGCGTCGTCAGGCTCCACGCCTTCCCAGTTGTCTGCGGTGACCTTCTCGGATCCGTACATATAGTTGCCGCTGACCCAGAAGAGGCCCGGGGTCACGTCGGTCTTGTCGGAAGAGTTGCAGTTGCTGCATTTGGTCGTCGGGTTCAGAAGGCGCGTGGTGCGGCTGGTGGCGGGGCCGGGCTTGTAGTAATTGTTCACGAAATTGATCTGGCGGGGGCTTTGAGCTTTGCCGCCCTCTCCGCCGTAGGCGCTGTTGGCCCCCCAGTTATAGACCACGTTGTTGTAGAAGTGTATGGGGCCCTTCTCTGTGTTGAGATAGTCGTGGCTGAAGCGGGGATTGCGCGAGTCGTGATGGGCGAGCAGGTTGTGGTGGTAGGAGGCGTTGGCTCCTCCCCAGAGGCCGCCGTAGCCGTGGCTGCCCTTGTCGTGTACGGAGAGTCTCAGGCTCTCGGAAAGAATGCAGTACTGTACCGTGAGGCCGTCTATGCCGTAGAACGACCCGCATTCGTCCGTGCACCACGACAGCGAGCAGTGGTCCACGATGACATGGGAGAAGCCGGGGTTGTCGTGGGTGTAGCAGTTGAGAGCGTCGTCTTCCGTGGCTGTCTCGTCGCCCATGCGCAGGCGCAGGTAGCGCAGCACGACGTTGCTTGCGTTGATGCGCACTGTGTTGTCTCTCAAGCAGATGCCGTCTCCGGGAGCCGTCTGCCCGGCGATGGTGATGTCTCCGTTCTTGATTTCCAGGCGGGACTTGAGCTGTATCGTTCCGGCCACGTCGAACACCACGGTGCGCGGACCGCTCTTGCTGACTGCCCATCTGAGCGTGCCTTCCGATCCGTCGTCCTTGAGGCTCGTGACGTGCAGGACCGCTCCTCCTCTGCCTCCGGTGGCCTGCATCGCTCCTCCGTCGGCTCCAGGGAACGCGCGCACAATGCCGTCGGCATCCTCGTCTGCGGGTATGTTCATCGCTGCGTACACGTCCTCGACGGGGTCCGGGCCCGGCTCGGGCTCGGGGTCGGGGGAGACGGATGCCGCCGTGGTTGCCTCCAGATATGAGCTGAAGTCGGACTCTCCGCTCTGCGAGACGGCCTTGACGGCGAATTTGTACGTGGTCTTCTCCTTGAGGTCGGAGACGGTGACAGAATTGGTGGCGGTGCTGCCGCTGCCCGTCAGAGTGAGACCCTGCAGAAGCTTCCAGCCGTAGGATTCGGCGCCCTTCACCTCGTTCCAGCTGAAGCTCAGGCTCTGCGTGCCTGCGGTGCCGGACACTGCGATTCCGGAAGGGACGGCCGGGGCTTTGTCTGTGTCTGCGGTCCCGCTGCCGCCGCCTGTGCCGCTGCTGTTGTCCTTGGAGCAGGAAACGGCCGTTGCCGCGACCAGCGCCGCGAGCAGAAGAGTTTTTGTGATATTAGCTTTTTTCATTTGTTCAGAGCAGGGAAATTATTTGACTACAAGGCCTTTCACGTGGGAAGTTGTGAGCGCGGGCCCTTCCGCGGGGGTGACGGTGACACCATTGAGCGTGACGTCCTCGCTCCAGCGGATTTCTATGCCGCGGCGGCTGGAGATGTTGCAGTCTGAGATCTCGATGCCGCGCACCGGCATCTCCCTCAGGCCGTTGAAGTACATGGCCCTCGCGGCTCCCGCACAGGTGACGTTGGAGATGTGGATGTCGCGGAAGGCCGGGGTGGTCTCGTCCACGGGGAACGCAGGCTCCTCCACGGCCGCATCGTCGCCTGCCGCCTCCACGGCCGACTTGCCCATATAATAGAGGTCGAATAGCACGGCTTCCGTCACTATGCCGGTCATATAGATATTGTCTATCCATATGCCCTCCACCACGCCTCCGCGGCCTCTCTTGCTCTTGAAACGCAGGCCCACGTCGGTGCCGAGGAAGCGGCAGTTGCTCACCTTCATGTTCTGCACGCCGCCGCTCATTTCGGACCCTACCACGAAGCCGCCGTGGCCGTGATAGACCGTGCACCCGTCCACAATCAGGCCCTTGCAGGGCACGGCGCGCCTGCGTCCGTCGGCGTCCTTGCCGGACTTGATGCAGATGCCGTCGTCGCCGCAGTCGAAGGTGGACCCGCAGAGCACGACGTCGGTGCAGGATTCGATGTCGATGCCGTCTCCGTTCTGGGAATATTCCGGGTTACGGACGGTGATATTCTTGATTATAAGGTTCTTGCAGAGCAGGGGATGTATGTTCCAAGCGGGGGAGTTCTGGAAGAGGCAGTCTTCCAGGAGGACATTCTCGCAGCGCCTCAGGCTCACCATCACGGGCCTCAGGAAGCTCTTTATGAGGGAGTCGGGCAGGCTGGGGTCGGGGTCGTTCATATTGGCTCCGGCGGCGGCTGTCACATATCCCTCGTCCGGATACCAGGTCTTGCCGTCCGGGCTCAGCACTCCGGGAATCCCGGCGAGATGACGCTTCCACTGGCCGGCGTTCATCTTGGATTTTTTCACGCTGCGCCAGTACTCTCCGCTGCCGTCGATGACTCCGCCTCCGGTGATGGAGATGTCGTGGGCGCCCTCGGCGTGGATGGGCGATTCGCATCTGCGGGTGTCGAGCCCCTCGAAGCTTGTGCGGATGACGGGATATAGGTCGCGGGAAGGGTCGAACACCACCACGGCGTTGCGGTCCAGATGCAGGTCTATGCCGCTGCGCAGGCCTATGGGCCCCGTGCGCCATATTCCCGCAGGGACGTTGAGGTGCCCTCCGCCGAGGCTCTCCAGATGCTCCATTGCGCTCTCGAAGGCTTCCGTGTTGAGGGCGACTCCGTCTCCCACGCCTCCGAAGTCCTCGAGGCTCACGCTGCGGGGCGCTATCTGCGGCCGGCTCACCCGGCCCATCTCGAAGGGAAGGTCGCGGTAGAGGTCAGCGAATTCGTTGTTCCCGTTTCCGCCGCAGGAGCAGAGGAGCAGGCAGGCGGCTATGGTTGTCGATATGTGTCTCATTTGCTTTTTGCTTTGGCCATGAATTTCTCTACGTCGATGATGAAGCGGTCGTGCGTGCCTTCGCCTATAAGGCCTCTTTCGTCGTAGGCCTTGACCGAGAACGTGACCTTCCTGCGGTCAATCGCTATGACTTCAGACTCGGCCCATACCTTCATTCCCGGAGGCGTGGCCGCACAATGGGATACGTTTATATGTATTCCGACGCTGCCCTGCCCGGGTTCCAGCTCCGGCTCAATGGAAAGGGTCGCAGCCTTTTCCATAAGTGCAATCATCATCGCCGTCGCGAAAACCTGCACAAGTCCGCTGCCGACATTGGTCGCGACATTTGCCGCGGTGACGCTTGTCTCCTGTCTTCCTTTGATTCCAGTCTTTACCATTGTCTGATTTGTATTGTCATGCCGAATTGTGTGTCATCCGCCGGGACGCTACCTGTAGGACCTGAAGGGACCGGCGGGGATGTGGGCGTCGCTCTTGAGTTGCCCTGCGCCTTCCATATAGTTGCGCCAGCCGTAGCGGACATACTTGGGAGATGATGCGCAGGGGCAGAATACTTCCACCACGCAGCGGTCCTCACTTGTCACCTTTCCGCTTGCGGGGAAGAAATTGTATCCGTCCTCCGAGGCTTCGAATCCCTCGCAGAACACCCCGTGCGGGCCTACGGCCTTGTCAAAGGTTATGAAGATGCGGCCTTCGGGCGTGAAACTGATGTCCTTGACGCGCGGAGCTCTCGGGTCGATTGCCTTGAAGCCGTAGTCGTTGTAGAGGGCCAGATATGCAAGGCGGCTGCCCACTTCTCTCTTGCGCTCGGGATGGATGCAATACCGGCGGCCTATGTCGAGGGTGGTGACCATCCCGCTGTGGGGTATCGCGTCAAGGGTGCGCTCCTGCTGCTCGCAGAAGAAGCCGGACTCCTCGCCGTCTTCTCCGGAGTAGCGGTAGGGCGCTATCTGCACGAAATAGAACGGCATGTCGGGATTCTGCCATTTCTCCCTCATCATCCCGGCATATGCCACCTGGTAGTGGTAGTAGAGTTCGCTCTGGCCTCTGTCGCTTTCTCCTTGATACCACAGCCATCCTTTAATCGTGTAGGGGACCAGAGGCGCAATCATGCCGTTATAGAGGGAGGCTGCCAGAGGCTCCTCGCAGACATCCGCTCCGGGAGCGTCCAGATGCTCGAGACTTAGCGATGGCTCCATCCTTTCCACTGTCGTGCGCTCGCACCAGGCCTTTATTGAGGTGCCGCCCCAGTTGCTTATGACAAGGCCTACTGGCACTCTGAGAGTCTTCTGGAGTCTCTGCGCGAAGAAATATGCCGTGGCTGAGCATTCCGCGACTGCGGCAGGCTCGTTGAGAAGCCATCCTGTGGTCGGGACGTCTTTCTGGGCGGCCGCGCGCGGGTTCCTCGAGACGGTGATCATCCTTATGGGCACATCGGGATCGGCGTCGTAGATGGCGTCCGTGCTTCCTTCCACAGGCTGCGCCGTGTATCCTTTCATCGGCAGTTCCATATTTGACTGGCCGGAGCAAAGCCACACTTCGCCTATCATCACGTTCTCGAACTTCTAGGCTTTGCCGTCAGAAACACTCAAGGTGTAGGGGCCTCCCGCCTCCGGGGTGGACAGGCGGGCGAACCAGTTGCCGTCTTTGTCGGCGATGACCGAGGCGCTGCCTTGTGGCCAGCCGGCTCTGATGGATACGCGGGAAAGAGGAGTTGCGGTGCCCCAGAGAGCCACGTCGCTGTTCTGCTGCAGGACCATATTGTCCGAGAAGATTTGCGGCATCAGAACGGTCAGTATCAAAAACAAAAGTTTCATTGTTACAAATATGGCGGATTTTCTTGAGGGCTCTGATCTCTTCTTCAGACAGTCCTGGTGCCAAGGTACGGAAAAGACCGTACGTTTGCAAGAATTTTTGGGATTTTCTTGTTGCGCCCCGGCGGCAGGTGGCCGCGGGAGACCTTCGCTGAAATCAGGAAGCAACTGCGCGGCAAGGGTGCCACCGAGGGCTCTGGGTGAGGGCTGGGGTGTGCAGTTGCCATGGTTTATGGGGTAACTGCGCGGCAAGGGTGCCACCGAGGGCTCTGGGTGAGGG
>R03__coassemble_25_pt1 | contig 92987 bp, 85 predicted proteins | sample R03__metabat2_high_PE_033 | metagenome-assembled genome bin R03 | reverse complement strand
CCGGTGATGCGGCGGGGAAGAATCTTGCCCTGCTCGTTGAGGAACTTCTTGAGGAATTCAGCGTCCTTGTAATCGACGTACTTGATGCCTGCCTTCTTGAAACGGCAGTACTTCTTCTTGCGGACCTCTACGGTGGGAGGGTTAAGGTAACGGATTTCGTTGTTCTCTATTGCTGCCATGGTTTATTCCTCCTCTGCTTTGGGTTCAACAACTACTTCTGCGGTTGCGCTCTCGACGGCCTTGGTCGCCTTCTTCGCGCGACGGTGCTCGGCATATGCCACAGCGTGCTTGTCCATTGCCACGGTGAGGAAGCGGATGATGCGCTCGTCACGGTGATACTGGGTCTCGAGAGTCGCGACGAACTCGGGAGCTGACTTGAACTCGATCAGGTAATAGAATCCTGATGTCTTGTGCTGGATAGGGTACGCAAGCTGCTTGAGCCCCCAATCCTCTTCGTACACAATCTCGCCTCCGTTGTCTTTGATGAGATTGGTGTACTTGGCAACCGCTTCCTTCATCTGGGCTTCAGACAAAACGGGAGTTGCAATGAAAACGGTTTCGTACTGGTTGATCATTTGTTTGTAAAATTAAAATTTAAAAGCCCCGACAATTCGGGGCCGCAAATATAGAAATTATTTTTCTTTTATGCAACATATCTTTCCGGGTGCAGAGCATGCAGATTCATGTCCCTGTAAATCTTCTGGATACGTTCCGTGTCGGCGCGCGGGTCGCCGGTCAGCTCCACGCGCGGGCCGTGGCCGAAAGCCTTGGTCTTGTAGTCATAATGCCCCGCATACACCGGCACTCCCGTATGGGTGGCAATGGTGTGATAGCCGGTCTTCCATCTGCGTACAAGCTCCCGCGTCCCTTCCGGGCACAGACACAGGTAGAAAGTATCCGATTTCTCCATCTCGCGTATCACTCCCAGAATCATCTCCTGTGGATGCGAGCGGTCTATCGGGAAACCTCCGAGAGCGCGAAGAATCGGGCCCAGAGGGAAGAAGAAAGCCTCCTTCTTGATCATGACCCTCATCTTCATCCCCACCGAAGCGGCATAGACGTAGCCCACCACAAAGTCCAGAATGCTGGTGTGCGGTGCCGCGAGAAATATGGCTCTCTTGTCCTCGATCGCGGCGTCAGATTCTTCGGCATAGTGCCAGCCGGAGATTTTCATCAGGAATTTTGCAAATTTTGCTGTCATAGCTTTTCACGTGTTTTCTGTATCGCTCCCGCAACGCCCAGAAGCTCGGCGAGGCTTTCCATCTCCAGCCTCCTGCCTATTATCATCCCGTCCGGCTCCACCAGAAGCACTCTCGGCGTGCCGTATACCCCATACTGCAGCTGATAGTCCGAGTCCATCTCCGGGTCCCACAGATGGTGCACCTTGACATTCGGGTTCTTGACCCTCAGCCCCGTGCGGAACTCCTTCCAGGACTTCTTGTCGACTCCTGTGTACACGGCATACAAGTTCATCCGGAAATCCACGTCTTTCAGCACAGAAGGCAGCACTGCCGCCTCCAGACGGCATTTCGCACACCGGGTGTCATAGAAAAACAGCAGAGCCGTGCACCCTCGCGCCGGCATCTCCAGAGTGCCCCCGCAGCTCTTGTACATCTTCACTTCCGGGGCATCCATCCCAATCTGGGAATTGCGGTTGAATTTCACGAAAATCTCCGCGTCCATCGCATCCAGTTCGCCCTGAAAACTGACCTTGGAAGTGGCGAACCAGGTGTCATAAACGTGAATCGCCACGGCCTCCTCTCCCATCACGCGCGAGTCCCTGTAGTGGTCGAATACAGCCAGCGCCACGTGCTGCCGGGCAAGCGAATCGCGGCAGGTCCCGATCACGAAGTCCATTTCGCCGTTCTTGACATCCACATCCTCCATCTCCAGACTCACCCAGAACTGCCGCAGTAGGCTGTCCAGCCCCGCATACTGCCGGTCCTCATCCGCAGCGGAAACTTTTCCCAAATTTTTTGTTTCCGCTGCGGATGCAGCCTGCCCCGCGGTCAGCCCAGTGGTCAGCCCCGCGTCCTGCCCCGCCGCCGGACTAAAGAGCAATGAGCATATCAGTAGCAGAGCGGCCGTCATTTCACCTCCGGGAGAACCACTCCGTCAACCATAAAGAGAGATGTGTCGCCGTGATGGCGCAGAATGTCGCGCACGGCCGAAGAAGAGATGTGCGCAAACTCCTGCGCGGTGGGAATGATAATCGTCTCCACCTCTGGAGAGAGCCGCCTGTTGGCATCGGCAATCGCCCTCTCGTTCTCGAAATCAAGCATATTGCGCACCCCCCGGACGATATGGGAAATGCCCAGAGACCGGCAGATGTCCACCGTGAGTCCGTCATACTCGATGACGCTCACGCCCGCAAGCCCTGCGGTGGCCTGCCGTATGATGTCCAGCCTCTGGGAATTGCTGAAAAACCCCCTCTTGTCCTGATTGATACCCACGGCCACATATACGGAATCGAACATCGTCAGCGCCCTCTTGAGGATGTTCAGGTGCCCTGCGGTGAACGGGTCGAAGGACCCGGGAAACAAAGCCGACTTGCCCATGTCAGTTCCTCCTGTTGGCCAGACTGATATAATACAGAAGTGTGGCAAGGGAGCCGAGCGCGGCAATCACATAGGTGTATGCCGCCCATTTGAGCGCATCCTGTGCCAGCGGAGTGGTGGAAGCGTCGGTGATGCCGGCCTGCCGGAGCCAGGCCACGGCGCGCTGGCTTGCATTAATCTCCACGGGAAGGGTCACTATGCTGAAGAGTGTCGTCATCGCGAAAAGCGCGATGCCAAGATAAAGCAGCGACGGTGTGATGCTCAACACAATCACGCCGGCGAGCAGCACCCACTGCACCGTCTTGCTCGCCAGATTCACCACCGGCACCAGAGCGGTGCGCAACTTCAGGGGGCCGTAACCGAGGGCGTGCTGGAGAGCGTGCCCCGTCTCGTGCGCGGCCACGGCGCAGGAGGCTATGTTGGCGCCTTGATAGACGCTTGTGCTCAGATTGATGACTTTTGTAGATGGGTTGAAGTGGTCGGTGAGCGTGCCTTCTATGCATTTGACTTCCACGTCGGTGATGCCGTTCTGCTGCAACATCATCCGCGCCACGTCCGCCCCGGTGAGCGAATGGGGGGAGGGGACATGACTGTATTCTTCGAATCTGCTGTTGAGCGTATGCTGCACCAGCCAGGAGAGCAGCATCACTGCAAGGACTATGGCGTAAATCATGATTAGTTGTACTTTACGGGTTTATAAGACGGTACGAGAGCCTTCATCACCAGCCAGGCCAGGACGTAGGCTATGCCGCAGTAGCAGAAGATGATGAAGTATCCCGCGCTCTTGCCCTCGAATCCGAGGAAGGTGAAGGAGGCGCCGGCCTTCTCGGCAAAGGCGAACAGGTTGCCTGCAATCTTCTGCAGGGCCATCGTGCCTATGCCGCCTATGAATGAGCACAGGCCCGTCATTGTGGCGATGGTGCTCTTGGGGAAGAGGTCGCCCACAAGGCTGTACATATTGGCGCTCCAGGCCTGATGCCCGGCGCAGGCGAGTCCTATCATCACGGCGGGCCACCAGGGGCTGCCGAAGCTCACGCCGAGGGGCTGTGCGAGCAGGGCGCACATCGGGAAGAAGGCGAAAATCAGCATCGAACGCATGCGGGCGTCGAAGGGATGGCTGCCACCCTTCTCCACGAAGCGCTTGGGAAGATATCCGCCGAATATGGACAGAACCGAGCTTATGGTATAGAGGGTGACCAGAAGAATCTGGCCGCGCGCTGTCGTGACCTTCGCTCCGAACTGGTTGTCGAAGTAGGAGGGTGCCCAGAACAGGAAAAACCACCACACCCCGTCGGAGAGGAGCTTCCCGAGGATCACCGCCCATCCCTGACGATGTTTCATGCACTCCAGTATGGGCATGCTTTTCTGCTCGGCGAGAGCCGCTTTCTCCGCCGCTTCTTCGAGGTCGTCCTGATGGATGTATTCAAGCTCCTTGCTGTTGACGCGGCGGCTCTTCTCCGGCTTGTCATACATAAAGGCCCAGAAGAATACCCACACGAAGCCCAGACCGCCGATTATTATGAACGCCATCTCCCAACCGAGGCTTTTGGCAAGGGGCGGGATGCAGATAGGCGCAATCATGGCGCCGATGGAGGCGCCGGCGTTGAATATCGATGTGGCGAAAGCACGGTCTTTCTTGGGGAAATATTCCGCCGTGACTTTTATCGCGGCGGGGAAGTTGCCCGATTCGCCAAGGGCAAGGATTCCTCTGCACGCAAGGAACAGATAGACCGAAGTGGTGGACAGGGCCAAGGTCAGAAGGCCGCCCAGACGCACTGCCGCCCATCCGCAGCCGGCGTGCAGGCAGGCTCCCAGAGACCAGATGCAGATGCTGATGATATATCCCTTCTTTGTGCCCATCCAGTCTATGAATTTGCCGGCAAAGAGGCAACAGAGGGCATAAAAGATGGAGAAGAAGCTGGTCACGGTGCCGTACTCGGCATCAGTCCAGCCGAACTGGGGCTTGATGAACTCTTCGTAGGTCAGCGACAGGACCTGACGGTCCATATAGTTTATCGTTGTCGCGAAAAACAGCAGCGAACAAATCCACCAGCGCCAGTTGGAGAGCAGCTTGGCGTTGGTGCTCATAGCTGCGCCACAAGGCTTTTGGCGAGGGCGACCGCCTCGTTGGCGTTGGAACTGTAGCCGTCGGCTCCTATGCGTGCGGCATAGTCTGCGCTCAACGGGGCTCCGCCCACCATTATCTTCACCTTCAGGCCGCTCTCGCGGACGGCGTCCACAATCTCCTTCATATAGTTCATCGTGGTGGTGAGCAGTGCGGAGAGACAGATTATGGAGGCGTTGTGCTCGCGCGCCGCCTCGATGAAGCGCTCCTTGCTCACGTCGGTGCCGAGGTTCACCACCTCGAATCCGCGCCCTTCCAGCATCGACGCCACGAGGTTCTTGCCTATGTCGTGCAGGTCACCCTTGACGGTGCCTATGACCACCGTGCCGAGGCTGGTGCTTTCGGAGGCCTTCATAAGGGGTTTGAGAAGCTCCAGCGCGCCTTTCATGGCCCGTGCGCTGAGCAGGAGGTTGGGAACGAAGACCTTGCCGGTCTCGAATTCCTTGCCGATAGCCTCCATGGCAGGGACCATATTGGCGTCAATGATTGCCTGCGGGTCTTCCCCTGCATCGATGGCGGCCTGCACGGCGGCTTTCGCCTTGCCGAGGTCACCTTTGAACACTGCTTCGTAAAGTTCGCTCATTTTTGTATGTGTTATTTTCTGATTTCTTTCAATGTCTCGAACATCGCCACCACGTTCTCCACGGGGACGTTTGCCTGGATGTTGTGCACCGTGTTGAACACGAAGCCGCCGTCGCGGCCGAAGATTTCGCACAGCTCGCACACCTGCCTGTGCACGTCTTCCGGAGTGCCGAACGGAAGGGTGTTCTGCGTGTCCACTCCGCCGCCCCAGAAGGTGATGCGGTCGCCGAAACGTTCCTTGAGGGTGCGCGGGTCCATATCCGCCGCCGCTATCTGCACGGGATTGAGAATGTCGAATCCGGAGTCGATGAGCCCCTCGATGAGCGGCATCACGGCGCCGCAGGAGTGCTTGAAGGTCTTCCAGGAGGTGTGGGTGTGGATCCAGTCGTTCATCCTCTTGTAGTAGGGCAGATACAGGCTGCGGAAGGTCTCCTCCGAGCAAAACTGGCTTATCTGCGTGCCGAAGTCGGTACCGCACACATAGACCACGTCCACCTTGTCTCCCACGGCAGCGTGGATCTTCTCGAGATTGCGCACGGCAAGCGCGCTCTGGCGGTCGAACTGCTCGTGGATGTAGTCCTGGCGTATCACTGTGGACATATACCAGTCGGCCACGGTGCGTATGCCCTTGGGATGCTTGAGGGCTGGGGTGATTATGCGCGCCACGTCACCGAGCGCCATGCCGCCGAAGCTGGCCACCACGGCCCTTCCGCTTGCGGCGGCCTTGTCCACCTCGGAGGCCCAGAAAGCTACGTCGGCATCGGAGAATTCGCCGTACTCTTCCATATTGTCGTCCACGTTGAGGGCGTCATCGTCGATTTCTCCCTGCTGGCGTTCTATTGAATCGAAGAAGAAGCAGCAGTCCGGCATCTTTGCCGAAGGCGGACAGGTCGTGTCCCCCTGCGGGTAGGAATACAGCGCGCCGTCTTTCTCGCTGATAGTGTCCGCAAGGCCTGCGGGAAACATTATGGTCTGCCCCCAAGGCATCTTGAAGGGTTTCCAGTCTTCGTTGGGCACTCCGAATCCGTTCGTTCTGGGGAAACACCCTTTGGTGTCCAGGCCGAGAGCTTCCGCGAGGTCGTCCTCCACAAGGCCCAGCATCTGCCCGGGTTCATAGGCATAGACGGGATGGTCGTCAAGAGCGTAGTGGCGCCTGAGAGCCTCCACTATGCGGCAGTGCATTCCGGTGACGTTTGTGGAACCGCAGTCGAGGGCTACGGCATCGGCCTGCTTGTGTGCGAGCACGGTCTTTATTCTTTCTTTGCCTGTCATAAGCGCTATTTTTGTACAAATATATCCTTTTTTCATTATATTTGTGGAAGTTATGCCCAGAAAACAGAAAAAATTGCCGGGAGTCGACCCTGCCTATCTCGACCGCCAGAAGGAGTCCCTGCGGCGTACCCACCGCAAGGCGGTGCTTTTCAATGAGCGTGAGCTCTCCGCCATCGATGAGTATTGCCGCCGTTTCAAGGTTTCCAGCCGTTCGGCTCTCATCCGTCAGGCCACGATGTCACGCGTCCTCGAAGGACTGGAGGAGAACCATCCCACTCTTTTCTAGCCGGGAAATGGACGTGAATATCGAACCCCGGTGGCGCGAGGCGCTTCGGGATGAATTTGACAAGCCGTACTTCGTCTCCCTTGTCCGGCGCCTGCATTCCGAGAAGGATGCCGGCAAGACGATTTATCCTCCGGGAGGCAGCATCTTCCGCTCTTTTGAACTGTGCCCTCCGGATAAGGTCAAGGTGGTGATTCTGGGGCAGGACCCGTATCACGGTCCCCGTCAGGCGATGGGACTGTCTTTCTCCGTGCCTGACGGTGTTCCTGCGCCTCCTTCTCTGAAAAATATTTTCCGCGAGATAGAGACCGACCTCGGGGTCAGTATGTCCGGCAGGACCAATCTCGAGCCCTGGGCGCGACAGGGAGTCCTGCTGCTCAATGCGGTGCTCACGGTGCGCGCCGGAGAGCCTGCCTCGCACGCCGGCATAGGCTGGCAGACGTTCACCGATGCGGTCATACGCACAATATCGGACCGGTGTGAAGGGGTGGTCTTCCTTCTGTGGGGCAATTACGCCCGCGGCAAGGCGCCGCTTGTGGACACTTCGCGCCATTATGTCCTGGAAGCAGCACATCCTTCCCCGCTCGCAAGGGGGGCTTTCTTCGGCTGCCGCCACTTTTCCCGCACCAATGAGATTCTCATCTCGCAGGGCCGCAGTCCTATAGACTGGGTCCTTTGACGTAAGGATCCTCCTCCTTCCGGTAGGGGACGGTCACCTCAAGCAGCAGCGTGTCCGCCTCCGCGGGGACAAGCAGATATTCGGGGCAGTCCGCAGGGACCAGCACGACGGCCCCTTTCCCGATTTTTGCGCTGCGCTCCTTCCCTTCGTCTTCATATTGCAAGGCGGCTTCCCTGCCGAGGCAGCAGTACAGGGCAAAGGATTCCGGGATGCCTGCCTTGACCCGCAGCGGAGAGGACAGGCGTATGATTTCCGCCTCGAAGAGTCCGGATCCCCGGAAGGAAGCATCGTGGCGGGAATAATCTATGAAGTCCAGCGCGTCTTCGAGGGTGAGCGCCGGGTCGAATTCCACGTCCGACTTCTGCTCGCCCCAGGTGCACAGGCAGAAATCCAGCGGCGAAGATTCACAGACTTCCAGAATCTCCATCTCCCCGAACGCGGCGTGGCTCACTCCCGGGGCTATATGAATCATCTGCCCGGGATACGGGGTCACGAAATTCAGAAGGCTCTCCACGCTCCCGTCCAGACATCCGGCATAGACCTCCGCCCCATCGCAGTCCCTTCCGAACCCGAGGGCCACGCGGGCGCCGGGGGCTGCGCTGACAATATACCAGAGTTTCTCTTTGCCAAGGAAGTCCCACCTCCGGGCCGCAGTGACATCGTCCGGATGGACCCTGAGCGGCATCCTTCCGTTTACCTTCAGGCGCTTCAGACACAGGGGGAACTGCCTTCCCCAGAATTCGAAGGGGTTCTCGCCGCACACGCGGTCTGTGTACATGTCCATAATTTCCGAAATCGAGTTGGCCGCGAGCCATCCGTGCCGGACAAGGGAGTCGCGGTATCCGAGGTCCGCGAGCAGGAATTCTTCGCTTCCCCAGACATATTCGTCCTTGAGCGGAATGAATTCAAGGGGGTAGAGTTTCTTTTCTTCCATAAGCAGTGCAAAAGTAGCAATTATTTTGCGTATATTAGCACTATGAAAGGTGTGAACATATTCTTGGCTGACGGCTTCGAAGACATCGAGGCCCTCGCCGTCAATGACGTCCTGCGCAGAGGCGGGGTCGCCGTGAATCTGGTCTCGATAGGGGACGACCCGTTTGTGTGCTCCTCGCACGCCCTTACCGTGGGAGTGAAGAATTTCCTCTCGGAAATGGATCTTGGCGCCGCAGGCACGGACAGGCGTGACGTGATGATTTTCCCAGGCGGGATGCCCGGGTCGGACAATCTCGCCGCCTGCCGTCCGCTTGTCGGGGCGATGAAGGAACATTATGCCGCCGGAGGCACGGTGGCCGCCATCTGTGCGGCCCCCGGCACGATGCTCAGTCTTCTGGATGACTGGCAGGGCAAGTCCTTCACCTGCTTTGACGGTTTTGAAGGCAGGATAGAGGCCCGGGGCGGAGTCTTCGATCCCCGTCCCGCAGTCACTTCCGGCCGTATCATCACGGGGCGCAGCGCCGCTCACGCGCTGAGTTTCGCCTTTGAGATCCTCAGTGTACTCAAAGACGAGCAGACCGTCTCCAAGGTGCGTCACGCAATGTATCTGGACTGATATGGACAGCGTGAGGATAGACAAATATCTGTGGGCCATCCGTGTGTTCAAGACCCGCAGCGAGGCGACCGACGCCTGCAATGGCGGCAAGGTGCATATCAACGGAGTGGGCGCGAAGGCTTCAAAGCAGGTGAAGATTTCCGATGTCCTCTCGGTGCGCAAGGGTCCGGCCCTTTTCACCTTCAAAGTGCTTCAGCTCAGTGAGAACCGTATGGGCGCGCAGCTGGTCCCGGACTATGCCGCAGACCTCACGCCGGATTCCGAGAAGGCCAAATGCCACGCCCCGGCGCAGACTATGGTGCTCCGGAGGGACCGCGGCGCGGGCCGCCCCACAAAGAAGGACAGAAGAGAGCTTGACGCCCTGCGCTCGATGATGGACGGTCAGGAGGACGAATGAGCGCAGCGCTCCCCCAGAAGCGAGGCTCCGAGGCCTATGGCCCCCACTCCGAGCACGGTCCACAGCACGTCTGTGGCCTTCAGAATCGCCGGGTACGCCGATATCAGGTAATTGCCGGGCATCTTCACTATGCCGAGGTGCTGCTGCAGCAGCGCGAGGGCCACTCCGATTCCCAGTCCGGCGACCATTCCGGAGAGAGAAATGAGACAGCCTTCATAGACAAAAACCTTGCGCTCGAGCCCCTCGTCCGCTCCGAGCGAGCGCAGCGTGCGCATATCCTCCCGTTTTTCTATCACGAGCATCGAGAGGGAATTGAAAATGTTGATGGCCACGATTATCACCACGAAGATCAGAATCATATAGATGGAGAGCTTTTCGTAGCGCATCATTTTGTACAGTGAGTCGTTCTGGCGCCGGCGGTCAAGCGCCTTGAGATTCTCCCCGAGGTCCAGAGATGATATGAAGCGGTCCGGGTCCGTCCCTTTCTTCAGCTTGATTTCTATCGAAGACAACTCCCCTCCGCATCCGAGCAGCCTGCTCACAACGGGGAGCGGAGCTATTATGAGTTCGCGGTCGGTCTGGGCGCTGATGCTGAAAATGGCTCCGGGACGGATTTCCGTGCTGCTCAAGGATGCTTCCGGGTCCACGGCGGAGAATGGGACGTCGCGTCTGGGATAATATATCGTCAGCTTGTCGCTGAAGCGTGGATGGAGCTTCACGCTGCGGGCAAGGGCCGATCCCACCAGACACAAAGGGGTCTCTCCCCGCTGCAGTTCGAGTTTGCCTTCGGTGATGTGGCCCCCGAGGCCTGTCATCCCGCTCCAGCTCTGCTCCACTCCCTTGATGCGTGCAACGCTCCTGCCTTCTGCGTATGTGATGAAGACGTTGTCCTCCAGAGTCCTGCACAGCCCGGCAACCTCTTCTCTTGAGCGCAGAGCCTGCACAAGGGAGGAGTCCGGCGTGAAAAATTTCCCTTGCAGGGCGCTTATGCGCACGTCCGGGTCGAGATCGGAGATGTTGGCCTCTATCAGGCTGTCGAAGCCGTTGTAGATGCTCAGGATGAGTATCAGGGCGGCCGTGCCTATCGCCATGCCCGCGGCGCTGACGGCAGAAATCACATTTATGACGTTGTGCGACTTGCCGGAGAGCAGATACCTGCGGGCTATGAACAGGGGCACGTTCACTTCTTAAGCAGCTCTTCGATGTGCTCCGCGTAGTCCAGCGTTGTGTCCAGAAGGAAGTCGAACTCGGGCACTATTCTGAGCTGGCTCGCAACCTTGCGGCCGAGCTCTCCTCGGTAGGCCCTCTTGTTCTCTTCCAGAATCTTCATTACGCTTCCGGCGCGCTCTGAGGGGAAAATGCTCACGAACACCTTGGCGGTGGACAGGTCGGGGCTGATCCTCACCTCGCTCACTGTCACCATCGCGCCTCCGAACACGGCCATCCCCTTGCTGCGGATGATCTCGGAGAGGTCGCGTTGCACTTCGCGCGCCACCTTGAGCTGCCTTGTGCTTACGCTCTTGCTATCCATTTACCTTTATTATATAGTAGTCTTTCTTGCCCTTCTGTGCAAGGATGTACTTGCCGTCGATTATGTCTTTCTCCGTGAGCTGAGCGGCGGGGTTCGTGAATTTCTCCTTGTTGATGGAAAAGCCGTTGCCTTGTATCATCTTGCGGGCTTCTCCCTTGGAGGGGAATATCGCCGTCTCCACCGCAAGGGCGTCCAGAATGCCGCAGGGGAGCTTTGCGCGGTCCAGGCTGAAGGTGGGCACTCCGTCGAACACCGCGAGGAAGGTCTGCTCGTCCAGAGAGCGGAGGTCTTCCGCGGTGGCTTTGCCGAAGAGCATCCGGGAGGCTGTCACTGCATTGTCATAGCCGTCCTGTCCGTGGACCATCACGGTGACTTCCTTTGCGAGCAGCTTCTGCAGGCCGCGGGCCTCGGGGCATTGCTTGTGATCTTCAACAGCCTTCTCGACGGTCTCGCGGTCGAGCATCGTGAATATCTTGATGTAGCGCTCGGCGTCCGCATCGGAAACATTGAGCCAGAATTGGTAGAACTGGTAGGGGGAGGTGCGCTCGGGGTCAAGCCAGATGTTGCCCTTCTCGGTCTTGCCGAACTTGCCTCCGTCGGCCTTCGTGATGAGCGGACAGGTGAGGGCGTTGGCTTCCTTGCCGAGCACGCGGCGGATGAGTTCCACGCCGGTGGTGATGTTGCCCCACTGGTCGGCGCCTCCGAGCTGCAGGGTCACTCCCTTGTGCTGGTAAAGATACAGGAAGTCATAGCCTTGGAGGAGCTGGTATGTAAATTCGGTGAAGGACATTCCTTCGGAAGAATCACGGCTCAGGCGCTTCTTGACTGAATCCTTGCTCATCATGTAGTTGACCGTGATGAGCTTGCCGATATCGCGCGTGAAATTGATGAAGCTGTAGTCCTTCATCCAGTCATAGTTGTTCACGAGTTCCGCCTTGTTCGCGGCCTCGGACTCGAAGTCCAGAAACCTTCCCAACTGCTTCTTGATGCAGCTGACGTTGTGGGCGAGAGTCTGTTCGTCGAGAAGATTGCGCTCCGCGCTCTTCATCGAAGGGTCGCCAATCATTCCGGTAGCGCCTCCCACAAGGGCGTAGGGCTTGCCTCCGCAGGCCTGGAAGTGCTTGAGTATCATTATGCTCACCAGATGCCCGATGTGCAGGCTGTCTCCGGTGGGGTCGATGCCCACATAGGCTGATGCGAGACCTTTGGAAAGTTCTTCTTCTGCGCCGGGGGTGATGTCGTGTATCATCCCCCTCCATTTTAATTCTTCTACAAAATTCTTCATCGAATTATATATTATAGTTTGCAAATTTAGTAACTTTGCGCCGATTTTGACAAATTCAAAGCAAATCTTGTAAACAAATCTTAATATGAGAAAGAAAATCGTTGCAGGAAACTGGAAAATGAACACCACAGTTCCTGAAGGCATCGAGCTCGCAAAGGCCGTTGTCGCAAAGTCCGCGGAGGTTCCCGCCGAAGTCAAACTCGTCATCGCCACCCCTTTCACCCATCTCTGGCCCGTGGCCGAGGTCGTGAAGGGCAGCGTCGTCGCTCTCAGCGCCGAGAACTGCGCCGATATGCCCAAGGGCGCCTACACCGGAGAAGTGTCCGCCGCGATGCTCGCTTCCGTCGGGTGCGAATACACCATTCTCGGTCACTCCGAGCGCCGTCAGTACTACGCTGAGACCGATGCCAAGCTTGTGGAGAAGACCTCTCTCGCTCTGGCAAACGGTCTGAAGGTCATCTTCTGCGTGGGCGAGAATCTCGACGAGAGAGAAGCCGGCAAGCACTTTGACGTGTGCGAGGCCCAGATCAAGAATGTCCTCTACAACTTCACCGCCGAGGATATGAAGAATATCGTGATTGCCTATGAACCCGTGTGGGCCATCGGCACCGGCAAGACCGCTACCGCAGAGCAGGCCGAGGAGATCCACGCCTTCATCCGCAAGGTCGTTGCCGACAAGTTCGGCGCCCGGGTGGCCGATGACACTACCATCCTGTACGGCGGAAGCTGCAAGCCTTCCAACGCCAAGGAGCTCTTCGCCCAGAAGGACATCGACGGCGGGCTCATCGGAGGCGCCGCCCTCAAGGCCGATGATTTCATCGGCATCGCCCTGTCATTCTAAGACCTTGAAGACGCAGAGAATCCTCTGATCGTCATCCCAAAGCCATACTTTGTCGCCCTGAAGTTTCACAACGCTCAGGGCGACTTCGTTCTTGGACTCCACCCTGTCCTGCTCTGTCCAGCTGATGCTGCCGCAGACTTCCTCTCCCTGTGTGGTGGGGAGCGCATCGAGGGAGAGGCTGAAGTAATCCGACATGGAGTCGGTGAGGACTCTGAACGTGCATTTCTGCCGGTTGAACGCCATCTGGCAGGTGAGCGGGTTGTAAACCATCTTTTCGGAGCCCTTCACGGACAGCCGCACGGTGCCGTCCGAGAGCATCGCTTCCATATCCTGCCTCGGATTGCATCCTTGCAGCAGAGGCGGCAGCAGTGCCGAGAGCAGGATGATTATGCGTTTGAAGGAGTTCATTTCACCGTGATTTCTTTGATTATTGTCTCCACGCTCCCGTCGGACAGAAGTATGGTGGCTTTGAGCGTGCCGGAGTCCGTGACGGTGAAATATCCGTCGGGGCCGACTGTGACGGCCTTGCCGTCGAAGGTCCATATTATCTGCTCTGCATCCGGGCAGTTGAAGACTTCGAGCGGTATCTTCGCTCCGCTGACAAATGACCCGTCGCCGCTCCTGAGGGTTCCTGCCAGATATATGTATGCTCCACTTCCGCTTTTGACCGTCTTGGTGCGGAATGAGCCGGAGGCGCTGTAGGATTTTCTGTCTGCTTGCAGAACTTTCACCTCCACGTTGTAGCGCGTGCCGCTCTGAAGATTCTCCAGCCTCACATTATGCTCTTTTGTGCTGACAGTCAGAGTGTCGGGCTTTGTCACGACGGGAGCGTAGCTCAATTCCACCGGACACGGGTCCCCGAGCTGCCCGGCCGTCTTCCAGCTAATTATCGCGGCATCCTGGAAGGAGGATATCTCCGTGATTGCTATGGGCTCGAACACGGTGAAGCTCACCGATCCGTCTCCGTCTGCCACGATGTCTGTTATGGCAAGCGGCGAAGGAGTGCCGCTGTGATAGACGAAAGGGGGAGTGGTGCAGGACGTGAACTCGCGAATGCCCATCTGCGGGAATGTCACCTGAGATACTCCCGATGCGTCTGTGCGGGCCGGAATCAAAGCGGCGCACTCATAATCCGGGTTGCAGTTCACCTGACCGTAAAGCCAGCGCTCGGAGGCCGACAGATTCTGCCTGTAGTAATAGGAATATCCGGCATCTCTGTCGGAGCGGTCAATGTGGTAAATGGCAAGCCCGCTGCACCCTATGCTTTCGTCCCAGCCTTGCGTGTGTCTGCATTCGAGCAGGAAGAATTCTTCCGGGGTATCCGTGAAGGCCTTGACGAAGCGTCTGCCGCGGCTGAGGGGCTCGAGCTTCCAGCTGCCTGCCTTGAGAGTGTCGCATTCTCCGATACCGAGATATTCCAGCTCTATGGCACAGAAATTCGGGGGTGTCGGAAGCTTGTTCCCTTTGTCCATCAGTGAAAGCGTGCCCCAGACTCCGGGGGAAGTCCCGCCGCTGGCGCTGCCGTCTGTGTCGTAGAGGTCCTGAAGCCCCAGACTGTGGCTGAATTCGTGGCATAGGGTGCCCAGCCCGTCCGCCTCCGAGCTGACGCAGAAAGTCTCGATCTTTTTCCCGTTGAGGGAGAGCGTGGTGCTCCAGTCGCTCAGGTAGGCCTGCTGCGGCCATATATGGTCTTCCCCGGCTCCGAGAGCCTCGCTCTCTCCGCTCAGGAGCAGAAGAACGTTGTCCACGGTCCCGTTGGAATCATAGTCATAGACGGAGAAGTTCACGGAGTCGCTGCTGCTCAAGCAGGCTTCCATCACTGCTTTATAGATGAATTCGTCGCGGCGGCTTGTGCTGTTGCGGCCATAGTAGGCTTCGTCTTCGCCAAGCGTCACGAGGGGGCCGAGGTCGAACTGAATGCTGTCCTTCTCGCCGAATTGGTATGAGAAGTAGGCCGACAGGCTGTCTGCTATTGCCTCGATGCGCTCCTGCGGCATTTCGAACTTGACGTCCCGGAATTCCGCTCTCAACATCAGAGCATGTCGCGGGCCCGCCTCCAAGAGCGTAGCGGACAGTAGAAGAATCGAGGATATGACGGCCGTCAGAGCTTTCACGGTGCATAGTTAGTGAAAAATCCGCACATATCAAAAAAAGCCGGCCAACCTCCCGGCTGACCGACTTTAAACGTGTACTAAAACCTAAACCTGCATAATAGATGCAGAATCTGGTCTTAGCGTTGCATCAATTTTCAAATTATTTTACAACTTTTACGGACTCCTTGCGGAATTCCTTGAGGTCCTTCATAAGCTCGAGAGCGGCCTTGCGTGCACGTGCGCCGGCTGCCTTGTTGCCCTTGACGAGCTGAGCCTCTGCATTTACTTTGAAAGCATCGATGTTGGCGTTGATTTTTTCTACAAGTTCTTTCATGATTCTGTTATTTAATGGTTATTAATGTTTAACACTTCAACTAAACGGCTGCAAGATAGATATTTGTAATTAATTATCCAAATTTTTCTTGTTTTTTGTTTACAGAAGTCATCGCCCGCTGTATGCCGGCGAAGGCCCAGTCGCGGATCCCGGGGATGATTGTATCGCAAAGTGCTCGGATTTCTTCCTTCTGCTCTTCGCTGAACGGGCTGAGGACGTAGTCTATCTGGCTTCCCCGCTCGAACTCGTGTCCCACGCCTACCCTGAGCCTTGCGAAGTCCTGCGACTGGATCATCTCCTGAATGTTCTTCAAGCCGTTGTGGCCGCCGTCACTCCCTTTGGGACGCAGGCGAAGGGTGCCGAAGGGCAGGTTGAGGTCATCGCACACCACCAGCAGATTCTCGATGCCGATGTCCAGATCCTGCATCCAGTATCTTACGGCATTGCCGCTCAAGTTCATATAGGTGGATGGCTTCAGCAGATGGAATTTGCGTCCCTTTATGCTGATTGTGGCCATGTCTCCGTAACGCCCGGTCACAAAAGAAGCATTGGATGCCTGAGCCCAGGCATCCAATACCATGAATCCGATGTTGTGTCTGGTGTCTGCATATTCGGGGCCAATGTTGCCCAGTCCGACCACCAGATAACTTTTGTCTGACACTTCGCGGAAGATTACTCTGCGCTCTCGGCAGCCGCGGTCACGTTGCGGGTGGACTTGACACCGCAGATGATGGCATCCTTGTCGGTGAGCACGGAGATTCCCTCGAGCTTGATGTCGCCGGCCTTGATGGTCTTGTCCAGGCCGAGCTTGGTGATGTCCACGGGAACTTCATCGGGAAGCTTGTCCATGACGGCGCTGATGCGCACAGACCTGAGGCTCTGGGTGAACTTGCCGCCCTGCTGCACGCCGATTGCGTGGCCGGTGATGACAAGGGGAACTCTGATGGCGATGGGCTTCACTGCGTCCACTGCGAGGAAGTCAACGTGGAGGCAGGCATCGGTGACGGGGTGCCACTGGAGCTCGTGAAGGACGGCGGTGTAGGTCTTGCCGTCAATCTTGAGGTCGATGATATGTGCTTTGGGGGTGTCGGTGACAGCCTTGAGATCCTTTGCGGGGATTGTGAAGAGGATGTTCCGGATACCGTTTCCATAGAGATTGCAAGGGACGAGACCCTGTGCACGGAAAGCCTTGATGACGGCTTTGTTGCCAACTTCGCGGAGCTGGCCGTTGAGCTCAAAATGCTGCATTACTTTTTAAATTAAAATGTGTTACTCATCCCGGAACGCTTCCGGGACCCATTGCACCAAAACCCTGCGGTTTTACAATGCGGGCGCAAATATATGAATATTAATTTATTTTACCAAACCGGACACCGCGTTCCACTGAAGACCCTTGTAGAATTTGTCCAGATCGGAGTTGCCGTCGGCGGGAAGATACATGCTCAGACCGCACCAGGTGTCGAGGTCGATGCTCAGGAATTCCGGTGTGTGGGCTTTGTAGAGCACGCATTTGTCCAACTCTGCGGCAAGCTCTGCGCGGTCGGCGGCCGTGATGCCGGCATTGTCCATGATGTCGAGCAAGTCGTAGAAGAAATGCCTGTCGTATCTGAAGAATCCCTGCACCTTGTCCGGGTCCACTGCGGCCATCTCTTCCCTATAGTCCTCAAAAAGTCTGCCGCAGAGCGCGGCGAGCCCCTCCAGTGCCGTGCAGTCCACGAGCGAGATGGTGGCGCCGCCGGTGGTCTCGTAAGAGTCCTTGTACTGGGCGAAGTAATCGCTGCACACCCCCGTCAGGTCAGCAGCAGACCCGGAAGCGGGGAAGAGCCTGCTTAGGATTGTGTCGTAGGCAAATCCGTTTGCCATTATCTCCGTGCCGGAGAAGGCTATGCGGTCCGTGACGCCTCGCAACTCATAGGCAGTCTCCACACCTCCCATCAGGCAGGCATCCAGAAGCAGGTAGTCGAGCTTCATCGGTATGGCACCGGCAAGTTCGCTTATCTCCATCTCGTCGGAATCCTTGCCGCCGTTGCTGTATTCGGCGCCTATGGAATTGAGTTTTATCTTGAGGTTTGTGTAGTATCCTTCGGGAAGCCAGCCGCTGCCGTGGGAAGAGATGAGCGCTCCGTAGCTCTTTGCGGGGAAGGCGGAGAGGATGTCGTTGAAAATCCCCTTCATCGCGGCATTGTCTGTGAGCTTGGTGGTGGAAGGGTAGGTCTTCAGCGTGTCCAGAACGGGATTCCCGCCGCTGCCCTTGCTCGCGCGGACAAGATACGTGGGGGTGGGGGTGTCATAGTCTTTGTATTCACACAGGTGGGAGACTATAAGCACCACGTCCCCGGAACTCTTGAGCGGAAGCATGGTGGAGGAACCCTCCCCGATGAGTTCCTGCTGGTCACTGGCCAGGTAGTTCGACAGATTGTGGAATCCGGCAGAATAGAGGATGAACACGCGGTTGTATCCTGATTCGGGATCTTCATCGTCCGGGTTGGTCTTGTTGCAGGAGCACAGGAGGGCAATCGCGGCCGAGCACAGCAACAGGCATCTTGCAAAATTTTTCATATCGGCAAATATATGGACTTTTTGTTATATTTGCGCTTATGGACGACAAGAATCAGACCTTGCTGGGCGCATATTTCCTATATCTGAAGACGGAGCGGCGGCTCTCGCCCAACACGGTCAGTTCGTATATGTCGGATGTCAGGGATTTTCTGGAATCCGGGGACCGGTGCGCCGCGGAGATTTCCGAGTCTGATGTGGAGGAATATCTCTCGCAGGAGGCGGAGAGCATCTCCAAGCGTTCGCAGGCAAGGCGTCTGAGTGCGCTGCGGTCTTTTTTCGACTGGATGATTCTGGACGGGGAGAGGAAGGACAATCCCTGTGAGCAGGTGGATTCGCCCAAGCTGGGCCTCTGTCTGCCGGATGTCCTGAGCGTGGAGGAGGTGGACGCCATAATCTCCTCCGTGAGCCTCAAGACCTGGAACGGCGTGCGGGACAGAGCCATTCTGGAGATTCTCTACGGCTGCGGCCTGCGGGTGTCGGAGGCCTGCTCCCTGCTGATTTCCAATGTTTTCCTCGACGAGGGCTTCGTGCGCGTGACGGGCAAGGGCGACAAGGAGCGCCTTGTGCCGACGGGGGAGATGGCCTGCGAGGCTTTCCGCGCGTATCTCGCCGTCCGTCCCGAGGCCGCGCGTACCGAGTATGACGACATCGCTTTCCTCAATGCCGCAGGGGCTCCGCTCAGCCGGGTGTCCGTATTCAATATGGTAAAGCGTCAGGCTTTGCTCTCGGGGGTGCGCAAGAAGATTTCCCCGCACACTTTCCGCCACAGCTTCGCCACTCACCTCATCAGCGCCGGAGCCGACCTGCGGCTCGTGCAGGAGATGTTGGGCCACGAATCCATACTCACGACGGAAATCTACACCCACATCGACGCGGCCACCTGGCAGGCCGGTGTGCTAGACCACCACCCGCGGCGCTGATGGACGGTCTTGTGAATGTCTATGCGCGCAACTGCGAACTGCGCCGGATAACCCGCCCCCGGGCCGCGGCGTTCCTGGACGCCAACCACAGGCTCGGCAGCACGGGAGGCCGCTACCATTATGGACTTTTCGTGCGGCGCACCACCGGCAGGAGGGAGATTGCCCTGCCGGCGGGAGAGATGGGCGCCGTCTCGTCTTTTTCCGGGCCCCGCCTGCTCTCCAAACCGGACGGGGGCAGGTCCAGATCCTGCGAATGGATAAGGTATGCCTCCCTGAAGGGGGTGCGCGTCGTGGGAGGAATGTCCAGAATGCTTTCCCGCTTTGTTGAAGACGTGTCTCCCGACGACGTGATGACATACGCAGACCTCTCCTGGCCGGATGGAGGAGAGGTCTATCGCAAACTCGGCTTCAAGGCCGAGAAGATTGTCGAGAGGCCGGCTTTCCGCTGCCTCAAGTACAGGCTGACCCTTTAGTCCTTGACGCCCTTGAGGACTTCGCGGATTTTGGCTTCAACCTCCTCGCAGAGCTCGATGTTGTCCGTGAGCAGCTGCTTGACGGCGTCGCGTCCCTGGGCGATTTTCTGGTCGTTGTAGGAGAACCAGCTTCCGCTCTTGTGGATTATGTCGAACTCGACGGCCAGATCCGTAATCTCCCCTATGCGTGAGATTCCCTCGCCGTAGACGATGTCGAACTCGGCCTTCTTGAAAGGAGGGGCCATCTTGTTCTTGACGACCTTCACGCGCGTGCGGTTGCCGGTGGCCTCGTCGCCGTCCTTGAGCTGGGTGGTGCGACGCACGTCGATACGCACGGAGGCGTAGAACTTGAGGGCGTTGCCGCCGGTGGTGGTCTCGGGATTGCCGAACATTATGCCGATCTTCTCGCGCAGCTGGTTGATGAAGATGCAGCAGGTGTTGGTCTTTGAGATGTTGGCGGTGAGTTTGCGCAGGGCCTGACTCATCAGACGGGCCTGCAGACCCACTTTGTTGTCACCCATTTCTCCCTCAATCTCCGCCTTCGGGGTGAGGGCGGCGACGGAGTCTATGACCACGATGTCCACCGCGCCGCTGCGGATGAGGTTGTCTGCAATCTCGAGAGCCTGCTCGCCGTTGTCGGGCTGCGAAATGAGGAGCGTCTCGAGATTCACCCCGAGAGCCTGCGCGTAAGTGCGGTCGAACGCGTGCTCAGCGTCAATCATCGCGGCGATGCCTCCCTGCTTCTGCGCCTCGGCGATGGCGTGGATGGCGAGGGTCGTCTTGCCGCTGGACTCGGGCCCGTAAATCTCGATGATGCGTCCGCGCGGATAACCTCCGATGCCGAGAGCGTGGTCCAGCGCAATCGAGCCGCTGGGGATGACTTGGACGTCCCATTCTGGCTGATCTCCCAACTTCATGATCGTTCCTTTCCCGAAATCCTTCTCAATCTTGTCGATCGTGGCCTGCAATGCCTTGAGTTTTGCGGCATTCACTTCGGCGGCCTTTACTTCTGCTTCTACTTTAGCCATAGTTTTTTGTTTTAAGTGTATCAATAGCCGGATCCGGTCCCGGATTCCGTTACCGCAAATATAGGTAAATTTTGGAAATCCAAGCAAGAGAAATTCAAATATAAAACAGAAAAGGGATTGTTGCAGTCCCTGCAAAAAATATTATCTTTGCAAAAGGCGACGCCCGCCCGTGTATATGAAGGAAAAACTGCTTGGAAAGACCCTTGAAGAGTTGAGACAGGCCGCACTTGAATGCGGGCTGAAGGCCTTTGTGGGCAATCAACTGTGCGAATGGCTGTATGTCAAGCGTGCCACCGGATGGGACGCGATGACCAATATAGGCAAAGCGGCGAAGGCGGCTCTGCAGGAGCGCTTCGAGCTTGGTGTGAGCGCTCCCGTCGGCTCCGCCCTCTCCTGCGACGGCCCCGGAGTGGAAACTTTCCACAAATCCACCGTCTCCGCGGCGGGGGTCTGCCCCGACGGCCCCGGAGTGGAGACTTCCCCCAAATCCACCGTCTCCGCGGCGGGGGGCCGCCCCGACGGCCCCGGAGCTCAAATGCCGTCGGCGGTGGAGGCGGTGGTGATTCCGGACGGGGAGCGCAGGACGCTTTGCGTGAGCTCTCAGGCGGGATGCAAGATGGGATGCCGCTTCTGTATGACAGGCCGGCAGGGCTGGCATGGCAATCTGGACGCCGGAGACATCCTCAACCAGTTCCTGAGCGTGGAAGACAGCGCGTCCCTCACCAACGCCGTGTTTATGGGAATGGGCGAACCGCTGGACAATTACGGGGCCGTGAGCCGCGCGATAGAGATTCTGACGGCCCCCTGGGGATTTGCCTGGAGCCCCAAGCGCATAACCGTCAGCACCATTGGCGTGCTGCCGGCGCTGGAGCGCTTCCTGGAGGAGCAGCGCTGCCATCTGGCCGTGAGCCTTCACAACCCTTTCCCCGACGAGAGGCTCGCTCTGATGCCCGTCCAGAAAGCCTGGCCGCTGGAGGATGTCATCGCTCTGCTGCGCAGGTATGACTTCAGTGGCCAGAGAAGAGTCAGCTTCGAATACACGATGTTTGCCGGCTTCAATGACGACAAACGCCACGCCGACGCCCTATGCCGCCTGCTGCATCCTCTGGAATGCCGGGTGAACCTGATCCGTTTCCACAAGATACCGGATTTCCCTTACGAATGCCCTCCCGACGCTGTGATGGAGGCCTTCAGAGACAGATTGAACAACCACGGAACCATATGTACAATAAGAACATCGAGAGGCGAAGACATCCTCGCCGCCTGCGGGATGCTGGCAGGTCGGTCTTTGTGGCGCTGATCCTTGCTCTGTGCTCCTTCGGAGCCATAGCCCAGAACTATCCCAACAATCTTTCCGAGGACAGCGTGGACCCGGAAGGTGACGCCGCGTTCCTGCAGCAGATGCGCTCGCACCTGGACAGCATACGCCGTTGCTGCCACCGTCCCACGGTAGCCCTTGTGCTCAGCGGAGGAGGAGCCAAGGGAGCCGCCGAGGTGGGGGCCCTGCGCCTTATAGAGGAGAAGGGCATCCCCATAGATCTGGTCTGCGGCACAAGCATCGGCGGCCTTGTGGGCGGACTTTATGCCATAGGGTACAGCTCGGAGGACATCCACCGCATGTTCGTGTCCCAGGACTGGGGCAAGACGCTGACCGACAGGATACCGCAGTCATATTACCCCTACGACGTCTCCCTGCACAAATCCAGATATTCCCTTTCCATCCCCTTCAAATATGAAGAGGAGGAGATGATGGAAAGGCTGCGCGAGCAGTATAAATATGCGACCGGAGGGCACAAGCTGGACACACAGAGGGGACTCAGCAGTCTGACCGCGTCGCTCCCGTCGGGATATGCCTTCGGGTTCAATGTCAACAACCTTTTCTCTGCGCTCACGGTGGGATATCAGGATTCGCTGGATTTTGCTCGCCTGCCTGTTCCGTTCGTGTGCGTGGCATCCGACCTGGTGAGCTGCAAGGCCAAGAACTGGAGTTCGGGCGTGCTCAAGACGGCGATGCGCTCCACGATGAGCATCCCGGGGCTCTACAGCCCGGTGCGTGAGCAGGGAATGGTGCTTGTGGACGGTGGCACACGCAACAATTTCCCCACAGACCTTGCCCGTGCGGCTGGGGCTGACTATATCATAGGCATAGACCTGTCCGATGCCAGGCCTACGTATGCGGAAATCAACAATATAGGCAACATAGTCTCGCAGTTCATAACAATGCTCGGCAAAGACTCTTTCGACAGCAACGTGGACGGGAGCGATGTTCTGGTGAAGCCGTTCCTTGACGGGTACAATATGTTGAGTTTCAAGAAGGAGGCTGTTGACACAATGGTCTCGAGGGGTTATCGTGCCGCCTTGGAGAAGGAGGATCAACTTGACGAAATAAAGGCGGCGATGCCCGAAGCGGTCCCCGTCATGGCAGGCCCCCGGGCTACGGACATACGCAGCCGCAAGGTGCAGATAATGAGCGTGGAGTTCGAGGGCGTGACCGACCGCGAATCACGTATGCTGCAGAATCTTGTGAAGGTGATGGCCGGCAGCAGGGTGGATGCCGCCGATATGGAGGACGCGATGTGCACCGTGCAGGCGACGGGCGCATTCGAATATGTGACTTATTCCCTTCTGGGAAGAGAAGAACCGTATCGGCTTGTATTCAACTGCGTCAAGGGCCCCGTCCACCAGCTTGGCCTGAGCCTGAGAATGGACACGGAGGAGTGGTTCTCGCTTGCGGGCCTTGTGGGATTCAACGCCCACAAGCTGATGGGGCCGAAGGTGGATTTCTCTTTCAAGCTCGGCCTGAGCCAGAAGGCGGATGCCAGATTGAGGGTCTGCATCCCGCGAGTCCCCACACTCAATGCCTCGGTGGGCATATCCAACTACAACTTCAAGATGCTCCAGAGCACGAGCGGTCTGGATATGAGATTCAACAAAAAGCTGCTGAACAATGTGAACTACTGGTCCCACAAGGAGATGATTTACCTGTCGTCTCCGGGATGGAAGAAGGGCGATTTCAGCATAGGAGTGAAGAACCAGTATTACGAATTGTCCACAAGGACCTACTATGGATACCTGTATGCCAGCACGTACGGCTCGTCCCTGCTCTCGGGCAATTATCTCGGAGCGTTTGCCCGGGGCGAGTTCACCTCGATGGATGACGCTTATTATCCTTCGTCCGGATTGAGCTTCTCGCTAGGCTACAATCTGGATTTCGTCAAGTCTTCCACTCCCGATTTCCTGCCTGTGCATATGTTTGCGGCCGATTTCAAGATGGTCTTCCCGCTTGGACGGCGCCTGGCTCTGATCCCTGATGCTCACGTGAGGGTGACCGGCACTTCCAACTCCCTGTTCAAGAATTTCACCACCGTGAATGATTCCTACTCCATTGCCCATTCCAATTATGTGGGAGGCATGATTGGCGGACGCTACATCGAGCAGCAGGTCCCTTATGTGGGCTTCAACGAATTGGTCGCCGCGGAAGATGTGCTGGCGGTCGTCAATCTGGACCTGCGCTGCAGGGTGGGACGCAATGTGTATGTGTCCGTGCTGGCGGGCGCGATAAACGACGGTCCCACCGTCTCCGATTTCTTCACCTCATCGGGCAGACTCGATTACGCCTTCGCTCTCGCGGCCGGATTGGACACCATTGTTGGACCCATGAGGGGAAATGTCAGCTGGGACGCTTTATATGGTTGGTCGGCGGTTTTGTCGCTCGGATTGGATTTCTGATGGACGAGAAGATACTTTCCAGACTTCAGGCGCAGTGCGCCAGAGCGGAATATAGCGAGGAAGACGTGTTGCGCAAGGCCCTCAAGGCTCTTGGCGCCGCGCCGGATGCGAAGGAGCGCGCCGTCTCCCTCGTCTCTTCTCTGGTGGGAGAGGGTTATGTCAGCAACCGCCGCTATGCCGCCGCGTTTGCGCGGGAGAAATCGTCCCTCACCGGCTGGGGCCCTGTGAAGATACGCTTTGCTCTGGGACTGAAGGGCATTTCAAAGGAGGATATAGATGCTGCGCTCGAAAGCGTAGACAAGCCGGCGGCGGAATCTAAGCTGATGAAACTTCTGACAAGCCGGATGCATTCTCTTGCGGATGATCCGCAGCTGCGGCTGAAGCTGCTCAGATTCGCGCTCGGCCGCGGATACGACTACTCGGATGTGGAGCCGGCGGTCAACGCCTTGTTGAAACAGTCGCGGCAGAGCGGCTCATAGACATCCTTCTCGCCCAGCACCACGAGGTCGCGGCTCTTGGTGAGACGGTGGGAGTGGTTCGCCAGATTTCCGCATTTGACGCATATGGCGTGCACTTTCTGCACGTCTTCCGCCACTGCCATAAGCATAGGGATGGGCCCGAAAGGCTTGCCCATATAGTCGGTATCCAGTCCGGCCACAATGACCCTCACGCCCCGGTCCGCAAGGCTCTGGCACACGTCCACGAGTTCCGGGCCGAAAAACTGCCCTTCATCCACGCCCACGACCTGCACGTCGGGCGCTGTCCCAAGCATCTCGGCAGCCTCGCACACGGGCTTCGAGTCGATTTTGTGAAAGTCGTGCGACACGACCTCGACATCGGAATAGCGGCTGTCTATCGCAGGCTTGTAAATCTGTATCTTCTGATTGGCGAACCGGGCCCTGCGCAGCCTGCGTATCAGCTCCTCGGTCTTGCCGGAGAACATGGATCCGCATATGACTTCGATGCAGCCGTTTTTTTTGTTGTTTTCTGAAAACATTTCGTTAGATTTGTGGTTGGAGAGGGCAAAGTTAATTTTTTTTGTCCGCTCCGGCAAATATGACGAAAGGTATTTTGTACATTGTGCCGACCCCCGTCGGCAATCTCGGGGACATCACCCTGCGCGCTCTCGACGTGCTGCGGGACGCCGATGTCATATTTGCTGAAGACACCCGCACCACGGGCATTCTCCTGCAGCATTTCGACATCGCCCACGGCCGTATGGTATCCTGCCACAAGTTCAACGAGCAGCAGAGGCTTGAAGAGGTGTGTGCGAGGCTTTCCGCAGGGGAAAAGGTGGCCCTTGTCAGCGATGCCGGCACCCCCGGCGTCTCCGACCCGGGATTCCTGCTCGCAAGGGAATGCGCTTCGCGCGGGTTCGAAGTGCAGACCCTTCCCGGGGCCACGGCCTGCATACCCGCGCTGGTGAGCTCGGGCCTGAGCTGCGACAAATTCTGCTTCGAGGGCTTCCTGCCCCAGAAGAAAGGGCGTCAGAGTGCTGTCGAGGCCCTGCGCGGCGAAGAGAGGACGATGGTTTTCTACGAGTCTCCAAGACGCCTTGTGAAGACACTTGAGCAGATGTCCGCCGTCTTCGGAGCGCAGCGCCGCTGCTGCGTGTCGCGTGAAATTTCCAAAGTGCACGAGGAGCACCTGCGCGGCACACTGCAGGAAGCGCTGCAGCATTTCACGCAGTGCGAGCCCAGAGGAGAAATAGTCCTTGTGGTCGCCGGCTGCCGGATGGAAGGGCGCAAGGAGCACCGCAACAAATACAAGGAGGAGCCGGACAGTGGGGAAGGAGAAGAAGAAAGGTAGCGCCGCAGTCTTCAAGGCGGGCGCAGTCTCGCTCGCTTTTCTTGTGATCGGCTATGAAGCGGCCTTGTTCGTGCACAGGGCGGCCGTGCTGCGTATAGAAGCCGCACAGCAGAAGCCCGACACCGTTTATGTAATGGATGAAGCCCTTGCCCGCAAGGTCCTCGGCGCTCCCGCTCCCGACTCTGTCGCCGCCGCTGCCGCCACTGTCCCCGCCGCCACCGCTTCTGCGGCTTCTTTGCCAAAGTCCTTCGGGCCATCTGCCGATGGTAGGCTCACGGTGCGCAAGCAGGCCCCGCAGCCGCCGCAGGTGGAGAAGGTGCTTTCAGCTCGCACTCAGGTGGAATCGTTCGCCTTCAATCCCAATACCGTGAGCGTGGAGGAGCTGCAGCGTCTCGGCTTCAGCCCCGCGCAAGCCCGGTCCATAGACAACTACCGCTCCAAGGGCGGGCGTTTCCGCCGGAAGTCGGACTTCGCGAAGTCTTTTGTGGTGAGCGATTCTGTGTATGCGAGGCTCGAGCCTTACATCGACATCCCGCTCGTGGACATCAACAAGGCGGATTCTGCGGCCTTCGACGCCCTGCCGGGGATAGGCGGATGGTTTGCCGCGCGTATGGTGAGCTACCGCGCCGAGCTGGGCGGATATTCATATCCCGAGCAGCTGATGGACATATATCATTTTGACAGACAGAAGTATGACGCGCTCAGCGACCTTGTCTGCTGCTCTCCTCCTTCGGAGCCTTTCGCTCTCTGGACTCTGGACGCCGAAGGACTGCGCGCGCATCCTTATCTCAAGAGTTGGCAGACAGCGCGCTCCATCGTGCTTTTTCGCGAGAATACCCCCCGCGGACAGTGGAGCGTGGACGCGCTCGAGACCGCCGGGATACTCGACTCCCTGACGGCCTCGAGGTTGCGCAGATGCGTCATAGCGCAGCCTTAGCTTGCGTCGTTATGCTATCTGGGGCTTGCCGTGCCGGAGCGGACGCTCCTGAGGCTGCTCCTCCATCTTGCCTTCCTGCAGGGCTGCCCATTCCTTGCGGTTGTTCCAGATGTCTATCGCCGCGAAAATGGCGGCCCTCATCGAATGAGGGTCGGCTTCGTCGCGGCCGGCCTTCTCGAAGGCGGTCCCGTGATCGGGAGAGGTGCGCACCACGGGAAGTCCTGCGGTGAAATTCACGCCGTCCTCGAAGGAGAGAGCCTTGAAAGGGGACAGGCCCTGATCGTGGTACATCGCAAGCGTGGCGTCGAACTCCTCATATTGTCCGAGCCCGAAGTATCCGTCCGGAGAGAAGGGGCCGAATGCCAGTATGCCCTCTTCGGAGGCTTTCTTCACGGCGGGGATTATGATTTTCTGCTCCTCGTCGCCCAGAAGGCCGCCGTCGCCGCTGTGGGGGTTGAGGCTGAGCACGGCAATCCTGGGGTGGCTGATGCGGAAATCCTGCTGGAGCGAGGTGTTCATCAAGCGCAGCTTGCTGAGTATTTTCTCTTCCGTGATGGAGGAGGCCACCTCCTTCAGAGGAATGTGGCCGGTGACAACTCCCAGCTTGAGGCGCGAGCTGACCATGAACATGGTCACGTCTGAGACGCCGAAGGAGTTCTGGATGTATTCGGTGTGGCCGGGGAAGCCGAAGCCCTCGGAGGCCATCGCCTTCTTGTTGATGGGGCCGGTGACCAGCACGTCTATTGCTCCGGCCTTGAGGTCCTGCACCGCCGCTTCCAGAGAGGCTATGGCGGCTTTGGCCGAGCTCGGAGTGGCGGCTCCCGGCTCGGCGTAGGCATTGTCCGGCAGGACATTGACTATGTTGATGCGCTTGGGATGAGCCTGGGCTGCGGAGCTGACCGCATTTGTGGGAAGGTCCTCAATCTCCGGGATGGTCTTGCGGTAGAAACTGAAAATCTTCGAGGAGCCGTACACTACCGGGGTGAACATGTCGAGGATTCGGGGGTCCGAGAGGGCTTTTATAATGACTTCGTAGCCTATGCCGTTGGAGTCGCCCTGAGTTATGCCGACTATTGCTTTGCTCATATGTTGTTTGTGTTAGAGTATGTTTTTTCGAAATATTCGTCCGCGGGGAGCCCGGCGGCCGCTCCGGCGCTCACGGCAAGGCGGTCGCAGCGCTCGTTCTCCGGATGCCCGGCGTGGCCCTTCAGCCAGTGGAAGCTGACGTTGTGCGCCTTGAAAACCGTCAGGAAACGTTGCCACAGGTCGGGGTTCTTGACCTTCTTCCATTCTTTGGCTTCCCAGGAGGACAGCCAGTTCAGGGTGACGGCGTTCACGACGTACTGGGAGTCGCTGTAGACTTCCACCGTGGCTCCCTGCCACTTGATGGCTTCCAGACCGCTTATGACGGCGAGCAGCTCCATCCTGTTGTTGGTGGTGAGGCGGAAGCCGCCGCTCAGCTCCTTGCATAGGTCGCCGCATTTGAGCACCGCTCCCCAGCCTCCGGGGCCCGGATTGCCGCTTGAGGAGCCGTCAGTGTACAAATATATGGTTTTCTTGTTTGCCATTTTGCGCAAATTTAGTTATTTTTGTACGATTTACGCAATTTTTTGATGAATAACCCCGACGGTAGAGTTCCATTCCTGATTGCCGGTCCCTGCAGCGCAGAGAGCCGGGAGCAGGTCCTTTCCACGGCAGCCTCCCTGTCCGGAAAGGGCGTGGACCTTTTCCGTGCCGGACTGTGGAAACCGCGGACGCGTCCGGGCAACTTCGAGGGTCTGGGGGCTCGAGGGCTTGAATTCCTTCTCGAGGCAAGGTCTCTGTATGGCTTGAAAATCTGTACGGAGGTCGGTTCGGCTTCGCACGCCGAGGCCTGCCTGGAGGCAGGTCTGGATGCCGTGTGGATAGGGGCCCGCACTACGACAAACCCTTTTCTGGTGCAGGAGATTGCCTCTGCCCTGGGCTCCTGCGCTGTGACCGTATTCGTCAAGAATCCCATCAATGCCGACCTGCAGCTCTGGATAGGCGCCGTGGAGCGGCTGCAGAAGGCCGGCGTGAAGAATCTCGGCCTTGTGCACAGGGGATTCTCTTCCTATGCCGCCATACGGTACCGCAATTCTCCCCAGTGGCAGATAGCCGCGGGGATGCGCAGGGCTTTTCCTTCGCTTCCGATGCTGTGCGACCCCAGTCATATGGGCGGCAGGGCGGACGTTGTGGAAGAGCTTTCCCGCCGGGCGATGTCGCTCGGTATGGACGGGCTTATGGTCGAGGTGCACTGCAATCCTCGAGAGGCCTTGAGTGACGGCCCCCAGCAACTCGCTCCGGAGGAGTTTCTCCGTATGGTACAGGCGCTGAAAGTCGCCAGGTCCGGGGAGGGGGACGCCGCTTTCGGGAGGAGCGTCGCCGCCTACAGGGAGCGTATGGACGGAATAGACGAGGCCATAATCGACTTGCTGGGGCAGCGGATGGAACTCAGCCGCCTCATCGCCGCCCGCAAGAAGGAGGAGGGCGTGTCCGTGCTGCAGCTCGCGCGCTGGGACGAGGTGATGGAGAGAGTGCGGAGGCTCGCGCGCTCCGGAGGCCTTGATACGGAATTTGTGGAAAGCGTGTTCGACACCATACACGCCGCATCGATAGCAGAACAAAACTCAATAATTGAAAAATGATAGCAAACACCAAAGCGGAACTTGTCAAGTATTGCACCGACAATTCCATTGAAGTCCTGAACTTCCACTACTGTGGTTGGGACGGCAATCTCAAGACTCTCAACTTCGTACTTCGCGACAAGGAGCACCTGCAGGAGCTTCTCGATGCCGGCGAGAGGGTGGACGGCTCCAGCCTCTTCCCCTTCATCGAGGCCGGCAAGAGCGACCTCTACGTGATTCCCCGCGTGCGCACCGCCTTCCGCAATCCTCTGGAGGCCACTCCGACCGTGGACGTGCTGTGTATGTTCTTCGACCGTGACGGCAAGCCCTTCGAGAGCGCTCCGCAGTATATCCTGCACAAGGCTTCCGAGGCCTTCACCAAAGTGACGGGACTGAAGATGCAGACGATGGGAGAGCTCGAATACTATGTAATCAGCGAGGCCGAGGACCTCTTCACCATCCCCGACCAGAAGGGCTACCACGAGAGCGCCCCTTACTGCAAGTTCGGCGACCTGCGCGTGGAGGCGATGAAGATGATTACCGCCGCAGGATGCAAGGTCAAGTACGGCCACTCCGAGGTGGGCAACTTCACTCTCGACGGCAAGTGCTACGAGCAGAACGAGATAGAGTTCACGCCCACCGACATCGAGGACGCGGCCGACCAGCTGGTGATAGCCAAGTGGATAATGTACCAGCTTGCCTACCAGTGGGGGGTTGACCTCACTTTCGCGCCCAAGCTTGCCGACGGCAAGGCCGGGTCCGGCCTGCACGTGCATTGCAAGTTCACCCGCGACGGGGAGCCTGTCGTCACAAAGGGAGGCGAACTCACGGACATTGCCCGCAAGGCGATTGCCGGTCTTATGGATGCGGGCACTTCTCTTCCCGCCTTCGGCAATCCTTCCGCCAATTCCTTCCGCCGTCTTGTGCCCAATCAAGAGGCTCCCACCTCCCTGTGCTGGTCCTTCTCCAACCGCAGCGCGCTCGTGAGGGTTCCTCTCGGATGGACCAATCCCGTGGATATGAGTGCCGTCGCCAATCCCGGCGAAAAGCCTTCCGGCAAGGACTATTCATACAAGCAGACATTCGAGTGGAGAGCCTCCGACGCCTCCGCCGACATCTATATGCTGATGGCCGCCCTGTGCGTGGCCGAGAGGCACGGCTTCGAGATGGAGAATGCTTTGGAGGTGGCGGAAAAGACATATGTGGGCCTGGGAGTCAACATCCACGCCGCCGCCAACGCCGCCGTCAAGTCCGCTCTCGAGCAGCTGCCGCCCAACTGTGGGGCCGCGGCCGACGAGCTCGCCCGGGACAGGGAAATCTACACCTCAATGGGTGTCTTCTCCGATGCGGTGGTGGACTACCAGATTGACTGCCTCAAAAAGATAGGATAATCGGGAATTTTCCCTATATTTGCAAGAATGGATAGAATAGATAATCAGCTCAAGAAACTGGTATCCCGGTATCTGGACGCGAGAATGATTTTTGCGTTGGACGTGTTCCTGTCGCTTTGCTCCTCGGCCCTGGTACTGGGTGCCGTGCTAGTTTTCTATCCGGACAAGTCCGTTCTGACCAGAGCTTTCGATATCGTATGGCTCTGTTCTTCCGCCCTCTTCGCCGCGTTCTTGATATGGATGCTCGGGACGCACAAGATTCTGATACGCCACACGACCTTCAAGGACGTGATTATGTTCGTCGGAGTCTCGCTGGGCAAGACAACTTTGATGACGGCCCTGCTGATGATTCTGTTCAGCATGGAGGGCTTGGTGTGGGTGATGCTCTGCGCTGATTTTCTTGTCACGGTCATCGCCCTGCTCGGCGTGCGTGTGGTGATGATAATTTTCTATGATGTCTACAAGTCCCATCTGCTGCGGGCGCAGAACGTTTCCCGCGTGCTGGTGTACGGGACTTCGGACAAGTCCATAGCAACCATCACCCGCCTGCGCGGTTCCCGGCATTATTCCATAGTCGGCATCATCACTGCGGACTTCGCCATAGACGGAAAGACGGTGGAAGACAAGACCGTCTGGAGCTTCTCCACGCAGGAGGATGTCTCCCGCATTACGTCCAATCTGGCTGTTTCCGGCATCCTTTTCCCCAGGGATACTGACGTCCAGAGAGAGCAGGACCGTCTGCTCAAGTTCTGCACTGCGCTGGAAATCAAGGTCTATCTTGTGCCCACAATCGGCGAGATGTCCGATTCCCAGCTGGAGAAGATACGCATCTCCGAGGTGAAGATAGAAGACCTTCTGGGTCGCGATGAGATAAAGATATCTCTGGACGAGATAAAGACCAATTTCGCGGGCAAGACCGTGATGGTCACGGGTGCCGCGGGTTCCATAGGGTCGGAGCTCTGCCGACAGTTGGCGGGATTCGGGGTCGGGAAGCTGATCCTCTTCGACAATGCCGAGACTCCGATGCACAACCTTCGCCTGGAGATAGAGGAGAAATGGCCCGGTCTGCCGTTCGTGCCCGTCATAGGTGACGTGCGCGCCCTGCCGCGTCTGGACTTTGCTTTCCGCACCCACAAGCCTCAGGTGGTGTTCCACGCCGCGGCCTACAAACACGTCCCCTTGATGGAGGAGAATCCTTGCGAGGCTGTGCTCGTCAATGTCGTGGGGTCCCGTCAGGTCGCCGACAAATGCATCGAATACGGGGTGGAGAAGATGGTTATGGTCTCCACCGACAAGGCCGTGAATCCCACCAACATAATGGGCTGCAGCAAGAGACTCGCGGAGATTTATGTCCAGTCGCTCGGACTTGCCATCGAAGGCGGCAGCATCGAGGGCCGGACCAGATTCGTCACCACCCGTTTCGGCAATGTGCTGGGGTCCAACGGATCAGTGATACCCCGCTTCCGCGCCCAGATAGCCAAAGGCGGCCCTGTGACTGTCACGCATCCGGACATCACCCGTTTCTTTATGACTATCCCCGAGGCCTGCCGTCTCGTGATGGAAGCCGCCACGATGCCCACGGAGAACCGCATCTGCGTGTTCGATATGGGAGAGTCCGTCAAGATAGACACTCTCGCGCGCCGTATGATCGAGCTCTCCGGGCTTGTGCCCGACAAGGACATAAAGATAGAGTACACCGGCCTTCGTCCCGGCGAGAAGCTCTACGAGGAGGTCCTCTCCAACGTGGAGAACACCGAGCCCACGGACCACGACCGTATCCGTATTGCCCGGGTGCGCTCGTATGAGTATGCCGATGCCAGAGCCGCGGTGGATGAGCTCGAGAGGATGAGCCGCGCCGTGGATATCCCCTCTATGGTGCAGTATATGAAGAAAGTCGTGCCGGAGTATATCTCCAATAACTCCAAGTACTCTGTCTATGACAACAGGCAGAAGTAGGTGGTATGTCGCCTATGTGAAGCATTGTTGCGAGCAGAAGGCGGCCCAGTGGCTTTCCAAAGAGGGATTTGAGTACTACCTTGCAGTCAGACCGGAAATCCATCAGTGGAGCGACCGCCGGAAGGTGATTCAGAAGTGCGTGATCCCCGGGATGATTTTCGTGCGTTGCCTTGATTCCTGGAGGGTCGTCACGCTGCAGAGCCCCTATATCACACATTATATGATGAAAGCCCGCGGCACAGGGGAGCCGGCGGTCGTGCCCGATGCCGAGTTGGAAAATTTCCGCAGATTCATCGAGCGTGCCCCTGGGAGTGTCTCTATGCTTTGTGCCGCGAATCTGCGTCCCGGCGACAAGATAAAAGTTATAGACGGGCCGCTTGCCGGATGCACCGGCGAGCTGGCAAGCGTGAATTCCACCGATTGCATTCTTGTGCGCATCGGCTTGCTTGGAGCGGCCGCGACTGAGATTTCCGCACAGTCTGTAGTCAAATTGTCAGAAGAAATATGAAAAAGATACGTGTATTATTGACCTCGCTTCTTGTTTGCGCTTCAGTCTCCGCTCCTCTCGGAGCGCAGGGCAGTCAAGAGAAGACCAAGGGCAAGTGGCAGTGGAACACGGCCGCCCCCAAGCCCAAGACTCTCAAGGAGCGCAACAAGGAAATGTCCATCCAGATTGATTCTCTGAATGCCGTGCTCGACGCTCTGAATGCGGAGAGGGACTCTCTTGCCCGTGTGATCCTCAGAGGCGGCGAGCCCATCGATGCCCTCGAGTTTGATGATTATGAAAGCAGGGCCGCCTCCACCGACAGTCTGATTTCCCTCTGGTACATCCAGCAGAGGGTGAATATGGTGGACAGCGTGAGTGTGCCGGAGCCCGTGAATTTCTCCTCCAGTGTCTCTGATGACGAATATGTCTCCAGACTGGAGGCCATGGGATGCTTTTTCACCCTTCCGTACAATGAAGTGGTGCGTTCCTACATCATACGCTATTCAGAGCGTTCCAAGTCGAGTCTTTCCGGCCTGCTGAGCCTGTGCTATTACTATATGCCCATATTCGAGGAGGCGCTTTCGCGCTACGGCCTTCCGCAGGAGCTCAAGGTGCTCGCAATCGTGGAGTCGTCGCTGAATCCCAAGGCGGTCTCCAGAGCGGGGGCAGTGGGCCTTTGGCAGTTTATGTACACCGCCGCCAAGAGCTACGGCCTGCGCATCAATTCCTACTTCGACGAGAGAATGGACCCTTACAAGTCCGCCGACGCTGCCGCAAGATATCTCAGGGACGCCTATGCGATGCTCGGGGACTGGTCTCTGGCGATATCCTCCTACAATTGCGGTCCCGGAGGAGTCAAGAAAGCCATAGCGCGCGCCGGAGGCAAGACCGGCTACTGGGACATATACCCTTATCTGCCGCGCGAAACCCGCAACTATGTGCCCGCTTTCGTGGGGATGCTCTACACTTTGTACTACCGCAATGAGCTCGATCTGGAGCCCGATCCCTTCGTGATGCCTGCCCACACGGACACGTTTCATATCCACAACAAGCTGCACTTCAAGCAGATAGAGGCTCTGGTGGGGACTCCTGCCGAGGAGCTCCGCCGCATCAATCCCCAATACACACACGATATACTTCCGGGAGACTGTCTGCCCTGCGTGCTCAGGATTCCCTACAACTACACCGACGCTTATCTGGCCCTCGAAGACTCCATCGGACGCTACAAGGCGGATGAGTTCTTCAGCGAAGCGGTCATAAAGAACATAACACAGGGGGCAAAGGGCCTCGGGGACAACCGTGTGGTGTACAAAGTCAAGAGCGGAGACACTTTGAGCCGCATAGCGGTGAAGTACCACGTGAGTGTCGCAAGCATAAAGAAGTGGAATTATCTCAAGAGTGACCGCCTCCGCATAGGGCAGAAGCTCTACATATACAAATAACACACACACGCAGCAATGTCGGAGGAATTGGTCTTGGTGGAGCAGCTTGCGCTCATTCTGATTGCGGCAGGCATTTTCACAGTAATCTCCAAGGCGCTCAGGCAACCCTTGATTCTCGGCTATATAGTCGCCGGTTTCATTGTGGGCCCGGGTTTGGGCCTGTTCCCGCAGTTCTCGCCCGAGTCTGTACACCAGTGGTCGGAGCTTGGCATTATTTTCATGCTTTTCGGCCTCGGCCTTGAATTCAACTTCAAGAAGCTGCTCGAGGTCGGGAGCGCCGCTGTGCTCACCGCCGGCACCATCTGTGTGGGAATGCTCGTGGTGGGTATCTCCGCAGGTACGCTTATGGGCTGGTCCGCTCTCGAGAGCATATTTCTTGGCGGCCTGCTCACCATGAGCTCCACTACCGTGATACTCAAGGCCTATGAGGATCTCGGACTGAAGAGCAAACCTTATGCGCCGCTCATCTTCGGGTCTCTGGTGGTCGAGGATCTCATCGCGGTGTTGCTTATGGTGCTTCTGTCCACGCTGGCGATGTCCAACAAATTTGCCGGCACCCAAATGCTTCTTGCGCTCTGCAAGCTCCTTTTCTTCCTGATGCTCTGCTTCCTTATCGGGATGTACGTGGTGCCCACCCTGCTTCGCTGGGCAAGGAAGTACCTGACCGACGAGATACTTCTGCTATGCGGCATCGGATTGTGCTTCCTTCTGGTGGTGCTGGCCAATATGGCCGGATTCTCCTCCGCCCTGGGCGCATTCCTTATGGGCTCCGTCCTGGCCTCTACGGTCGAGGGAGAGAGAGTGGCCAAGGTCACCACAGGCGTCAAGGACCTGTTCGGAGCCGTGTTCTTCGTCTCTGTGGGTATGATGCTCGACCCTTCCGTCATAGCCGGGCACTGGGGCACGATTCTGATTATCACTGCTCTCGCGATGTGTGGCATACTCCTTTTCTCCACAGCCGGAGTCCTGCTTTCCGGGGGCAATCTGGACAGTGCGGTGCACATAGGCTTCAGTCTGGCGCAGCTCGGAGAGTTCGGCTTCATAATCGCCGGCCTCGGCTGCTCGCTGGGCGTGGTGCGGGATTTCATCTATCCTGTCGTCATAGCGTCTTCTGTCCTTACCACCTTCACCACTCCTTATATGATAAAGGCCGGAGACCCGGCGCTGCGATGGATACGCGCCCATTTCGGGCCGCGATTCCTGAAGAAGTTCGACCGTCCCTACGAGGAGCCGGAAGAGGAGAGCAAGGCCGAGCAGAACGAGTGGAAGGTGTTCCTCAAGCGCTATTGCCTGCGTGTGGTGGTCTATTCCGTGCTCCTTGCCGCCGTGCTTCTGGGAGCCAAGGAATTCCTCCCCAAGCTCTCCGCCCTGTTGCTCCCGGATGCTTCGGATACGGCGAAGAGCGCGGTGGAGACGGCCGTTACCTTGCTTGTGATGTGCCCCTTCATCTTTGGCCTTGCGGTCAACGGGGATTCGCTCAAGGGCAGCGCCGGGATTCTGCTTCGCAAAGACCCGAGAGCCAGGGTCCCGATTATCGCGTCGATATTTTTCAGGATTTTTGTCGCCGCCGCTTTTGTGGTATCCGTCGTCGCCATGCATTTCAAGCTTGGCGGGTGGGTCGCCCTGCTTGTATTCGCCCTCGTCGCCGTGCTGTTCCTTGCCCGCGGGTCCGACCGCAGGCTCTCCTATGTGGAAGACCGCTTCTTGGGCAACCTCAATGCAAGGGAGGCGCATCAGGCAAGCCTTACCCCGATATCCACGACCCTCAGACGGAATTTTGCCGGCAACGACGTCAAGACCTTCACTGTGAGCGTGCCGCAGAACTTTGTCTATGCCGGCAAGTCGCTGCGCGAAATGCCTTTCCGGCACAGCTGCGGAGTGAATATAGTGAAGATTCAGAGAGGCGCGCAGTCGATTCTTATTCCCTCGGGAGATGTCCTGGTGCTGCCCTTCGACCAGTTGGTCGCCGTGGGCACTTCCTCCCAGCTCAAGTCTTTCAAAGAGACTATGGACGCCTCTGCGCAAGAAGTTGCTCCGAGCGGGGATGAGGAATTCACCGTCGAGCGCATCGTGCTGGAAGAAAATTCCCCTCTTTGCGGCAAGATGCTCCGTGAGACGGATATGCGTTCTGTGGGATGTATGGTCGTGAGCGTGGAGAGGGCGGGCGAGCAGACAACCAATCCCGGGTCCGACTTCGTGTTCGCCCCCTCAGATGCCGTGTGGCTTGCCGGGCGGAAGGATTCAATAGAATGGTACAAATAATACACATATGAACATCGACAAGTTTTTGCAACTGTTTGTGGTGAAGGAAAAACGTTTCTTTCCCCTGTTTTCGGCCTCGTCCGAGAACATCCTCAAGGCGGCAAATCTCCTTCTGGAGCAGGCCCGGCAGGAGGATCCCGTACTCCGCAAGGCTCTCTCACATCGCATCAAGGAATGCGAAACGGCCGGCGACAGTATCACGGACAAGATTGTGGACGAGCTGCTGGATGCATACGTGACACCTTTCGACAGGGATGACATCCACACTCTGGCGGAGTCCATGGACACTTTTCTCGATACCATCAGGGACGCTTCCAAGAAGATTGCCATATATCAGCCCAAGGAGCCTTCCCACAAGCTCATAGAGATAGCCGAGTACATTGTGAAGTCCGCCGAGATACTGGTGGAAATCACAAGCAAATTCGATTCTATGCGCTCCGAGACCAAGACGCTGGACGGACTCTGTGACAAGATCAAGGAAATCGAGCACATAGTCGATGACGTGTACGAGAGTTATATGTCCAATCTGTTCGCGATGGAGAAGAACGCCATCGAGCTGGTCAAGAAGAAGAACATCGCTCAGGCTCTGGAGGACACTACAGATGTGGCCAAGAGCCTTTCCAACGTTATCCGCGGCATAGTGGTAAAAGTCGGCTGATGATTGCGATAGTATTAGTGACGGCGCTGATTGCGCTGATATTCAGCTTCACCAACGGAATGAACGATGCGGCCAACTGCATCGCCACGGTGATAGCCACCAAGGCCCTCCCTCCGAAGACTGCCGTGGCCTGGGCCGCTTTCTGGATATTCGCGGCCATGTTCATTTTCCCCACGACCGTTGCGGCCACTATGGGCAAGGGAATTGTGGACCAGAGCTGCATAGACGTCTATGTGATACTTGCAGCGCTGCTGGGATCCGTGCTCTGGATTTTCATATGCACGATGATCGGCCTCCCGATATCCGCATCCCATGCTCTTGTGGGCGGTCTGATAGGTCCCGTGTGGTTTGTGTACGGCTCGCAGTATCTTATCGGCAGCGGAATCTTTACGATTGTGGCCTTCATCGTCATATCTCCTCTCCTAGGAATGTTGATGGGCTTCTTCCTCAACTGCCTGTTTATGCTCCTTTTCAAGGACAAGAAGGCCCGTCGCGTGGACAAGGGGTTCCGCAGGATGCAGCTTGTCTCGAGCGCGGCTTTCTCTCTGGGCTTCGGAGGCAATGACGGACAGAAGACGATGGGCGTCATTGCGATACTTTTTGCCACGGCCTTTTCCGCCCAGCCGGACAACCCCTTGATGCTCACGCTCTTCGGTAATGGAGCTGTGGCGGCCGGAGTGTATGACAGCGCGGGCTGTCTTGTGCAGGAGGGGGGATTCTTTGTGCCGATGTGGCTCAAATACACCTGTTACGCTCTCATTGCCCTGGGTACAGTGACCGGAGGCTGGAAGGTTATCCGCACGCTCGGGGACGGCTTGAGCAAAATCTACCCCACGCAGGGCTTCTGTGCGGAGACTTCCGGTGCCGTGACCCTAATTCTCACGGCATTTCTCGGTATCCCGGTGAGCACGACGCACACCATCACCGGTTCCATCATCGGCACCGGTCTCACACGCGGTATCCGCTCGGTCAAATGGATGACGGCGAAGAACATCGTATGGGCCTGGGTGCTCACGATCCCTGCCGTGATTGTGGTCAGCGGCCTCATCTATCTTGTGATGGTGAACTTCCTGGGCTGCCCCGTGAAGACTTTATAGAAGCATTTCCGAGAGGCACCTGCGGAAAATGGCCGTGCGCTCCTGCTCGGTCTGAAGACATTCTATCGGCGTGCCCACGCTGAATACCTTGTACCCCTGCGGACTGCTGTACATCACGGCCGCGGGGGTGTTTGTGAGCGTATATCGGAGCAGAATCCTTCCCCTGAAGTCGGCCTTGTCCAGACCGTCGGGGGATTCTATGCTGTAGCAGTCGGGATTGGGGGAGGTGCGGAAATGGTATGTGCCCTCGAGGCGCGAGCGCGGCGTGCCCTGCATCGTGCCGGTGCAGGTGCCCGTGGAAGCGGCAAGGCTGTAGCCCAGCACCACGGAAGTGAAGCCTCCGAGGGCGCTCTTGTCCGAGGCGATGGACGAGCCCGAAATGATGAAATTGCAGCCCGCCGAGCTCCAGGACCGGATGGCCCTCTTGAGGTCCTCCGGGAAGACTTCGTATCTGTCTTCCACTCTTCCCGCCCCTATGCGGGTGGTCTCCTGCTTGCCGCAGATAAGGTCCACTATGCATCTTTCGGAGGGAGTAGGCTGCGGCATTGCGCAGAAAGCCTCTCTGGAGCAAGATCGGACGGGGACTCCGAGCTTCAGGAGTGAGCGTGCGTGGACGGCGGGGAAGTCGAAGCTGTTGCCGGCGACCACCGTCCCGCTCCTGTCGCTGTGGCAGGCGCCGAATCCCGGCATATCGTCGGAGACCCACTCCAGACTGCGGTTGAATTCGTAGCAATCCCCGATGCAGCTGATGTCTTGGACATAGGGCACGCCGGAGTCCTTGCGGGCATCGAATCCGGCATAGAAGGGGGTGTCGAAGGAGAATGGAGCGCTTACGCGGTCGAAGTTGTTGACTATCAGCACAGGAGTGTTTGTGCTGTGAGCCGCCGGGATGCCGGCGCAGAGCACCTGCGAGGGGAAAGACCGTCCTCCGTCGTTCCAGGCCGTTATGCGGAACGAGTACAGATGGCCCGGTACAAGCGGGACTCTGGCGCCGCATTCCGTCAGAGCGAAGCCTTCATCGAAGACTCCGTCATCGATGCGGGTCTGGACCAGATATCCTTTGGGTGAGGCGGTGGGCTCCAGAGGGTCTTCCTTGCCTTCCCAGGAGAGAACGGCGCAGCCGTCTTCGAGGTCCACCCGGAAACTTTGCACGCCAAGAGGCTGCACGGCATATTCGCAACTGTAGCGGGCGCTCAGGAACTTGAGCAGTCCTTTGTACACGGCGCGGCTCACCGTGAAGCGGAACGACGGGTCCAGACCGAGGCGCATGTCCGCGAAATTCTGATGCGAAAGCAGCTCCAGAAGCATCGACGGCACTTCCGGGATGCGGGCTTCTGCGTAAGACTTGTTCCAAAGGCCTCGCCTGGCCCATTCGGGGTCGAAGCCGGACCTGATGTCATCCACCACTTGAGTCTGCACAAAGTCGCAGAGCAGACGGCCGGCCATCCTGGAGGTGCCGTCCTTGTATCTGGTGGACCCTTCGCTGCTCAGAGTGTGGATGGCAAGTGTCCCCACGGTGCTGTCATTGGGAGTCACGCCCGCGTCAGTGTGGAAGGCGAGCGACACGTCGAAGGGGATGCCCTTCTGCTGCCGGAGCCACTCCTCCCAGTTGCCGCGGGAGAAGTAATCACGCGTGTAGTCCCTGTCCTTCTCTGTCCACACGCTCTCGTCCACTCCGTACCAGGGATAAGAGTAAAGGGCCCCTTCGCAGCTGGCGGCCATCCCGGAGAGTCCTTTCCCGCGGTCCACCTTGCCCATTCCGCCTCCGAAGCGCACGGCGTCCGCGCATACTTCGTCGCCGCTGTCTCCACGATTGTCGAGCGTCACGAAGCCGGATGTGCCTGCGTCGAACTCGAATGTGCCCAGATATATCCAGGTCCCGCCTCCGCGTTTCTGGTTCACGAGAAATTCCGTGCTGCCTCCGAGATGAGTGACCGTGTAGCGGGCCTTGGTGCTGCTTGCGGGGGTGGTGACATATGAGATATAGACCGCATACCGCCCGCGCTCCGGGATGTCGGGAGTCCAGCGGGCCTGCGAGCCGCCTGCGGGGTTGCAGACTGTCTTGCGGCAATGGCCCATGGTGAAGGGGTTGTCGGTGAGGTCGTAGGTGCGCTTGGCGTCGGCGAATCCCCTTCCCGCGTCGCTCCAGCGGCCCGACTCGGAGTACTGCCCGAATCTGCGGCAGTCTTCCTCGCGTGGGCCGGAGAAAGCGGGATCTCCGTCGCACACTACCTCGTGCCTCTGAATGTCGCGCTCGCGCGGGGTCATCACATAGGCTCCCGCGTTCTCAAGCATCGGCATCAGGAGCTCCAATACATAACTTTGCGTGTACATGTCCTCCACGGTGCGGTGCAGGGTGGCGCGCTGCCATCTCCAGAGGCTGTCGGCGTCGTCGAAATACCGTCCGTGGCTCTGCCACAGCGAGATGTAGCGGTCGCTCAGGCCTTTGGGGAAGCGCATTGCGCCCACTCTCTCTATGAATCTGCTGCCGGAGCTCAGTCTCGGGTCGTTCTTTGTGAAGGAAGTGGGAACGGGTAGCCCGGAAGATGTCGGCAAGGGCATGACGAATGAGTCCAGCGGCAGGCCCTTGGAGTAGATTCTCCCGAGTCGGAACCCTTTGCAGACGCCTCGCATCTCACCCTCAAGTTCGCTTCTGAACCACCCCAGGTCATCCGACCTCCAGGGCCACCAGGACAGCTTGTCGGAGAAGTAGAAGTCCAGCTCGCCGCCTCTTTTGAGCACTTTCTTGAGCTCGACCTCGCCGCATACCGAAGTCCTTCTTTCCAGACGCGCGCCCAGAGAGTCGCAGCTCTCCCGGAAATCCCTTGCCCGGGGAGTGGGGCTCTGAGCCGCCGCGACGCTCCCGCCCCAGACGAGCAGAAGCGGAATCAGAATCGACGTGAATGCCCGCGTCATAGGGCCTGCATATCGTGGAGCTTGCGGTAATAGCCGCCCAGAGCGATGAGCTCGTCGTGGGTGCCGCGCTCCACAATCCTGCCTTCGTCCATCACGATGATTTCGTCGGCGCTCTTGACGGTGGACAGGCGATGGGCTATGGCTATGGTGGTGCGGTTGCTCATAAGATGGTCGAGAGCATCCTGCACTATGCGTTCGGATTCCGTGTCCAGAGACGCGGTGGCCTCGTCCAGAATCAGGATGGGAGGGTTCTTGAGAATTGCGCGCGCAATGCTTATGCGCTGCCTCTGCCCGCCGCTGAGTTTCACTCCGCGGTCGCCGATGTTGGTCTGATAGCCCTCCTCCTTCTCCATTATGAAGTCGTGGGCGTTGGCGATTCTGGCGGCGGCCTCCACCTGCTCGGGCGTGGCGTCCTGCACGCCGAAGGCTATGTTGTTGTAGATTGTGTCGTTGAAGAGGATGGGGTCTTGGTTGACGTTGCCCATCAGCGAACGCAGGTCCTCCAGAGACACTTCGCGGATGTCCACGCCGTCTATCTCCACCTGCCCTCGTGACGGGTCGTAGAAGCGGGGTATCAGGTCCACCAGAGTGGATTTGCCCGCGCCGGAAGCTCCCACGATGGCTATTGTCTTGCCTTTGGGGATGTCCAGATTCACGCTGTGGAGCACCTCGCGGGAGTCTTCTTCGTAGCTGAAGCTCACGTTGCGCACGCTGATGCCGGTGGTGAAGCTCTTGAGCGGCTTGGCATTCAGAGGCTCGCGGATGTTGTTCTCGGCGTTGAGAATCACATCGATTCTGTCCATGCTGGCAAGTCCCTTGGGTATGCCGTAGGCCGCCTTGGAGAGGTCCTTGATGGGCTGGATGACGCTGTAGAGTATGGCGATGTAGGTCAGGAAGGCCGGGGCGTCGAGGACCGGATGGTCTCCCAGAATCAGCGTGCCGCCGTACCAGAGCACAATCGCTATCATCACGGTGCCCATAAATTCGCTCACGGGGTGGGCGCTTGCCTGACGCACTCCCACCTGCGTGTTTTTGCCGCGCATGTTCTCGGTGATGCCCTCGAACCTGGAAGACATTTTCTTCTCCGCCAGGAAAGCCTTGATAATCCTCAGGCCTCCGAGGGTCTCCTCCACCTGGCTCATCGTGTCTGACCAGTATTTCTGTGCCTGGGCCGAGTCGGCCTTGAGCTTGCGGCCGATGGAGCTCATTATGAAGAGCACCACGGGGGCGAACAGGATTGTGAACACCGTGAGCTGCCAGGACTGGAAGAAGAGCCAGCCCAGATAGAAGATTATGAGGATGGGGTTCTTGATGAGCATATCCAGCGTGCTGGTGATGGAGGTCTCCACCTCCTGCACGTCTCCGCTCATACGGGCGATGATGTCTCCCTTGCGCTCTTGACTGAAGAATCCGATGGGAAGGGTCAGAATCTTGCGGTAAATCTGCATCCTCATATCCTTCACCACTCCGGTGCGGATGGGAATCATCACGGCGTTGGCTCCGAAGTAGCAGGCCGTCTTCACGAAGGTGATGCCGCAGAATATAAGGCAGAGCATCAGCAGGACGTGGCTCGCCCCGCTGGACTCTATCCAGACGGTCATATAATAATAGAGGTCGTTGAGGATGTCGCTGAAGCCGTGCACTTCGCTCCAGGGTATGAGTTCGTAGTGCGTGGCGCCGCTCTCGAAGAGGATTTTCAGGATGGGGGCAAGCAGCGAGAACGAGAATATGTTCAGCACTGCGGACAGGATGTTGAGCGCTATGGATCCTCCCAGATATCCTTTATAGGGGGCGACGTAGCGCTTTATGACTTTCCAGAATTCTTTCATTTTCGGTGATTTGGACGAGGGTCAGAATTTCGCGATCCAGCGGCGTATCAGCTCGAGGCGGCGCTGCAGGAGGGGGTAGTTGAGGGTCTCCGGACCGTCGGTGGGGCGGTTGGTGTTCATCGTTATGCCGGATGTGAACATCACGCAGGGCAGTCCCGCCTCCAGAAAGGGCTTGTGGTCGCTTATCCGGCGGTAGAACATATCGGTGAATCCGGTGGAGCCATAGTAATCGTAATAGAGTTGCAGCTCGAGACCGATATTGCACTGCTGCAGGGATTTCCCGTAGCGTGCGCCGCCCAGAGCTATGAGATAATTCTTCCAGGCCTTGGAGGGCGGGGCGAGGCTGGTGCCTATCTCCTCGAGATTGACAACAAGGGCCACCTTGGACGTGCTGATGCCCATCGAAGGCAGGCTGCGGAAGAGCTCATATGCCCCTGCAAGTCCGCAGGCGTGGCCGTCCAGAGCGGCGAAGAGCACGTTCTTGGCAAGGCCGCCGTCCGAGCGCAGGGTGTCTGCCAGCGACAGAAGTCCCGCCACTCCCGAGGCGTTGGCGTCGGCTCCGGGATATCTCTGGGCATCGCGGTCTCCCACGCCGTCCAGACGGGCAAGCACTATTATCCACTTCGCTCCCGGGGAGGTCTCGAGCGTGCCCAGCACGTTGTGACGGGGCTTGCCTTCCGCGCTGAAATGCCGGATGCTAGTCCTCAGTCCGCACTCGTTCATTCTCATCTTCGTCCACAGCACGGCCGCAGTGTAGCCGGGGCCGGCGGAGAGCCTTCCGTAGCAGGAGGGGTCGCACAGGAAGCGGACATCCTTCTCCAGAGACGAGGCTTCGGTCCCTCCCTGATCGACGTGAGGGGCCGGAGCGAGGACAATGTGCACCGAATCCGAGGGACCGTGCAGCTCCTGCGCACTTCCCGGGACGCAGATGGAGCAGATTCCCAGAAGGTAGAAAATAAACTTTATTTTGGAGGCGGACATCAATCGGGTTCAATATTTGATTATCTTTGCAAAATTAGTGAAAAAAATACTGACATCCACAATATTTGCGCTTCTGTGCTTCAATTCTCTTCTGGCACAGTGGGACAGGGATGTCTTTATGATACGCGGACGGCAGGCCCTCTCGGACGGCAAATATGCCCTTGCAATAGAGAATTTCAATGTCCTTGCGCGCTTGGACACCTCCGACTGCTGGTGTTTTTTCTTCCGCGGCATAGCCAAATACAATCTCGGCGACATCCGCGGGTCTTATCAGGACTTCGACCGCAGCGTCAGAGTCAATCCGATATTCACCAACGGCTACCACTACCGCGCCATAGCGGAAAGCCGTCAGGGCGACTATGATGCCGCGCTGCTGGACCTGCAGAAGGCAATAGACCTGCGTCCGGGCCTGACAGGAATCTATTTCAGCCGCGGCGTGACCTATTTTCTCGCCCAGAGATTCGAGGAGGCCGTCGCCGATTTCGACACTTACATCAGACGCGAGCCCAAGGACCCCTCCGCCTACCTCAACAGGGGTGCAAGCTATCTTTTTCTCGGAGATACGCTCAAGGCCGTCAGCGACTACAACCGTGCCATCAAGCTGGACCGCTTCGAGCCCGAGGGCTATGTCCGCCGTGGCCGCGTGAAGGCGGCCCAGGGCGCCATCGACGATGCCATCAGCGATCTGGACCATGCCATAAGTCTGGACAGCACAAACACTCTCGCCTACTTCAACAGGGCCCTTATGCACTATGACCGCAAGGACTACAACTCGGCGATGGCCGACCTCAACAGGGTCCTGAGCGAGGAGCCCGGCAACGCCCTTACCCTCTACAACCGTGCGCTCATCTATGCCCAGGTTGGAGCCTATGAGGAGGCTCTCGGGGACATAGACAGGGTCATAAACATCAATCCGGGCAACGTGCTGGCCTATTTCAACAGGGCCTCCATATTCTCGCAGATGGAAAGGTGGATGGACGCTCTTGAGGACTATAACAAGGCCATCGAACTCTATCCGGACTTTGCGAAGGCTTATCTGAACCGCTCGTGGGTCGAGCTTCAGCTGGGTCGCACGCGCGAGTCCAAAGCCGACTACGACATAGCCCAGCGCAAGGTGCGCGAGTACCGCGACAAGAGCTCGTCGGGCGAGGCGAATTTCGCGGACACCACCCGCAAGTACAGCGCCCTGCTGTCTCTGGACGCCGATTTTGCCCGCAAGGACTTTGACAACGAACTCCTGCAGCATCGCGACATAGATGTCAAGCTGCGTCCTCTGTACCGTTTTGCCCTCCGCTCCGAGAGCGAGGAGCGCAGCGTCGCTCTGAGCCGGCGCTTCGAGAACGCCCTGCTGGACCGCTTCGTGGATGCGGCCGGAGTGCCGGTGGCCGTGACAAGCGGCGAGTCTTCCGCGCCGGAAGGCCTTCTGGTGTCCACGTCCACTGCCGAAGGTTGCTTTGTCAAAGGCCTCCAGGAGGTGCATTGCAAGCAGTACGGTGCCGCCTTGACCTGGTTTGACCAGGCCGTGCGGCGCTGCACGGATGAAGTCTCCAAGGACAAATACGCCCGCTTCTACAAGGCTTTCTATTTGATGAACCGTGCCGTGCTGAAGGCCGAGATGATAGATTTCATCGCCTCTCTGGAGGGCAACGTGCAGACTCTCACAATGGACACCCGGGGGGCCACGAGAGCCAGAGTGAGCGACCGCGTGGCGCGCAGCTACGACTATTCGGAAGCGATCGACGACCTCCGTCAGGCCATCGCCATCCTGCCGGATATCCCGTATCTGTACTTTGACCTCGGCAATCTGCACTGTCTCAATTCGCAGCTTGTGGAGGCTATGGAGGATTACGACATGGCCATCAAGCTGTATCCGTATATGGGCGACGCTTACCTCAACCGCGGTCTCGTGCTTATCTACTTGAAAGACAAGGAGAAGGGTTGCATAGACCTCTCGAGGGCCGGAGAACTGGGCGTTGAGGACGCCTACAGTATCATCGGCAGATATTGCAAGAGTGACGAATAGCGGAGGCCGGTATGGGGACAGTGCGCTTCAAGTCTTTCTCTTCCGGCAGCAGCGGCAACTGCTACTTTCTGGGGCTTTTCTCCGACCCCGAACCGGGCCGTCGCGCCCGCTGTGAGGCGGGAATCCTGATAGATGCGGGCGTGAGCCTGCGCAGGGTCGGCCGCGCCCTGCAGGCCGACGGCCTCAGTTGCGAGGATTTCAGCGCCATCCTGCTCACACACGACCATATGGACCACATCCGGTCTCTGGGGTCCTTCTGCAAGAAACTGCACAAGAGTGTCTGGGCCACGGAAGCGCTGCACGGTGCGCTCTCGCACCATTTTGCGGTGGGGGAGTGGATTGCGCCCTGCCGGAGGGTGCTGCCGGAAGGATGGAGCGAAATAGTGCCGGGGCGCATAAGGGTGCGCTGGTTCGAAGTGCCTCACGACGCCTCTCAGACGGTGGGTTTCGCCATCCTGCTGGACGGCTTCAAGTATGTGCATATCACGGATTGCGGTCGTATGACCCGGGAGGCGCTGGACTGGTGCTCGCAGGCGGATACGATCACGCTCGAGTCCAATTATGACCCGGACATGCTTCGCTGCGGGCCTTATCCGCTCCGGTTGCAGGAGCGCATACGCGGCGGCAGCGGGCATCTTTCCAATCAGGAATGTGCCGAAGCCCTGCGTGCGACCGCCCACGAAGGCCTGCGGCAGGTCTTCCTGTGCCACCTCTCCGAGCACAACAATACCCCGGAACTCTCTCTGGAGGCGAGCGCTCCCTGCGTGGGGAATGCCAGGTTGACGGCTCTGGACAGGCTCGTTCCCTCGCATCTTGTGATTCTGCAGGAAAATTAGTATTTTTGTGGTTTGGACAACAAACTACAAAATACAATGGTACAAATCAAACTCGGAGGCTGCAGCTCCTTTGTAAATGATGCAGAATATCAGAATTATGTGCAGAAGGCGCTCGACGCGTTCGACGTCCTTCAGGGCGGGAAGGGCGCCGGCAACGATTTCCTGGGCTGGAAGACGCTCCCCGTGGACGTGGACGAGAAGACTCTCGGCGAGATAGAAGGGGTGCGTGACCTCTGGGCCGCAAAGGGAGTCAACCTTGTGATAGTCATAGGTATAGGCGGGTCGTATCTTGGAGCTCGCTGCGCCATCGAGGCTCTCAGCCACCAGTTTGTGCGCAAGCCGGGCGCCCCTCAGGTCGTCTTCGCCGGCAACAATCTCAGCGAGGAGTATCTCGCCGAGCTGCTGGACCTCGCCGCCGAGCGCAACGTGGCCCTCATCGTCATATCCAAGTCCGGCACCACCACCGAGCCCGCGGTCGCTTTCCGCATCTTCAAGGAGTATGTGGAGAAGACCTATGGCAAGGCCGAGGCCTCCGAGCGTATAGTCGCCATCACCGATGCCGTGCGCGGAGCCCTCAAGACTCTCGCCACTCAGGAAGGTTACAGGACATTCGTCGTGCCCGACAACGTGGGCGGCCGCTATAGCGTGCTCACGCCGGTGGGTCTCCTGCCCATAGCCGTGGCCGGATTCGACGTGCGCGCAATGCTTGCGGGAGCCGCCGCCGAGCGCGAGGCCCTGCAGCTGCGCAGCGCGGACAACGCCGCCGTGCAGTATGCCGCAATGCGCAACCTCCTCCACACCGTCAAGGGCAAGGCTGTGGAGATTTTCGTCACCTACAACCCCAAGCTCACCTATCTTGCCGAATGGTGGAAGCAGCTCTACGGCGAGTCCGAGGGCAAGGACGGCAAGGGAATCTATCCCGCTTCCGTGGTCAACACCGCCGACCTCCACTCCATGGGACAGTTCATCCAGGAGGGAAGCCGCGTGATGTTCGAGACGCTCATCAACGTGGAGAAGTCCAACCGCAGCGTGGTCATCGGGTCCGACGAGCAGAATCTCGACCAGCTCAACTATCTCGCCGGCGAGCACGTGCACCACTGCAATGCAATGGCCCAGCTCGGCACCCAGATCGCACACATCGACGGCGGAGTGCCCCAGATGGAGGTGAGCATCGGAAATATCTGCGAGCGGAGCCTCGGCGCCATATTCTATTTCTTCGAGTTCGCCTGCGGCGTGTCCGCATATCTTCTCGGCATCAATCCCTTCAACCAGCCCGGTGTGGAGGCCTACAAGAAGAATATGTTCGCCCTTCTGCGCAAACCCGGCTACGAGGCGCAGACCGAAGCTATACTCAAAAGACTCTAGGAGAAGAGAGGATGCTCAGTCTGGAGAAGGTTGCCAATCCGCGTGAATTGGGCGGAATCAGAGTGCAGGACGGCCGCAGCGTCAAGGGCGGCAGGCTCCTTCGCACCGCCCATCTTGCAGATGCCACCGATGCAGACATCCGTGCTCTTCAAGACCTGGACGTGCGGATTGTGATAGATCTGCGCACCGGCTACGAGACTGGCCGCCAGACAGACCGCAGGGTCCCCGGGGCGGCATATGTCGAGGTGTCCCTCATCTCGCTCAACGGTCATATCTACAAAGGTATGGCGGACTGCTTCGAGGACGCGTCCTGCTTCGAGGAGGGGATGGCAAAGTTCGTGATGAGTCCGGCCTCGAAGATGCTCTGCGACGGCTTCTACGTCTCCTTTGTGGACGATCCGGACAGTCAGGCCGCTCTCGCGCGCTTTTTTAAGGAGGTGCTCTCTGTCGGGGGAGGCACCGTGCTCTGGCACTGCACTCAGGGCAAGGACAGGACCGGCCTTGCCGCCGCCTTCCTGCTCTTTGCGCTCGGCGCCTCGAGACAGACCGTCGTGGACGAGTTCGCCCTCTCGAATGTCAGTTATGCCTCCGATGTCGCGGAAGTGAAGAAAGCCGTGGCCGCGATGGGAGGAGCGGAGCCGGAGTTTGACTGCGTGCAGACCCTCGTGGGGGTGAGCGTGAGGGAGTTCGAGGCCGCTCTGGACTGGATAGACGCCCGCTTTGGCGGGATGCAGGCTTACTTGCGCAACCAGCTCGCCCTCACGGACGAAAACATAGAAACACTTAAAGAATATTATCTTGTATGAAAGACTATATGGAATTCGCTCGCAGCATTGCGAAGCAGACAAAAGTGATGGAAATAAGCGAAGGCGCGCTTGAGAAAGTGCCTTCCGTGTTCAAACAGCTCTGGGGGGAGCAGAAGGCCGTCGTGGTGGCGGACTGCAACACCTGGAGAGTGGCCGGACAGAGGGTTTTCGACGGTCTGTGCGCCTCCGGAGTGGACTGCCGGAGCTTCATCATCCCCGACGAGCATTTCCACGCCGAGTGGAAATACGTGGAGATGGTGGACAAGGTGCTCGATGACACCGGCGCCATAGCCGTTTCCGTGGGGTCCGGAGTCATCAACGACCTCTGCAAGCTCGCCTCCCACCACCACGGCCGGAGCTATCTGTCCGTTGCCACCGCGGCATCGGTGGACGGATACACCTCTTTCGGCGCATCCATCTCCTACAAGGGACTCAAGCAGACTTTCGACTGCCCGGCGCCTCTTGCGCTCGTGGCGGACATAGATGTGATAGCGGAGGCTCCCGCGCATATGACGGCGGCCGGCTATGCAGACCTCGCGGCGAAGATCCCGGCAGGAGCCGAGTGGATGATAGCGGACCTCTTCGGCACGGAGCCCATTGTCCCTGACGCCTGGCACGTGCTGCAGGACGTGATTGACCTTATGCTCTCGGACCCCGAGGGGACAGCGCGCGGCGACCGCAAGGCCGTGCGGTTGCTTTTCGAGGGACTGACCCTTAGCGGCGTCGCGATGCAGGCCGCACGCTCGAGCCGCCCCGCCTCCTGCACAGACCACCTCTTCAGCCATTATCTGGATATGACCGGCCACCGTTACAAGGGTGAGCTGCAGAGCCACGGATTCCAGGTGGCGATAGGCACTCTGGTGATGTGCGCCTTCTTCGACGAATTCCTCAAGCTGGACCTCTCGACGCTCGACGTGGAGGACTGCGTTGCCCACTGGCCCACTCTGGAGCAGGAGAAGCAGAGGGCGAGGGAGCTGTTCGCGGACTTTGTGGACCCGGAGCTCGGAGTCCGCTCTCTGGAAGTCAAATACGCCGATGCCGCCGAGGTGCGCCGTGAACTCACCGCCGTGCGCGACAATTGGCCCGCCCTCAGGGACAAATACAGGGCGCAGGTGTATCCTTTCGAGAAGATGCAGCGCCTCTTCAAACTTGCAGGAGCCCCTTCCGAGCCTTCCGACATAGGCCTCAGCTGCGCCAAACTCAAGAGTATGGTCCCCTTCACTCAGCTGATGCGCCACCGCATCAATCTTCTGGACCTCGCCAAGCGCGCGAGAATCTACGACCTGCTCGTGGACAAGGTGTTCGGGCAGGGAGGCGCCTTCTGCGTGATGGAAAATGATGTTTGAGAAGAGGATATTTTGTAGTAAATTTGCTCGATTATATATTTTTATGAACAAGAGATTCCATATTGCAGTCCTTTCCCTGCTCTTCGCGGGGGCAGTTTGTGCGTCGGCTCAGAGCGCCGCGGAGATTTCCGCCGCAAAATCGATGGCCCGCAGCTACGGATACACCGACAGCGAAGTTGACGCTATGCTGAAACAGAAAAAAACTTCGGGCACCACGCAGCAGAAGTCGGCCGCCCCTGATGCCGCATCCGCTGCCGCCGCCGGGGAAGTCAATCCGGACGAGGTACGGCTTACCCCTCCGTGGATGGAAGAGGAGCCCGCAAAGCCTCACCCCCCCGTGGAGAAAGACCCGAAGGAAGCGAAGGCCGACACCACAATCTACGGCCACAGCTATTTCAAGTCCAAGGGACTCGCCGTGATTCCGAGCTACAACGCCCCTGCGCCCGCAGGATATGTGCTCGGGCCCGGAGATGAGGTCGTGCTGGACGTGTGGGGAGGGACCAACTCCAATCTGGTTGCCGTCATAGACAATGACGGAAGCATCAACATCCCCGACCTCGGGCCCGTGTATCTTTCCGGTATGAAGGTGTCCGATGCCGAGAGTCAGCTCCGCAGCCGCCTCTCCAGCATCTATTCGGGGCTCAGAGACGGCGGTGACACTTCCCTGAGACTTTCCGTGGGCAAGATCAAGGGTGTGGTGGTAAATGTTATAGGCGAAGTCGCTGTCCCGGGGGCCTATACGATTCCGTCCCTGTGCTCCATCACTTCCGCCATATTTATGGCCGGAGGCGTGACGGAAGCCGCCACCGTGCGTGGCATCGCCCTCTATCGCGGCGGCCGCAAGATAAGCACGTTCGACCTCTATGAGTTCATACTCGAGGGCAAATACGACGCTAACCTCCGCTTGCAGGACGGAGACATCATTTCCGTGGACCCCCACAAGGCCGTTGTCAAGGTGACCGGCGGCGTCGTGCGCCCGATGAGGTATGAAGCCAAGCCTGACGACAACCTCCTCAAGCTGGTCGGCTACGCCGGAGGCTTCACCACCTATGCCCGCAGGGACGAGATTCACGTCACCCGCCGCAGCGTGACCGACGGCGGGGCGGCCTATGACGTCAAGTCTTCCGACTTCTCCTCCTTCCGCCTCGCCGATGCGGACGAGGTGAACGTGCGCGAGAATCCGGACATCCACACAAACACCGTGACCATATCCGGCCCCGTGACCTACCCCGGCGACTATTCCATCTCGCCGTCCGTGCGCACCCTCGCCGACCTCATCAAGGCGGCCGGCGGTCTCAAGGACGGAGCCTACACAGGGCGCGGCCGCATCAAGCGTCTGGACGAGAATCTTCTTCCCGTATCCATCACTTTCGACCTCGACAAGGTCTTGAGCGGCGCCGAGCAGGTCTCCCTCCTACGGGAGGACAGCATCTTCCTGTATCTGCACAGCGAGCTTGTGGCCAAGGACAGCGTCTTCGTGGACGGCTATGTCAACAAGCCCGGCAGCTTCGACTATCACGAAGGAATGACCGTCGCCGACGCTATCCTGCTTGCCAAGGGCGTGAAGAACAACTCGTATTCCTCCCGCGGCCACATCAGCCGCCTGAATGCGCAGGGCGTGCCGCAGATGATTCCCTTCGACGTCGCCTCCGCTCTTGAGGGAAACGACAACGTGGGGCTGTTCAGGGGCGACAGCGTGCGCGTCTACAGCCTCAGCGAGCTGATCGCGGAGGCCGATGTCACCATCGGCGGCGAGGTCAACAAACCCCTCAGTGCGGTATATCGCGAGGGGATGACCTTGAGAGACCTTGTGATGATGGCCGGAGGCTTCACCGGCGGAGCCGACCTCAGCAATATAGAAATCGCCACCCGCGGCGGCCGGGAGCGCGGCTATGCGCTCACCTGTAATCTCGAGGAACATCCCGAATTGGAAAACACCGCCCTCAAGCCCTACGACATAGTCTCGGTGCGCAAGCTCACGTATTTCCGCCCGCAGACGACCGTGACCGTGGAAGGCGAGGCCCTGCATTCCGGCTCCTACACCGTGGACAAGGCCGTGGTGCGTCTCTCCGACGTGGTCGAGAAGATGGGCGGATTCACAGATGAGGCCTGGGTGCACGGCGCCAAGCTCACCCGTGTGCTCACCAGAGAGGAGTACAAGCGTCAGGTAGAAGCCATCAAGGTCGCCAGGCAGAATCTGGCGGATGGCGACACCTTGGTCGTGGCCCTTGTGGACAGGTACAATATCGGTATCGATCTTGAGAAGGCTGTTGCAAATCCCGGCTGCGACGACGACATCATCCTCAGAGCCGGCGACATCATCACCATTCCCGCTTTCAACAATACGGTCAAGGTGACCGGAGGCGTGTATATGCCCAATGTCGTCACATATATAAAGGGTATGACCTGGAGGGATTACATCAGCCAGGCCGGCGGTTTCAGCAGGCTTGCAAGGCGCGGCCAGGTCTATGTGACCTATATGAACGGCAGAGTGTCCGCAAGAAGCGCGGGGCTCAAGATCGAGCCGGGGTGCGAAATCGTGGTGCCCACGAAGAAGGAGTCCAGCATCCATCATATTTCCGCGGCCGAAGTGGCTTCGCTTGCCACCTCCACGGCCTCTCTTGCGGCTATGATCATTTCCATCATAAACATCTTATAGAATTATCGGCAGTATGGACAACGTCAATCCAAACGCTCCGCAGGTGGAGGAAGAAGGCTTTTCCTTCGCTGATTTTATGAAGCTGTGCCGTCGCTTTTGGGAGAAGCGCAGATACATTCTTTATGTCCTTGGGGCATTCTTCGTGCTCGGATTCGCGGCCGCTCTGTTCCAGAAGCCCGTGTATAACTCGACTTGCGTGTTCGTGCCCGAGTCCAGTTCCAAGTCCGGAGGGTCTTCGTCCCTGTCATCTCTTGCCGCAATGGCCGGAATCAGCCTCGGGGACATGACCGCAAGCGAGAAACTCTCTCCGCTCGTGTACCCCAAGCTTCTGCAGAACGTCGATTTCAACAAGGAGCTTATGAGGGTGCCGCTGCACTTCAAGAAATGGGACGAGCCCGTGTCTTTGTATGACCTTGCAACGGACAAGAAATACAGCAGTTTCAATCTTCTGGGCTTCATCAGGAAATACACTGTCGGCCTCCCGGGCGTGATATTGGAAGCCATACGCGGCAAGCAGCCGGACGTCGCCCCCTCTGCCGGAGCCGGCGGCAAGGCCATAAGCGCATACACCAGAGATGAATACAAGGTGGCTCAGGCCATCTCCAAGTCCGTCACTCTGACGGTGGAGAAGAAGGAAGGCTATCTCACTTTGAACTGCAAGTCGGGTGAGGCTCTTGTGGCGGCCGAGCTCTGCCAGGCCACCTTCGACCTGCTCCAGAAATATGTGAGCGACTTCAAGCTTCAGCATGCACGCAGCACCAACGATTATATCCAGAGCCGCTACGAAGAGGCAAAAGCCGATTACGAGGCGAAACAGCTCGCTCTGGCCCAGTTCACGGACGCCAACAGAGGTGTGATGACTGCGACGGCGCAGATCCGCAGGGACCAGCTTATGTCCGATTATCAGCTCTCGTATGCGATGTTCACGGAAATGTCCAAGCAGTTCCTGCAGTCCGAGATGAAGGTCAAGGAAGACACTCCCGTGCTGGCCGCCGTGGAGCCTGTGAGCGTCCCGGTGAAGAAGTCCAACAGCCGTTCCAAGACCCTTGTCGTGTGGGTTTTCCTCGGCCTGTGCGTGTCTTTTGGCTCCGTGCTTGGTTTCGACTGGCTGCATTCTCACGACATCACCTGGCCCAAGCGCTGGGAATAGAATAAAAATATGAAGTACTACATCCTCTTCGGCCCTCCGGGAGCCGGCAAAGGCACTCAGGCAGGTGCAATTGCAAAGAAGTACAACCTCAAGCACGTCAGTACGGGCGAACTCCTCCGCTCGGAGATAGCGGCGCAGACCGAGTTGGGCGTGATGGCAAAGAGCCTCATAGAGGCTGGCAATCTGGTCCCGGATTATGTGGTGGAAGGAATGATAGAACATCTCTTCCACACCACCAGGGGCGTTGCCGGATTCCTTCTGGACGGCTTCCCGCGCACCACAAAGCAGGCTGAACATCTGGACAAGATGCTCGCTGACCGCGGCGAGAAGGTCAATGCCGTCATCTCTATAATGATTTCGGACGGCACGGTGCGTCAGAGACTGAAGCATCGCGCGGAAATCGAGGGCCGCGCCGACGACGCCTCCGAGCAGACCATCTCCAACCGCATCGCCACCTATCACAAGAAGACCGAACCCCTGATTGCCTATTACAAGGCCGCAGGGAAGTATTTGGAAGTGTCTGGGGAGTGCGGCGGCATTGACGAAGTCCGAGAGCAGCTTTTCGACCTGTTCAACGGTATGGACACCTCGTTCCTCGAGAAGCAGGTCATCATAGACAATGACCTCTTTGCCGAGCTTGAGAGGCAGGCTCACGACTCAGCGCGTCTGAGAATGAACTATGACCTGCGTAACAGCGTGGAGGATGACTCGCAGCGTATGCTCAACGTGTGGCTGCCGGGTTCGAAGCTCGTCGTCCACCGCCATCGCAATTCCAACGAGACCATCCTTATGCTCAAGGGAAAGTTGGATGTGGTGCTCTACAACGATGACGGCACTGAAGCAGCCCGTTACCCTATGGGGAAGGGCACCGGACGTCACGGCATCAACATCACCAAGGGATGCTGGCACACCGTGGAAATCCATGAGCTTGCCATTACCTTCACCGCCAAGGACGGCGCCTGGGCGCCCAACCTGCCGGAGGATATACTGGAGGTTTAAGAATTTTCCAGAACAAGCGTTTCAACGGTCCCGGCGATGTCGGGGCCGTTGTATTTGAGTTTGTAGGCAGACGGCTCCGGCGACGTGAGCCCGTTGTCGTATCCTGTCACAAAGAGGTAGAATCCGTCTCCCGGAGCGAGGTCGTAATAGATGGACATATCTTCAGAGTCTGTGCCACGGGAGATGAAATTGTCCATAAAGTCGTAGGATTCGTAGAAGGACACTATGCTCTCGAACCAGAAGTGCGGATTGTCACCGTAATTGCTCTTCACTTCCTCCACTGCTTCGTACTCAAAGAAATACGAGTCGTCGTTGGAAGGTGTCACGACAATCGTGGAGCCTTGCAGAGTCACGCTGAAGCTGATGTCCGAGACCTTCTTTGCAGGTGTCTTGAAGTTCACTTTGGTCAGCTTGTCCAGCGGAACCAGATTCTCGTCATAGGCATACGCGTACAGTATGTAAGCGGTGTCGGGCTCCAGAAGGGTGAGGCCGTTGTATTCTTCTGCGATGGCCCCCGAGCGGAGCCAGAAGTCCTCGAAACTTCCTTCGACGTATTCCTGCATTATGGCGAATATGTCCTTCAGACAGGCATCCGTGCTGTCGATGAGAGCCTTGTCGCCGGGATACCGGGCATAATCCTGCTCGCTCACCACATCATAATAATAATGGAAATCGATGCTCTCCGGGATTATGTCCACAAAGACAGCATCGCTGTGGATGTGTTTGAGCTCAATGAGGAACGGGCTGTCGCTCACTTCGTAGCTCATCTTTTTGCAGGAGGAGGACAGGGTGAGGATGACTCCGGACAGGAGGATCATTGCTGCGATAGTTTTGCCGTTTCTCATTTCAGTTCATTGAGTACAGTGAGAAAAAATTTGGTGGCGCCGCTCTGATGGTCGCCGTAATGGCCGAAGTCGTATTCCACGACAGGGTTGTAATCCGTGCCCAGTTCTTTTGCCAGCTCCTTGCCCTGCCGGATCTGCCGCAGGACAATCTGAGAGTTGAGGAAGGGCACCGTCTGGTCGTCCTGGGAGTGGAAGAGAAACAGCGGAGCGACAGGATAGTAGTCGGTCGGGATGCTGTTCCCCTTGAGCTCCATATAGAAGCGGGCTGTCTCCTCGCGGGTCTTGTCGCAGCCTTCGTCCGTGAGGATTTCGCTGAGGCTGTCTTTGCCGATGAGCGCGCTGATCTGTGGGACGGTGTAGTTCTTTGAGTTGAGCCAGTCTTTGTAGTTGGACTTCAGAGGCTCGCGGAAGAAGTAAGACATATCCAGAGGTTTGCTCATTCCGATGCTCATTCCCTGAACTATCATCGGGATTGCGCAGGGGATGCCTGTCTTGTCCTGCTTGATGGAATAGTCGTAGGTCTTGGCAATGTCGTGAGGGCCGGCTCCGCAGTAGTTCTTCTTGATTTTCAGCACTCCGGCATATTCCTCGCTCTGCTCGAGCATCCTCTGGACGTGCAGGGTGCAGGCGCCTCCCTGGGAGTATCCCAGAAGAATCACCGAGTCATCTTCAATCTTCAGCCCCCTCTCCTTGAGGAACGGAATGGCCGCCAGACCCATGTCGATGACGTTGCGCGCGCAGGCCTCGGATTGCAGGTAAGGGTGAATTTCCTGTCTGGTGATTCCGAAACCGATGTAGTCCGCGATTACCACGGCATAGCCGTAGGCGGCGTAGATGCCTTCGAAGCTGTACGACTCTGACGGACATTCGAAATTGGCGCCGATGGTGTAGTGCGAGGCGAGAATCACGTTGCGTATGTCACCGCTCTTGGGGTAGAAAATCTTGCCCGATACCGTGATGGGATTGCCGTGGATGTCCGTGCTCCGGTAGCTGCCTATCACCTGATGGACGTGCCTGGACACTGCGCTGGAGAGGATGCCCGTGGCCATGCTCACCATATTGGTGTATGTAGCTTTGGTCCGGTCGTCCTCGCAAGGTTGGAAGTCGTAGCAGTTCCAGTCTGTCTCGCAGGCGTCGCAGTCGCTCTCGGATATCACCGTGAAGCCGCTTTTGGAGGCAGAGGAGGCCTGGTAATTCTCGAGCGAGACTTCTTCCGGCTCATCGTGGGTGCAGGCCCCTGCAAGAAGTCCGGCGATTGCTGCCGCAACGCACAGAAGAAGTATTCTGACGGTTTTCATCATAGCCTGTAACCTACTGAAATGGAAAAGATGCGTGATGCGAGCATGAAAATTTCGTTCTTGCCGTTGAGGGCGTTGAGACCTCCCAGCTCGAAGGAGGTGCACCAGTGGGCGTCCCAGTTGTAGGAGATTCCGTACAAGGTGAGGTCAATTGCCGGTGCGCACACGGTACGGCGTCCGAGGTAGTCGGTCTCTGAGCCGGTGTTCACAAGCAGACCCGCTCCCAGACCGCTGTACATTGTGACGCGCTTGCCGCGGAAGTAGGTGAAACGCACGGAAGGCAGGATGGCGAGATTCACGAAGTGCTCCCTCGCTCCTTGCTCCTTCCAGTTCACGGTGGAGAAGTCGATGTCGGCACCTGCGCTCAGCCACTTGTTGAAACTGTAGCGGTAGCCGGCGTAGAAGTGTCCGATGTGATGGTAGTCGGTCCGGCTGCGGCTTGCCCGGTAGGCGGCCTGCTCAAACATCATGTCGCCCCAGCCCAGCCTCCATTCCCGGACGGAGTAATCCTTGTCCTGCCCCTTCAGGGGAATGGCCCCGAAGAGACAGGCAAGGAATACCGCAGCAATCAGGTGTCTCATTTGACCGTCGCTGTGACGTCCTTGGGCTCTGCCACGACATCCGCATCCTTGAGATAGTTGGGACTGTATGCCCCGGCGGGAATGTCGCGGAAGATGTAATAGTTGGCGCTGCGTGCTGCCACAATGTGCTCGGTGGCGGCGGTCTCGATTGCCGATACCGCCAGATTCACGATTACTGAGAGCAGGGAGCTGCTGCTTGAGGAGTTGCTGCTCAGGTCAAGGTAGAGATTGCAGGAGCGGTCGAATATGATTTCTCCGCTTGCGGTGCTTCTGATGAAATACCTGATGTCCGTGCGGATGCCGAAGCCCTGCTTGGTCCAGGATTTTATCTCTGAGAAGACCACAGCATCAGCTCCGAAATAATCGTGGAAGGTGCCCAGAGGGGCATCGATGAAAGGCTCTGCGTCGTAGGCGCTCTCAGCTTTGAGCACGTCCATTGCGAGCAGCGGGGAGATGACGTAGTATCCCGCCTCCGCGAGCGGTCTGCTGATGGAGGTGTAGAGGAGCTCCTTGGCGGGCACGTAGGAAGTCTTGTTGATGGGAGGCATCACCAGCAGGGTGACCGGCTTGGTCTCGTACATTCCGGGATACTGCTCGCCGCGGGTGAGGGTCTTGGCGGTGCCGCAGGAGACAAGCAGCGCTGCGGCTGCAATCAAATATAAAAGCTTTTTCATATCAGTTACTCTCCAGCCATTTGTTGATCAAGGGTTTGATGAAAGTCTCGGACTCCGGGTATAGGGAGATCTCCATCCGGAGCATCTCTTCGCCGTGCTTGCGGAAGTAGGAAGCGTAGTCGGTGGTCCCGAAGACGGCTTTCTGGCCTGCTGTCGCGTTGTCGGCGAAGACGGTCGCCGTCTCGGGCATCAGAAGCAGATATCCGTATTCGGCGCATATGCCCGGAGGCGGCATCTGGCGGAGTCCGCCGGGATGCTTCACCATATTCTCATAGGTGTACACAAGGGCGCAGATGGACTGAGGCGTTTTGCTTTTGTAGTTGTCGTAGGCCGCTTTCTCATAGACCGTGTAGTTGCCGTACTCTCCGCCCCAGTAGTACAGGGTCTGGATTGTCGAGCCGCAGGAAGAGAGCACAGCGACGGAAATCAGAAGTACTATCAGTTTTCTCATAACGCCACGGTCTTATGCTCCTGTGTGGAGATGAAAATCTTCTTGGTATAGATGACCTTCCCGCCGCGTGTCACGGTCACCTCATGGGTGCCGGGAGTCATCGTTATGGTGTTGAGACCGGTCTTCTTGAGGTTTTTCTTGGTCTTGAAAGTGGACTGCGGCACAGCTTGGACCGTGCTGGAGTTCCCGTCTATGGAGACGGTGACATCGTAGGGCTTCTTCTCGGCGGTGGTGAAGGATATGTAGGCTTCGTCAGACAGACCCGAGGTGGTGGAGATGGTGCCCACTCCGCAGCTCGTAAGGAGCAGGGCGGCCAGCAGGCCGATGATAATTTTTTTCATAATTCCTGTTATTTGTCTGAAATGTAGTAATCTTCAAGTTTGTCGGCGTTTATGGCGGCGCCTTCGTAGGAGCAGATGGAAATCTCGCTCTCGGGCGTGTCACCCATGCTCTGGATCACCGTCACAAGTCCCAGCTGCGAGCCGGGGAGCTCGACCTTGAGGCCGGTCTGGGGATTGACGACGCTCTTGCCTTTCTTGTAGACCTTGAATTTGTCGCCGGGGGCGATTCCCTGGGAGGCCCCGCCGGAGATAATGTAGGAGCCGTCGTCGGCCGAGAGCAGATATGCCCTCCAGGCCTTGTCCATACATTTGTTGATGATGTTCTCCACGAGCTGGCTGAGGGCTGCGGAGATTGCCTTGTCGCTCAGCGAAGCGTCATATCCGGCCGTGCCTCCGATGCCGAGGGTGGTCTTGGTCGTGACTTCCGCAGATCCGCGGGCTTCGTCGGAGTAGATGATAAGTCCTGTCGCGGCTTCCACCAGACGGATGCTCACGCCGGCCTCCACGCTCTGCTTCTTTGTGGAGGAGAAGACCTGCTGGTGCCCTTCGTCCTTGCGGCCGAATTCGGTGATGGAGCCCAGGATGAGGTAGTCGGCGCCGATCTTGTTCATGCCCTCTCCGGCTTCCTTCACGAGGACATCGAGGTCATCCCTTTCGAGGAGGATGAATTTGCCGCTGGAGGCAAGCTTGGTGGAAAGAATGTCGAGGGCCTGCTTGCGCATGGGGTCGTTTTCCTTGTCATAGAAAACGCCTTTTGCATATTGGGTCTCGTTGGTGAAGCGGCCTATGGCCACTTTGCGCTTGATGGTTTTTTCTCCCTGAGCGCTCAGGGGGACTGCCACCAGAAGTCCGAGGAGGCAGACGAGTGTGTGTTTGAGGAATGTTTTCATAATCTTTGTCGTTGATTAGTTGCCATTATTTTATGAATGTGTAGTACGTGGAAGCTCCGGTCACTTCGTCCATCCGCATCGAGCGTATCTCGCCGGCGGCGATTCCGTAGTGAATCTCTATGCGGCTGTAGCCGCGTGCGGCCTTCTTGCGGGAGGTGAGAGTCACGAGGTACTCCTCGCCCGAGGTCCCGGTCGTCAAGTCACAGCCCTGCTCGGAGGCAAGAGCGTCGGGCGTGCCTTTGAAAGAATAGAGCAGGGCGTGGCTCAGCCCCTTCATCATCAGATTTTTGGAGGTGTCGAATATCTGATGCTTGCCGTCGCGGTCTATGGTCATAGCATCACCGTCGATGATGAATTTCTCGCCGTTGTCGTAAATCATCGACAGGGCGGTGCCGGTGTCATAGCGGAGTTCTCCTTCGAGCTGCACTTCGCTTTTGCCGGGGAAATTCCGCGTCTCGAGGAATCTGCGCTCGATCTTGACGCTTCTGGCGGGGGCCGAAGCGATCTCGGAGAGTATCCGGGCGTCATCTTGGGCGCCAAGGGGAAGGGCGGCCGCCAGAAGAAGGGCTGAAATCAGGCAGAGAGTTGTTTTCTTTTCCATTTTGTCTTTTTCAGAAGCCTGAACAGCAGTGGCTGCAGGGCGTATGTTATGAGTATCGTCGCGCTCATCCCGATAATCGTGCACAGGCCTATCGAGTGTATGGAAGGGTGCACGGCAAAGAGCAGGGAGCCGGTGACTATTATGAGGGTGGCCGCCGAGAAGAATATCGCGGCCTTGTGGCAAATCAGCAGGCGGTGGCTGCCGCAGGCGTCTTTGTTGAGCAGTCCTTCCATCACGAAGATGCTGTAATCGACTCCTATGCCGAAGATGAAGGACGAAATCATTATGTTGACCAGGTTGAACTCTATCCCGAAGATTGCCATGATCCCCTGCAGGATGTACCAGCTCAGGAACATCGGCAGGAAGGCGATGAGGGCGAGCACAAGGCTGCGGAAGGACAGCAGAAGGACAATGAATACGAATATTGAGGACACCAGCAGCATTATGTTGAAGTCCGAGTGGACTATTTCCACCATATCTCCGGTGTAGTGGAAGGGGTCGAGCACCACAACGTCCCTCTGACCGGCTATGACGGCCTCGCAGACCTCGAATTGGCTGTCGCGGTCGAAAAGCGCGCTGCTGAACACGAGCCAGCCGTCCTCGTTGTGCTCCACGAAATTGCACAGCAGCCCTTCCGGCACCACGCCGGCATCGTGGAGCGACTGCGGCTCGTAGTCGGCTTCCGCCATAAGACGGAAGGTGGAGGGGATGTCGAAGCCCGTGGTCTGGGACCAGCCGTATTTGCTGTCGGCGCTGCTCAGAAGGTCGAAGGTGCGCTGCGTGCGTGCCGGGGTCCAGTACTGTTTCCAGCGGAGGATGTTCTCCCTCTGCTCCTGCTCGCTCAGAAGCAGGCCTTCCGTGCCGGACCAGCTGTGGATTACGCCTGCCTTCTGCAGGGAGTCGAGGCGGGAGTTCATCGCGTGGCTGAGGATTATCGCACTGTCAAGAGTCTCCGCGTGTGCCGCGAAATACTGGCTGAAGAAGCCTTCGTTTATCTTTTCGTTGTAGATATTCTTTGAACGCTCGATTTTGGGCTCGCTGTATCCTATGTGGGCGAGGTCGCTGTCGAAGCGGACCTTGCGCGAGGCGGGGAAGCACACGGCGCACAGCACGATGAGGGCCGCCACCACTGCCTTGTTGCGGTCCAGAGGGTAGGAATTGATGCGGTTCACTATGCGGAACGCCTTCTCGTTGCGAGTCTGGTCGCCGTCCTTGAAGAACTGCGGCAGGAAGGCAAGGGCGAAGAAGGTGGTGCCCACCATTGCGAAGGAGGCGAACAGGCCGAAGTCCCTCAGAAGTTCGCTGGATGTCAGCAGCAGGCCTGCGAACGAGCCTATGGTTGTCAGGCATCCCAGACACACCGGCTTGGTCTGCTCCCTGATGACCGTCTCCACGTCCGGGACAAACTTCTGGTGCGTTATCACGTGCAGGCAGTAGCTCATCGCAACGCCCAGCACTATGGCTCCTATGCCCACTGCTATGAAAGACATCCGGCCCTGGATCAGGTACACGCAGGCAAGCGAGAAGACGGTGCCGTATGCGATGGGCGCTATCAGGTGCAACAGGGTCCTCGCTTTGCCGAAGCAGATGCAGATGATAAGGCATATCAGAAGCAGGGACACTCCCACGGTGAGCACGAGGTCTTTCTTGATCTGGCCGGCGTTGAACGCGCTCTCGCAGATGGCTCCGTGGTAGAGGACTTCGACGTCGGGACGAGTGGAGCGGAACTCCTTCACGCTGGAGCTCAGCAGACGCTCGAGCTTGCCGCCGGCGCCGGAATCCAGACTCTCGGCCTGCGGGGACATGAAACACAGCGCAAGCGTGCTGTCGGGAGAGAACAGATGATTGTCATACAGGGTATAGGACGCGCCGAGGGCGGGGAACTCCACCGGGTACTGCCCGGATGCTAGCGAGTCTATGGCTTCCGGACTCGAGAGCCTCTCCGCAAGGGGGTAGAAGTCCTCTCCTAGATGGCAGGGAAGCGCCCCCATCCCGTAGTAGAGGAGATTCATCAGGTCGTCTGTGTCTATCCGGTAGAGGGAGTTGGCCACAAGACCTCCGGTGTCGCGCTCCTGCAACAGGGCCATGAAACTGTCCATCGCCGAGGCCAGAGAGTCGGGAGGGAGGGGGGAGGAGGAGGGGGAGTCCGCGGACTTGATTTCCAGAAAGACTTTGTCTTTGACTTTTATATTGCCGAAGGCCACTGCGCAGTCCTGACTTTTGTCTGTCTGCGGGAGGAGCTTTATGATGTTCTCCTCAAACTGGAGCTTCAGGGCAAAAAAGGAAAACAGGATTGCGCTCCCGACAAGTGATATGATGAAGACCGCTTTGTGGGTCCGGAAAAATCGATACAACTTCACAAACATAATGCGAAGATACGCAAAATATTTGTTAATTTTGTATTTCCGCGCAGGCGGGTAGACAATAATTATAAAGAGATATGGCAGTAATTGAATGCAGGGAAGTCTGCAAGAGCTTCGGGCCGAAGGTTGCGCTTGACCGCGTGAGCCTCAGTATCCCCGAAGGAAGGATTTTCGGTCTGCTGGGGCCCAACGGCGCCGGCAAGACCACGCTCATCAGGATAATCAACCGCATCACCATCCCCGGCGGGGGCGAGGTGCTCTTCCGCGGCCGGCCCATCACCCAGAGGGATGTGGAGAAGATAGGCTATATGCCCGAGGAGAGGGGTCTCTACCGCAAGATGAAGGTCGGGGACCAGGCTATGTATCTCTCGCAGCTCAAGGGCATGGGCGCCGCCGATGCCCGCGCCGCCCTCAAGGAATGGTTCGAGCGCTTCGGCATCCAGAACTGGTGGGACAAGAAGGTGGAGGAGCTCAGCAAGGGTATGGCCCAGAAGCTTCAGTTCATCACTACGGTGGTCCACAAGCCTTCGCTCATGATTCTGGACGAGCCTTTCTCGGGCTTTGACCCGGTCAACGCCGACATTGTCCGCAAGGAGATTCTTCGCCTAAAGGATGAGGGCGCCACCATAATCCTGTCCACTCACGATATGGGCAGCGTGGAAGAGCTGTGCGACGAGATTGCGCTTCTGAACAAGAGCCGTCTGGTCATCACCGGAGGCGTGGAGGAGATACGCCGGGAGTACGGCAACAACAATGTCGAACTGGTCTATACCGACTCCGAAGGCTCCCACACCGTAGTCCTCCCGCGCGAAGACGACGGGGGAGCGTCCACGCTGCGCGCTTATCTGGACAAGGGGGTGCAGATAAACTCCTATAGGGAACTTATGCCGCGGATGAACGACATTTTCATCAAACTCGTAAAAGGGGAGGAATAGGATATGAATCTCAGAAACACCGGAATAATAATAAGCAGGGAGTATCTCAACAAAGTCAAGAAGAAGAGTTTCCTCGTGATCACCTTTGTGGCTCCCGTGCTCTTCGCGGCCCTTTGCGTGCTGCCTTCGATAATAATGCTCAAGGCCAAGGAAAGTTCCAAGCGCGTCGCCGTGGTGGACCGCTCCGCCATAGTGATGCCTTTCCTGCAGGACACGGAGACGATAGACTATGAAGACTGCTGCGGGGCGGACACGGATTCGCTGAAGGCGGCCATGAAGTCCCTCGGATTCGACGCTGTGCTGGAGATTTCCGCTCTGGACCCCGAGACCAAGAGCGTGAAGGCCGGCATCTGCTCGCAGAAGCCTCTGGGAGTGGATATGACCGAGAACGTGAACGGCAGGATAAACGATGCCGTGGAGGCCTACAGGATAGGTTCGTACGGCATAGACGGGCTCGAGGACATAATGAAGGACGTCAAGGTGGACGTCAGGCTCAAGTCCTACACCCTCGACGAGAGCGGGCGCGAGAAGATCTCCGAGTCGGGAGTGTATCTGACCGTGTCGATGATTCTGGGGATGATAGTGTATCTGTTCATAGCCCTCTTCGGCGGTATGGTGATGTCTTCCGTGATTGAGGAGAAGGCCAGCCGTGTGGTCGAGGTGCTGGTGAGCTCCGTGCGTGCCACCGAGCTGATGTTCGGCAAAATCATAGGCATAGCGCTTGTGGCCCTCACGCAGTTCTTCCTTTGGATAGTGCTCACGCTTGCCATCGTGGGCGTGGTGGGTGCCGTGGCCGGGCAGGACCTTCTCGGCGGAGCGGATCCCGCGCAGATGGTACAGGCGGCCGGAGTGGACCCCGCGCAGGCGGCCGAGCTCACGGATGCTTCCGTGGTGCTGACCACGCTTGGGAATATGCCGCTGGGCGAGATTCTCGCCTGCTTCGTGGTGTTCTTCCTCTTTGGATATATGCTTTACGCCTCGCTTTTTGCCGCTGTGGGTTCGGCCGTGGAGAGCGAAGGTGACAGCCAGCAGCTCCAGCTTCCCGTCACCGTGCCGCTGATGCTCGCCTTCTTCATCGCGCTCTATGCCTTCAAGGCGCCCGACAGCTCTCTTGTGTTCTGGGGGTCGATGATTCCCTTCACCTCGCCCATCGTGATGCTCGCACGTCTGCCCTTCGGGGTGCCCGCGTGGGAGATTGCGCTTAGCATTGCGCTTCTTGTGGGGACGTTCGCTCTGTGCGCCTGGGCTTCCGCGAAGATATACAAGGTGGGCATACTTATGTTCGGCAAGAAATCAACCTGGAAAGATTTATGGAAATGGCTCAGACAAAGCTGACGGCCCTTCTTCTGTGCGCCGCGGCCCTTCTTGCCGTCGGCGGCTGCGCCGGGCGGGGATTTGAGATGCAGTGGGAGCCAATCGGCGTGGACGGCCGCCTGAGCGGCGTGAGCGCAGTCTGCGGCCCAGATGTGACCCGCTCCCTCGGAGAAGTGGATCCATCTATGGTATATACCGCTCCTTCCGGCAAGGTGTACGGCCCCCTGTCCGCGACTTCCGCCGCCGCAAAGGCGCTCCTCGACGTGCAGCCGGGCATGACCGGTCTCAAGGAGATTCTCTCCCGCAGCCGATGCGCCATGACCCGGTACCGTCCGGAGAGCGAGCTGGGCAACTGGACGGCGGATATGGTGCTGGAAGGCGTGAAGGACGCAATCGGCCCCGCAGACTGGAGCCTTGTCAATCCGGGCGGCATACGCGTGGATATGCCCGAGGGCGAGGTGCTTATGGACGATATTGTCTCTATGTTCCCCTTCAAGAACTATCTCTGCCGTGTGACCCTGCGGGGCCGGGATGTCAGGGCGATGTTCGAGGATATGGTCGCGCATCACAACTACATGGCTTGCTCCGGCGTGACTCTGGTGGTGGATGGAGACTGCGTGGAGAGTCTGGAGATTGCAGGCGAGAGGCTTCGCGACGATGCTCTCTACCGTCTCGCCACCCTGGATTTCCTGCTGGACGGAGGCGACCACATTTATGCGGCGCGTAATGCCGTGCGCCTCGAGCAGAGCAAGCGCCGCGTGGGTGACTGGGCGGTCGAGTACGTGAGAAGGCTCGAGGCGGAAGGTACCGGAATCTGTCCTCCCCTCATGGGAAGGGTCACTGTCAAGAATCCCGCCTCAGGGGCGGCCGTGGAGCAGGAAGAAGATGATGATGACGACGACGGGGCGCTTCCGGAGAGGAAGGCCTGCTGCCGCCATATCGGCAAGCCGCGTCTTGTGATTCTGCACGTGAACGACACCCACAGCCATCTGGAGCCGGACCGCTGCGGAGGCAATGCCGGACGCGGCGGCCTCATAGAGAGAGCCGCAATCGTGGACAGCGTGCGCAGCGCCCTCGGAGAGGACCGTGTGCTGCTGCTGCACGCCGGAGACTTCAATCAGGGGTCGTCTTACTTCTCCACATTCGGCGGGGAGGTTGAAATCAAGGCCCTGGAGGCTCTCGGATATGACTGCGTGACCCTCGGCAACCACGAATTCGACAATGGCATAGAAGATCTCTCCCGCAGGCTGTCAAAGCTTCAGGGCGTGCCTGTGGTATGCTGCAATCTGGATCTCAGCCCCTTCGAACTCGGAAATTACGTGACTCCCTGCACAGTCGTTGAAAGGGGAGGCCTGAGGATAGGAATAATAGGCGTGGCCCCTTCCTTGAAGTCGTGCGTGAGCGCCCAGACATCCTCCCGCATCCCCCAGCTGGATGCCGTGGAGCAGATCAACAGTTGCGCCGCCTCTCTTCGCGCTGAGAGAGGGTGCGAGCTTGTCATAGCCCTCACCCATATCGGCTGGCGCGAGGATAATGAGATTGCGGGGTCCCTGCACGGGGTGGACCTTATAATCGGCGGGCATTCCCACACCTTTGTGGATGATTTCGCCATCGTGGAAGACGCTGACCTCAAGAGCGTCCGGATCGTTACCGACGGCTGCTTCGGATATAATATTGGAAAGATTAGCATATGGTAAAGTCAATGACAGGCTACGGCAAGGCCGCCGTGGAATTGGAAAACGGAAAACTGACCATAGAGTTGCGTTCGGTCAACGGCAAGGGAGCGGACATATCCATCAAGTCGTCCTTGCTGCCCAAGGACAGGGAGATGGAGGTGCGCAAGCGTCTCGCCGACCGTCTTGTCAGAGGGACGGTGGATATGTTCATAAACTGGGTGCCCAATGCCGCCGAGGGTGCCAAGGCCATCAATATGGATCTCGCACGGGATTATTATTCCCAGATTCGCGCTCTCGGAGAAGAGATCGGGGCAGTGAACCTGCCCCTGCACGAGCCCAACTGCCTTCTCTCCACCATCCTGCGGATGCCCGACGTGGTGGACGCGCAAAGAGGGGAGGTCGTCACCGCGGACAACTGGCCGCAGGTGAGCTCCGCGATAGACGTGGCCATCGGAGAACTCTCCGATTACCGCTCCCGCGAGGGTGAGGCGCTCTACAAGGACGTCACCTCGAGAGTGGGCGTGATTCTGGACCTGTACAAAGAGGTCGAGGCGCTGGAGAGCGAGAGGATTTCCGCCGCGCGCGAGCGCATTCTGAAGGCTGCGGAAGACCTGCGGATCGGACTTGACCCCGCAAGGCTCGAGCAGGAGATGATATTCTATCTTGAGAAGTTGGACATCAACGAGGAGAAGGTGCGCCTGAGGCAGCACTGCAAGTATTTTCTGGACACCATCGACTCCGACCCCTGCCCCGGCAGGAAGCTGGGTTTCATCATCCAGGAGATGGGACGCGAAATCAACACCACCGGCTCCAAAGCCAATCATGCGGGCATCCAGCAATTGGTTGTCCGCATGAAAGACGAGCTCGAAAAGATCCGCGAGCAGTCGATGAATATACTCTAGCCCCCCTCCCTATTCCGGCTTGTAGGAATCCTTCAGGGAGACCGTCTTGTTGTAGATGGCCTTATGAGGGGTGCTGTCCTTGTCCTTGATATAGTAGCCTGTGCGCTCGAACTGTACGGCAATGCCTGTCGTATCTTCCAGGAGCGCGGGCTCGGACAGGGCGGACAGAACGCGGAGAGAATCGGGATTGAGGAAGTCCTTGTAGTCCTTGTCTTCCGGGACCTGGCTCATGTCGGCGAGAGTGAAGAGGCGGTCGTAGTCGCGCACTTCAATCTCTGCCGCGTGCTCCGCGCTGACCCAGTGGATTGTGCCCTTGACGCTGCGCCATTCGCCTCCGCCCGGCTTCGTGGACGGGTCGTAGCTGCAGAGGAGCTCCGTCACGTTGCCCGCGGCGTCTTTGACCACCTGCTCGCACTTTATGATATATGTGTATTTGAGCCTCACCTCTCCGTCCGGCTTGAGGCGGAAGAATTTCTTGGGCGCGTCCTCCATAAAGTCGGCCCTGTCGATCCAGAGCGTGCCGCTGAAGGGAACCTTGCGGGTCGCCCCTTCCGGCTCGGCGGGATTGAGCGGGCAGTCGAACCACTCGACCTGCCCCTCCGGATAGTTGGTCAGGGTCACCTTGACAGGGTCCTGCACCACCATATAACGGTTGGCGCGGGCGTTGAGGTCCTGCCTCACGCACCATTCGAGAAGCTGGATGTCCATCAGCTGGTCGCGCTTGCTCACTCCGATCTTGTCGCAGAACATCTTCAGCGATTCGGCGGTGTAGCCGCGGCGCCTTACGCCGCAAAGCGTAGGCATGCGGGGGTCGTCCCAGCCGCTCACGATGCCCTTTTGTACCAGCTCGAGAAGCTTGCGTTTGCTCATAAGGGTATAGGTGAGGTTGAGGCGGGCGAATTCGTACTGGTGGCTGGGCCATATGCCCAGAGTCTGGATGTACCAGTCGTACAGAGGCCTGTGCACGTCGAACTCGAGGGTGCAGATGGAGTGGGTGATGTGCTCGATGGAGTCGCTCTGACCGTGGGTGTAGTCGTACATCGGGTAGATGCACCACTTGTCACCGGTGCGGTGGTGGCTGGCGTGCTTGATGCGGTACATGATAGGGTCGCGGAACTCCATCTTGGGGTGTGCCATGTCAATCTTCGCGCGAAGGACCTTCTCGCCGTCGGCGTACTTGCCGTCGCGCATCTGTCGGAAGAGCCGGAGGTTCTCTTCGGGGCTGCGGTCGCGCCAGGGGCTGTTCTTGCCGGGAGTCTCCACGGTGCCGCGGTTCTCCCTCATCTGTTCCTGAGTCTGGTCGTCCACATAGGCGAGACCCTGCCCGATCATCCATTCGGCCCACTCGTAGAGCTGGTCGAAGTAGTCGGAAGCGTAGCATTCTTTCTCCCACTGGAAGCCTAGCCACTTGATGTCTTCCTTGATGGCGTCCACATATTCTGTGTCTTCCTTGGTGGGGTTGGTGTCGTCGTAGCGCAGATTGGTCTTGCCGCCGTACTTCTGCGCCAGCCCGAAGTTGATGCACAGGCTCTTGGCGTGGCCCAGATGCAGATATCCGTTGGGCTCGGGAGGGAAACGGGTGAGAATTGAGCTGACTTTGCCGCTCTTGAGGTCGTCCTCGATTATCTCCTCGAGGAAATTGAGGCTTCTGGATTCTTCTTCCATAGTATCTATTTTGTTTCTTTGAATTCTGTCACTTTGGCCGTGTATCCGAGCTTGCGGATGGCGCCGGCGAGTTTTGCGGTGTCGGTCTTTGCCTGATCGAATGTGATGCAAAGGCTTTTGCTGTCAAGGTCTGCGCTGAGGTCGAGCACGCCTTTTTCGAAGGAGATGTTCTCCACGATTTTCTTCTGGCAGTTCTTGCAGTGCATAGAGGTGGCGAAAGTCACCTCGGCGGCAGCCTTCGGCCGGCGTGCGAGCGCGCTCTGCGTGCATAGCGCCGCAAGAGCGATAATGAGTGCGAGAGTCGCGATAGTTTTCTTCATAAAATATGTGTTTTATTCTGCCTTCCAGATGGTTATGCGTATGCCTCCGTAGATTTTCACTCCCATCAGAGGCCCCCAGATGCAGCTGGCGTCGAACCCCGTGCTCCAAGGGGAGCCGGCTTCTATTATCGGATTGCTCTGCGTGAATCCTGTCAGGTTCTCGCCACCCAGATAAATGTCGAATCCCTTGAAGCGGCGGGTGACCTGGGCATAGAGCAGGGGATAGACGGGGGAGTAGCCGTCTGAGTACTGGGAGTCCGTAGTCTTCATGAAGTCCCACACCCGGCAGGGCCCGTTGACGGATGCCGTGAAATCGAACGTCCATTTGTTGAGGCGGGTGGCGTACTGGACGTTGAGCACGCCCTTGTAGCGGCTGGTCATAGGCTTGATGTCGTCGCTCTGTCCCTTGAGTGTCTGCCGCGCGTCGGTCCAGCGGCCCGTGAGGGTCAGAGTCAGGCCGCGCAGGGGTTCCGTGCTGAAGTCCAGCTGGAAATTGTCCGTGCGCGACGCGGCTCCCGGGGTGGAGCCCAGAGTGTAGAACTCTATGGTCGAGGGGTCGCTGGAGTAGCTCACAAGCATCTGCTCTGTGAAGCGGGTCCCGAAGTAGTCCAGACTCAGGGACGTGCCCGAGTCTTCGCTGATATACCAGGTGGCGTTGCCGCCGAAGGTCCAGGAATCCTCGAGCGGATGCTCCAGATAGTCCCCCTGCAGGCTGCGGCCGGTGCTCATCACGCCTATGTTGTCCACAATCGGGGTGCTGTAGCGCAGCCCGCGTCCTGCGTTGGCGCGCAGCACAATCCAGTCGGCAGGCTGCCATTTGAGAGTCAGGCGTGGACTCAAGCGCACTCCGGCGAGGTTGTACCAGTCTGCCCTCAGGCCCGCTATGGCGCTGAAAGTCTTCTCGTCCCCGCTGTGGAAAGTGTATTCGCCGAATATTCCGAGATCGCTCAGAGTCGTGGCGGAAGCTTTCCCTAGCAGCGTCTCGTCATACACGTCCAGCATCTCGCTGACTCCGAGGGTGAAGTGGTGTTGCTCGAGGGCCTGGTCCTGATACAGGACGTTGATGAATCCGGAGTGCTGCGTGGCATCGTAGCCGCGCACTCCGAAGCTGGATCCGAGACTCTGGAAGGTGTAGTCCGCGATGGCGGCCACGTTGCGTGAATTGTCTTCGTTGAGCTGGAAGCCTGCCTTGGCATAGGCTCCGAGAGACCGGCTGAGGATATCGGACCTCCAGCCGGAATCCTGCATCTGGCCTCCTGTGCGGCTGTCCCTGATAGCGCGCACCCCGAACCTCACCTGCGTGCCGTCCTGCCCGAAGTAGAGCCAGCGGTTGGACAGCGAGAAGTTCAGTGAGCGGGGGTCGTCCATAAAGCCGTCGCCGTTGTGGTCCATGGACTTGAAGTTGCCGTCCACGTGGGCGAGAATCACCGTGCTCCAGGTGCTCAGGGGGTCGAGCTGCAGGGAACTGACTACGTTGAGGTCGGCCTTGGTGTCGCTCATGTATGAGGCCGTGACATACAGGGGCTTCTCGTCCGTGGGTTTGCGGTGCTCCATATTGATCTGTCCGGTCATCGACTCCACTCCGTTGATAGCCGAGGTCACGCCCTTTGCTATCTGGATGCTCTCGAGCCATTGGCTCGGGACGAAATTCAAGCCCCACGGGGCGCTGAGGCCGCGCATCACGGGACGGTTCTCGTCAAGCATCTGGGTATAGATGCCGCTCTGTCCCAGAAGCCTTATCTGGCGCGCTCCCGTGACCGCATCCGAGTAGCCCACGGTCACGCTGGCGGAGTTCTCGAAGCTCTCCGCGAGATTGCAGCAGGCCATCTTGCACAGGCCGGCCGCGGAAATCACCTCCGTGCGCAGCTCCTTCATCTTGGAAAGGTAGTTGCCCTGCCTTCTGCCCACGGCAACGGATGCCTTGAGGCTGTCCTTGCGCTCGCCGTAGATTCCGGCGGTGTCCGGCGGCGTTGTCGGACTCTGGGCACCAAGCCCTGCGGCGTACAAAAGGAGCGGCACCGTAAGAAGGATTATATGTGAAATTTTGAAAATTTTCATTTTATGGAAAAAGTTATTCCGTCAACATAAGTCCCAGGACCTTGGCCCGCGAGAGCATACAGTTGCCCACCGAGGCGGCCTTGCGGCCGAGGTCGGAGAGGACTATTCTGGTGTCGGAATTGACTCGGGAGAGGGACAGGCGGTTGACAGCCGTCTTGATGGGCAGGCGCAGGTAGTCGCGGCCCACTATCAGGCGGCCTCCGATGACAACGAGTCCGGGATTGAAGATATTGATTATGCCGGCGATGCCGCGGCCGAGGGTCTCGCCGATTTCGCCTATGCACTCGATTGCGAGCACGTCTTCCTCGCGTATGGCTTGCAGAATCTCTTCAAGTTCGATGTCGCCCTTCTGCTCATAGATTGCCGACAGCGAAGAGGTGCGGCCCTCGCGGAGCTTCTCCGTGACCATCCTGTGGAGAGCGGAGCCGGAGGCGCCCGTCTCGAGGCATCCCACCTTGCCGCAACGGCAGCGTATGTCATTGTCCAACAGAGGGAAATGACCGATTTCTCCCGAGAAGCCGGATTTGCCGTAATAGAGTTTGCCGTCCAGGATCATTCCCATCCCGAGACCCCAGCTGAGGTTGATGAAGATGAAATTGGGGTCGGCATTCCTGCCCAGAGACAGGTATTCTCCGTAGGTCATTGCTCTCGAGTCGTTCTCTATGGATACCGGCACGCCGAGCTCCTGCATGAAGGCTGCCGTCAGAGGAATGTCTTCGGACACGAAATAGGTCAGCGAATAGCCCTTCTCCGGGTTCACGCGGCCGGACAGAGATACTCCCACGCCCAGAATCTTCTCCCAGGCTATGCCTATGCCGTTCACTTCCTGCTTGATCAGAGAGCAGATGCTCCTGAAACTCTCCTCGCTGGACTCGAGCACGAACTCTATGTCCTGGATGTAGTGGACAATCTCTCCCTTGAAGTTGCAGACGGCGATGTGGATGTGGTGGCGCGCCACGTCCACTCCCACGAAGTATCCGGCTTCCGGGTTGAGCCCGTAGGTGTTGGGCCTTCGGCCTCCGGAAGTGGTGCTTTTGCCCTCGTCCTGCAGGAATCCGTCGGAAATCAGCTCTCCCACGAGCTTGGTCACGGTGGGGATGCTCACAGAGGTGGCGCGGGCGAAATCGGCCAGACTGTAGTTCTTGTGCGAGATGCAGAGCTGGATGATCTGTCTTTTTATGCCGGCGTTCTTGCCGGATGTGTCCGTGAGGAAATTCCCGTTCATAGGCATTCTTTGTTTATCATACAAAAATATGCAATTTTTGCCTATCTTTGTAAAGATTTTTAAATTTTTTTATAATGGTCACTCGCAAGGTGATAGACAAAATCCAGAACGGGAGCATTTCGATGCGCGCGAAACTTCTCGCAAGCATTCTCTCCGTAGCCGTGGTGCTTTTTGTCTCCTGCATAATCTCCATTATGGAGTACCGGAGGATGAGCAGCTACGTCTCCGATATGGTGGCCCGCGACATCAGCGGCATCAACACCGCACGCACCCTCTCGGATATGAGCAATACATACAATCTTGCCATACTTGCCGTGATAGGGGAAGACATTTCCGCCCGGCTGCCGGACTTTGACGACACTTTCTTCACGGAGCATTGCGACAGCTTGCGCCGCGCCCTGCCTTCGCAGGAAGTGAGTGCGCTCTCGGACTCGGTGATGTATTCCTACTCGGCCTATATGCTCACCAGCCTCGAGCTCGAGAATGTGCTCGTGTCGGATTTCATAGACTCGCGGTCCTGGTATTTCGAGCGCCTGCAACCCAGATTCGAGCGCCTGCGCGGTGACATAGACGCCCTGTCCCGCTCCATCCACGAGGATCTCGAGGACCACTCCGTGTCATTCGAGAGAGGCTTCTACCGCAGCACCATTCCCTCTCTGGTGGCCGTCGGGGTGGGGCTTCTGCTCCTGCTGATGCTTCTTTTCTTCATCCTATCCGGATATGTGAACCCCATCTACAAGATGCTCGCGTCCCTGAAGGCCTACAGGACTGCGGACAAGAAGTATACTTTCACTTTTGATGGCGATGACCAGCTTTGCGAGCTCAACGAAGGCATCCGCGAGCTCACCGGCGAAAACCAGCAGCTGCGCTCCCGCATCAGCGCAATCAAGAACAGACAATGAACTGGAAGACAATAAGCCGGAACATAGGCTACGCCCTTCTGGTGAGCGCGCTGTTTATGTTTCTTTCCGTGCTGGTGTCGGTGTGCAACGGAGCGGACAGCGCCCTCACGCCTCTTGTCATCTCGTTCACAATCACTTTTGTGTGCGGAATCTTCCCGTTCATCTTTGTGCGCAGGACTTCCGCGATATCTCTCAAGGAAGGCTATGTAATAATCACCCTGTCGTGGCTGCTCTCCTTCGTGTTCGGGATGCTTCCCTATGCTCTCTGGGGCGGTCCGATGACTCTGGACAACGCCTGGTTCGAGAGCGTGTCCGGCTTCACCACCACCGGCTCCACCGCCATAGCGGACGTGGAGGCCCTGCCGCGCGGCCTTCTTTTCTGGAGGGCCTCCACGCATTTCATAGGCGGCTTGGGGGTCGTGGTGTTCCTTCTGCTCATAATCCCCGGGTCGAGCCCGATGAAGCTCAGGCTCGCAAATATGGAGCTCAGCTCCCTGTCCAAGGGCGAATATTCCGTGAGGGCCAACCGCACGGTCTATGTCTTCGCCGCCGTGTATATCGGCCTTGCCGTGGTGGCTTTCCTGTGCTACTGGGCGGCCGGGATGCCGGCATTCGATGCGATATGCCACGCGATGAGCGTCTGCGCCACCGGCGGCTTCAGCTCCCGCAACCAGAGCATCGCCGCGTTCGACTCGCGCCTCATAGAAGGCCTCACGATGCTCTTCATGTATCTGTCTTCGCTGCATTTTGGACTTGTTTTCCTCTCTTTCGCGCTCCGCTCCCTCAAGCCTCTGCGCAAGCCGGTGATCAAGTTCTACACTCTCTGCATCCTGTGCGTGGGAGTGCTGCTGGGACTCGGCTTCAAGTTCTGCGCTATTGAGGACAATGTGTGGAGAGCCCTGTGGAACGGTCTGTTCCAGACACTGTGCGTGTCGTCCACCACCGGATTCACCATTATGGACAACTCTCTGTGGCCTCTGCCGCTCTCGCTCCTGCTGCTCTTCATGGCCGTCATGTGCGGCTGCGCCGGGTCCACTTCCGGAGGAGTCAAGGCGGACCGCGTGCTTCTGCTTCTGAAGGCTTCCGCCTGTCACATCAGGCGCATTCTGCATCCCACTTCCGTGGGGGAGGTGAAGCTTGGCAGCCATGTGCTCAAGGACGATGAAGTCTTTCCGCATCTGCTCTATATCGCCACGTACTGCGTCTTGATTGCCATTTCCGCCCTGCTCACGATGTCGCTGGGCGTGGACAACCAGAACGCTCTTGCCGCCTCGGTCACGAGCCTCGGCAACGTGGGGCCGGCTCTGGGGCAGATGGGCACGCTCGGGTCTTTCGCCGGGGCTCCGGAAGCCGCCAAATTCATATACACCGTCGACATGTTCCTCGGGCGCGTGGAGATATATCCCGTGCTCGCGGTGGTGGCGATGATTTTCGACCGCCGGAGCAGATAGCCGATGGACCGCTCAGAGACCATCTACCGCGCATTCCTGTCCCGTTTGGGCGTGGAGCCGACTGCCTGCCAGGACAAGCTGCTGCGCACAATGGCGGAGTTCACCGTGGGAGATGACGCGGACATCCTGGTGGTCAACGGATATGCCGGCACCGGCAAGACTACGGCAATGGCGGCGGTTGTGAACACTTTCCGGGAATTCAAGATTCCTTCTGTGCTTCTGGCCCCCACCGGCAGGGCCGCCAAGGTGCTGGGCGGCATCTCGGGACGCCCGGCTTTCACCATCCACAAGCACATCTATCGGCAGAAATCCGTGGGCTCTGACGGCTTCGGGCAGTTTTCCCTTGCTCCCAACAAGGCCCGCGGGACCCTTTTTGTCGTGGACGAAGTGTCGCTGATAGGCATAGAGGCAGACCCGAACGGGCTTTGCACAGCCTTCGGGTCCGGCAATCTTCTCTCGGACCTCGTGGATTTCGTGCGCAGCGGCGCGGACTGCCGTCTGGTGCTCATAGGAGACTGCGCCCAGCTGCCTCCCGTGGGACTTGACGAATCTCCGGCGCTCAGCCCTGCCGTGATGGACTCTTTCGGCGGCGTGATGTATGCCCATCTGACCACCGTGGTCCGGCAGCAGAGCGAATCGGGAATCCTGCGCAATGCCACCCGTCTGCGCACGCTTATATCTTCTTCGCCCGGCGGCGGAACTTTCTGCGACCTCAAGCTGGACGTCAGCATCCCGGACGTGGAGAGGGTGAGCGGGGCGGAGCTCATCGACAAGCTCTCGGACGCCTACGGGAAATGGGGCGAGGACGAGGTGATAGTGCTCTGCCGGTCCAACAAGCGGGCCATACGCTACAATCTCGGCATCAGGGCTCAGGTGCAGTTCAAGGAGGAGCGCCTTGTGCGAGGGGAGAAGCTGATGATTGTGAAAAACTGCTATCAGTTTGTGGAGGACATCGAGGGGATGGACTATATTGCCAACGGAGACATAGCTTGCTTGTGCAGGATTTCCGGTTTCGAGCAGCGCTACGGGCTCAATTTCGCCGATGCCGTGCTGTCTTTTCCCGACTACGGCGACCAGGAGATAAGCGCGAAAGTGTGTCTGGACACTCTAGAATCCGAGTCCGCATCGCTCAGCCGCGAGCAGCAGAACGCGCTTTACCAAGGCGTCAACGCCGACTACGATTACATCGCCGGCAAGAGAAAGCGTTACGAGAAGGTGCGCGAAGACAAATACTACAACGCCCTTCAGATCAAATATGCCGAGGCGATAACCTGCCACAAGTCGCAGGGCGGCCAGTGGCAGTGCGTGTTCATAGACTGCCCCTTCTGGATGGACGAGCAGACCCTCGATGACCTCAAGTGGCTCTATACGGCCTTCACCCGCGCCACGAAGAAAGTATATCTCGTCAATTTCAAAGACAGATTTTTCTGATTCCTTTGCCGCTTAGCCGTGGATGACGCCTATCTTGCGTCCGTCCATGTTGATGTACAGCGGGAGCTTGCCCACTATCTCCCCGTCCAGCTCCACTATGTCCGCCGATTTCTCGTCCAGCGGGGCGATTTCCAATTTCTTGAAGCGCACGGTCTTGCCTGCGGTGCTCTCGTTGAGGTTGCCCTTGAAGAGTCTGGGCATTTCCGGCACTATGTCGCGAAGGGGCAGCTTGGGCACGATGAACATATCCAGCGCTCCGTCGTCCATGTCGGCTAGCGGCACCTGCCGCATCCCGCTTCCGCTGTAGCGTCCGTTGCCCAGAGCTATGGAATAGCATCTGCCGCTGAAGACTTCAGCATCGTCCGCCATCACCTTGACATTTATGGCCTGCAGCTGCTTGATTGTGTGGACGAGGGCGTTGAGATAGATGCGCTTGCCTCTCATCCCGCTCTCCTTCTGGATGTTGACCCTCTTGCAGACGTGCGAATCGAAGCCCGTTCCTCCGATATTGGCCATATAGGAGACCTTGCCGCCGGAGCACAGTACGCGCACCACGTCCATCGTGGCCCTTTTGCCCGATGCTATCAGGTCCACCACTTTGAGGGTGTCGTGGGGGATGTCCAGAGACTTGATCCAGTCGTTGCCGGACCCTATGGGGATGACCCCGAGGGTGAATTCTTCCGTGGGAGTCTGCGTGTTGTCGCAGAATCTGCATATGCCGCCGAAGATCTCGTGCAGCGATCCGTCGCCTCCGACGGCCACAATCCGGCGGTAGCCGTTCTCCGCGGCCTCATAAGCGAGGCTGATCGCGTGGCGTTTGTGGTCGGTCATCGCAGTGACATAGGGTATGCCCAGTCTTTCGAGTTTCCTCTCCGCAGGGACCCATTCGGACATTGTCTTGCCCGATCCCGCCCTCGGGTTCACGATGAAAAACCACTCTTCTTTTGTTGTCATACAGGCCATATTCTAAATGGATTTGAACGGCTGCCGCGCCGTGATGGACCGGCCCAGCGTGAGAGGGTCGGCGTATTCCAGATCGTCCCCGAATCCCAGGCCGCGGGCCAGTGTGGTGACTTTGCACCCCAGCGGGGAAATCTGGCGGTAGATGTAAAAGGCGGTGGTCTCTCCCTCCACGTCGCCGCTCAGGGCCAGAATCACTTCCTTGACGGGAGCGCCGGACTCCGAAGCTGTCCTGAGACGGGAGAGCAGTTCCTTTATCGTGAGGTCGGAGGGGCCCACTCCGTTGATAGGGGAGATTATCCCTCCCAGCACGTGATACACGCCCCTGTACTCCCCCGTGGCCTCTATGCTCATCACGTCACGCACGCTCTGCACTACGCACACGGTGGAGTGGTCGCGGGAGCGGTCTGCGCAGACGGGGCACTGCGGACCGTCGGAAATCATCCTGCACGTGGAGCAGTACTGCACCTCTTCCGCGAGCCGGTCTATTGCCTTTGCGAAATGGTGGATGTTTTCCGAAGGCTGCTTGAGCAGATGCAGGGCGAGCCTGAGAGCGCTGCGGGAACCCACCCCCGGCAGGGAGCTTATGGCTTCCACAGCATCCTGAAGCAGCTGCGACGGGTAGCAGGGCGTTCCTGTCATCTGCTTCTAGAAAAGTTTGAGGAATACTTCCATCGCCTGATATTCCGGCATTCCGAGCGAGTCGTAGAGCCGGGCGGTGTTGCCCGTGCGCTCCTCGGCCCTCTGCCAGAATTCGCGGGGGTCGTCTCCGGGGAAGGGGACTATGTCCTTCTGGGAAAGGTGGTGGTAGATTGCATACCGCTTCTGCACCACTTCGTCCGGACTCAGAGGCACCGCCATGTCCACTCTTCCGAGCTCCCATTCCATCCAGGCGCCGCGGTAGAGCCAGACGTTGCACCTCTCCACCCACTCCCGGCCTTCTTCGCGGAGCTGCTCGAGGGCTTCCATAGCCGCTTCCGTGCACACTCTGTGGGTGCCGTGGGGGTCGGCGAGGTCACCGGCCATATAGATCTGGTCGGGCTTGAGCTCTGACATCAGGGCCTTGATTATGTCCACGTCCTTCTGCGTGCGGGGGAGTTTGGTCACGCCGCCGGACTCGTAGAAGGGGAGGTTGAGGAAGTGGGTGTTGCGCATTGCGTTGAGGCCGAACGAGCGGACTGCTCCCTTGGCTTCCGAGCGTCGGATTGCGGCCTTGATGGCGAGAAGCTCCTTGGGCTCGGGCTCTCCGGCCTTCTTGCTGCGGATTATGTCACGCACTTCCACGAAGTTGTTGCCGTATCCGAGTTCGAAGGCGGCGTCTATGTGCTGCAGCACCACGTCATCGTGCACTGCAAGGTCGCCGGAGGTTTCGTAGGCCACGTGGACGTTGTGCCCCTGCGCCACCAGACGGATGAATGTGCCGCCCATCGAGATGACGTCGTCATCGGGATGCGGGGAGAAAATTAGCACTGTCTTGGGGAACGGAGCGGACGGCACGGGTCTTGTGCTGTCGTCGGCGTCGGGCTTGCCGCCCGGCCAGCCCGTGATTGTGTGCTGGAGGTCGTTGAAGATGTCTATGTTTATCTTGTCGAAGGGGCCGTACAGGTCCACGAGCTCGCCCAGCGAATTGTCCAGATAATCTTCGTGTGTGAGCTTGAGAATGGGCTTCCCGACCTTTCCGCACAGCCACACGACCGCCTTGCGGCGGAATTTTCTGGTCCATTCGCAGGGTCCGATGAGCCACGGCGCCTCCACTCTGGTGAGCAGCTCCGCGGCGGACAGGTCCGCGAAGATTTCCACGTCCGGGTGGGTCTGGAAACAGCTTGCGGGTGTGGCGATGTCGGCATCCTGTTCCACTATCGCCTTGACGGCGCGCGCCTTGCTCTCTCCGTAGGCCATGAGGATGACCTTGCGGGCGCTCATCATCGTGCTCAGACCCATCGTGATGGCCATTTTGGGCGTGGCCTCGAGCTCGCCGTTGAAGTTTTTCGCCTGAAGCTTGCGGGAGCGGTAGGGAAGAAGAACGGTGCGCGTGCGGCTCCTCAGGGAAGTGCCGGCTTCGTTGAAGCCCACCTGCCCATGCTCTCCTATGCCTATTACGAGCAGGTCAAGGGTGCGCGCGGCCTTGTCGAAGGCTTCGCAGTAGGCGCTTATCTCGCTCTGGGCCACCGAGCCGTCCGGAATGTGGACGCCGGAGGCGGGGATGTCGATTTCGCGTATGAGCTCGGAGTGGATCTTGTGGTTGCGGCTCTGCGGCTCGTCCTTGCTGAAGGGGTAGTACTCGTCGATGGAGAAAATCTCCACGTTCTTGAACGACACCCGGCCTTCTTTGTAGGCGGCCGTCAAGTATTTGTAAAGGCTGACGGGGGTGCGGCCCGTGGTGAGACCTATCTTCAGGGGACGCGAAGCGTTGTGGGAGCGGACGGCGTCTATTATTATGTCCGAAATCTCCCTGCTGGCCTCCTCCTGCTCGTCGTAGATGTTTGCCTTTATGTGCTCGTAGCTGTGGAGGATGTCCTGCGGGATGCCGCGCTCAATAAGCCCTCCGTCCTTTGGAAGCGAAAAATGTTTCATATTCCTGTGTGTGTCTGTCAGTCAATGGGTGGATTGCGGAATGCGAAGTCGGCGAAGGCCCAGCCGTTCTTTTTGTAAAGCGGCAGCATCGAGGAGCGCATCCTCTCCACGAATTCGGGGTAGGAGGTGCGTCCGTTTGCGTTCCAGGCCACCTCGCAAAGGCCTCCCAGACGGGGCAGCATATGGTAGCTGATGCTTTCCATCGATGGGATGTATTCCGTCCAGACGTTGGCCTGAATGCCTTTTATGTGGGCTTTCACTGCCTCGTCCAGATCCTCGTAGGGGTCGAATGAATACGCCTTTTCAAGGTTTACGTATCCTCCCCAGCTGAACATCTCTTCGTTGGCGGCGGGGTCGGATGTCTGGTAGTAGTCGAAATAGTAGAATTTGTTGGGAGTCATTATGACGTCGTTGCCCAGAGCGGCCGCGGCTTTGCCTCCTGCGGTGCCTCTCCAGCTCATCACTGTGGCGGTCTTGCTCACTCCGCCCTCGAGAATCTCGTCCCAGCCGATGATTTTGCGCCCTTTGGCGTTGAGGTATTGCTCAATCGTGTTTACCAGACAGCTCTGGATCTGTGCCTCGCTCTCGAATCCCTGCGCCTTCATAAGGGCCTGACAGTCGGGGCAGTCGTGCCATCTGGTGCGCGGAGCCTCGTCTCCTCCTATATGTATATACTCGGAGGGGAAGACCTCGCACACCTCGTCAAGGATGTCCTCGAGGAATTTTATGGTGCCTTCCTTGCCCACACAGAAGATTTCCGGGAAGATGCCCCAGGTCGTAGCCACTTCGTAGGGGCCGCCGGTGCATCCCAGCTCGGGGTATGCGGCAAGTGCCGCGGTGGCGTGGCCGGGCATCTCTATTTCGGGAATCACGGTGATGAAACGCTCGGCGGCGTAGCAGACGACCTCGCGCATCTGCTCCCGGGTGTAGAAGCCTCCGTGGGGCGTGCCGTCATATCCTTGCGAAGGGTCGTTCTTGTGGCCCGCCTTGGTTTCTTTGCGCCAGGCCGCGACTTCCGACAGGCGCGGATATTTCTTGCTCTCGAACCTCCAGCCCTGGTCGTCGGTCAGATGCCAGTGCAGGACGTTGAGCTTGTGGGCGGCGGCGATGTCTATGACCTGCTTGACGCTCTCGAGCGGGAAGAAGTGGCGGCAGCAGTCGAGCATCACTCCGCGGTAGGCGAACTGTGGCTTGTCCTCTATGATCACGCGCACAAGGCCTTCTGAGGGGCTCTGAGCGGCTATCTGGGCGAGGGTCTGGCGGCCGTAGAAGAGGCCTGCCTCGGACCCGGCGCTCAGCTTCACGCTGCCGCCCCTCGTGTCAAGGACATATTCTTCGGCGCCGAGCTTCTTGTCTATTCTGGTCTTGAGGGCGAATGTGCCGGAGGCTGCATTGTCCGCTTGCGGTCCGGTGCCTTCGAACTGCCGGATGCTCACGGGATTGGGAACGACTGCAACGGTGACTGCGACGGGAGTGTCCGGCGTCCCGCATCCGTTCAGGAGGGCTGCGGCGGCCACTGACAGGAGGGTGAAGAATGTTTTGTGCATAGTGTTCAATAAATTTTGGCAAATTTAATAAAATTATGCTAATTTTGCGCGCTTTTCAAGGGCGCGAGCCCGGAAAGCTTGTTACATAATGTCCAACTACTAATTTGTTTTATTTTTTCAACTATGAGTGAATTAGAAAACATCAATGACGGCATCGCCGTCGAGCAGACCCCCGAGCAGGCCGCCGCTCCCGTGGCAAAGAAGGCTGCAAGGCTCAACGCGTCAGTGGCTCCCGAAGATTTCGACTGGGACGCCTTTGAAGGCAAGGAAATATATGGCGAGTCAGACCGGAGCGCCATTCGCGATGCTTACGAGCAGACCCTCCAGAAGGTCGTCGAGAACGAGGTCGTGGAAGGCGAGGTCACTTCCGTCAACAAGCGCGAAATCGTCATCACCATCGGTGGTAAGAGCGAGGGCGTGATTCCCGTGTCCGAGTTCCGCTACGATGCCGAAGTGAACGTGGGTGACAAGGTGGAAGTCTATGTGGAGAGCGCAGAGGACAAGAAGGGTCAGCTGGTGCTCAGCCGCCGCAAGGCCTGCACCCTCAAGTCCTGGGACAAGGTCAACGACGCGTTCGAGAACGACGAGATCGTCAAGGGTTATGTCAAGAACCGCACCCGCGGCGGTATGATCGTGGACGTGTTCGGCATCGAGGCCTTCCTCCCCGGCAGCCAGATTGACATCAAGCCCATCCGCGACTACGATGTTTACGTCAACCAGACCATAGACCTGAAGATCGTCAAGATCACTCAGGATCCCCGCAATATCGTCGTTTCCCACAAGGCTCTGCTCGAGGCCGAGCAGGAGGCCAAGAGGGCTGAGCTTATCGGCAAGCTCGAGAAGGGTCAGGTGCTCGAAGGCGTGGTCAAGAACATCACCAACTACGGCGTGTTCGTGGACCTCGGCGGAGTGGACGGTCTCATCCATATCACCGATCTCTCCTGGGGCCGCATCAACCATCCCGAGGAGGTCGTCACCCTCGACGAGAAGATCAAGGTCGTGGTGCTCGACTTCAACGAGCAGCAGAAGCGCATCGCCCTCGGTCTCAAGCAGCTCACTCCCCATCCTTGGGACAGCCTCGATCCTGACCTCAAGGTCGGTGACAAGGTTCACGGCAAGGTCATCCTCATCGCCGACTACGGCGCATTCGTGGAGATCGAGCCCGGCGTGGAAGGACTTGTCCACGTGTCCGAGATGTCCTGGAGCCTGCATCTGCACAGCGCTCAGGATTTCCTGAAGGTCGGCGACGAAGTCGATGCCCAGGTGCTTGCCATCGACCGCGAGGCCCGCAAGATCAGCCTCGGTCTGAAGCAGCTCACCGAGAACCCTTGGGAGAACATCCGCTCCAAGTATCCCGTCGGCAGCCAGCACAAGGCCACTGTCCGCAATATCACCAACTTCGGCGTGTTCGCCGAGCTGGAGGACAGCGTGGAGGGTCTGGTGCACATCAGCGACCTCAGCTGGAACAAGATCAAGCATCCTTCAGAGCTCGTCTCTCCCGGTGATGTGATCGATGTCCAGATTCTCGATTTCGACGAGGCCAACCGCAAGCTCAGCCTCGGCCACAAGCAGCTCACCACCAACCCCTGGGATGAGATTGAAGCCAAGTTCCCTGTGGGCGCCACCGTCGAGGGGACCATCGCTTCCACCACCGACAAGGGTGCCAACATCACCCTCGAGGGAGATGCCGAAGGCTTCGCTTTCAACCGTGAGCTCGTCAAGGAAGACGGCAAGCAGGCAGTGGCCGGCGAGACCCTTCCCTTCAAGGTCATTGAGCTCCGCCGCAGCACACGCCGCATCCTTGTGAGCCACCTGCGCACCTACGCAGAGGTGAAGGAGAAGGCCGCCGCCGCAGAGGCCGAGAGCACCAAGAAAGCCATCAAGAAGGTCAACACCAACGTGGAGAAGACCACCCTCGGTGACATCGACGCTCTTGCGGCTCTCAAGGAGAAGCTCGAGAAAGGCGAATAATTCAATATGAATTTCTCTTTAAAGGTAATGGGCACGGCTTCGGCCATGCCCATTTCTGATAGGAATCCAAGCGCCCAGATGCTGGAAGTGCACGGGCGCTTGTTCCTTATAGATTGCGGGGAGGGGACCCAGAAGCAGATGCGCAGGATGCATCTGTCTTTCGTGAAGGTGGAGGCGATATTCATAAGCCACATCCACGGCGACCACGTCTTCGGGCTGTTCGGCCTGCTGAACTCTATGGCGATGTACGGTCGCAGTGCGCCTCTGGACATCTACGGGCCGCAGGCCCTCGGAAACATTCTGGGCTTCTACGGCAAATATTTCACGGACCCCTCGCAGTTCGAGCTGCGCTTCCATCCCGTCTCAAATGCCGGCCCGCTCACCATTCACGAGTCCAAATGGGTGAGTGTGAGCGCTTTCCCGCTGCGCCACAAGATAGAGTGCTACGGCTACAGGTTCGACGAGAAGGTGACTGCGCGCCACATGGCCGAGGATCCGGGATATGTGCCGGCCTCCTATGCATACTGCTCGGACACCATGCCCTTTGACCAGCTCCCTTCGTATGTGAAGGGCGTGAGGGCCCTCTACCACGAGGCGACTTATATGGACGAGATGTCAGACAAGGCCGCTGCGCGTTTCCACAGCACCACGTCCGGCGCCGCGCGCTGTGCGCTTCTGAGCGGAGCCGGCCGCCTGCTTGTGGGGCACTACAGTTCGAGAATCACTGATTTCGATGCATATATAGCCGAGTGCCGCGCCGTTTTTGAAAATACCGTGGCCTTGAGAGATGGAGATGTCATTGAAATTTAGTAAATTCGCAGGATTCATCCTGTTTTTCTGATTTATGAAAAGGTTAGTCCTCCTCTCTCTTGTCCTGCTTTCGGGATGCGCCTGCTTGTGGGCTGCGGACCCCCGGGGCGAATATGTTGCCAGATGGTCTTCGGTAGCACAAAGCGAAATGACGCGCACCGGAGTGCCTGCCAGCATCACGCTGGCGCAGGGGATACTGGAGTCTTCCTGCGGAAGGTCCCTGCTCGCCACTGCGGCCAACAACCATTTCGGCATCAAGTGCCACGGATGGAAAGGAAACCAGATGTACAAGGAAGCCGAAATCGGCAAAGAGTGCTTCAGGTCCTACGAAAAAGCAGAGGACTCGTTCCGTGACCATTCCGATTTCCTGTGCAGCCGGGACCGCTACAAGACTCTTTTCGACCTTGATCCCACGGACTACAAAGCCTGGGCCAAGGGGCTGCGCCAGGCCGGTTATGCCACTGACCCTCTGTATTCCGACAAGCTGGTGAAAATCATAGAGGAAAATGAGCTCTACCGATTCGATGCCAAGAAGCAGAACGAGCCCAGTCTTGCACTCGAGCCCGCCACCCCTCTGGATACCGAAGGGACAGAAGAATACGAGATTCCTCTCGCCAGGGAAGTGTACAAGATTGACGGCGTGCCCTGCGTCTATGCGATGGAGGGGGAGACATATGAGTCCATAGCCCTTCTTTACAAGCTTTTCCACAAGGAGCTGCTTCGTTTCAACGGACTCAAGGAGGATGAACCTCTGCACGGAGGGCAGATTGTGTACCTCTCCGCACCGAAGAAATGAAATTCGAGCTTGAGTCTGCATACAGCCCCGCGGGAGACCAGCCTCAGGCCATCGGAGAGCTCTGCGATGCTCTGTCTTCCGGCGTGCGCGATGTCACTCTTCTGGGCGTCACCGGATCCGGGAAGACCTTCACTATGGCCAACGTGATATCCCGCCTGCAGCGCCCGGCCCTTATTCTGAGCCACAACAAGACTCTGGCCGCTCAGCTCTACGGAGAATTCAAGGCTTTCTTCCCCCACAATGCCGTGGAATATTTCGTCTCCTATTACGACTATTATCAGCCGGAGGCCTATATCCCCACCACGGACACGTATATAGAGAAGGACTTGAGCATCAATGACCAGATTGAGAAACTGCGTCTGAGCGCCGCGAGCGCGCTTATGAGCGGGCGCCGGGACGTGGTGGTGGTCTCCAGCGTGTCCTGCCTGTATGGCATAGGCAATCCGGATGACTTCCATTCCCAGACAATTGCCCTGCACAGAGGAGAGAGACGCTCTCTCACGGGCTTCCTGTACAGCCTCGTGGATGCCCTCTACAGCCGGACGGAGACTGATTTCAAGCGTGGCACCTTCAGGGTGCACGGAGACACGGTGGACGTGTTTCTGGGAGGCGCCGACGAGGCCGTGCGTGTCGAGTTCTTCGGGGACGAGGTGGACGCGCTGAGCCTCGTGGACCCCGTGACGGGAGCGCAGATAGAGCCTCTCGAGGAGGTGAGCATATGCCCGGCGGGCAACTTCGTGACCACCCGCGAGCGCAGCATAGCGGCTGTCTCGCACATTCAGGACGATCTGGTCGCTCAGATGGAGTTCTTCGAGAAGAGCGGGCGCCCGCTTGAAGCCAAGCGCTTGAAGCAGAGGGTGGAGTACGATCTGGAGATGATAAAGGAGATGGGCTACTGCCCCGGCATAGAGAATTATTCGCGTTACTTCGACGGCCGGCAGGAGGGACAGCGACCCTTCTGCCTGCTGGACTATTTCCCGAAGGATTTCATCACGTTCATAGACGAGAGCCACGTGACTCTCCCGCAGGTGCACGCGATGTTCGGCGGCGACCACAGCCGCAAGGACGTGCTCATCGAGTATGGCTTCCGCCTGCCCGCCGCGGCGGACAACAGGCCGCTCAAATTCGAGGAGTTCGAGGCCCTGACCGGACAGAGAGTGTATGTCAGCGCTACTCCCGCCGATTATGAGCTCCGCAAGAGCGAAGGCCTTGTGGTGGAGCAGGTCGTGCGTCCCACGGGCCTGCTGGATCCTCCCGTCCTGGTCCGCCCCACGGAAGGGCAGGTGGACGATCTGGTGGAGGAGATCCGCAAGAGAGCCGAAGTGGACGAACGCGTGCTGGTGACGACGCTCACCAAGCGTATGGCCGAGGAACTGGACCGGTATCTGGGGCGGATAGGCGTGAGAGTGCGCTACATCCATTCCGACGTGGACACTCAGGAGAGGGTGGAGATAATCGAGGATTTCAAGAACGGCCTGTTCGATGTCCTGGTGGGCGTGAACCTGCTGCGCGAAGGGCTGGACATTCCTTCGGTGTCGCTGGTGGCCATTCTGGACGCGGACAAGGAAGGATTTCTGCGTACCACCCGTGCGCTCACCCAGACCGCAGGCCGCGCGGCGAGAAACGTGAACGGCCTTGTGATAATGTATGCCGACAAGCTGACCCGGTCGATGGAGGAGACCATACGCGAGACCGACCGCCGGCGCCGCAAGCAGATGGAATACAACGAGCGTCACCATATAACCCCCCGGCAGGTCGCCACCCGCAGCAATGCTCTGGCTTCGGAATTCTCTTCCCGCGCCGCTTCGGGTATCGCCGGACGCGTGTCCGCCGCCAATTCGTATGACCGGCCCGTGTATGTGCCCGATCCTTCAGACCTGGGCAGCGGGAGGGTGAGCGTGAGCTTCGGACACGATTCCGCCAGGGAGGCAGGCGAGGCATACTCCGACGGATTTGTGCGCGCCGACCTCGCGGCCGTTTTGCAGGATCCGGTGATCCGCTCGATGTCCCGCTCTCAGGTGGAGAAGATGGTGGAGGAAGACAGGGCGAGGATGAAGAAATCGGCCGCTGACCTGGATTTCACGCAGGCGGCGCATTACAGGGACGAGATGTGGGCACTTCAAGAATATCTCAAGGTATGGAAGGACAAATGATAGAAGACGCCGGCCTGAGCGTGCAGGAGCGCGCCAGAATCCTGTGTGCGGATGCCCTCAGGGATGAGCGGCGCTACGACGGCGCGCCGTTTTTTGCGCACGCTGAAGGGGTCGCGATGATTGTGCAGGACGAGATAGGCCTCCCGCAGGAGTGCGTGAGCGCGGTGTATCTCCACGAAGCCACGCGTGTGTGCAAGGACCTGGACGTGTCTTCCTTCCCCGCAGACGTGCGGGGGATGGCGGAGGCTTTGAACAAGATTTCCACCATCAAGCCCAAGGACACGCGGCTGGAGGCGGAGAACTACAAGAAGCTCATCGTGAATTATTCCACCGACCCGCGGGTCACGGTGATAAAGATTGCGGACAGGCTGGAGGTGATGAGGCATCTGGCGATATTCCCAAAGAGCTCGCGTGAGAAAAAGCTCCTCGAGACTCTCCTGCTCTATATCCCCCTCGCACATCAGCTCGGACTCTACAATATCAAGCGGGAGATGGAGGACATCTATCTCCGCTACGCGCAGCCCTCGCAGTACCGGCAGATAGTCTCCCGGCTCAAGGCAGGCGAGAAGGACCGCGAGAAGCTCACGCAGGAATTCGTCGAGCCCCTCAAGAAGCGGCTTTCCGAGGCCGGAATCAAGTACAAGCTCAAGGTCCGGACCAAGAGCGCCTACTCCATCTACAGCAAGATGCAGAAGCAGAAGGTGGACTTCGACGGCGTTTTCGACGTGTTCGCCATACGCTTCATAATCGACTGTGAGAGCGACCCCAAGCTGGAGAAGGACCTTTGCTGGCAGGTATATTCCTATGTGACCGAGGAGTACACTCCGGATTTGGGGCGTCTGCGGGACTGGCTCACCAACCCCAAGCCCAATGGCTACGAGTCCCTGCACATCACTGTGTCGGACCGTCAGGGAAGGGTGGTGGAGGTGCAGATACGCACCGTCCGTATGGACGAGGAGGCCGAGAACGGAGCTTCCGCGCATTGGGCCTACAAAGGGGTGCGGCACGAGCAGAATCTCGACCGCTGGCTCTCTTCCGTGCGCTACAGCCTCGAGCACCCTTCGGAGGTGAAGCCGGAAGACGTGCCGCAGATGCGTCGGGACGAGATATTCGTGTTCACCCCCACCGGGGAGCTGCGCATCCTGCCCGAAGGAGCCTCGGTGCTCGATTTCGCTTTCAATATCCACAGCGGCCTCGGCTGCAAGTGCACCGGTGGTCGCGTGAACGGAAGGGCCGTGCAGCTGAGGGAAAAGCTCTGCACGGGAGATACCGTGGAGATTTTCACGAGCCGCAACCAGCATCCCGGCAAGGACTGGCTCTCGTGGGTGGTGACCTCCAAGGCCCGCACCAAGATAAAGCAGGAACTGGAAGGCGAGGAGAGGAAGTGCGCGGCTCTGGGCCGTGAGATTCTGGAGAGGCGCCTGCGCAACTGGAAGCTCGAATTCCCGCTGGATATGATCTCCGAGTACATCAAGGCGCGCAAGATGGTGTCCATAGTGCCTTTTATGGCTGCCATCGGACGGGGCGAAGTGGACCTCTCGGACATCAAGGCCTTCATCCTCTCGCATCAGCAGGCCCCCGTGACGCTGATCGACACCCCAGTGGAGGGCCGCCGCAGACCGGTGACCGAGGACGGCGGAGACGACATACTCGTGATTAACGCCAAGGGAGTGCGCGGCCTGGAATACAAGATGGCTCTCTGCTGCAATCCCGTGTATGGCGACGATGTCTTCGGCTTCGTGACCCGCACGCAGGGCATCACCATCCACCGCAAGAGCTGCCCCAATGCCGCGAGGCTTTTCGAAAAGTATCCCTATCGCTGCCAGAGCGTGGTCTGGCAGGATTCCCCTTCGTCCGGAGGCTTTCAGGTGCCTCTCTGCATAGAGGCTTCGCCCGAGCAGGCGGTTCTGGGCAGGGTGATGGAGGTGATAGGCGCGTTCAGGGCCTCAATCCGCTCTTTCAACGTGGCCCAGAGGGAGAAGAACCACGTGCTGCAATATGACATCACAGCCCGCATCCTTGTGCCGTCGAATCTGGAGCTGGACAAGGTGATTTCGCAGATAGAGGCCATCCCGGAAGTCAAAAACGTGAGAAGAGGATGAGAAAATTTTTCGCAATCCTGTTTTTGGGGGCGGTGGCCGCTCTCGCCTTTTTTTGCCTTCGCATATGGCTGCGGGACAACCGCCTGTCCAACTTCGGAGAGCGAGTGGAGCTGTATGTGCGCCCCGCCGACACGGCGGCCTCGGTCATCGAGCGTCTGGACTCTTCCGGATCCCTTCTGGACCGCGGGAGCCTTGAGAGAAGTTTCCGCTCAAAGAAGGTGGGGGAGTTCCTGAAGCCGGGACACTATGTGGTCGGGGCGGGGAGCTCCAGCGTCTATGCCGCGCGTATGCTCAACAACGGCTGGCAGACTCCGGTGCGTCTCACTCTCTCGGGCAACCTGCGCATAAAAAGCAATATAGCCGCGAAAATCGCTTCGCAGATGCTTCTGGACTCCGCTTCCGTGCTCGCCGCGCTGGAGGACGAAGAACTGCTGAGCCGCTTCGGGGCGAGTCCGCGGACGGCCTTCTGCGCCCTGCTGCCCAGTACCTATGAAGTCTATTGGACCGACGGGATGGAGGAGATACTCTCGAAGTGCAAGGCCTCTCTGGATGCCTTCTGGAGTGAAGAGAACCTGCTCAAGGCCGAGGCTCTGGGACTGGACAGGGAGTCGGCGGGGGTGCTGGCCTCCATCGTGAGCGCCGAGTCCAATTATGAGAAGGAGCTGCCGCTGATTGCCGGAGTGTATCTCAACCGTCTGAAGGTCGGGATGCCCCTGCAGGCGGATCCCACGGTGGCTTTCTGCTTCGACTACAAGCCCCGCCGGATTCTCAAGAAGCATCTGGAAGTGGATTCGCCCTACAATACGTACAAGCACGCCGGGCTGCCTCCCGGCCCCATCTGCTGCCCCACTATGGCCGCCCTGCAGGCTGTGGTCAATCCCGACTTCGGCGGAGAGTGGGGGAGGGGCAACCTTTATTTCTGTGCCAACTCCGACTTCAGCGGCACGCACGTCTTTGCCCGCACTCTTGCCTCCCACAATGCCAATGCGCGCGCTTTCCAGAGCGAATTGACACGCAGGACCCGGGCCGGCAAGAAATAATTTTGCACAGTTGGATTTTTTCCTTAAATTTGCGCCGCAAAATAAAAAGGGGGTGATACAAGAATGATTATCGTACCGGTAAAAGAAGGCGAAAACATCGAGCGCGCGCTCAAGAAATTCAAGCGCAAGTTCGAGAAGACGGGCGCTGTCCGCGAGATGCGTGCCCGCAAGAATTTCGAGAAGCCTTCAGTGATCAAGCGTAAGGCCATGCAGAAGGCCATCTACGTCCAGCACCTTCGTCTTGAGGAGGAGCAGTAATGTTGGAGAATTTCGAAAGCGTCCTCGAGCAGGGACTGCTTAAGATATGCCGGGTCGAGTCCCTGTTGGGACCCGACCCGCTTCCTGATACCGTCGACGTGACTTCGCGCTGGGACGAGGAGTATCTGCAGGCCTATGTGGCCGATGCCGTAGAAAATTTCAACTCCTGGCCCGAGGCCGCCCTGTGCTTCGCCGCATATCTTGGGATGGGCGTGGCCCATCTCTGGGACGAGGACTGGGAGGCGCACAAGGCAGAGCCTTACGAGTTTTTCTACGGCTCCCGCCTCTGGGACGATATGGATGACCATATCGTACAGGATATCCTTCATCTGGACGATGCGGCCGCGGACAAGCTTGCGCGTGTGCTGGACAGCTGCGCCCTCGCCGCTCTGGGCCTTATCCGTCACGAAGGCATCGAGGCCGGGACTGCCGAAGGCTTCCACGCTTTGGTGCGCTCCTACTGCGTGATGTATCGTCTCGGGGCCGGGCTGGAACTTTGCCGTCTGGGATACCGCAAAGTCCGGATTAAATGATATTTTTGCATTCAGTACAACAGGGATTGGGTTGCAGTCCCTGCAAAAAATATTATATTTGCCACTCGTTGCGGGTGTGTTGAAATTGGTAGACAAGACAGACTTAGGATCTGTTGCCGGAAGGCGTGTGGGTTCGAGTCCCACCATCCGCACTCGAAAAAGCCCCGTGACGGGGCTTTTTCGTTTCCTGCGGAAACCGTGCGGATGGTGGGACTACGTCCCTTTATTGAGGGGGCGTACCCCCTCAAGCCTGCTGTGCAGGCAGCGTTTTATGATTGAGGGGGCGTACCCCCTCAAGCTCCCCTGAGTCGGCCGGAGGCCTCCGAAAAATTGGCTCCTTGCTCCCGCATGTTGGCGAAGACAACATGCCCGCACCGCCGGGCGCTCTGAGGAGCGCTTTTTTCGTTTTCTGCGGTCTCTGCGTGAGTCACCTCCCCAGCTTCGGCACGAATGAATCGGATTTGCAATTGAGGCGGAATTTCCATACA
>R03__coassemble_9_pt1 | contig 140616 bp, 100 predicted proteins | sample R03__metabat2_high_PE_033 | metagenome-assembled genome bin R03 | reverse complement strand
ATAACCCTCGCTTTCATCAGCGGGGGTTCTTCTTTTACAACTTCGGCACGAGGTTTACGGCCTTGCGTTTGTTTTCGTCAACGATCTTGGCGTAGATCTGGGTTGTGCCGATATTGCAGTGGCCGAGGAGCTTGGAGACAGTGTAGAGATCTGCGCCGTATGTGAGTGTCAAGGTTGCAAAGGTGTGCCTGCCGACGTGGAAGCTTACATTTTTGGCGATGCCGGCGTGCTTTACGATGGTCTTGAGGCGGACATCGGCGTTGCCGCTCTGGAGAGGGAGTTTGGGGAAGACGCGGTCGGATTCCTTGGCGTGGGGCTTGAGTTTGTGGTCGACGTCATTTCCCCGGGCAAAACAGGCCGCAGCGGTAACATCGGACAAGGAGTCTATGATGATTTTGTCATGGATGTTTGCCTAAATGACGGGAGCAGTCATATTTGCAAAAAATTGCTAAATTTGCTCCGGCATTTACGATACTGATGCCAAAAATGATATGATTAGTATGAAACACAGGTCTCTGGCCAAAGCGGCAATCAGCACGGCTGTTTTACTATTCTCCATATATGGATGTCGCCCCGCGACATCTCCTTGGAGCGATTCGCAGATGTGGTACTCAAATACAGAAGATGCGAATCCGGAATATGCTGATGTATTTTATCTTGTATCCACGCGCATCTTTCACGAGGAAAATGCCGATGGTTCCGTTTTGTATGTCGCATCAAACACTCCCGAGCAGAAGGCTGTCCTGTCCAAAGAAATGGCCCATGTCTCGAACAATCTTTTTCCCGACTCTCTCAATTTCTTCTCGCCGTTCTATCATCAACTGACAATGGAAGCGGCTGGACTTGACAGTGAAACTTATCTTCGGATGTCGTCTGATGTGACTGCCGAAGTTTACGAATCATTCAGATATTATATGGACAATCTCAACGGAGGCCGGCCCGTTGTGCTCGCCGGCTTCAGCCAGGGGGCTTTCTTGGTCAAGAAGCTGCTCAAAATGATGCCTCCGGAGGATTATTCAAAAATAGTCGCATCCTATTCTCTTGGATGCGGGGTTAATGACGGAGACGCAAGTACCGGAAGAATAATCCCGGCTCAGGGAGCGGACGATACCGGAGTGTGCATTTCATTCAACTCTGTTTCCGACACGTCTGCCATCTGGCCTCTGGCGATGGACAAGTGCAGTCATTGCATCAATCCGGTGAGTTGGACTGTCGGAGCCGAAAGCGCAGAGTTCAGTTATGACGGACAGGATCTGACCGTCAGACTTGACACGTCGGCCAACGTCCTTGTAGTGAACGGATATAAAGAATCTGCGCCGGTTTTCAACGCTCCCTGGCCTGAAGGTTGCCTTCATCGTTACGAAATTCTCTTCTATAATGATTATCTGAGATCAAATGTTCTTCGCAGGGTGAACAATTTCAGAAAATCGTTATGACAGTTGTGTGCACAGCATAATCCGGGCCCGATTCCGCCCCGAAAGTGCAAATAACCGAAATTTTATGTAAGTTTGCATTATGGAAAAAATCAAACTTCACGACAAGACCTTCCGCCCGTACATATCCAATGCGGAGCTGGAAGCGGCGATCGACAAGCTTGCGGACAAGATGCGCGCCGACTACGAAGGCGCCCCCGAGCCGCCGGTATTTCTCTGCGTGCTCAACGGAGCCGTGATGTTCACCGCTGCGATGATGCGCAGGCTCAATTTCCCCGCAGAGCTCATCTCCATCAAGCTCACTTCCTACACCGGCACCCAGAGCACCGGCACCGTGTTGATTCCGATGGGCCTCACCGGCAGCGTGGAAGGCAGGAGCGTCATCATCTTCGAGGACATCGTGGACACGGGCAACACGATTGTCGCCCTGAAGGAGCTCCTTCTGAGCAAGGGCGCGAAGGACGTGCGCATCTGCACGATGCTCGTGAAGCCGGAAATCTACAAAAAAGAAGAAAAGCTCGACTACGTGGCGATGGAAGTCCCCAACAAATTCATCGTGGGCTACGGCCTGGACTACAACGAGCTCGGACGCAATCTCACGGACATATACGTACTCGACGAATGAAATACTACATCCTCTTCGGCCCTCCGGGGGCCGGCAAAGGCACTCACGCTGCCGCCATCATAGAAAAATACAATCTCAAGCACATCTCCACGGGGGAATTGCTGCGCGCAGAAATATCCGCCCGCACGCCTCTTGGGATGAAGGCCAAGACCCTGATTGACGACGGCCTCCTTGTGCCGGACGAAGTCGTGGAGGGGATGATAGTCTCCGCCTTCGACCGCTTCAAGGACGTGGAAGGCTTCCTTCTGGACGGATTCCCGCGCACTCTCGGCCAGGCCCGCGACCTCGACCGCATTCTGGGAGAGAGGGGAGAGGCAGTGACAGCGATTGTGTCCATCATGATTCCCGACGAACTCATCTTCCGGCGCATCCACAAGAGAGCGAGCGAAGAGGGCCGGGCGGACGATGCTTCGGACGAGACCATACGCCACCGCATAAGCACTTATCACGCACAGACCGAACCGCTTATCCAGTATTACAAGGATGCAGGCAAATACCACGAGGTGCAGGGAGACTCTCCAGTCCTAGAGGAGAACCGCGCACGAGTGCTTGACCTTATGGGAAAACTTGTTTGAGGGGAGGTCCAACTAATCAAAAAATGTAATATATTTGCCCTTGCTTACTGACTTGGGCTATGATTACATTTGCATTTTTGCTTGCCTTCGCGGCAGGCGGCGCCTTCGGCTTTCCGGAGGCGATTCTTTATTTTACGGGCGCATCCTGCCTGGAGGAGCTGGACTCCACGACTCTTGAGAAGTACGAGAGGCTTCACGAGCGTCCGCTTCGCATCAACGAGGCTAGCCGCAGTCGCCTGCAGGAGAGCGGGCTGTTTTCCGCATTCCAGCTGGCTTCTCTTCTGGATGCGCGTGAGCGGACAGGCGACATCCTCAGCGAGACCGAGCTCTCGCTGCTGGACGGCTTCACGGCCGAATTCGTGCGTGCACTCGCGCAGTTCGTGGATTTCGGATCGAGCTCTCCTCCCGGGACGGTCAAAAAGCGCAGAGCGGAGCACGACATCGTGGCCCGCGGGAGCTGGAGCGCAGCAAATAATCTTGCCGGCAAAGCGTCATATCTGCTGACGCTGCCGAGCGACTCTCAGATGTACCTGTCGTCCACCGGCACGCTGAGTGCGGCCGTCTATCTTAGGCGCAGCAAGATAATCGTGGGGGATTTCAACGCCCGCTTCGGCCAGGGCGTGCTGCTGTGGAGCGGAGTGACGCTGAGCGGCCTGTCCACGCTTCAGGCTTTCCGGCGCAACCCCTCTCTGCTCAGCCCGGCAGCCTCGTTCGGAAGCACGTCCCATCGCGGGGTGGCGGCAGACTTCCATCTCGGCAAATGGACTTTCTCCGCCGCCCTCTCGCTCCCCGGCTTGCGATCGAGGATGGACAGCGCGCTGCAGGGCGATACCGCGGAGAGCACGCAGCAGGCGGTCACGCTTCTTCCGATGGCAGGCATAAGCCTGACGCTCAGCAGCGTCACGCTGGGCGCAACGGCCTTTCTCTGCGATGGACGCGCAGCCTTCTCCGGGGACTTCAGAGCGGGGCTCCGGAACCTGTCCCTCTTCGGCGAGTTCGCCTGGGACAAGGCTCCCGCAATGCTTGTCGGAGGCATTTGGCACCCCGTCTACGGTTGGAAGACGGCTCTGCTCGCGCGCTACTACAGCGCAGACTACAAGGGGAGCCTAGGCGCAAGCGCGAGAGCCTGGAGCAAAGTGAGCGACGAGGCCGGGTGCGCTTTGGGGCTTCAGACTCCGCTCGGTTCGCTCACGCTGGATTATGCGTTTCATCCCTCGACTCTGCAGATTTCACAAGGCCGTCCTGATGCAGAATCCCAGCTCAAGGCCATTGCGAGCGTTTCGCGGGAATTCGGCATAGCCTCCGGTGCGCTCACGCTCACCCCGACCCTTCGCGCAGCCTTCCGCCGCAGACCCTGGGACAAGTTGCCCGGCCGCACGGACGTGCGCTGTGACTTGTATGCAGGGTTCGACAACTGGTCCCTTGGCGGCAGATACAACGCCGTCTGGTGCAATGAGATGTCCTGGCTCTGGTTTGCCGAGGTAATGCGCGACTATGACGCGGCGGAGCAAGAAGGCGGGGCCGGAGCACACACTCCAGTGTGGCGCGCTGCAGTGAGATTCACCCTTTTCAAGGCCGACAGCTGGGACGACCGCATATATGCCTGGGAGAGGGATGTGCCGCAGAGCTTCAGCGTGCCCGCCTGCTACGGCAGAGGCTTCTCGCTGTCGCTGCTGTGCGGGGTGAAGTGGAGACACGCGGCGCTGCACCTCAGGGGAGTGTGGCGCAGCTGGCCCTGGAACATCACCCCAAAGGAAGACAGCGCCGAAGTGAAAATGCTCGTGAAGTTTTCTTTTTGATAATTTTTACGTATATTTGCCCCCCGAAAAAGAGGGGTATTAGCTCAGCTGGTAGAGCGCCAGGTTCGCAATCTGGAGGTCAGGAGTTCGATCCTCCTATGCTCCACTTCTTTTTTTCCATTGTGCAGACCTACCTGTCTTTTATAGGCACGTAGGTCTTTTCTTCTGTCACGCACTTGTAGGCGGGGCGTATTATGCGTCTGCCATCGAAATTGAGCTCCTCGTTGCGATGGGCGCACCATCCCACGATGCGGGCCATTGCGAAGAGGGGAGTGAAGATTTCGCGAGGTATGCCTATGCAGTCATACACGAAACCGGAATAGAAATCGACGTTGGCGCAGAAGTTCTTGGTGGGATACTGCTCGGAGACAATCTTCACAGCGAGCTTTTCCACGAGTTCCAGAAACTCATATTCCTTCGAACGGCCCTTCTCGGCGGCAAGACGCGAGGCCATATCCTTGAGAAGGACGGCGCGGGGGTCGGATTTGGTGTACACGGCGTGACCTATGCCGTAGATGAGGCCGGCCTTGTCGAACACCTCCTTTGCAAGGATACGCTTCAGGTAGGTGGTGATTTCGTCCTCGTTGGTCCAGTCCTGTACGGCCTCCTTGAGATAGGACAGCATATCGCAGACCTTGAGATTGGCCCCGCCGTGCTTGGGGCCTTTCAGAGAGCCGATTCCCGCGGCGATGGAAGAGTAAGTGTCCGTGCCGGTGGAAGATGTCACGCGGACAGTGAAGGTGGAGTTGTTACCTCCGCCGTGCTCGCAGTGGAGTACGAGAAGCAAATCGAGCGTCTTCACGTCCAGCGGTGTGTAGTCCGCGCCCTTGATCATCCAGAGGAAATTCTCCGCCACTCCCTTGCCGGGCTTGGCATCGCGGATGTGCAGCGAGCGGCCGTGCTCCTTGTGGCGGTACATATTGTAGGCGTATGCGATGGTGGCCGGGAACTTGGAAATCAGCTCTATGCTCTGGCGCATCAGGTTGTCGCGCGAGACGTCGTCGGGGTTGGGGTCGAAGGTGTAGAACTCCATCACGCTGCGCGCGAGGATGTTCATTATGTCGTCGCCTTCCAGTTCTATGATGTGCAGGATGGTCTGGTGGGCAAGGGGCATATTCTCGAAAATCAGCTCCTTGAAGGCCTGCAGCTCCTCGGCGTCGGGGAGGCGTCCTGAGAGCAGCAGGAAGGTGATTTCCTCGAATCCCGTGCGCTTCTCCGCGGCGAAGGCCTTCACCAGGTCCTTCACTTCGTAGCCCCTGAAATAGAGCTTGCCCTCGATGGGCTGGAGCACTCCTTCAGCGTTGCGCTCATATCCCACAACGTTGCCTATGTTGGTGAGCCCCACCAGCACTCCGGTGCCGTCTTCATTGCGAAGACCCCTCTTCACTGCCATTTTCTTGAAGAGGTCGGCGTCGATGCGCGTGGAGCGCTTCATCTCGTCGGAGAGCTTGTAGATCAGATAATCCTGTTTGTTCTGCTGTGTCATAGTATTGAGATTATTTTATCTGTGAATTCCTTTGTACCAAGCGCTTTGCCTTCGGGCATCAGACGGGCCAGATCGGCGGTGGCGAAGCCCTGGGCAAAACTGCGCTCCAGAGCGCTGCAGATGAGGTCGGCGGCCTTCTGCGCGCCCAAATGTTCGAGCATCATCACTCCGCTCAGAAGGTTGCTGCAGGGGTTGACGACATTGCGTCCGGCGATGTCCGGCGCGGTGCCGTGCGTGGCCTCGAATATGGCGCAGCCCGTGTCATAATTGATGTTGGCACCGGGGCTTATGCCTATGCCTCCCACCTGGGCGGCAAGCATGTCGGAGATGTAGTCGCCGTTGAGATTCAGGGTGGCGATGACGCTGTACGCCTCCGGCTTCAGAAGCGCGTTCTGCAGGAATGCATCGCAGATGCAGTCGTCTATCCGGAGCCTGCCGGCAGCGATTTCCGCGCCGAATTCGCGCTCTGCGAGCTCGTAGCCCCATTTCTTGAAGCCGCCTTCCGTGAACTTCATTATGTTGCCCTTGTGCACGAGAGTGACGCTCCCTCGGCCGTGGTCCAGAGCATAGCGGCAGGCGGAGCGGATGAGCCTTTCGCTGCCCTCGCGGCTCACCGGCTTCACGCCGTAGGCCGAAGTCTCGGGGAAGCGGACCTTCGTCACGCCCATCTCGTCCTTCAGGAATGCGCCGAACTTCTGAGCCTGCGCGCTGAGCGCCTCCCATTCTATGCCGGCATAGATGTCTTCGGTGTTTTCGCGGAAGACGACCATATCCACTCTCTCGGGATGCTTGACGGGGGACTCGACTCCCTTGAACCAGCGGACGGGCCGCAGGCACACGTACAGGTCGAGGGTCTGACGCAGATAGACGTTAAGCGAGCGGATGCCTCCGCCCACGGGTGTCATAAGAGGCCCTTTGATGCCGATTCCGTGTCTGCGGAAGGCCTCCACTGTCTCGTCAGGCATATATGTGCCGTATTTCTCGAAGGCCATCTGTCCTGCGGGGACCTCAAGCCAGTCGAGGACGGCTTCGCCTGTCCTGACGAGAGCGGCGTCGAGGATCCGTCTTGTGGCCTCGGTGACCTCGGGCCCGACGCCGTCGCCCTTGATGAAAGGTATGGTTATTTTCTGCATAAGCTGTTGAGTGCGCTGCCTGCCTTGAACCAGGCTATCTGCTGGAGGTTGTATGTATGATTTGCCTTGATCTTTTCGCTGGTGAGGTCCGCGTGGTGCAGGACAACATCCAGACTGGCCCCGGGGACTATGGAAGAGCACAGGACGTCGATTCTGTCGCCCTGCAGGACCTTGTCATAGTCCGCGGGGTCGGCGAATGTGAGCGCCAGCACGCCCTGTTTCTTGAGATTGGTCTCGTGGATACGCGCAAAGCTTTTCGCAAGGATTGCCTTGACTCCGAGAAAACGCGGCTCCATCGCCGCATGCTCGCGGCTGGACCCTTCGCCGTAATTGTCTTCGGCAACGATTATGCTGCTGCCGAGCGCCTTTGCCCGCTCTGCCACGTCACCGCTCTGTCCGGTGAAGGCGTCCACGGCCCCGAGAAGCAGGTTGCGCGATATGTTCTCGAGGTGCCCGCGGTATTTCAGCCACGGCCCCGCCATCGAAATATGGTCCGTGGTGCACTTTCCCTTGGTCTTTATCAGCAGCGGCAGAGCGTTGAAGTCCTTCCCGTCCCACGCCTTGAACGGCTCCAGCCTCTGTATCCTGTCAGATCCAGGACGGATTTGCACACTACGCGACCGAGTCGCGTCTGTGCAAGTTTTGGCGCCGGGACTGGGAGCGAAGCCATTCTGCGGGAGAGAGTCCTCGCAGGGGGCGCACAGGGGGGCGGGGATGGCGAAGGTGCCGCTGAAAGCAATGGCGACGGCCACCTCCGGGCTCACGATGAAGGCGTGCGTGTTGGGGTTGCCGTCAGCGCGCTTGGCGAAATTGCGGTTGAAGGAGGTCACAATCGAGTTGCGGCGCAGCTCTTCGTCCGTCTTCCTGCTCCACTGACCGATGCACGGGCCGCAGGCGTTGGTCATCACGACGGCGCCGGCATCACGCAGAGCGCCCAGAATGCCGTCGCGCTCGGCGGTGCGGCGGATGCGTTCGGAGCCGGGGTTGACGATGAGCTGCGCCTTGGGCTTCAAGCCCAGCGAAAGAGCCTGCCGTGCCACAAATGCGGCCTTTGAGAGGTCTTCGTAGCTGGAATTGGTACAGGACCCGATGAGGCACACTTCCACCTCGGCGGGGTAGCCGTTCTGAGAGCAACGCTCCTGCATTCCGCTCAGCGGGCAGGCGGCGTCGGGGGTGAAGGGTCCGTTGACATAAGGCTCGAGCTCGGAAAGGTCTATCTCTATCACGCGGTCGTAGTACTTCTGCGGCTCCGCGAGCACCTCGGGATCGGCGCTCAGAAGCCCTGCGGCGGCCTTGCGCGCAGCCTCGTCAGCGAGTCCGGCGCGGCCGGTGGCGCGGAGATACTCGTCCATCCTGCGGTCGAAGGGGAACACCGAGCAGGTGGCGCCCACTTCCGCTCCCATATTGCAAATGGTGGCCTTTCCCGTGCAGGAGATTGTCTCGCAGCCGGGGCCGAAATATTCAATCACGGCGTTCGTGCCGCCCTTGACGGTGAGGATGCCTGCAAGCTTGAGTATCACGTCCTTGGGGGCCGCCCAGCCACGGAGCGAGCCGATGAGCCGCACGCCAATGATCCGGGGGACCTTAAGCTCCCACTCCATCCCTGTCAGCACGTCCACGGCGTCGGCCCCACCCACTCCTATTGCGAGCATCCCGAGGCCGCCTGCGTTGGGCGTGTGCGAGTCCGTGCCCACCATCATCTGTCCGGGGACAGCATAGTTCTCGAGCACAATCTGATGGATTATGCCGGCCCCCGGCGCCCAGAAGTCGATGCCGTAGGCGGCGCAGGCAGATTCCAGAAAATCATACACCTCGCGGTTGGCCTCAAGGGCCGCGGGGAGATCCTTCTCCGCTCCGTCCTTTGCGCATATCAGATGGTCGCAGTGGACCGACGAGGGCCTCTGCACGCGGCTCTGTCCTGCATTCATGAACTGCAGCAGAGCCATCTGCGCCGTGGCGTCCTGCATTGCCACCCTGTCCGGAGAGAAGAGAGCGTATTCGCCTCTTGCGGGAAGAGCCGCTTCGGAAGATGCAGCTTCGGAAGATGCGGCGAGATGTGAAAGAAGGATTTTCTCCGTGTATGTGAGAGCCTGTGCCATTTGACCTATTTTTTTAAAAAACTTTCAAAATTATGAAAAATCCGGGAAAAGTGCAAACAAGAGGCTTGCAGTGGGTGTAAAATCACAAGATTTTGTGTATGTTTGTCTCACCAAAAAGCATAACAATGAAAATTCATCTCCCGCTCCGCAGGCTCGTCCTCGCCTCGACCCTCCTTCTGCCGCTCTCAAGCACACTGTCTCTCCTCCACGCCCAAAGCGGCAGCCCGACCTCTTTGGACGAAGGGCAGAACTGCATCAGCATAATGGTGGGCCGCCTCGCTTCCGGCGACGGGTCGGTCATCACCTCCCACACCTGCGACGGGAAATACCGCAGCTGGACCTATATGGAGCCTGCCGCCGACCACCCCCGGGGGGCCGTGCATGAGGTGCGGCGCGGCACGATGAAGACTTCGTTCCATACGGACACGACCGGAGTGAAGGTGGCCGGCACAATCCCCTGGGAGGGACACGACTGGGCCTATCTCAACTCCGGATATCCCTGCCTCAATGAGAAGCAGCTCGGCATAGGCGAGACCACCTTCGGCGGTCCGGACACGCTTCGCTCCGACAATGGTCTTTTCACCATCGAGGAGCTCGAAAGGGTCGCCCTGCAGCGATGCACCACCGCTCGTGAAGCCATTATATACATGGGGAATCTTGCCCGCACCTACGGATATGCCGATGCCGGCGAATGCCTCACCGTGGCAGACCCGCAGGAGGTGTGGCAGTTCGAGATTCTGGGCGCGGGAAAGGGCAAGAGCGACGCAGTGTGGGCCGCCCGCCGCATTCCGGACGGAGAAGTGGGCGTGTCCGCAAACATCCCGCGCATCGGCACCCTTGACCGCTCCGACCCCGCCAACTGCCTGTGCTCGGACAATGTGGAGGAGGTTGCCCACGCCTACGGCCTCTGGGACGGCATGGGCGAGTTTGTCTTCTGGCGCGCCTTCAACTGCGCCTACGGCCGCGGCCGCAACTTCCGGGACAGGGAGTTCTACATTCTCAGCACGCTCGCGCCCTCTCTGGGCCTGAGGGACGACATGGACGAGCTGCCCTTCTCCGTGAAGCCGGACGAGAGCGTGGACGTGCGCCGTGTGATGGAGCTTCTGCGCTCTACCTACGATGGCACCCCCTATGACATCTGCAGCAATCTGAAGACTCGCTCCGGCGACATCAGCCCCGTTGCAAACCCTTGGATGACAAACGATTGGAAGGAGACGCTCAACACCCTCTCGCCCGGCGCCGTGCCGAACAGGCGCCTTGTCGCCGTGGCCTGGTGCTCATATTCCACCGTAATCCAGCTGCGCTCGTCCCTTCCCGACTGCGTGGGCGGCATATGCTGGTATGCAGTGGACAATCCCGGCCAGAGCCCGCGCATCCCCATCTTCTGCGGCAACAGCACCGTCCCCGAACCCCTCTGGCGCTGCGGGCAGAACAACTACTGGCCCGACTGCGCCCTCTGGACTTTCCGCCGCGCCAATCGCCTCGCAACGCTGAGCTGGCACGCCAACCGCGAGCATTTCCTCGGCGAGGTGAAGCGTTTGGAAGACGAGAATTTCGCCGGCCTCGACGCCCTTGAAGAGGCCTGCAAAAGCACCACGGAGCCCGCAAAACTGCTGGACGCCTACTCCGAGCGCGCCTACCGGCAGGCCGCAGATGCCTGGGGAGAGCTCGAGAGCGGATACTGGCTGCAATACTGGAAGGGGTTCTAGAATCCGGATTATGGCTGATCCCAAGCTGATACTCAACATCACCAACCACGTGGCGATGAATTTCACGGCGAATGTCCTGCTCTCCGCAGGGGAGTCGCCGCTTATGTCCCTTTGCGTCGATGAGATGGAAGACCTGGTCTCGCGCTGCGACGGCCTCGTTGTCAACATCGGGACCCTTGACGCACAATTCATGCAGGCCGCCCGCAAGGCCTGCGAGGCAGCAAACGCCCGCGGCCTCAAATGGGTTCTGGACCCGGCCGGGGTGGGCGCAAGCGCATTCCGCACCTCCTGCTGCACTGAGCTGGTGCGCCGCTTCAGGCCCTCGGTCATTAGGGCCAACGCCTCCGAGGTGGTGGCGCTGCTTTCTGCGCTTCGCGAAGAAAGCGCCTGCGAAGAGGGGCGCGGAGTGGATTCCACGCTGAGCAGCGACGCCGCGGTGCAGGCGGCAAAAGACCTCAGTGCCCGGAGCGGCGGAGCCATAGTGTCGATGTCCGGAGAGAAGGACTATATAACTGATTCCCGGACCGTTCTGGAAGTGTGCGGAGGCAGCCCGCTCATGCCGCAAGTCACCGCTATGGGCTGTGCCGCTTCGGCCCTCACCGCCGCCTTCATCGCTAGCGCGGACAACACTCTGGAGCAGGCCCGAGGGGCGATGGCCCTGATGTCAGAGGCAGGGGAGAGGGCCGCTCTGCGCTCGGAGTCCCCGGGCACTTTCCAGGCAGAATTCCTCGATGCGCTCGCCTCATTGAGCGGGACCGTCCGTCAGAGCCCCCGCTTCAGAGCGGGGCAGCTCAGGCTCTATCTGGTGACAGACAGGCATCTTGCCGGGCAGCGGGACCTCGCAGACATAGTGCAAAGCGCCGTAAGGGGCGGAGTCACGATGGTTCAGCTCAGAGAGAAAGACCTGAGTGCGCGGGAATTCATCGCCGAAGGTCGCCGGCTCAAAGAGATCCTGCGGCCCGCCGGAGTGCCTCTTATAATAAATGACAGGGTGGACGTGGCCCTTGCTTGCGGCGCAGACGGAGTGCACATCGGCCAGTCCGACATGCCCTGCTCCGAGGCCCGTCGCCTTCTGGGCCCACGGGCGATAATCGGCCTGTCCGTGGAGAATATGCGGCAGGTGGCCGAAGCCAATCTTCTGGACGTGGACTACATAGGCGTCTCACCCGTTTTCAGCACCCCCACCAAGACCGACACCGCCCCTCCCTTCGGCCTTGAGGGTCTGCGGGAAGCCTGCGCCCTGAGCGTCCATCCGGCAGTGGCGATAGGCGGCGTCAACGCTTCAAATGCGTCGCAGCTGCGCCGCGCGGGTGCCGACGGAGTGGCCGTCGTGAGCGCCATAGTATCCTCACCGGACCCTTGCAGGGCCGCCGGAGAGCTGAAAAATCTTTTGAAATGAAAACGTATCCGAGAGTGCTCACCGTCGCGGGAAGTGACAGCGGCGGGGGAGCCGGAATCCAGGCAGACATCAAAGCCATCAGCGCCACGGGCAGTTACGCCGCGAGCGCCATCACCGCGGTCACGGTCCAGAACACGCTCGGCGTGCAGGAAGTCGCGGGGGTGGAGCCCCGCATCGTAGGGGCGCAGATAGACAGCGTGCTCTCCGACATAGGCGCCGACGCCGTCAAGATAGGGATGCTGCACTCCCGCGAGATTATCCTCTCCGTGCGTGACGCCCTTGTGCGCAACAGCGCCCGCAACATAGTGCTCGACCCCGTGATGGTGTCCACCTCCGGCCACACGCTCATCCGCGAGGACGCGATAGAGGCGCTCTGCACCTCGCTCATCCCCCTCGCGCGCATCATCACCCCCAACCTCCCCGAGGCGGAAGTCCTCTGCGGCCATCCCATCCCCGCCGCTCTCCTGCGGGAAGCCGCCGTCGAGCTCTCGCGCAGATTCGGGGGAGTGTCCGTGCTGCTGAAAGCCGGCCATCTGGAAGAAGAAAGCAGCTCTACGGACATATTCTACAATGCCGAAGAGGAGCGCACGCTCGAATTCCCCTCAGAGCGCATCCGCACGCCCAACACTCACGGCACGGGCTGCACGCTCTCGTCCGCCCTTGCGTCCTTTCTGGCACAAGGCCGCACGCCGGACGATGCAGTGCGGGAGGCAAAGCTGTATATCAGCCGCGCCATCGTGTCCGGGGCGCAGTATACGATAGGGCACGGGCACGGCCCGGTGAATCATTTCTTCGCTATTGGTCCTTCTCCAGAAGGGCGGGACGAAGAGCGCGCGTGCGCTCAAGAGCCTGCTCGTCCTGCCAGGCCCGAATGAGCTTGGGATTGCCGCTCAAGAGCACGTCCGGCACTCTCCAGCCGTTGAATTCGGCAGGTCTCGTGTACACGGGAGGGGAGAGAAGGCCGTCCTGGAAGCTGTCCGAGAGGGCGGAAGTCTCGTCCGTGAGCGCTCCCGGGATGAGGCGCACGAGCGAGTCCGCGAGCAGCGCGGCGGGGATCTCGCCTCCGCTCACCACATAGTCGCCAACGGAGATTTCCCGCGTCACCAGATGCTCTCTTATGCGGTGGTCTATGCCTTTGTAGTGGCCGCAGAGGATTATGATGTTCTGCTTGAGGGACAGCTCGTTGGATATGCCCTGGGAGAGAATCTCGCCGTCCGGGGACATATAGATGACCTCGTCGTAGTCCCGCTCCGCACGCAGTTTCTCTATCATCCTGTACACGGGCTCCACCATCATCACCATCCCGGCATCGCCGCCGTAGCTGTAGTCATCCACGTTCTGACGGGGCCCTATGCCGAATTCGCGCAGATTATGCACGTGTATTTCCACAAGTCCCTTGCGGATGGCGCGCCCCACAATCGAGTGCGAAAGGGGACTCTCCAGCAATTCGGGCACGACGGACAGGATGTCTATTCTCATAAGCAAATTCTCAAACTGTCTGCAAAAATACGCAGTTTTGCTGAAAATTGCTATATTTGTACTTTATAACCATTAATACTCTTTAATATGAGCGAAGAAATCATTCCTGATGCCGTCATCAACATTGAGGCTGAATCATCAGACGTAGAAGAAAAGGTCACTCCCACGGAAGACCTTGGCAGCAAGACGCTTGCCGAACTTTCCGAATTGTTCCAAGCCTTGAAGGCGAGCGCCGACAGGATGTCGCGCAGCAAGGAGGCCGAGGCCATCAAATCCGCTTTCTACAAGCTTCTGCTCAAGCTCAAGGGCGACAGCAGCGCAGAGGAGGAGGCCGGCAGCCAGAGCAATCCCTTCGATGCGGTGGAGCAGAATTTCAAGGCACTTTACGCCGACTACAAGAAGGAGCGCGCCGAGTTCAACCGCCAGCAGGACGAGCAGCGCGAAGCCAATCTTGCGGCCAAGAAAGCAATCATAGAAGAGCTGCGCGCGCTGGTGGAGGCGCAGGACGACGTCAGTTCCCAGTTCCCCGCCTTCCGCGAGCTGCAGAACCGCTGGAGAGATGCAGGCCCCGTGCCCGCCACCGCCTTCCGCGACATCAACGACCAGTACCAGTATCTGGTGGAAAAGTTCTACGATATGGTCAAGATAGGCCGCGACCTGCGCGACCTTGACTTCCGCAAGAATCTCGAGGCCAAGGAAGCCTTCTGCGCCGCCGCCGAGAAGCTCGCCGAGAGCGAGAACATAGTCGCCGCTTTCCACGAGCTGCAGAAGCTCCACGAGCAGTGGAAGGAATTCGGCCCCGTGGCCAAGGAGAAGAGAGAGGAGATATGGGACCGCTTCAAGGCCGCCACAGCCGTCATCAACAAGCGCTATCAGGCCCATTTCGAGGGCCTCAAGGACCAGCAGGCCGCCAATCTCGAAGCCAAGGCCGCCCTGTGCGTGAAGGTGGAGGAGATTGCCGCGCGCGAGATTGCGGACACCAACCTCTGGGGCACCCTCTCCAAGGAAATAGAAGACATCCAGTCCGAGTGGCGCAAGATCGGTTTCGCCACCAAGAAAGAGAACCAGAAGATTTACGAGCGTTTCCGCGCCGCCTGCGACAGCTTCTACACCCGCAAGCGCGAATTCTACTCCCAGTTCAAGGACAACATGAACGACAACCTCGAGAAGAAGATGGAAATCATCCGTCAGGCCGAGGAGCTCAAGTCCAGCACGGAGTGGAAGAAAGCGACGGACCAGTTCATCGCCCTGCAGAAGCAGTGGAAGGAGATTGGTGCCGTGCCCCGCAAGAAGAGCGAGGCCCTTTGGAAGCGTTTCCGCACCGCTTGCGACGAATTCTTCGAGCAGAGGGACAAGCAGGCCAAGAGTGTCGGCGCAGACCTCTACGCCAATCTCAAGGCAAAGAAAGCCCTTATCGACGAGATTCTTGCCTACACTTCTTCCGACAGCGAGACCGAGAACGCCGATGCCATGCGCGCCTTCAACGAGCGTTTCCGGGCCATAGGACATGTTCCCTTCAAGGACAAGGACGAGGTGAACGACCTTTTCCGCAGCGCGATGCACGAGCGTTTCCCGCTCTTCGCGCAGAGCCACCTCTCATCTTCTTCCTCCTCCTCCTCCTCCTCTTCCTCCCCCAGAGGCCAGAGGGCGCCCAAGAGCCCCAAGGACATCCTTGTGGACAAGTATCACGCCCTGCAGCAGGATATCGCCACATTTGAAAACAACATAGGATTCTTCTCGGCTTCCAAGAATTCGGAGCCGCTCATCAAGCTGATGCAGGGGAAGATCGAGGCCGCAAAGGCCGAATTGAAGGAGCTTGAGGCCAAGATTCGCAAAGCCGAGGAGGGCGAGCAGTAATGGACAAAAACTCCGTCATCGGATTCATCCTCATCGCGGCCATCCTCTTCGGCTTCACCTTCGTGCAGTCTCGTCAAGCGAAGCAGCGCCTTGCCGAGGAGCAGCGTCTGGACTCCATAAGGACTGCAGAAGCGATAGCGCGCGGAGAGTATGTCTTGCCTTCGGCCGACTCCGGGCAGAGCCCCGCGGCGGTCCCCGCAAGCGAGGCAGCGGAGCCTCAGGCCGCCATCTTCAAGGACAGCGCCCTGCAGAGCGCCTACATCGCCGAAGCTCAGATTGTCACTCTCGAAAACGACCGTCTCAAGATTGATTTCACCACCCGCGGCGCCCGTCCGCAGTCCGTGCTCGTGAAGGACTACTTCAACTACGACAGCACGGCCCTTTATTTGTTCAAGGACGACGGCTGCACCTACGACATCAGCGTCTATGCGGGCGAGTATGTGCAGACTTCCGATTTCAACTTCACTCTGGCCGGCTCGTCCGACAGCTGCTTGGTGTTCCGTCTGCCCTTCAGCGGCGGGGGATACATAGAGCAGATGTGGAGCCTCAAGCAAGGGTCCTATCAGGTGGAAAATCAGCTGTCTTTCGTGGGCCTCGGCAATGTGATACCCCGCAACGTGAGCTCCTTCGACCTGGATTTCGAGGTCACGATGCCCCGTATGGAGAAGGGTTACAAGAACGAGACCCAGTACTCCAAGCTCAACTGGTACTTCGACGGCGACAAGAAGCCCGTGGAGCTGGGACGCGGCCGCAGCGGCTCCAAGAGAATCGACTCACGCCTGAGCTGGCTGGCCTTCCAGCAGCAGTTCTTCTCCGCCATAATGAGGGCCCCGCAGGGCTTCGCCAACGGAGAGCTGGGAGTCAATTTCTTCACCGAGGACGACCCCTCGCACAACCTCATGACGTGCAGCGCGAAGATGCGCTGTGACCTGCAGACCTCCGGACGGGACACTGTAGTGCCCTTCGAGTTCTACTTCGGCCCCAACCATTTCCAGACCCTCAAGGCTCTGGACTGCAAGTACGAGAAGATAATCCCTTTGGGCGGATGGCTCGTGGGGTGGTTCACACGCTACGCCATCATCCCGATGTTCAACTTCTTCCACCGCTTCATCGACAGCTTCGGCCTCATCATCCTTCTTATGACCATAGTCATCAAGACGGTGGTGTTCCCTCTGACCTACAAGTCTCTGGCCTCCTCGGCCAAGATGCAGGCCCTCAAGCCCGAGATTGAGAAGATCAACGCCAAGTATCCCAAGCAGGAGGACGCGATGAAGAAGCAGCAGGCCACAATGGACCTCTACAAGCGGGCCGACGTGAGCATGATGGGCGGATGCCTGCCGATGCTGCTCACTTTCCCTATCCTGTGGGCAATGTTCCGCTTCTTCCCGGCTTCCATCGAGCTGAGGCAGCAGTCCTTCCTGTGGTGCCACGACCTGAGCGCCTACGACAGCATCCTTGACTACGGGACGAGGATTCCCATTCTGGGCGACCACCTGTCCCTGTTCGCCCTGCTGATGGCCGTGACGATGTGGGCCTATTCCAAGCTGACGATGTCCTCCCAGGCCACCGCCAACGACCCCAGCGCCAAGAGCATGCAGTTTATGAGCGTGTGGATGATGCCCATAATGATGTTCTTCATCTGCAACAGCCTCTCCGCCGCACTCAGCTACTACTATCTGCTCTCCCAGATTATCGCGATCATCCAGACCTGGGCCATCCGCAAGACCGTGGACAAGGAAGCTATCCTGAAGAAGGTCCGCGAGAGCGAAGGCAAGCCGCTTCCAAAGAGCAAATGGCAGAAGAGGCTTGAAGAGGCGCAGAAGATGCAGGAGCAGCAACTGCGCGAACAGCAGAAAAAGAGAAGATAAGCAATGAGCGTCATTTCAGAGAATCTTATTGAAATAAAAGGAGAACTGCCATCAGGAGTGAAACTGGTGGCAGTTTCCAAATACCATCCGCTGGAAGCCGTCCTGGAGGCCTATCAGGAGGGCCAGAGGGCCTTCGGCGAGAACAGGCCGCAAGAGATGGCGGCGAAGGCCGTGCAGCTCCCCACGGACATCGAATGGCACTTCCTGGGCCACTTGCAGACCAACAAGCTCAAGATGGTGCTTCCCCACGCCACACTCGTGCAGTCGGTGGATTCCCTGCATCTTCTCGAGGCCATAAACGATTGGGGCAAAGCTAATTCCAGGGTGGTCAGCGTGCTGCTTGAGATGCATATCGCCTCCGAGCAGACCAAGCAGGGCTTCGTGGAGGAGGAGGTGCTGGACATTCTCTTCCGTGCCGACGACTTCCCCTTCATCCGCTTCTGCGGGCTTATGGGGATGGCCTCCAACACCGGCGTGCAGGAGGACATAGAGGCGGATTTCGCGAGAATCTCGGACTATATGGCCTACCTGAAGGACCTTTTCCCGGAGCTGGAGGACTTCCGGGAGCTCTCCATCGGGATGTCCGGAGACTGGCGGATTGCCACGCGCTACGGCGCCACGATTGTGCGCATAGGGACCGCAATTTTCGGAGAGCGGAATTACAAATAATAGATTTCAAAAAAATATATTAAATTTGTGTCCCGATATGAAACTGATTATTTTCCTTTCCCTACTGCAGATTCTATCGGGCAACCCGGCAGCCTTCCTTCGCGACTCCGGACAGCTGAAAACCCTGCAGACCCTCACGCCCGTCGGCGATTCCAGCGTTTTCACCCTTGACTACAAGGCGGATTATCATCTTCAGGACTTTCTGGACGCGTCCCTTAATTCGCAGGCCGCGGTGAAAGCCTTTGCGGCGGCAAAGCTTCTGAATGTCCCCTCCCCGGCTCCGAAAGGGGAGAGCTTCAATCCCGCCTGCTCCGCATTTCAGGCGGTGACCCCGGAGGGTGATGTCATCTACGGAAGGAATTTCGACTACCGCTTCGAGGACGGCGGCACCATTATGATGCGCACGCGTCCGCGAGGAGGCTACAAGAGCCTGAGTATGGTCTCGATGGGGTTTCTCGGGATGAATTCCGCCCAGTACACGGACGGCAGGACAGACCTCTCGATGCTGCTCGCGGCCCCTCTGATGCAGATGGACGGTATGAACGAGAAGGGGCTTGCGGTGAGCGTGCTGGTGGTGATGTATGACGACTGCGCCAAGCAGCTGGACAGCACCAAAAAGGACATAATGACCTCGGTGATGATGCGTATGTTTCTGGACCGCGCTGCCACCGTGGATGAGGCTCTGGAGATGCTCCGGGGCTACAATTTCTGGTCCGACGGCTACCAGACCGGCAGGAAGAAGGGCAACTTCAGCAATTACCATTTCCTGCTCTCCGACGCCGGCGGCAAGACCGTGGTGCTGGAATGCGTGCAGCAGGACGGCCCCGGAAGCGGTAGCCCCTGGATCATAAGCACAGTGGACGAGAAGATGGCCACCAACCACTTCCGCACCCCGGCCTGGCGCAATGTGGGCAGGCAGGATGAGCGGTTCTCCCATATGGAGGAGGCGCTCGCGCAGAAGGGAGGCGTGCTCACGGAGCAGGAGGCCATGCGCCTTCTGGACGAAGTGCATCAGGAAGCCTCGGACGGCCACGAGGGGAGGACACAGTGGTCCGTGGTGTATAACCTCACCAAAGGCACGGCAAAGCTGTGTCTGAACCACCAATATGACAAGATGTACGAATTCTCCCTGCGGGGCTTCGGACGGAAAAAGAAATAGAAAAAGATGCAGAAAGGTTTTGACATTGAAAAGTATCTCAAGATTCAGTCCGAGCACATCAAGGAGCGTATCTCCCAGTTCGGCGACAAGCTCTACATGGAGTTCGGCGGTAAGCTCTTCGACGACCACCACGCTTCCCGCGTGCTGCCCGGATTCGAGCCGGACACGAAGCTCAACATGCTCCGTCAGCTCTCCTCGGACGCGGAAATAGTGATGGTCATCAGCGCCGTGGACATCGAGAAGAACAAGATTCGCAACGATCTCGGCATCACCTACGACATGGACGTGCTGCGTCTGCGGGAAGAGTTTATGAGCAGGGGCTTTCTGGTGAGTTCCGTGGTCATCACCCACTTCAACGGCCAGGCGAGCGCGGAGGCCTACCGCAAACGTCTGGAGCGTCTTGGCATTGATGTTTACTATCACTACACCATCGAAGGATATCCGCAGAACGTCGCGCTGATAGACTCCGACGAGGGTTTCGGGCGCAACGACTACGTGAAGACCACGCGTCCGCTCGTGGTGGTGACGGCCCCGGGGCCCGGCAGCGGCAAGATGGCCGTGTGCCTGAGCCAGCTGTACCAGGAGCACAAGAGGGGAGTGAAGGCGGGATATGCCAAATTCGAGACCTTCCCCATCTGGAACCTGCCCCTGCAGCATCCTCTGCATCTGGCCTACGAAGCCGCCACGGCCGACCTGAACGACGTCAATATGATTGACCCCTTCCATCTGGAGGCCTACGGCAAGCTCTCCGTCAACTACAACCGCGACATCGAGATTTTCCCCGTCTTGAGCGCCCTGTTCGAGGGAATCTACGGCAGCAGTCCGTACAAGTCCCCCACGGATATGGGCGTGAATATGATAGGCTACTGCATGTGCGACGAGCAGCTCTGCTGCGAAGCGGCCCGGCAGGAGATAATCCGCCGCTACTACACGGCTCTGAACCGCCTCGCCGAAGGAGCCTGCAACGACAACGAAGTCAACAAGATAGGCCTTGTGATGAAGAAGGCCGGCATCACCACCGACGACCGCCGCTGCACTGTCGCCGCGCGCGAGCGCAAGGAAAAATCCGGCGTGGTCTCCGCCGCCATCGAACTCGCCGACGGGACCATTCTGAGCGCTGAGTCCAGCCCTCTGCTCGGGCCCAGCGCCGCCCTGCTTCTCAATGCCACAAAGCATCTGGCGGGCATCGACCATAGCATCAAGCTCATTCCGCAGTCTCTGATCGAGCCTGTCCAGAAGACCAAGGTGACCTACCTGCACGGCAACAATCCGCGTCTGCACACAGACGAAGTGCTGGTGGCCCTCTCCGTGCTCAGCTCCGGCGACGAGCGTTGCCGCAGGGCTCTGGACTGCCTGCCGCTGCTCAACGGCTGTCAGGTGCACTCCACGGTGATGCTCAGCGAGGTGGACCGCAAGATATTCAAGAAACTGGGGGTTGACCTGACCTGCGACCCCGTCAAAAAGAAATAATTCCTTATGAAAGTCATGAAATTCGGCGGCACCTCGGTGGGGTCCGCCACAAGAATGAAAAATGTCGCCACCCTCGTTGGCGGCGCCGGCAAGAATATAATCGTACTCTCGGCAATGTCCGGCACAACCAACACTCTGGTTGAGATCTGCGACTATCTTCTGGGCCGCAATCCCGCAGGCGCTCTCGAGACGGTCTCACGCCTCGAAGCCCTGTACAAGTCTCATATAGACTCCCTGTACGAGACCGCTGATGCAAAGAAGAAGGCGCAGGAGTACGCGGACGGCGTGTTCGAGAGCCTGCGAGGCTTCACAAAGCAGCTTTTCACCTCCACGGAGGAAAAGATGATTCTCGCCCAGGGCGAGCTCCTCTCCACCCATATGATGTATTATCTGATGCAGGAAATGGGCTATGACGTGGCTCTGCTGCCCGCTCTGGACTTCATGAAGACCGACCTTCAAGGCGAGCCGGACGAGAAATTCATCCGCACTTCGCTCCAGAAGATTATCTCCGGCGTACCCGATGCCGGGCTCTATCTCACTCAGGGGTACATCTGCCGCAATGCGCGCGGCGAAGTGGACAATCTCAAGAGGGGAGGGTCCGACTACACCGCCTCGCTCGTCGGAGCGGCCGTGGATGCCGAAGAGATCCAGATCTGGACCGACATAGACGGCATGCACAACAACGACCCGCGCATCGTGGAAGGTACGGTGGCAGTGAGGCATCTGCACTTCGACGAAGCGGCGGAGCTGGGCTACTTCGGCGCCAAGATTCTGCACCCCACCTGCATCCAGCCGGCCAAGTTTGCCAACATCCCCGTACGCCTGCTCAACACTCTGCAGCCCGATGCCCCCGGCACGCTCATTGACAACAGGGTGGAACACGGGTCCATCAAAGCCGTGGCCGCCAAGGACAACATCACTGCCATCGGCATCAAGTCCTCGAGGATGCTTCTGGCGCACGGATTCCTGCGCAAGGTGTTCGAGATTTTCGAGAGCTGGCAGACTTCCGTCGATATGGTGTGCACCTCGGAGGTGGGCGTGAGCATGTCTCTGGACGACACGCGCCATCTGAGCGAAATCATTCACGACCTCAAGAAGTACGGCACGGTGTCCGTGGATCTGGACATGTGCATCATCTGCGTTGTGGGCGATATGGACTGGGAGAACCTCGGATTCGAGTCCCGCGCAATGGAGGCCATGCGGGAAATCCCCGTCAGAATGGTCTCCTACGGCGGCAGCAACCACAACATTTCCTTCCTCGTGCGCGAGGAGGACCGCAACAGGGCCCTGCGCTCGCTCAGCAAAGCTCTTTTCGAATAAGCCACTCCACTCTACGTATGCTCAAAGGTGATTTTCCCATAAAGGAGTTCGCGGCCATGCGCACGCCGTTCTACTACTACGACGTGCCGCTTCTGAAAAGGACGCTTGCCTCCCTTAAGAGCTGTCTTTCCCCCGGCTACCACGTACATTATGCGGTGAAGGCCAATTTCAACCCGCAGATTCTGGGCATAATAGCCGCTTCTTCTCTGGGAGCGGACTGCGTGAGCGGAGGGGAGATAGAGGCGGCTCTGCGCGCAGGTTTCAAGCCTTCGGACATTTTCTTTGCCGGAGTGGGCAAAAGCGACGAGGAGATGCTCCTTGGCCTGCAGAAAGGCATAGGACGCTTCAACGTGGAGTCAATGGAGGAGATGCGGATACTGTCCGGGCACGCGGAGAGCCTCGGTCTCAAGGCGCCCGTGAGCATACGCGTGAATCCCAACATTGGCGCCCACACGCACGCAAACATCACTACGGGCCTGTCCGAGAACAAGTTTGGCATAGGATACGACCGCCTCGAGGAGGCCATCCGTCTCACTCTGGGGATGGAGGGCATTGACTTCCGCGGCCTGCATTTCCACATAGGGTCGCAGATTCTGGACATGCAGGACTTCGTGGCGCTCTGCAACCGCATCAACTCTCTCCAGCGGCAGTTGCTGTCAGCGGGCGTGCACGTGCACGACATCAATGTGGGCGGAGGTCTGGGCATCAATTACGAGCATCCCAACCACCTGCAGACAGCGGACTTCAATGCCTATTTCGACACTTTCCGCACTCATCTGCAGCTGCTCCCCGCTCAGGAGCTGCACTTCGAGCTGGGACGCAGTGTCGTGGCGCCCTGCGGGTCTCTCATTTCCAAAGTGCTCTATGTCAAGGAAGGCAGCACACGCCGTTTCGCCATCATCGACGGCAGCATGACCGAGCTCATACGCCCGGCGCTCTATCAGGCCTACCACAGGGTGGAGAACATCTCCTCAGACCTCCCGGAGCTCAAATACGACGTCGTGGGGCCCGTGTGCGAGAGCTCCGATGTCTTCGCGCGCTCTGTCATGCTCGACGAGTGCCGCCGGGGAGACTACATCGCCATACGCAGCGCCGGCGCATACGGAGAATCCATGGCCTCCGGCTACAATTGCCGGCCACTGCCGCCTGCCTATCTGGACTACGGGACAGAAAAATAAAAAGAGGCCGACCCCCAAACGGGTCGGCCTCCTTTCGTTTCTATACGCTTGTCGCGAAATTACTTCGTGATGACCTTAGCCATCTCGAGGACCTTGTTGCTGTAGCCCCACTCGTTGTCGTACCATGCGCAAACCTTCACGAAGGTAGGATCGAGCTGGATACCGGCCTTGGCGTCGAAGACGGAAGTCTTGCTCTCGTTGCGGAAGTCGGTGGACACGACGCACTCGTCGGTGTATCCGAGGATGCCCTTGAGCTCGCCCTCGGAAGCTTCCTTCATGGCGGCGCAGATCTCCTCGTAGGTGCAAGGAGTGTTGAGCTCGGCGGTGAGGTCAACGAAACTGACGTCGGAGGTGGGAACGCGGAGGCTCATACCGGTAAGCTTGCCGTTGAGCTCGGGGAGGACCTTACCGACTGCCTTTGCGGCACCGGTGCTGGAAGGGATGATGTTCTCAAGGATACCGCGGCCGCCTCTCCAGTCCTTCTTTGAAGGGCCGTCAACGGTCTTCTGGGTAGCGGTGGCGGCGTGAACGGTGGTCATGAGGCCGCGCTTGATGCCGAACTTGTCGTTGAGAACCTTGGAGATGGGGGCAAGACAGTTGGTGGTGCAGGAAGCGTTGGAAATGATGTCCTGACCGGCATAGGTCTTGTCGTTCACACCATAGACGAACATAGGAGTGGCGTCCTTGGAGGGAGCGGACATGATGACCTTCTTGGCACCTGCCTCGATGTGCTTGCGGGCCTTCTCGTCGGTGAGGAAGAGACCGGTGGACTCGACCACGACCTCGGCTCCGACCTCGTCCCACTTGAGGTTGGCGGGATCCATCTCAGCGGTGAGGCGGATCTTCTTTCCATTGACGATAAGAGTGTTGCCCTCGACGGCGACATCACCCTTGAAAGCGCCGTGGACTGAGTCGTACTTCAGCATGTAGGCGAGATAATCAGGGTCGAGAAGGTCGTTGATACCCACAACTTCGATGTCGTTTGCGAAGTTCTCGACAGCAGCGCGGAAAACCATGCGGCCGATGCGGCCGAATCCGTTAATACCAAGTTTTACCATTTTTTTGAATTATAAGATGTTAAACAAATATTTCCCTTTTCGCTCTAAAAGCGGGGCAAATTTACTAATTTTTCGGTGATTTTCAATTATATTTGTACAAAATCATACAAGGTATGAGATACTATATCATAGCAGGCGAACCCTCCGGCGACCTTCACGGGAGCAATCTGGTGCGCGGCCTTCTGGTCGAGGACCCCGGGGCGCAGCTGCGCATCTGGGGCGGCGACCTGATGATGGAGGCGGCAGGGCCCGCGGCGACGCTCGTGCGTCACTATAAGGAATGTGCCGTGATGGGTATAAGCGATGTCATTGCGAAGCTCCCTGCGATTCTCGGCAACGAGCGCATCTGCCGCGCGGACATCCTGCAGTGGCGGCCGGACGTGGTCATCCTCATAGACTATCCCGGCTTCAATATGCGGATTGCACGCTTCTGCCACAAGCGCGGGATAAAAGTCTTTTACTACATAGCTCCCAAGACCTGGGCTTCGAGAGAGTCGCGCAACGCTTCCCTGAAGGCCTTCGTGGACCGGCTGTTCATTGTCTTTCCCTTTGAAATCCAATATTTTGCAGAGCGCGGCATTCCCTTCGTGTACAAGGGCAACCCGCTCGTGGACGCGGTGGACGGGCACGACTTCGGCGCTCCGCCGGTGCAGGGCCGCTACGTCGCTCTGCTGCCCGGATCGCGCAAAGGGGAGATAAGCAGAATGATGCCCGTGTGCATGCAGGTGGCGGACGAGCTGGGCTGCAAAGTGGTGGTGGCGGGCGCCCCGTCGCGCACTCCGGACGACTATGCGCCCTGGACCGGGGGGCGAGACAACGTGCAGCTTGTCTTCGCCCGCACCTACGACGTGCTCAAGTATGCGGATGCGGCCATCATCAACTCCGGCACCGCGTCGCTCGAGGCCGCCCTCATCGGCACGCCGCAGGTGGTATGCTGGAGCACTTCGAGGCTCACCTGGCTTCTGGCGAAGTATGTTTTCAAGGTGGGCAGGCACGTGAAGTTCATCTCGCTGGGCAATCTGTGCATAGGCCGCGCCGCGTTCCGCGAGCTGCTGCAGGACGATTTCAACGTGAGGCAGGTGTCATCGGAGCTGCGACGGCTGCTCTGCGACGGCAGCTGCCGCGAACGCATGCTCCGGGACTATGACGACATCCGGGCCTCGCTCGGCGGCAGCGGCGCCTCCCGCGCTGTCGCCCGCGCCATGATAGAAGAATTAACCGCCAAGAAATCATCACTATGACCTTCCTTTCCAGAGCACTCTTATTCATCGTCATCGCCCCCGAGGCCTTGGTGGCGCTCCGCGGGCAGGAGCTTCTGGGCAAGCTCGTCCAGACCACGGACGACTGCTACATCGTCGAGATCCAGGATTATGTATCCGTCCCCAAAGAAGGGGTGCACATCGAGAGATGGACCGCCGCAGACGGCAAGGGCGTTGTCTTTCTGAAGCAGTGCGGTCAGGCTCCCGTCCATTCCGGGCCGGACGCGCACAGCTCCGTCATAGGCACAGCCGTCTATGAGCAGGGCTGCTGCCCGGACAGCTACAAATGTCTCGGCTACAAGAACGGGTGGTTCCGCATAAGCTTTGACTCCCGCACGGGATACATTGCCGAAGACTTCGTCCTCTGGGATTTCGTGGACAGGTTCTAGAGCTGCTACCTCCTGTACTCCACTCCGATGCAGAGATTCAGGAGAGTGTCGTAGTAGTTGCGGAAATCGTTGATGGTGGTGTAGTTGTCCGTGTAGCCGGAGTATGGGACAATCGAGGTGCGGGGCTCCACATAGATGCAGAACGGGCTCCCGCCGATCCTGTAGCGGATGTGCAGGCCGGCGGTGAGGCCGGCATAGAGCCCCTTGATGGCGACATCTTCATCCATCTTGTACATATACCCGAATTCCGGGCCCACAAGCACTCCGACGCCGAATTTCTTGGCCCCGTCGGAGTCCCTCGCCACCAGAAGGTCGAACAGCGCTTCCGCCCTCACACCGCCGTAAATCGCATACTTCTGCATCACGGAAGTGTCGCCGTCCCAGAGATCAGTGGAGCCGAAAAGAGAGGCGCGGAAATCCAGCCAGTCCAGGCACTCGAAGCCCGCTCCGGCATTGAGGGCCCCTCTGATGGTCTTCAGGGCATTTCCACCCTGCTGCACGAGGGAGGAGTTCTGCACCTGTCCCCCGAGACTGCCGAACCAGTACATCCGGGGCGCGAGGGAGCGTGCGTCTATGTTGTCGTTGAAGAAGTCGTAGGTCACGCCCACCTTCACGTTCAGGGCGCTCACGTACTCCCTCCAGTTGTTGTCTCTCTTGGTCGAGAGAGCGTCCGTCGCCACATCGTAGACAGGCTCCACGAAAAGGCTGAACCTTCCGCCCACCCTAAAACTCGCGTTGAAGCCCAGATGCATGCTCAGGTACACGCCCGAATTGCCCTCCCGGGACAGGAATCCCACTCCGATGCCGGCCAGAGGCCAGATGTGCGCGAACCTCTCCGGATTGTAGCCGCCAAGATACCCGGTGGCGTTGAACAGATATGTCGCCTTGAGACCCACGTCGCTCACCCTCATCGCGTCATAGTTGTCTGTGTAGCCGCCCAGGCCCAGAGACAGGCGCGCAGCGTTGAAGGCATTGAACCATTTGCCGGCGGAGAGGAAGAGCTGAGTGCCGGAGCCGTAGTTGCCCCTGAAGCTGTAGTAGCCGCCCAGGGCCCCGCTTAAGAAAATATTGTCCTGGAAGCGCTCCGAGACAAACTCGCGGGCGTTTGCAGGCCTGTAGCGCTTCTGCATGCTGTAGCGTCCGGCATCGAACCCCCGGTCCGGCGGAGTCTGCGCCGCCGCCACCGTGCTGTCCGGGGCCGCGGCGGGCTCCTGCGCCTTCGCCCGAAGGCACGGCAGGGTCAGAAGCAAGAGCGAGAGCGCCCCCGCCTTCATCATCCACAGCTTCATTTCATTCTTCATATCAATATCCATATTGCAGGCTGTAGTCCAGCTCCTCACCATTTTCGTAGAAATGCATCGCCTTCTCGAAGAGCTTCTCGAATATGTCATAGTCTCCGCGGGCTATGTCTATGTACGAACTGTCCTTCCGGAAGCATTTGGCGAGGTAATCCGCGGCCTTTTCGGCGTCGGAGAACATTTCCATGCTGTACACGTCCAGATAGTCCATATCGTAGTAATTCTTGTACAGACGGCACATCACCTGCGCTTTCAGATACAGGGTCACAGGGTCGTCGGGCGAGAGCTTGTCCAGATAGGCCTGCGCCTGATGCACCTTGTCTATTGCCAGATACATCACCACGGCGTTGCGCGGGGAGGTCGCTATTATCTCGTTGCGCAGCTCCTTGTCCCTCTTCCAGTAGCCGGCGAGGCACTTTGTGAAGAGCTTGAGGTTGTGGTAGGTCTCGTCGTCGGGGAGCTTCAGGGCGAGCTGTCCGGCGCGTGCGAACTTGTTGCTGCGCATCATCATTATCGCCTGGTTGGCGATTATCTCCCTCTGGTTCTTCATCGGCAGTTTCTTGCCGTTGAAGGTGGGCTGATACTCGAGCTTGTAGCGCAGGTCTATGAAGGGGGCCAGGATGGTGGTGTCCGCAATCTCGCGCTTGATGTATTCGGCAGATAGCGCGCAGGCGGGCAGCGCCCAGAGCTCGGAGGAGCGGGAGCGCTCGATACCGCGCTTGTAGAGGTCTATGAGCTGGTCTTCGTCCTTGACCATATTGTAGAGGTGCCAGAACTCATAGAGTTCGAACTCCTTGCGTCCGCTGCGGTAGTCCTTGTCGTGGAGATAGCGGTCCAGGATTTCTTCCGGGGTGAGCTCGCGGTACACTTCCACCACACTCGTATAGTTCACGCTGCGCAGCTTGGGCAGGCGCGGCTTGATGATGTCCTTGTAATAGGGGAGAGCGCTTATGTGCTGCATCTGCACGTCCATCGAGGAGGAGTAGCGCTCGGAGATTTCCCGCACCCGCGCCGCTTCTTCCTTGAGCGAATCGGCATACAGGATGTCGGCCACCTCGTCCCATCCCGCCACGCGGGCGGTCTGCGTCTTGAGGCAGCGGTCGAGATTGTAGCGGGGGATTACGCGGGTAATCTCCTGCATTATGTTGTTCATGCGCCTCTGCGCAAGGTCCTTGTTGCGGGCATACCCGCCTTCGGGGGACGCGACGCCGGTCACGTGGAACTGCTTGAGGGTGGTACCATCGCTGGTCACTATGGCGAGCAGCTCGTCGCGGAGCTTGTCTAGCGATGCCGCACTCACGCTGTCTTCGGGGTCCACCGTGTCCTTTCCCAGAGGGAAATTGAGGTTGATTTCTCCGCTGGTCTCACGCTGCTCCCTGTGGGCCTTCTTGCGGTACTGGTCAGGGTCCAGATAGAAGGCGTCCACGGAGTAGTCGAGGAATTTCATCGGGTGACGGACCCTGTCACTGCGGAAGATTGTGGTGTCCTTGATGCGGAAATAGACCATATTGTAGTCTTCCGCCCACATCTTGCAGTTGTAGAAATACACTTTCTTGGGGTTGGGCAGGGCCACGCTGTCTTTCCAGGAGATGGAGGTGGTCTGAAGGGAGAGCGTGTCGTCGTGCTCGGCAATGTTGTAGAGGGGATCGTAGTCGGGGTCAAAGCCCATCCTGCGAAGCTGTGTCTGGTGGTACTCCACGCCGTCGAGCACGCGGGGAGCGCGGAAGAGGACAGTGTCCTTTGCTTCCACGTCCACCATATAGGTCTGGAACACGAGCCTTGCGTCGGGTTTCCCGGTGCGCGGCTCTATGGGGAACTTGACGCCGCCCTTGATGCTTTCGCCGTCAAATTCCGGGATGTCGAAGACCGGCTCCGCGCCGCCTTCGGCAGTGACTTTGGATTCGTCGAGCACCTCGCCCACAAGCAGGGAGATGTCTATCTTGAGACGGCCGTTGACCTTCTCCAAGACGGGATCGGCCATCTCCATGAAGAAGACAAGCGCGCCGCTTCCCGCCACGTGGATTTCGTAGTAGCCTTCGGAGTCGGTCTCCACCATAGGGGCTTCGACAAAGAGGTATCCCTGCTCTTCGCGCACTTTCTTAATGTAGTCCATCGCGTCCTGCGCCTCGGGGACGGTGTTGAAGCAATAGACCATCACGTCGCTCAGAGCCCTTCCGTCCGTGCGTTCGGTGACCGTGCCGGTGACGAGTTTGATGTCCTGCGCCCCGGCCGCGAATCCTGTCAGCAGGGCGCCGAGCAGAAGCGCGGCGAATCCGAATATCTTCCCCATCCTCTTCACTACTTGATGATATATATGAAGGTTACGCCGAGTTTGGCGGGGAAGAGTTTGTAGCCTGTCGCGTTGGTGCGGGTGGCGCTGTCCACGAAGTACTCGTCGTAGTGGTCGGTGTCGAGGTATTTTTTCTGCTTGAAAAGCAGCACTCCGAAGCCTGCGCTCAACTCGATGTTCATCCTTTTGCTAAGCGGGAGGACGTATCCTCCGGTCAGGCCCGCGGTGATTGCATCACCCTGATAGATGTTGCCGGCGAGGGCGATGTCATAGGCCGCCCCCCACAGCGTGGCGCCGATGTATTCACGCACCATCGGGCGGCCGTTGAACCAGTATCTGAACTCGGGCTGCACGGCTATGAGCTTGGATTGCATCCCGTAGGGGTTCCAGTGTCCGAACACCGACAGCGCCACGCTGCTGTGCTCCCCGGTGACGAATTCCACTCCGATGTCCGGGGTCAGGGCGGCGTCGAAGAGCAGGTTTGTCTTCACGGCGAACTGCTGCCCCCGCGCCCCGAGGGGAAGCGCGAGAAGGGAGAGGAGCGCGATGCCGAATTTGGTGATACTGTTCATAAATGCCTGTAAATTAAATAAAAGGGGGCGTCGGGCCGGCGCCCCCAGTGAAAAAGAGTGTTGTCTATTCGTAGGATTGGTTGTCGGGGTCCCAGCTATTGTCCGGAGTTCCGTTCTGTCCGGCTGCCCAGGGAGTGAGGGCGGCTACAATCTCAATTTCCATTATCTCGTTGAAGATAACGTAGATTGTATATTCCTTGCCGGCCTGGAAAGTGTCCTCGTCCGGGTCGAAACTCTCCACCAGATCCTCTATGGTGAAGGTCTGCTTGGGAGAGCCGTCGTTCACGGTGAAATCCACCTCTATCTTGGCGCCTTCAAGATCGCCGGGCACAAGGTAGAACCCTTCGCAACCTGTCTTGCAGAGCTCGATGCCGTCCACCGTGGGAATAGTCTTAGCGTGAGTGGCATCTTTGGGCAAATCAGCAGTCAAAACTGATATCGTACCATTTTCGGTCTGCGTGAAAAGGCCCTTCTTGGAAGTGTCATCAGTGATTGCATCAGCCAGGGTGAGGTCAGCCTTGGTGGGCACGCCCACAATCCTTATCTCGTTGATTTCAAGGATGGGAGAGCTATTCACAAAGAACGAGTTGTAAGCATCCGCGTTCTTCGCCTTGGCTATCACGTGCAGACGGGTAGTGATGTGTCCGAGCTGCAGACTGGGAAGCATCTGGTCATAGACTCCCGCCTCCTTAGTCCACCTGGCATAACGGGCGTTGAAGCCGTCGGTGGTCTTGCCGGCGTGCTCACAGGCATTACTCTCGGAGTCTTGAGCAGGCACGGTGTACGGGGTGTCCACCTTGGCCTCCGCCCAGAGCACGTCCGTGAAACCCATATCAAGGTTCACCTTGGCGGTTTTGCCGCTGTAGGTGATGGAATTGGTCTGGTCGCCGATGTAGTATCCGTAGAAGTTGTAGTTGAATGTCGGCTCCAGCGGATAGTACTTCTTTGTGGGGGCCGATGATGTCCCGAAGACATAGCGCCACTTGCCGGCGTTAACGCCGTCAGAGATGGCCGACTCTCCGAAATATCCCGTCTCTCCGTTCAGAAGCACGTTTGCAGAGTTCGCGCTCCACGAACTGACCTTTGTTGTCTTCACATCGATTCCGAGCATATAGACAGGCTCGAGAGAGGCGAGAGAGGTGATTGCGGCCTTTGTCTGCGCAATCTGACCGGCTCCGCCGAACTGGATGGGGACGGGAAGACTCTCGTCCAGGATCCAGGCGTTCTCGCCCGAGGGTTCGGAATCGACCTTGGCGCAGCCCGCGACAATGGAGGCGAGCGCGCAAAGGCTTATAATTAATCTTTTCTTCATCATTATGAATTTACTGCAGTCACAACGGAGTCTTCGTCTATTGTCAGCGAGAGGAATCCCGCCGCCACAGGATCGGCGACTTCATATGTGCCGGCGCCCACTTCATCCATTTCGTTGGTGACGCTGTTCCAGGTCTTCACCTTGGCTCCTATGGGGGATTGCGCCCCCACGGCATAATAGAGGTAGAAATACACTCCGTTTGCCATCTTGAAAGCCTTGGTGGGCTGGTCGGGCCACTCGTTGTCGTTGTCGATGAGTATGCTGCCGCCGTCGCCCCACTGGGTGAGGGTCACGTTGACCTTCACCATCTGGAGTCCATAGACTGCTATGTTCACATTGTATTGATATCCTGCCCGGTAAGCGGCTTCTCCACTCTCCGGCTGGGGATTGATCATGGAGGGAGTGAGAGTGTAGCTGTACTTGAAGTCGTCTCCGCTCCTCTCCCCGGTGACGGGATCGATGTAGTGCATCAGCACCTCGAGCTTGTATTCGTCTGCTCCCGGGACCACCATCAGGCTTTCGCCTATCTGGCCGTATTCGGGGGTGCCTTCGAATCCGGGCTCAAAGGCCTCGATGTTGGTGCCATCTCCTCCGTTCTGAAGAGAAAGAACCGCAAGGGTGGATGTCTGTTCCAGACCGCGCTTGCGGTCGTTGTTGACATTCGCTATCACCAGCGACCCCTTGCTCAGGGACTCGAGGGTTATGCCGTCAATCCTGACGTTCTCGCCCAGCAGGTCTCCGGCCTTCACCCAGAACACGAAGCGCGAGAGCTGGTGTTCGAACACAAGGTTGGGGATTATGCCTTTGCGGGACGAGTAGGCGCTGTATGCGTTGAGAGGGGAGATTCCCGCCTCGGCGCAGTCGGCCGCCTTGTCGGCTATTGCCACACACAGATCCTGTGAGCCGTCAATCTCCACCGGAAGGCTGACCTTTCCGCCGGCAATGGAGGGTTCGATGTCGTCTCCGTTGCCGTCTTTGGTCTTTGCCGTTCCCGCGTAGTAGGCGTAGAAGTCGTAGGTAGTCGTGCCCGAGGGGTAGTAGTAGGGCTCGCCTTCGTGTCCGGCTTCGGTGCGCTCCAGCTCGATTGCTCCGCTGAGGCCGCCGCCGGCAGGAGAGTCTGCCCTGACGTTGTCAAGGAAGACTTTGTCCTGCTCCACGGTGCCTGTCTGGAAGCTATATACAAACAGGTCCTCCTGCCCCGTCCATTCCACTATGGATGCCTTGGTCCCGGTGGTGACGACGGTCCGAAGATTGGTTCCGAACTTCACCACCTGGGGTGTCTCGTCCTCCGGGACTTCCACGGTCCCGGAGTCCTTGTGGCACCCGTATAGCGGAATGAGCAGCAGTGTAAGGAGGGGTATGAGGGGTTTAAGCTGCATTACTCGCCGGAAGGTTGGGCGGTCATACTTGTGATAGCCATATAAAGTCCGCTTACCTGTGCGAGCACGACATCATAGGTAGTGCTCTCGATAGTGCAGGTATATGTGTGTGTTGCATCGGACTTGTTGGGCTGGGTGCCGTCATCCTTTGTGACATATGTGCCGACCCGCGCCTCACCATAGAGGTAAAGATCAACGGTGCTGTTGTCATTAGTATTGGTGAAGGTGATCTTGGAAGCCAGACAAGTGACCTCGCCGTCCACCACAAAGAGTGCGTTGGTGGCATTTGCATACGTGCCGTTCTCGGGAGTCTTGCCCTCGAGGGTCATCACATTGGTGCCGGCGGTCTCATCTGCTGCGGCAGCAAGAGTGCCTTCGTAGTAAAGGGCAATCTCTCCGTCGGTGATGCCGGAGTTGTATGTGTAGGTGTTGGCCACAGACCAGGCGCTGATCTTTCCTTCAGTGCCTTCAATTGTGAAGCCAAGCTCGAGAGTGGGGGTACCACCTACGGTGAAGGAGAAGGGACGGGTGAAGTGGTATGTGCCCGCAGCGACGGCGGCGCCATCCTCGTCGGTCACGAAGAAATCTTCGTTTTCCTTGGTGATGATGTAGTATTCTGTGCCGGCTCCTCCCACGACAGGATATACAAGTCCATCTTCTTTCTGGTCCTTGTCCACGTTGATTTCACCCACGTAGTCCCACTCGGTGAGGGTGACGTTGACCTTCACTTCCTCGAGGCCGTAGATGACCACGTTGACATAGTACTTCTTGCCCGCCTCGAATGCGGTGAGACCGTCAATCTTGTAGCCGTTCACGTCGCAGACCATAGAGGGGTCAAGTTCCTGGGTGAAGAAGACCTGCTTGGTGTTGTCATAAGTATTATCACCATCCCAGTCGAACTTTTCTGTGTAGGTAATCTTCATCGTACAGCTGTCGGTAGGGGCGATCATTATGCCACCCGCATCGATTTCCACGTAATCATCCTTAGAAAGAGGATTATTGGACTGGCTGGACGTATACGGGAAGGTGGAAGTGCAGGCAGGATTGTCTTTGTGGGAGAGATAAAGCTTGTCTTCAACGTCCGAAGCGGTGACATTGAGTCCGCAATTTGTCGCATCGGGATTGGCGATGACAAGAGTACCGGCAGTCTTGGAGGTGAGCTCGATGTCATCAACCTGCATAGCGTTATCGGAAAGATTCACGTTTCCGCCGACCTTCACTCTGAAGACGAAGCGGGCGAGCTGATGCTCGAACACGAGGTTGGGAACGACTCCCTTGCGTGCGGAGTAAGCGGTGTAGAGGTACTTGGGGTTGACATACTGTCCGGAGAACTCTCCGCTGGCAACATACGCGTCATCCTCCTTGTCGGTGGTGGCGAGCATAAGGTCGTTGTAGCCCTTGATGTCCACTGCAAGCTTCACACTATCCTTGCTATCGGTGATGGTGGGAGCGGTGTGGGGGTCTTCTGTGTATCCGAGATGATATCCGAAGAAGCTGTACTTGTCATCATCCTCGAGACCGTAGTAATAAGGCTCCTGGGTGGTAGTATTCTTGATGATTGTGAAGGAATCCTTACGGGGAGTGGCAGAGAGGTCAGTCGAACTCTTAGTCGTCGAGGCGACATCAAAGATGAAATCATTTGAGTAATCGGCATCGTCCTTGAAGCCGAAGAGGTAGAGCTGCGTCTGGTCCCATACATCCAGCGCGGCCTTGGTCTCGCTGTTGTTGAGATTGGTGGTGAAGGTGACCGCCTGGGGGGACTTGGTGTCTTCCTCTTCCTGGGCGGGAGCGGGGGTGGGGTCAACATTGGGCTGCTCCACGGGCTCGTTCTTGGCGCAGGAGGCCAGAATGGTCAGAAGCGCAAGAGCGGAAATGAATAAAGATTTTTTCATACGTATATGTTGTTAGAAATTAATCTTCGATACCGTCTCCTTTTTCGTCGGGATCGTATTCGAATTGTCCCCAAGGGTCCCATTCGGAGAGAGTCACGTTGATCTTGACCTCCTCGAGACCGTAGATGACGATATTGACATTGTACTGCTTTCCGGCAAGGAAAGTGGAACCGACTTCCTCTGCGGGATCTTTAACGGAAGTGACATCGGCAATTGTGATGGGGATATCATAAGCCACCACACCGTTGTTGCCGGCGAGCTCTATGCCATCCTGCTTGTAGTAAAGATGCATAATGTACTCCGTCTCTCCCGGGATGACCATAATGGCATCGCAAATCTGCTTGAAGTCACTCACGTATTCATTGGAGAGTGTTGTAGGGAGCTCAAGTAGATAAAGTCCGGTGGTGTCTGTGGTGGCCTTGGTGATCTTGGTCTCAGGATAAAGCTGAAGGTCACCCTTGGCGTAAGTGTCGAACTTCAGGGAGTCAATCGTGATCTTGGGAGCGATTGTCGCGGCATCGGTGCCGCCGACTTTCACGCTGAAGACGAAGCGGGAGAGCATATGATTGAATTCAAGCGTGGGCTTGATACCCTTGCGGGAAGAGTAAGCGCTGTACACATACTTGGTGTTCACGTGCCTGCCTGCATCATTTCCACTAGGTATCACGCGGTCCGCATTCTTCCTGTCAGCGTCGGTGACTGCAGCGAGAATATCCTGACAGCCGTCGATTTCAAGGTCCTTGAGGATAATCTTGCTATCCTCCACAACAGGGGAGGGGTTCTCCTCGGCATCGTCCACATAATATGCGCAGAAGCTGTAGGACTCCACCTGCTCGTTGTAGTAGTAAGGCTCCTCGGTGGTGCCGTCAGACTGGGTGCCGTGAATAAGCTTCATCTGCCCGGAAGTCCCGGAGGCGGGAGCGGAGCCTTTCGCATTGGGGATCAGGAAACCGTCATTCTCGGTGAGACCGCTCACCTCACCGGAGGCGGAGGCGAGCTTCGCGTCGGCAAAGCCGATGACATACAGGTCCTGTCCGGCCCAGGCGGTCACGGTGGCCTTAGTCTCCTCGTTCGCCTTGAGGTTGGTGCCGAAGATGACGCTCTGGGCGGCCTTGGTCTCGGCGGGGGAGTTCTCCGGAGTGAGCTCCTCTACGGGAGCCTCCGTCTTCGCGCAGGCAGCGAGCATAGCCGCCGCGGCTGCGATGAACAAAAGTTGTTTTTTCTTCATAAAGATAGAAATTGAGTTGTTAATAATTAATTGAGTGATAATATTTCTTGTTCAAATCCCGGATTGTCCGGGTCGTCGGTCAAGTCGATCTCTCCTCCCGTCTCCCAATCCACGAGAGTCACATTCACGTCAATGTACATCACGCCATACACCGTGAACCTCACCTCATACCTGTGCCCGGCCAGAAAGCCGCCCGGGTAGGAAATCTCGAACGCCGAGACATACCCGTCCTGCATACCTTCGGCTGAATCCTGCATCCGGGTGACACCCTCAATCCTGTCCATAGGAGGGACAAGCAGAGATGAGCCCACGGAAATCACGGGAGGCACCTGCCCCTCGGGGGTGGGAGTCACAAGAGTGTAGTGGTCCTTGAGAAGGGGAGCGCCGCCGCGCTCGGTGAGCGGCAGATACTCCTTGTTGCCGGAGAGGATGCGCACGGGGTGGTTCAGCGTATCCTTATGCGCCACGGTAAGCCGGACATCGGGCGGGCAAAGCACGCTCAGCGAATCCAGCACGATGGTCTTGGGATGCCCCTTCTGCTCGCCGGGCGTGATCACGAAGTCAAGGCGCGCAAGCATATGCTCCATCTGGAAGACGGGCACAATACCCTTGCGGGCGGAATAATAGCTGAACGAGAACAGCGAGTCGGGATCGTCCACCCCTTCGGCAACCTTGCCGATGGCGGCCATTATATCCTGCGCCCCGTCGATATGCAGGTCCACGGCGATGCTGTCGCGCGTGCGATGGATGGCTGTGGGCGCAAGAGTGTCGATGTGGTAGGCGAAGAAACGGTTGCGCACGGACTTGTAGTCTCCCGTCTGATAGAAAGGCGTGTCGTCCCCTGTCCAGACGGCATAGGCGCTCGAACTCGACAGACGCGCCTGCTTGCCTTCCCGGCTGGACGGACTGTCCACGGAAGCGTCCACAAGGCAGACGGTGGGGTCGGAAGCGGAAGTGACGGTGAAGTCCGCGGACTCTTCGGCGTTGAAGGCATAGACATAGATGTTGTGGGAGTCGAAATCCTCGAGACCGTCCACCAGGCCGTATCCCTTGGCGACGGGACTCACGGGCACACCCACGGCCACGTTGACGGGGATGGGGATGGTATCGTCGAGCCCCCAGACGAAGGCTCCGTGGTAGGAGTCGTCGAAGCAGGAGGTCGCCGCTATCAAGAGCGCCGCGAGCGCGTATCTACTCTTAAATGTCTTCATCTATGGTGTGCGAGGCAAGGACCCAGTCCACAAGACAGTCCTCGTTGCCGTTCATTATCAGTTCTTTGCTTATTGTAAGGGTCTTGTCCACGTCGATGGTGGCCTCCGCGCAGGCTATCGTCCACACGAGATTGTCATCGGAAGCCTTCATGATGCCGGCATCGTCTATCAGCTCCTTTATGTTGAGGCTCACCTGAACCACCTGCTCCTTGTCCTCGCAGCGGGCGAAGATGGTGAGGCGGATGACTCCGGCGCCGTATATGTACTCCGTGAAATTGGAAGTGAAAAGGCCCAGCACACGCACGCTGCCCTCGTAGCGGGAAGAAGCGCGCTGCATTCGGAAATAGGTCTTGCAGACGTCCTTGCTGTCAAGGGCTCCGGACATAAGGCCCACGCGCCGCGGGGTCCCGGTGATGTCGGCCGTGACGCTGTCTATCTGTACGCCGCTCTCGGTCTGGATGTCCACGGTGAAGCTGAGCAGCTGGGTGCGGTCCAGCGGGGAAAAACTGACGAGGATGTCACCTCCGTCGGCGTCGAAATAGATGCTCTCGCGTGCGGTGGTGGAATACAGATGCCCCGCCTCGGGGATGACCGTCTGGCGGGTATAGTCGGACTCCACGACAGCGCGTCCAAAGAGCTTCTTGAGCGAGTCGGCGTCATAGGGGATCAGTTCGGCGACGAGGGAATCCACGCTCATCTCGCGATGCTTCAGGAACCTGTCAACGAGCGAGAAATCGTAGGACTCGCAGCCGGTCGAGGGGGCGAAAGTCACAAGGAAATACTCTCCGTTGCCGACACGGGTCACAAGAGAGTCCGGGCAGTAGAAATTCTCGGTGTCCCACAAGTAATGGATCTCGCTCACCATACGCGCCATGGCAACGGGCATCACGCTCGGGCGCGCGGAGTCTCGGGAGCCGGCCTCGGACCAGTCGAAATTGAATCTCAGCCGGGAAGTCTCGGGCTGCAGCAGGGGACCGTACTCCACTCCCGTGCAGCAGATGGCGAGCACGAGGGCGAGGGCGATGGCGGGCAGGCGCCGCAGGGCCGCGTGAGGGGTGATATGCTTACTGCTGCGTTTCATCTTTGGTCTTGGGAGATTTCTTGCCCTTGTCCTTGGGGGCGGCAGCCTTGTCTTTGGGGGCGGAGGAGGTTTTGGCCTGAGAGGCGAAATCGGAGAGAATCTTCGACTTCTGGCGGCCGATGCTGCGCTCGAAGGCCTTCTCGTGCTTCTCGCTGAGGCCCCGGCCGTGTACGTTGTTGCTGAGCACGAGCCGGACCTGCTCGTCGAGATAGGCCTCGAAGTCCTCGCGGTATTTGGCGGGGTCGGCCTCGTATTCCTCCTTCTGGCGGGCAGAGAGGGTGCCGTCGAAGTTGTCCTTGTTGATGCTCGCGAAACTGGTCTTCACGTCCTCGCTGACCAGAGCACAGGTCTTCTTCTCGGGGTCGTCCTTGATATATTTCTCCTTCACGGACACAGGGCGGAAATTGAACGCCACCCTCAGCTCCGTGGGCACGGGGAAGGGGACGAAGTGATAGGGGTGGACATACTCGGTGCAGGGAAGGTAACAGTCGCCTTCGGAAGAATAGGTGAAATTCTCATAGCGCGCCACCTGGAAACCGATGGACAGGCCGAGGTCGAGGTCTATGGCGAATTTCTCGTAGCAGTAGAGGGGAATCTCGAAGCCGAAGCTCGCGCCCGCCCCGAAGCTGCTTCCCTGCATGCCGGTGGGCGAGAACTTGAAGGCCCAGGAGGCATAATCCACATAGCCGCCGATGTAGTAGGCGCGCCAGCTCTTGGGATTGCGGCGCTCGCCGGTGGTGAAAAAATCAATGAAAGACTGCTTCCCCTTGGGGTTGCTCAGGGGCTTCTGGCGGTAGTAATGGCGGAACTCCGGCCTGATGTCGAAGACGTCGAACACATAGGGCGGAGCATACTTGTGGTAGGTGCGCCAGTTGTACTTGAGCGTGAGACCTATGGTGTTGCGGTTGTACTCGGAAGAGCTCAGATCAAACTCCGCCCCCACATTGGGCACGGTCAGCACCCACTCCAACGCATTGGTCTTGAATGCAAAACGGTCTATGAACTGCCCCGCGCACGGCACGCGCGAGCACAGCACAAGCAAAACCGCCACGGCGGCTCCAAGTTTCCACGAACTGTCTTGCATCACTCAATTAACAGGTAAAGATAGGCATAATTATCCGTTAAACCAAATCCGGGAGCGGAAAAAGAAGTCAGAGGAACGGCGTGCGGTCGGGGGAGAGGATGAGGTCCATCGTGCGGCGGGACTCGAAGTCCACGGGACCGGTGACGAACTCGGGGATGTTGTACGAGTTCATCTGCTCGAGGTAGTAGAGTCGCGGGGACTTCTGGGGCAGGAGGAAGGGCTTGCCGCAGCGGCCGTTTTCGTCCACGTGGGCAATGAAAGGCCGCGTGTAGGCCCCGTCCAGGCGCCGCGAGCCGAACACAAGCCAGCGCGAGTTGGACGACCAGTTGTGGTAGCTGTCCGCGGCCGTGCGGGAGTTGATCTCCGTCAGCGGACGGCTCTTGCCGCTGCGCAGGTCCAGTATCCACAGGTCCGACTCCGGATGCCACACCGGGAAGGTGCCGTAGTCGGAGAGGGTATATATCAGGAAACGGCCGTCGAACGAGGGCCTCGGGTGCGCGACGCTCTTTCCCAGCGCCGCCGCATCCACAACCACCACCGGCTCCTGCTCACCCCCGACCTCTCCGCTCTCGGGATCGAAACCGACACTGTAGAGGTTGTAGCGGGTCTGCATCACGGGCAGCGCGGCATCGCTCGGGGCGGCGGTGAAATAGAGCGTGCGCCCGTCGGCGCTGAAGGCGGGGAAGCTCTCGTTCATGCTCCGGCTACTCGTGAGCGGGGGGCGGTGCAGACGGCCGCTGCGCACATTGTAGATATACACATCCGACTCAATGTCAAAGACTTCGATGAGCTTGTCGAGAGTGGTGTGGAAGTGCTGGCGGGTGGTGTTGGAAGAGTAGGCTATCCAGTCGCCGCCCGGATGCCAGTAGGGATAGACGCAGAAGCCCAGAGTGGAGTCGGTCCTGGTGTTGTAGGCGTCCAGATGTCCTCGCGAGCGCAGGACGGTGGCTCCGTGCTCTCCGCGCACGTGGAAGCTGAAGTCGTCGGGCGAGCAGCGGTTGAAACTGTGGCAGTTGACGCATCCCCGCCAGCCTTTGTTGTCCACGAGCGTGCGTTCGCGGAAGGACGAGAGGTCCCGCTCGCATATGCGCATATGCCCCCAGTTGACGTACCCCGGCGGGATGAGACGGTAGCACAGGCCGTAGTCGCAGTCGTCGCCGCTCACATAGATGCAGAAGGGTACGAAACGCTTCCACCCTTCGGCGTCCTTCGCGCACACGATGACGCTCAGCATCCCGTCTTTGTTGGCCTGCAGCAGTTCGTGCCATTTGCGCTCGGGAAACTGCACCTCCTCGCGCGCGTCTATCTCCAGACTGCCTCCCTTGCTGCCGCTGACCAGCACGGACATGCGCACAAAAGCGGAGTCGGCCATACTGAAGTTGAGCGGGGCTATGCCGGCGGGCACGGTGACGTTGGTGTAGTCCGGCCAGATGCGGGGCAGGGCGTCCACCTGCCGCGGCTTCACCGTCACGGTGGTGCAGGAGGCGGCCGCAGAAAGCAGCAGGACAAATAATCTACTGATGCGCGGGAGCTTCATCGGACGAAGGGGGGTTGAGGTTACGATAGAAATAGTACAGCCAGTAGGTGTCCGGATAGGTCCGGATCATTTCTTCTGTGCTCTGAGCGGCGGAAGCGCTGCGCCTGAAGTCGGCGAGGCGCCGGCGGGTGAGGTCGGAGACAAGGGGGGAGTCGTGATGCAGGACGGCCACGGCCTCCTGCACGTAGCGGGGCGCGGGGGAGGGGAATTTCATCCCTTCCACTATATCGCAGAAGCCTTCAAGGTCCTTTTCCAGCAGCAGGGAGGCGAGAAGATACTGGGCAGCAACGGCGTTGTCGGGATTGTCGCGCAGCAGCGCGCGCTCTATCTCCTGCAGGCGCACTTCGCTGAAGAAGATGTCGAAGCTGCGGGGCTGCCGCGAGCGTATCAGCGGGTATTCGGGATTGCCGTAGGCGTCCCATTCGCGGTAGCACCGTGCGAGGCAGCGGCGAAGGACGTGAAGGTATTTGGCGGCCACCTCGTCGTAGCCCAGCAGGATGTTGGTCTCCGCAAGACGGCGGTACAGGCGCGGGCGCGCTTTGTGGTCCGGCGCCGCTTCCTGCGCCTCGAAGGCGTAGCGCCGCGAGATGTTCACGAGCCCCATCCAGTAGAAAATCTCCATCTCCACATAGTTGGAATACTCCGTGCTGCGGCTCTCCGGCACAAGGCCTGAGGGCTCCATGTCGGGCCAGCGGAAAAGGCCGTCAAGAAGCTTCCCTTCGTTGGCAAGGGCAAGGTTGCGGTAGCCGTATGCTGCAAGCGAAAGAGGCTCGCGCGCATCCGAGAGCTCGATTATCTTCCTCCAGTCCCTCTGCTCGCAGAGGCGGTCGTAGCGCAGGATCTCCCGCTTCATCACGGCGCTCTTGCGCCCCACCGCCACTGCAACGCTTGCGGCCGCGACCACAAACGCCACGGCCGCAAGCGCGACTGCGCGGGACTTAGATTTTGAAGACCCTGTAGAGGACATTGACGATTATATAGACCGCAAAAACAAGCAGCGGAGCCACCGACCAGTGCAGGCGGCAGATGAAGCACACCGCGAGCGAGGCCACGACCTTCGCGGCGAAGGCAAGACGCTTGCCGCGCAGAAGGGCGTTGTCGTCGCTACGGCTGAACTTTAGCGAGAACATAGGTATCTCGCTCACCAGCAGCGCACTGAGGCAAACGCTGAGCGCCGGCACAAACACTTCTCCGGCACACCACAGCGCAAGGAAGCAGCTCTGGTCGTGAGCCACGTAGCAGCACAGCGACCCCACGAAGATGGCGCAGGCGGGCACGGGAAGTCCCAGAAAGCCGTGGGTCTGCCGGGGGTCCACATTGAACTTGGCCAGCCTCAGGGCGCTGAACACCGTGATCAGAAGGGGAGTCCAGCACACCCAGCTCTCGGTCATCTTGCAGACCTTGGAAGCGTTGTAGAGCATCACGGAAGGCAGCACGCCGAAGCTCACCAGGTCGCACAGCGAATCGAGCTCCCGGCCCATCTCCGAATAGGCTCCCAGAGCCCTTGCGGCGAGGCCGTCGCAGAAGTCGAAAACGCCCGCGCAGAGCATCAGGATGAAGGCCAGGTCGCACCTTCCCTTGAAGGCAAAGACAACTCCCGCAATGCCGCAGACGACATTAAGGGAGGTGATCATATTGGGTATGTGCTTTTTCATACGCGCAATAGCCCTATTTCAGGCCCAGCTTCTTGCGGATGTCCTTGGGAAGGGCGTCCTTGTGGAGGAGCAGGTCGAGGGTCTGGCCTTTGACAAAGTTCTCGGACGCGTACCAGATGCCCTTGTATTTGCCGGTCTCGCCCCAGGAATTCTTGACCATATAGAATTTGTTGCCGTTCTGGTCCTTGGCGATGCCGAAGATGAGCATGCCGTGGTCGTCGGTCATGGTCTTGTTGTCATATTCGATCTGACGGGACTCCTGCGTGGGGACTTTCTCCACTACGGTGACAATGGGGGCGGGCTTGCCCTCCTCCTTGCCCACCCAGTGCTCCTGGTCGGAGCCGGTGGTGGATTTCTGCTCGTCCAGAAGCACGGCGAGGCCGTCTCTGGTGAATCCCGGGCAGCTCACGTCAGCGCCCCAGGCGACGGTGTAGCCGGCATTGAGGGCGGCATCGAGGGCCTCCATAAGCTCGTCTATGGGCAGATTGTAGGATTCTTCCCAGCGCCAGTTGTCACAGACCTCGATGACGAAAGGTTTGTAGAAGGGATGATGGGTGAAGGAGCTCAGGCCGATGTAGTTGTCGGGATTGATGCCGAGGGCGTCGCGGTAGCTCTGAGGTGTGTACGGGACTCCGTCCACGATGAAGGTCTCGGGATAGGCGCCCAGATAGCTCTCGAGGATGCTCGCGAAGCCCTTCTGCCAGGCGGTGGTGAGGGTGTGGCGACCGTTGTTGACGTTCTTGACATATCCCAGAAGGACGGCGTCCAGCTCGCTCTGCTCGGGAAGGGCGGTGCCGTACTGCATTCCGGTCATCTCTCCCAGAGGCACGATGCCGTAGTCACGAATCACTTCACGCACGTCCCCGCAGGAGCTTCCGGCGCTGAAGCCGAGCGCTCCGTCGAGCCTTACGTACTTCACGGCCCTGTCCATATAGGAGTGGCTCACCGTGAAGAAGACAGAGAAGTCGGGATACTTCAAAGTGTCCTTTATGTCATTGATTCTGATGGCTTCGGACTCGAAGAAGGCGGTGCCGCTGAAGGCCCAGCAGGTACCGCTGCGATGCTGGTTCTTGACGCTTGTGATTGGATTGGCCTTCACGGTGGTGAAGCTGTAGTCGGGGAGTTGGGGCTTGGGTTTGCTCTGGGCGTAGCAGGCCGCGGAGAGCAGAATCAGGGATACGGCAAAGAATAAACGCTTCATATTATATGTTGTATTTTGGTTATATCGATTTACAAATATACGATTTTTTCGTAATGTTTGCTTATATTTGTACTCGACAATTTATGACGACTCATACAAGACTCCCTCTTCTGCCGGCCGCTCTGCTCACTCTGCTCTCGGTCGTCTGCTGCCGGCCGGCCGCCGGGCCGTCCCGTCCCCCCATCCCTTATGTCAGGAACATAATCAGCGGGGCGGAAGCTCACGGCAGCGCGGCGATACGCGGCTCCCTTGCCCCCGACGTGCACGCGGACATCGCGGTCATAGGCTTCGAGGAGCAGTGCGTGTCTTGCCTGTCCTCATTCTTGAGCTACGACGGCCACGACAACGTCTCCGGCACCGCCGTCCCCGACGGCTTGCCCGATTTCGCGGGAGAGACGTTCTGCGCCGTGGAGGACCGTATCAACTCCTCCTGCCGCGACCTCTTCCACTCCCGGGGCCTCGAAAAGACGCGCGAGCTGCCCGTAAGGCTGCTTGTGGGAGCGCTGGACACCCTCTACCATCTCAGCCCCTACGACCTCGAAGGCCTCGGGCACAAGCTGCCCGCCAAGATGGTGGTGATGGCAGACCCGTATTTCTGCGCCTTCGACCGCCACGACGTGGACACGCTCCTTCGCAGCTTCGGCAGCGCCGTCACGGTCCTGTATCCCATCGAGCTGGCAGTGGAAAAGATAGCCGCGGACGCGGCCGGACGCTCCTCGCTCACAATCGGGGTGATGTGCGACAAAGTCCATGCGGGCACGCCCGTCTATGGCAACATAATCGCCGACGCGGGCATCAAGGGGGCCGACGTGTACGCGCAGAGCGTCGCGGGAAGTCCCGACCCCTTCATCGACTTTCTGGACAAATACGCCGCCGACAGCCTCCGCAGGCCCTTCGACTACATAATTCTGGACGACCCTTCCCTCAATCCCGTCCTTGTCGAAGACGGCTGCGCCAGGGTGTCGTCCGTGATGAGCCCGGAGTCGATGACCTACTCCCGCCATATCTCCAAGGAAGGCTTCAAGCTCCTGAACGTGAGCGACATCCTGATGCAGACCTGCTTCAGGGCCCTCAGGCGCGAGAATCTCTTTACCCACAACATAGCCTATCCGTCGGCCTACACGTATGTGACCGTTCCCAGCCCCGAGGAAAACGCCGCGCAAGACAACATCTGGCTCATCCCATCCACTTCTTATGTTCAAGATTAGCGTACTGCCCGAAGAGATAGAGAAACTGCCGCTGGGCTCGTTCCCCGGCAAAATCACCGTCATAGACAAGCCCGGTCTGGATTACCTCCGGGCGATTACATATCTGAAGCGCCAGAAGGCAATAGGCTTCGACACCGAGACCCGTCCCGTTTTCGAGGCCCACAGGCCCCACCACAACACAGCCCTGCTGCAGCTCTCCGGCCCCGACGAGGCATTCCTTTTCAGGGTGCACCTTCTGGGTATGCGCAAGCGCCTTTGCGGCATACTCTCCAATCCCCGCATCCTCAAGATAGGCGCCGCCTGCCAAGACGACGTGCGCGGGCTGCAGCACTACGCAAAATTCATCAGCGCGGGCTTCGTGGACCTTCAGAAGATAGTCTGGGAGTGGGGCATCCGAGACAAGAGCGTCAAGAAACTGGCCGCCAACATCCTCGGATGCAGGATTTCCAAGGCCCAGCAACTCTCCAACTGGGAGGCCGAGACCCTCTCGGCTTCGCAGCAGATGTATGCCGCGACGGACGCCTGGGTGTGTCTGGAGATGTACAAGAAGCTTCTCTCGACCGAAAAGAACCCCTTGAGCGAAGAGCAGAAAAATGGTTAAGATATTTCTCAAGCCCCGCAGGGAAGAGTCCCTGCTGCGCTTTCATCCCTGGGTTTTCTCGGGAGCAATAGCAGGTATGCAGGGCACGCCTGCGGAAGGGGATCTGGTGGAGGTCTGCACAAGTGACGGCACCAGGATTGCCACGGGCCACTATCAGATAGGCAGCATCGCCGTGCGGGTGCTTTCTTTCGGCGCGGACCCCACCCGGCCCGACTTCTGGGAGAAATCCATCTCCCGCGCCCTCGCCCAGCGGCAGGCTCTCGGCCTCGGCCCCGCTCTGAGCTCCGACACCACCTGCTTCAGGCTTGTGCACGGAGAGGGCGACGGCCTCAGCGGGCTCATCATCGACTGGTACGACGGAGTGTGCGTGATGCAGGCCCACAGCGTCGGTATGTTCAGAGCCAAAAAACAGATTTGCGAGGCCCTGCAGGCCGTTTTCGGCGATGCGCTCAAGGCCGTCTATGACAAGAGCTCGCAGACAGCCCCCTTCAAGGCGGGACTCGACCTGGTGGACGGATATCTGTGGCGCGCCCCACTCTTCGAAGCCCAGGAGCTGCCCGTGCTGGAAAACGGCAACCGCTTCCTTGTCAACTGGTCTCAGGGCCAGAAGACCGGCTTTTTCCTCGACCAAAGAGACAACCGCGCCCTTGTGGGCCGCTATGCCAGCGGGCGGCGCGTGCTCAATCTCTTCTGCTACACAGGAGGCTTCAGCATCTATGCCCGCAATGCCGGGGCCGTCCTCGTGGATTCGGTGGACTCTTCCCAGAAGGCAATCACGCTTCTCGAAAGGAACATTGCCGCCAACCCGCTCCCCGAAGGCAGGGACATCCCGATGGGATGCATCTGCGAGGACGCCATCGAGTATCTGGGCGCGTGTCCGGAGGGGAAATATGACCTGATGATAGTGGACCCGCCCGCATTCGCAAAGCACCGCGGAGTGCTCAAAAACGCCCTCAGAGCCTATCAGAGGCTCAACGCCGCCGCAATCTCCAAGGTGGCTCCGGGAGGCATAGTGTTCACCTTCAGCTGCTCGCAGGTGGTGGACAAGATCTCTTTTGCCAATCTGGTGTTCAGCGCCGCCGCCCAGACCGGCCGGAGCGTGCGCATAATAGGGCGTCTGACCCAGGGGGCGGACCATCCCGTGAACATCTATCACCCCGAGGGAGAGTACCTCAAGGGCCTTGTCCTGTACGTGGAATAAGCGCTAGCCTTGCGCCTCTTCTATGAGCTCCAGAAGCCTGTCTATGGCCTCGGAGTCGGGGACGTGCCGCAGCACGCACTCTCCGGCGCGGTAGATGGACACCTTCCCGCCGCCTTCGCCCACATAGCCCCAGTCGGCATCGGCCATCTCGCCGGGGCCGTTGACTATGCAGCCCATCACGGCTATCACCATTCCCTTAAGGTGGGAAGTGCGCTTCTGCACCTGCTCCAGGGCTTCCTGCAGATTGTACATAGTGCGCCCGCAGCCGGGGCAGGCGATGTATTCGGGCTTGTAGAAGCGGCGTCGCGCGGCCTGCATTATCTCGTCCCGCAGATGCTCGTCATCCAGCTCGGAAGCGGGAATCTCGTCCACGCGGCGGTCCAGCAGAGCCGGGCCCCATTTGAGGGCGGCGTCCAGAGTGCGGTCGCCGCTGCAGCCCGAAGCAATATAGCGCGCAACCGGAATCTCGTTGACGGGAGGCTCCGTGAGCGAGACGCGGATAGTGTCGCCGATGCCGTCCTGAAGCAGCGCTCCGATGCCCACGCAGCTCTTTATGCGGGCGCTCTCGCCACCTCCGGCCTCGGTGACCCCCAGATGCAGCGGAAACACGGTCCCTTCCTCCTTCATCATCTCCACGAGCCGGCGGTAGGCTTCCACCATCACCACCGTGTTGGACGACTTGAGCGAGACCACGACATTCAGGAAGCGGGCTTCCACGCACATACGCACCCATTCCATCGCGGCCTCGGCCATTGCACGGGGCGTGTTGCCGAAGCGCTCGGTGATGTAGGCCCCAAGCGACCCGTGGTTGACCCCGATGCGTATGGCGGTGCCGCACTCCCGGCACACTTCCAGCAGGCGGGCGAACTCGGAGCGGGCCTTGGCGTGGTCGGGATGGAAATTGCCCGGATTGATGCGCACCTTCTCGGCCACGCGGGCGGCGAGGAGCGCCGTCTGCGAGGAGAAATGTATGTCCGCCACAAGGGGAGTGTGGCAGCCCCGGGAGCGCAGAGAAGACTTGATGCGCGCAAGCGCTTCCACGTCGGCCGGCCCCGGGACCGTGAGGCGTATCATCTGCGCGCCGGAGGCGGCAAGCTCGAGGCACTGGGCCACGCTCGCGTCCACGTCGCAGGTATGCGTGTTGCACATTGTCTGCACCACTATGGGAGCTCCGCCCCCGATGACGAGCGAGTCCCCGACCTTAACGCTCAGTGTCTTCAGTCTTTCCATATACTTGTTCTTTTGCCTGCTGCCGCAGCATGGAGGAAGTCTTGCCGCTGCGCTTGCTCAGCTGGAAATGAATGCCGGCCGTGACGGTGAAATCCAGCGGATAGGCGAAGCGGTAGTAATATTTCGAATTGTAGTCCGGCTCGTAGAGGCTCTGCCATCCCCAGCGGATGACGGCGTTGAAGTGAATCTCTATCGGGTCCAGCATTATGGCAAAGCCGGCGCCGCCTCGCAGGCCGTAGTCCCATCTGAACTCATAGTCGTGCCAGTCAGTGGCATATTTGGGGTCCATATAGGGGCCTTCGCGCTCGATGCTCCTGCGATAGCCTCCGTACACGCCCACCTCGCCCTGAATCTTGAAGTGCGAGATGTCCGCGTGGAAGCCGGCGAGGAAGGGAATCTCAAGAAGCTCGATTCTACACCTGACAGCTCCGTCCACACTTCCCATATACTCTCCGGTGTCCGGGTCGGTTTCGAAGCTGAAGCCTTCGTGGGTATATACCAGACCGGTGCGGAAGGCGAAATTGGGGATGCGGTCGAATAGTTTCTCGTAGTGGGTGAACATCACGCCTATGTAGTTGGGGCAGATACTTCTCGATGTCCCCGACTTGTCCGGATTGAAGGAGAATCCCAGCATCGACACGCCGTATTCCACGCCGATAAGCGAATAGTTGTTGATTGCGGCGGCTCCGGAGACCTTCACGGTGTCCAGATACTCATTGCTGAACTCGAGCGTGTCCCGCTGCGGCTTCACGGCTCCAAGGGGGACAGCCATCAGCAGACAGAGCGCGGCGGCGAATATGTGTCTGGGAAGAGTCGTCATTTTTTCTTGAAGATTTCCTGCACGTCGGCCCTCTGGGAGACTTCGGCGCTGGGAGGGATTTCTATGTAGTTCTTGTCGTTGAAAAGGACAAATCTCACCTTCTCGGGCAGCCTGTGCTCAAGAAGCGACCCGGTGTCCACTATGGAATTGCGGTTGCCGTCATCGGTGATGCGGATGCTGTATTTGCCCGACTTGAGGTAGGGGAAACTGAGAGTGCAGGAGGAGGAGACAACGTATGAGCGCAGGACCTTGTCCCTCTTCTCGCCCAGAAGATCCACTATGATTTTGCGGTCCACTCCCGACAGCCCTAGGCTGAAGGTGCTCAGGGACTCGTCCGTGGGGAGGGTGACCTTGACCTCGGTGCTGTCGCACCAGAAGCCGCGTATGTCCCGGAAAGTGCCTGCGGGCACCTTCACGAAGTACTCGTAGCCGCTCTGCAGTTTGAGCTTCGGGCGCAGGATGTAGCGCCTCAGGTTCAGCGTGTCCTTCTCCACCGTGAGCTCCCCCTTGAATTCCTTCTGCTTGGGATTGAGGTAGCGGAACTTCAGCGAGTCGAAGCGGGCGTTGACAACCGGCAGGGTGAACTCCAGCTCGAAGCCGTTCTGCTCCACGGTCTCCGGGGCGGCAGAGAGCTTATAGACACAGGTCGTGTCCTCTTTCTTGAGGTCTTTCTTGGCGGCGTAGCCCTTCTTCCTGCCGCCCACTCCTTCCTGGAAGACCTTGAGGTGCTCCAGAAAAGGCTCCGGATGGCCCAGAGAGTCGGTCTTGCGGTAATTCACAAACAGATGCAGGGTGTCGGGAGGGATCCGGCCCTGCTTGTTGAGCCATATCTGGAGGCTGTCCTGAAGGATGTCGAACTCTGTTATGAGCTCCGGGGCCTCATAGCCCTTGATCCAGAGCGAGTCTATCCACACGTTGGGGGCCTGGAAGGACACATAGGCGCTGTAATCGCCGGTGCGCTCGTAATTCTTCACGAACTGTCTGGAGGGCTTCTCGCGGAAAAGGTCTATCTCATATTCAGACTTTCTTGCTGTGCAGGCGATGGTGTCCAGCATATCGTACTTGAGCATCTCGGGGATGGTGTCATATGCCACCATGACGGGGCGCACGAGCGAATCCACGAAGCCGACAAGGTCATTGTCCGGGTCATAGACATTGTTGCCGCTCTCGTCCTTGAGGGCGTAGAGCCTGTAGAGCGTGTCCTGGATGTAGGGGAGGCAGAAATATCCCCAGTCGTCTGTTTTCGCCGCGGCATAGGGCCTGTGCAGGAAGATGGCGGAATCCGCGTGGTCCTTGTACAGGAGCACTGTGGCGCCCTTCACGGGATTAAGCGTGTTGCAGTCCAGCACCGTACCAGTAACAAGCATTGAATCAATATGTTCGGAGGTAGAGAAAGCGTAGGTGTAGCCGGCGAACATATTGCCCTCGTTGTTGTCGGCGACGGCGTCCACGAAACTTATCGTGTAGGTGGTCTCGGGCAGCAGGTCCTCCTCGAAACTCACAACTATGCCCTTGCCCTTCACCTTGGACTTCACGCTCTTGCTCTGGGGAGGGGAGAGGAAGATGTTGCGGGACTGCTTGATGGTGACGTATTCGTTGAACTCGAAGTAGAACTTTGCGCCGGACAGCGGCACGCCCACGGTCCCCGGAGGCGGCACTATGTTCACTATATAGGGCGGAATCGTGTCCTTGAGGCCGCCTGTGGGGGCTTCCGTGGTGTTGGCACACGAGGACGGCACCAGCATCGCGCCGACAAGCACGCAGGCTACGGAGGCCGCGAATATGAGATTTTTCACTGTCCTTTCTTTCATTCCAATATATCTGTTCTGACCACGTTCTGCACACCGTCCACCTTCTGCAGGCGGTCCAGAAGCGTGTCAAGATTCTTTCTGTCGTGCACATACAGCTCCAGAAATCCCTCGAAGAGACCTCCCTCGGCTCCGAGCTGGAGCTTGCGGATGTTCATCCCCATCGCCAGCGAGATGCAGGAGGTGATGTCGTTGAGCAGCCCCAGACGGTCTATGCCCTTGAGGCTGATTCTGATGGGATATGCGCCGTTGTGTTCTTCCCACTCAGGCACGATGATGCGTCCGCCGAACTTGCTGGCGTAGTTCTGGGCGTTGATGCAGGATTTCTTGTGCACCACCACCGTGCCGTCTTCCATCACGAACCCCACCACCGGGTCTCCCGGGATGGGATGGCAGCAGTCGGCCATGATGAAGCGCTTGTCGCGGTCGTCGGATCCGATGACAAAGGCGTCGTTGTTGTCCGCGGCGGAGAGGTCGTTTTCCGTGAAGACCCTGCGGAAGACCTCGGGCCCGATGACCCCGAGCGCCACGCGGAAGAAGAATTCCCTGGTGTCGTTGATCTGGCAGAAGATGAGGAATTTCTTCAGAAGCGCATTGGATGTCTTCCCGCCCATCGCAGTGACCCGCTCACGGTAGATTTCCTTGCCTTTCTCGCAAAGTTCGTCTCTGCACGAGCGGAAATACTCCATCACGCGGCTCCTTGCGGTGCGCGTCTGCAAGAACTGCAGCCACTCGATCTGCGGGGCGGCGTTGGCGGCCGTGATGATTTCCACCTGATCTCCCGCCTTGAGGGTGGCGGACAGAGGGGCGAGCTTCATATTTATCTTGCAGGCAATGGCCTTCTCGCCTATACGGGAGTGGATGAGAAAACCATAGTCCAGAGCGGTGGCCCCGAAGGGGACGGACTTCTGCTCGCCCTTGGGGGTAAAGACGACTATATCGTTGCTGATGAGGTCATTGTGGATTATATCCAGAAGCTCGAGAGTGGTGACGTCGTCGCTCTGCAGGATGGTCTGCACTTTGGAGAGCCACCGATCCATCTCGCTTGAGGCGTCGGAGGAATAACCGTCATTCTTGTAGGCCCAGTGGGCGGCTATGCCCTTCTCGGCAATGTCGTCCATACGGCGGGAGCGGATCTGCACCTCCACCCACACTCCCGAGTGGCTCATCAGGGTGCAGTGCAGGGCCTCGTAGCCATTGGATTTGGGGTGCTCTATCCAGTTGCGCCAGCGGTCGGGCTTCGCGCGGTAGAGGTTGCACACGGCACTGTAGATCTTGAAAGCGTCCTCGCGCTCCTGCTCCGGATCGTTGTCCGACGGCTCATAGATTATACGCACGGCATAGAGGTCGAATATCTCTTCGAAGGGAATGTGCTTGGTGCGCATCTTCTTCCATATGGAATAAGGCGTCTTGACCCTTTTCTTTATCTCGAAGCAGAAACCGCGCATCTTCAGGGCGGCCTCGATGGGAGTGATGAATTCGTCTATCTCCTTGTCCTTGAGAGCCACGTTCTGCTCGACGCTCCTGCAGATGGACGCATAGTCCTCCGGCTCCTTGTAGCGCAGCCAGATGTTCTCCATCTCAGACTTTATCGAATACAGACCGAGCCTGTGGGCAAGCGGAATGAAGATATACATCGTCTCGGAGAGAATCTTGTCCCTCTTGCGCTCCGGCATAAACTCTATGGTGCGGCAATTGTGCAGGCGATCGGCCATCTTGATGAGCACCACGCGGGCATCGTCGCCCAGAGAGAGCAGAATCCTCTTGAAATTCTCCGCCTGCAGGCTTTCCGTAATCACGGTGGACTCCTTGTTGCGGGAATCGTTGTCTAGCACGGTCTTGATCTTCGTGAGTCCGTCCACCAGCTGGGCAATCTTGTCTCCAAACAGCGTCCGGATGTCTTCCACCGTATAATCCGTATCCTCCACCACATCGTGCAGCAGCGCGGCGGCTATGGACTTGTAGCCGAGACCTATCTCCTCTATCACAATTCTGGCCACCCCGATGGGATGTATCATATACGGGTCCCCGGAGCGGCGGCGGACATTGTTGTGGGCGGAATTGGCGAAGTCAAAGGCCTTCTCGACCACCTGAAGCTCCTCGGGAGTGCGGCAGCGCGATTCAGCCGCCTTGTGCAGCTCCGTCCACTGCTCCCGTATAAGCGCTATGTCTCTTTCTGTAAACTGCCTGAAACTCATAGACTCACTCTCTCTCTGTGCTAAAACAACGTCAATTGCACGCCATCCCCGGAGCCGGAGCTTTCCCCCAAATTCTCGGGCCCCTGCAACCGGGCCTCCCCGGAGCCGGAGCTTTCCCCCAAATTCTCGGGGGAGCCCGGCAGCAGGACGCGGAAAGCTTCCTCGCTGAGGACCGGGACGCCGAGCGCCTCGCACTTGCGCAACTTCTCCGGCCCGGGCTTCCCGCCGCACAGCAGGAACGAAGTCTTCCCGCTCACGGACGAAGCGCACTTGCCGCCGTGCCTGACAACCAGACTCTTGATTTCGTCCCGAGACACGCTGAAATTGCCCGACACCACCACAGTTTTGCCCTCAAGGGCGTCAGAGAGCCTGAGGGAGCCGCCCTGCACGGACATCTGCAGACCGTGCAGCCTCAGCCTTTCTATCTCGCGCAGATGGACGGGATCGTGAAGGAAATCATACACGCTGCGGGCAATCACGTCGCCCACGTCGCCGACTTCCAGCAACTGCTCCACGCTCGCTGCGGCAATCGAGTCCATCGAGCCGAAATGGCGGGAGAGAGCTGCGGCCGTGGTCTGACCCACATATCTGATGCCCAGAGCGAACAACACGCGCTCGAAAGGCACTTCCTTGCTTCTTTGCAAACTCTGCAGGAAATTGTCGGCAGCCTTGTCCTGCCAGCCTTCCAGAGAGACTATCTGAAGCTTGGTGATGTCATAAAGGTCCGCTGCGCAGACGGCAAGACCGCAAGTGTAGAACTGGGACATCGTGGCTTCGCCCGCAAGAATGTCCATAGCTTTGCGACCGGCGAAATGCACCAGCCTACCAATCGCCTGAGTGGGACAGCCGTCTTGATTGGGACAGAAGCTGCGCGCTTCTCCCTCGGGTCTGACGAGGAGAGTGCCGCAGTCGGGGCAAGTGGTGGGAAATACGGGCACGGGAGCGTCCTTGGGGCGGAGCGAGAGGTCAACCCCCGTTATCTTGGGGATGATTTCACCGCCTTTTTCCACCCAAACGCTGTCGCCAACCCTCACATCCAGCTCGCGCATCCAGTCCTCGTTGTTGAGAGTGGCGCGCCGCACGAGAGTGCCGCTGAGCTGCACGGGCTCAAGATTCGCGACAGGAGTCACGGCGCCGGTGCGACCCACCTGATAGGATATGCTCAGAAGAGGCGTGCAGGCCTGCTCGGCCTTGAACTTGTAGGCCACCGCCCAGCGCGGCGATTTGGCCGTATATCCCAGACTGCGCTGCGCTTCCAGCTCGTTTATCTTGAGCACGCAGCCGTCGGTGGCATAGGGCAGGAACTTGCGTTCCGTATCCCAACGGGCGATGAACCGCCGTATCTCGTCAATGTCGCGGCAGATGGTCCTGTGTTCGGAAACGGGAAGTCCCCAGGAGGCCGCCTTGCAGAGAGCCTCGTCGTGGGTGGTGAAGCTGACGCTCTGCGCGGGAATGTGATAGAGCGTACACCAGAGGCCCCTGCGGGCCACTTCATCGGGGTCGGTGAGCTTGAGGGACCCGGAGGCGGCGTTGCGCGGATTGGCAAAGGGCGGCTCCTCGCAGGCTTCACGCTCGGCGTTCAGGGCATCGAATGCGGCGTAGGGCATGAGGATTTCGCCCCTTATCTCCAGCTCGGGAGGGTAGTCGCCGCTCAGATGCTGCGGGATGTTGGAGATGCGCCGCACGTTGTCGGTGACGTCATCCCCCTTCACTCCGTCGCCGCGGGTGAGGGCGCGCACAAGGGAGCCGTTCTCGTAGGTAAGACAGATGGCGGTGCCGTCGAACTTGAGCTCGCAGCACCAGCTGAAGGGCATGCCGCCCTGCAGGGCCTTGTCCGTGCGAGCGGCGAATTCCTCCACCTCGGAGAGGCTGTAGGTGTTCGAGAGGCTCAGCATCGGATAGCGGTGGGGCCTTTGGACAAAGCCCTCGCGCGAGGCCCCGGACTCGGCGTTCCGCCCGACGGGGGCATCGAGGTCGGACCCGACCTTCTGTGTGGGCGAATCGGGGGTACGCAGATCGGGGAAAAGGGCCTCGAGGTCTTCGAGTTCGCGCATCAGGCAGTCATACTCGAAATCGCTTATCACGGGGGCATTGTCCACGTAATAGCGCCGGGAGTTCTCCATCAAGCTCTCCCGCAGCTGCGAAATCCTGAGTATGGCATCCTGTCTTTCCACCTTGTGAAGAGCCCCTATTCGCTGGTATAGTTGTCGAAATATCCCTGTACAAGCACTATGGGCGTGCCCTTGTCTCCGGATCCGCTGGTGAGGTCACACAGAGACCCTATCAGGTCCGTGAGCTGTCTGGGAGTAGTGCCTTCGGATACCATCCGGCCTTTGAGGTTGGCATCCTTGCTGCGTATGCTCGCGGAGATGGCGTCACGCAGAGCGGCTCCGCTGAGAGCAGCGAAATCATTGTCTGCCAGATACTTGAGCTTAAGCTCATTGGGCGTGCCGCGAAGGCCGTCGGTGGAAGCGGGGGAGACCACGGGGTCGGCCAGCTCCCAGATCTTGCCCTGAGGGTCCTTGAAGGCGCCGTCGCCATAGACCATCACCTCCACGTGCTTCCCGGTGGCCTCGAGAAGCTTGCGCTGGATGTCCAGCACGAGGCTCTCGCAGTCGCGCGGGAACAGCTTGACGCTGTCTTCGGTGGCTTTGTTGGAGCCCAGAAGGCCGTAGGAGGCGTTGTAGCCGCTGCCGTCCACGGGGGAGGTGAGTATGTCGTCGAGGCCGAGGACCGTCTTGGCGCCGGCGGAGCGCAGGATGCGCTTGGTGCGCTTGCGGGTGTGGATATCGCAGGTGATGACGGCGTCCGTGTATTTGAGGATGGTCTGCGGCCTGTTGGCAAAGACTATCTCCACCTCGGCTCCGCACTCGCGCACCAGAGACCCGTAATAATCCACATAATCCACGCCGGTGAACTCGTGCCGGACCACACCGAAAAGCTCCCTGAAACGCTCGAGGGACAGGACGTCGGAATACGGATTCACGCCCGCCTCGTCAACCTTGTCCAGGCTCACAAGCTCGTTGCCCACCTCGTCGGAAGGGTAGGAGAGCATAAGGACGACCTTGCGGCAGGCCTTGGCTATGCCCCTGAGGCAGATTGCGAAACGGTTGCGGCTCAGGATGGGGAAGATGACGCCCACGGTCTGACCGCCCGTCTTGGCGGCCACGTCGGCTGCTATGGCGTCCACGCCGGCGTAATTGCCCTGCGCGCGGGCTACCACGGACTCGGTGACGCTGACCACGTCGCGGTCCCTGAGACTGAATCCTTCGTCCGCGGCGGCTTCCAGCACGCTCGAGGAGACTATGGCGGCAAGGTCATCGCCCTGCCTGATTATGGGGCATCGGATACCTCTGGACACCGTGCCGACTTTTCTTTCGTGATTTTTCATAACCAACAAAAATAGCTATTTTACTTTGGAATCGCAATAGCGGCACCTCAAAGAACCGCCGTCCACCGTCTTGAAGCGCCGGGGGGCGCCCTCGCAATTGCTTATGCACTTCGGATTGGAGCAGCGGTGCAAGGGGCTCTCAAAGCAGGCCTCGTCGGAGGGCATCGTGTGGGCGGAATCGTCCTTCCACTCCAGAAGCTTGCAGATGAGGGCCTCGCGCACGAACTTGCCGTTCTCCACCTGGCGGAAATACGCGGCCCGTGGGTCGGAGTCCACCTCGGTGAGGATTTCGTTCACTCTGGGAAGGGGATGCAGCACGGCCATATGCTCCTTTGCGAGCGCCATCTTGGCGGCGTCCAGCACGAAGCAGTCCTTCACGCGGTCGAATTCGTCCTCATCCAGGAAGCGCTCCTTCTGCACACGGGTCATATAGAGGATGTCGAGCTCTCCCATGACCTCCTCCATCGAGGAGACCTCCCTGTAGGACAGACCGGCCTTCTCGCAGACGTCCTTCTTGATGTAGTCCGGAAGCTTGAGCTCCTCGGGGGCGATGAGCACTATGCGCACGCCGCTGTAGCGCGTGAGGGCCTTTATGAGCGAGTGGACGGTGCGTCCGAAGCGCAGGTCGCCGCAGAAGCCGATGGTGATGCCGTCTATGCCGCCGAGCTCGCGAGTGATGGTCAGAAGGTCCGTCAAGGTCTGCGTGGGGTGGCTGTGGCTGCCGTCGCCGGCGTTGATGATGGGCACGCGGGAGACCTCCGTGGCATAGAGCTGGGCTCCCTCGATGTGGTGGCGCATCGCTATGACGTCGGCAAAGCAGCCCACCACGCGCACGGTATCCTGCACGGTCTCGCCCTTGCTCACGCTGGAGCTTCTGGCATCCGAGAAGCCGAGCACGTTCCCGCCTAGCTCCATCATTGCGGCGGTGAAACTCAGGCGCGTGCGGGTGCTGGGCTCATAGAAGAGGGTGGCGAGCTTGCGGTGGGCCATCGCGCCCCGGTAGCGTTCGCGGTGGGCGATGATGTCAAGGGCCAGGGAGATTATCTCGTCGGTCTCCTGCTTTGTGAGATCCATCGGATCGATCAGGTGTTTCATAGCGCGTCTCTGAATTGAAGTATCTGTTTTTTCTGTTCCTCGCTGATGCGCCCCTGCTCGAGGGCGACCTCCACGAGAGCGTCGAGATTGCTGAGACTGTAATTCACGGTCCCGGCGGCGGCGATGCGCTCCTCCCCGCGGCGGATGCCGTAGGTGAAGATGCTCGCTATCCCCAACACCTCGGCCCCTTCCTCGCGCAGGGCCTGCACCACCTCGACGGCGCTTCCGCCGGTGGAGATGAGGTCCTCGACGACCACAACCCGGGTCCCTGCCGGACAGCGGCCCTCGATGCGGTTGGTGCGGCCGTGGCTCTTGGCCTCGCCCCTGACGTATCCCATAGGGAGTCCGAGAATGGAGGCGACGAGGGCGGCGTGAGCAATGCCTGCGGTGGAGGTGCCCATCAGCATCTGAGTCTCGGGGAAACGGGCCCGCACCAGAGAGGCGAGTCCTGCTTCGACCTTGTCTCTTGCATCCGGGGCGGAAAGGACCAGACGGTTGTCGCAATAAATCGGGCTCTTGATTCCGCTGGCCCAGGTAAACGGATCTTCCGGGCGCAGGAACACCGCGCCTATCGAAAGCAGTTCTTTGGCGATTGTTTTTTCCATATCGTTATTCTTGCAGAAATTCCTTGACGCAGCGCAGATAGGCTTCCACGGGGGCCGGGGCGGCCGTCACGGGCCTGCCGACGACTATGTAGTCCGAGCCGATTTCCCGCGCACGGGCGGGAGTGGTGATGCGCACCTGGTCGTCCGCGGCGCTGTCGGCAAAGCGGATGCCGGGGGTCACGGTGAGGAAGGACGCCCCGCACGCCGTCTTCACATCGGCGGCCTCGAGAGGGGAGCACACCACCCCGTCAAGACCCGCCTCCCGGGCGTTGGAAGCGTATTTGGCGATGGTCTGCGGCATCGTGGCGCCGATGAGCAGCTCCCGCTGCATCCTCTCCTCGCTCGTGGAGGTGAGCTGGGTCACGGCAATCAGCAGGGGACGGGTGCCGTCCGCCCGGGTGAGTCCTTCAAGCGCGGCCTTCATCATGTCTATGGTGCCACAGGCGTGCAAGTCGCAGATGTCCACGTCAAGGGACGACAGGACCCGCATCGCGCTGCGTACGGTGTTGGGGATGTCGTGCAGTTTGAGGTCGAGGAAAATGCGATGTCCGCGGGATTTTATCTCCCGCACGATTGAGGGACCCTCGGCATAGAAAAGCTCCATGCCTATCTTCACGAAAGGCTTGCGCGGGCAGGAGGCGAACTTGTCCAGAAAGTCGAGAGTCTGCTCACGGCTGCCGAAATCGCAGGCTACAATGACGTCTTTTGCCATAAAAATTTATTTTACTATTCCAATGATATCTTGCAGTTTGTCTATTCCCAGCTCATCCATCACTTCAGGCAGGGCGAGTACAATGTCCCGGCAGGCATAGGGGTCCCGCAGATTCTGCGCCCCCACCTGCACGGCCGTGGCCCCGGCCATCATCATCTCCACCACGTCCCGCGCGCTCGCAACGCCTCCGCATCCCATTATGGGAATCCCGCACGCGCGGCTCACCTGCCAGACCATACGCAGAGCTATCGGGAAGATTGCCGGCCCCGACAGGCCGCCGGTCACATTGGCGAGCACGGGAGCGCGCCGGGCAATATCTATGCGCATCCCGAGAAAGGTGTTCACAAGGGTGAGTCCATCGGCGCCGGCATCCTCGCAGGCGCGCGCAATGGAAACGATGTCCGTGACGTTGGGACTGAGCTTTATGAATACCGGCTTGCGGGGGCATTCCTTCTTCACGGCAGCAGTCACCGCCGCGGCCGCCCCCGGGTCTGTGCCGAAGGCGAGGCCGCCTCCGTGCACGTTGGGACAGGATATGTTCACCTCCACGATGTCTATGTCCGGACTCTCGCCCGCTTTACGGCAGCAGAGGGCGTATTCCTCGACGCTGAAACCGCTGATGTTGGCTATGATGACCCCGTCATAAATCTTGCGGAGAGCGGGCGCCTTACCGGTCACGAGGGCGTCTATGCCGGGATTCTGCAGGCCCACGGAATTCAGCAGGCCGCAGGGGCACTCGGCTATGCGGGGCGTGGGGTTGCCGAAGCGGGGCTCCAGAGTGGTGCCCTTGAGGCTTATGCCGCCGAGCACGCCCGGCTCGAATGTGTCCGCAAGTTCAAGGCCGAAGCCGAAAGTGCCGCTCGCGGGCACGACAGGATTGCGCAAGGGGATGCCGCACAATCTCACACCGAGGTCTTTGGTCACTGCCATATCACTTCCTCCTTTCTGAATACGGGACCATCCTTGCAGATGCGCCTGGGCCCGGTGAGAGTGTGGCAGCTGCAGCCGTAGCAGAGGCCGGCGCCGCAGCCCATCCTCTCCTCGAGGCTCACTTCCGCGGGGCCGTCGAGGGCCGCGCATACAGCCTTCATCATCACCAGCGGCCCGCAGGTGTAGTAGAAATCAAATTCGGGCTTCAGGGCCTCTATCGCGTCGGTGACAAAGCCCCGAACCCCCTTCGAGCCGTCCACGGTCGCGATGGCAAGAGCGTCGCAGACTTCGGCGAACTCCCGCTCCAGCACCACCTCCCCGGCAGTGTTGAAGCCCAGGGCGACGCTCACCCTTTTCCCGGCGGCCTTCAGCGAGCGGCACAGAGGCAGAAGGGGAGCCGCGCCCAGACCCCCGCCCGCAAGAAGGGCAGCGCTGCGGGTGGCGGAAGCGTCAAAGCCGCGCCCCAGGCCGGTCAGAAGCTCGAGCCTCTGTCCCGGGACCATGGCGGAAAGGGCCTTCGTGCCTTCTCCCACTCTCTTGTAGAGAATGGTCAGGGACCCCGGCGCATAGCCGCACACGGAGAGAGGACGCCGGAGGTAAAACCCGTCCAGGGAAATGTCTACAAACTCGCCGCTGAATTCGTAGCCCGGCTCCAAAGCTTTGAGTTCCAGGACATAAGTCTTCAGGGCGACGGGAGAGTTGCGCGTAATTTCAAACAATCTTTTCTCCATCCCGTACATATTATAAAAAAGCAGGACGCAAGTTAGCTCTTTCGAGCGGATTTGAGGCAATTTTTCTTGAAAAGAAATCAACAGGCGGTTGTTGATAAGTTTTTGCATTCAGGCTTTCCTCCACGAGTGTTTTTGTGTAAATTTGCACACAAATTTTTCTACATATGACACAGGTCTACAAAGGCAAAACAAAGGACGTTTTCGCGCTCGAAAACGGCAACTATCTTCTCAAGTTCAAAGACGACTGCACCGGACGGGACGGCAAGTTCGATCCGGGCGAGAACTCCGTGGGGCTCACCATCGAGGGCGTCGGGGACGTCAATCTGAGGATGTCCATCTATTTCTTCGAGAAAATCAATGCCGCCGGCATACGCACCCATTATGTGGGCGCCGACCTGAGGGACACCACGATGGAAGTGCTGCCCGCAAAGGTTTTCGGCAAGGGGCTGGAAGTGATATGCCGCTACAAGGCGGTGGGAAGCTTCCATCGCCGCTACGGCGAATATGTGGAGCTCGGAGCGGACCTGCCCGCCTATGTGGAGATGACCTTCAAGAACGACGACAAGGGCGACCCCCTCGTGACCAGGGACGGCCTTGTGGTGCTGGGCGTGATGACCGGCAGGCAGTATGACGACATCTGCGAGATGACCCGCAGGATCACCGCAATAGTCTCCGACGACCTCAAGGCAAAGGGCCTCGACCTGTATGATATCAAGTTCGAGTTCGGATATGCCCCCGACGGGTCCGTGATGCTCATCGACGAGATCGCCTCCGGCAATATGAGAGTCTATAAAGACGGCGAGTACATCGACCCGATGACCCTCTCCAAGCTTTTCTTCGCAAACAAATAAGACAGCCCCATGAAAGTAGCGATAATAATGGGCAGCGCGAGCGACCGCGACACGATGGCCCCCGCCTGGGAGACGCTCGAGGAGTTCGGAGTGGCCTGCGAAAAGAAGGTACTCAGCGCCCACCGCAATCCCGGGCCCCTGTCCGACTACGTGAAGGCGGCGCGTCTGAACGGTTTTGACGTCATCATAGCCGGCGCGGGCGGAGCGGCCCATCTCCCCGGGGTCATCGCCGCCCTGACCACCCTTCCCGTCATCGGGGTCCCCGTCAAGTCAAAGGCTCTCGGAGGGCTGGACTCCCTGCTCTCCATAGTGCAGATGCCCTCCGGCATCCCTGTGGCCACGATGGCCATAGACGGCGCGAAGAACGCCGCCCTGTATGCCATCTCCATACTCGCCCTGTCCCGTCCCGAGCTCGCGCAGGCGCTGGAGGATTTCCGGAAGAGACAAAGTGAGAAAGTCCTCAATTCCCAGATATGAACTGCAAGCGTATATTTGTAGAGAAGAAGCCCGGCTTCCGCGTGGAAGCCGCAAGCCTTCTTTCTGAATTCAACGAAAATCTGTCTATGAGCCTGAGCACCCTCAGGCTCGTAAACGTCTATGACCTCTTCGGATTCACCCCCGAACTTATCGAAAAGTGCCGCTACAGCGTGTTCGGAGAGAGGGTGACCGACTTCGTCAGCGACTCCTTCCCCCTGCAGGGGTGCAAGTATCTGGCCGTCGAATACATCCCCGGCCAGTTCGACCAGAGAGCATCCTCGGCTGTGGACTGCGTGCATCTTCTGTGCCCGGACGCCGAGGTGCAGATCAAGAGTTCGCGCCTTCTTGTCTTCGACGCGTCGGTGAGCGAGGAGGAGCTTGCCAGAATCGCCCGCTATTTCATCAATCCCGTGGAGAGCCGCCCCAAGGACCTCGCAGTGCTCACTCTGAGCACCGAGCCCGAGGTCAAACCCCTGGAAGACCTGAGCGGATTCACCGAAATGCCCCGGAGCAAGTTTGAGAGCTTCAGGGCCTCGCACGGCCTTGCGATGAGCTGCGAGGACCTCGCTGAAGTGGTACGCTACTTCAAGGCCGAGGGCCGCGACCCTCTGGAAACCGAGCTCCGCATTCTGGACACATACTGGAGCGACCACTGCCGCCACACCACCTTCACCACGTCTCTGACCTCCATCACCATAGACGACTCCTTCATCAAGGAAGACCTGGAATCCACCCTGGGGCGCTTCCACGACATCCGCAAGGCGCTCGGTCGCGAAGGCAAGGACCTGTGCCTGATGGAGATAGCGACCATAGGCGCGCGCTACCTGTCCTCCGTCGGCAAGCTGGACGACCTGGAAAAGAGCGAGGAGAACAACGCGTGCAGCATATTCATAGACGTGGACGTGGACGGCAGGCAGGAGAAATGGCTCCTGCAGTTCAAGAACGAGACCCACAACCATCCCACGGAGATCGAGCCTTTCGGAGGCGCGGCCACGTGCCTGGGCGGCGCAATCCGCGACCCTCTCTCCGGCAGGGCGTATGTCTATCAGGCCATGAGGGTCACCGGCGCGGGCGACATCTGCGCTCCCGCCTCGGCAACCCTTCCCGGCAAGCTGCCGCAGCGCCAGATAAGCCGCAAGGCCGCCGCCGGATACTCCAGCTACGGCAACCAGATAGGCCTCGCCACCACCCACGTGAGGGAGATCCACGACCCCGGCTACACCGCCAAGCGCCTCGAAGTGGGAGCGGTCGTGGGCGCCGTGAAGGCCGACAACGTCAGGCGCGAGAGCCCCGCCCCCGGCGACGTGATCCTGCTGCTCGGAGGCCGCACGGGCCGCGACGGCATAGGAGGAGCCACGGGGTCCTCAAAGGAGCACAATCTCTCCTCTTTGGAGAGCTGCGGAAGCGAGGTCCAGAAAGGCAACGCCCCCAAGGAGCGCGACATCCAGCGCCTGCTGCGCAGGCCGGAAGTCACCCGCCTCATAAAGAAATCCAACGACTTCGGCGCCGGCGGAGTGAGCGTTGCCATAGGCGAGCTTGCCGACGGCCTGGACATCTGTCTGGACAGGGTCCCCGTCAAATATTCCGGGCTCAACGCCACCGAGTTGGCCATCAGCGAGTCCCAGGAGCGTATGGCAGTGGTGGTGGAAGCCCGCTGCAAGGAAGAATTCGAGGCCCTCTGCGCGCTGGACAACGTGGAAGTGACCCACGTGGCCGACGTGACCTCCAGCGGCCGTATGAGGATGTTCTTCCACGGCGCTCCAGTCTGCGACCTGAGCCGCGAATTCATAGACAGCGCCGGCGCGAAGCACTACAGTCGCGCCGCCGTGCAGGGCGTGGAGGACAAGGACCCCTTCGTGCGCACCCCCGAGGGTGACACTCCGGCCTCGCGTCTGGTTTCCCTTATGTCCTCTCCCAACGTCGCTTCGCAGAAGGGACTTGTGGAGATGTTCGACTCCACAATCGGCCGGTCCACGGTCCTGATGCCCTATGGCGGCAGCGCTCAGGCGACCGAGACTCAGGTTTCCGTCCAGAAGATTCCCGTGGACGGCGTCACGGACACCGCGAGCGTGATGGCCTTCGGCTACAATCCCGACATCTCCCGTTGGAGCCCCTACCACGGCGCGGCATACGCAGTGGTGGAAGCCTGCGCCAAGGTGGCCGCGAGCGGCGCCCTGTGGTCCGGAATGCGCTTCTCCTATCAGGAGTACTTCGAGCGCATGACCTCCGACCCCCACAGCTGGGGCAAGCCTCTGAGCGCACTTCTGGGGGCCTTGAAGATGCAGCTCGACCTCGGCCTTCCCTCCATAGGCGGCAAGGACTCGATGAGCGGCACTTTCGAAGACATCTGCGTGCCTCCGACCCTGATTGCCTTCGGCATAACCACAGTGAAGGCCTCCGGAGTCATCTCGCCGGAATTCAAGAAGCCCGGCAACCGCATCTATCTGCTGCGCCACACTCCTCTTCCCAATCATATGCCCGACACTCAGGCCCTCGGACGCATATGGACCTGTGTCCACGAGCTTGTGCAGCAGGGCATCGCGGTCTCCGCCTGGGCCCCGGGTTTCGGCGGCGTGGCCGAAGGTCTGGTGAAGATGTGCCTTGGCAACTCTCTGGGAGCGGAGATTACGGCAAGCGAGCAGGAGCTCTACCGCCTCTGCTACGGATCCGTCATAGTGGAGACGAGCTGCGAGCTGGGAGGCGACGAGAGCTGCGCCGAGCTCCTCGGAAGCGTGATTGCGAGCAGAGAACTCCGCATCGGCAAGGTCAGCGTGAGCCTCGAGACCCTCGAGAAGGCGTACGTCGGGAAATACTCGAAGATTTATCCCGAGAAGGTGAAGCCCCTCTTCAGCGCGGCGGCGCCCGCCGCAGGCCCCGCCTCCGCCCACAGCTCCAATCTGACATACAAGGGCGAGAGGGTGGAACACCCTGTGGTGTGCCTGCCCGTGTTCCCGGGAAGCAACTGCGACTACGACACCGCCAAGGCCTTCCGCCGCGCGGGGGCCGAAGTGCGCCCGTTCATTTTCCGCAACCTCACCCCCGCGGACGTGCTCGAGTCCATAGACGAGCTCGCCGGCAGGATAGACCGGTGCCACATACTGATGTTCTGCGGCGGCTTCTCCTCCGGAGACGAGCCGGACGGCAGCGGCAAGTTCATCTCGGACGTCATCTGCAACGAGAAGATAGCCGCGGCCATAGGCGCGCTGCAGGACAGGGGAGGACTGATTCTGGGCATATGCAACGGCTTCCAGGCCCTTGTCAAGAGCGGCCTTCTGCCTTATGGCAAAGTGGGGAGCGTCACTGCCGAATCCCCCACGCTCTTCCGCAACGACATCAACCGCCACATCTCGCAGATTGCGGTGACCGAGGTCGCCTCCGTCTCATCCCCCTGGCTCGCGGGGATGAAGATCGGCGAACGCCACAGCATCCCCATCTCCCACGGAGAGGGCAAGTTCGTGGTGAGCGAGGCCCTCGCCCGCGAGCTTTTCGCCCGCGGACAGGTCGCATTCCGATATGTGGACAACCCCAACGGGTCCCATTACGACATAGAAGGCATCCTGAGCCCGGACGGCCACATACTCGGCAAGATGGGCCACAGCGAGCGCTACGAGGAGAACCTGCTGCGCAACATTTCCGGCAACAAGGTCCAGCCTCTGTTCGAGAACGCGGTCAGATATTTCAGAAAAGACAACTGCAATGACTAAAAGGGAACTGATTTTCGACGGCAATGAGAAGCAGGTCTTCGCCACGGACGACCCCCACAAGGTGATCTTCCGCTACAAGGACACCACCCTTGCCTACGGCGGCATCAAACGGGCCGTGTTCAAGGGGAAAGGCGCCCTGAACAACCGGATCTCGGCCCTGCTGCTGGACGAGCTGAACCGCAACGGGGTGCAGACCCATTACGTGGCCACCCTCTCCGACTGCGAGCAGCTCTGCCGCAAGATTGAGATAATCCCCATCGAGGTGATTGTGCGCAACCGCATCGCCGGCTCCCTTGCCGAAAGACTGGGAATAGCCGAGGGGCTCAAACCCGTCAAGCCGGTAGTGGATCTGCGCTACAACAACGACGCCCTCGGCGACCCTCTCATCAACGACGGTCACGCTCTGGCCCTCGGACTTGTGAGCCGCGCCGAGCTGGACGAGATGTACCGGATAGCCACTAGGACCGACGCCATCCTGCAGGACGTTTTTCACAGGGCCGGCATCGAGCTGATAGACGTGAAGATAGAATTCGGGCGGGCCTCCGACACAGGCGACATAATAATCTCCGACGAGATCAGCCCCGACACCAGCCGTCTCTGGGACGAGGCCACGGGGGAGAAACTCGACAAGGACCGCTTCCGCCGCGACCTCTCGGACGTGGTGGCCTCATACCGCCGGGTGTTGGAAAGGATTACTGAAGTACTCAAAAAACAATAGGCAATGGGACTCATAGGAGTGTACGGAGTGCACAACGCCTCCACTTTGATATACTACGGCCTGCACAACTTGCAGCACCGCGGACAGGAAGGGGCGGGCATCGCCACCTTCAGCGAAGAGGGAGTCTGCTGCCGCCACCGCGGTACCGGCCTTGTGAGCAAGGTCTTCTGCCCCCAGAACATCGAGCAGCTCAGCGGCCGTGTGGGAGTGGGCTCGGTGAGCTATTCGGGCGCCTCGAAGAAGGGAGTGGACAACGTAGAGCCCCTGTGCTTCAGGCACAAGAGCGGCGATTTCGTGATAGCCTCGGAGGGCAATGTGGTCAATTCCAAGCAGATATCAGGGTATCTGGAGAGCCGTGGGATAATCTTCCAGACCGCCACCGACAGCGAGCTTCTCGCCCAGCTCATCAAGAAGAAGGACGGAGAAGACCGCATTATGCACATAGTCAACGCACTGAATATGATGGAAGGCGGTTTCACCTTCCTGATCATGACGCAGAACCGCATCTACGCCGCCCGGGACAAATACGGCATCAAGCCCTTGTGCATAGGGCGACTGGGGGACGGATATGTCGTCAGCAGCGAGTCCTGCGCCTTCGAGATTATAGGCGCGGAGTTCATCCGCGACGTGGAGCCCGGCGAGATAGTCTGCCTCGACGAGCATGGAATCCGCTCCAGACTCTACTCCCAGTTCAAGCGCCACCGCATGTGCGCGATGGAGTACATCTACTTCGCCCGGCCCGACTCCGACATCGACGGCTGCAACGTGCACGCCTACCGCAAGGAGAGCGGCCGCCGTCTTGCCCGCGAATGCCCGGTCGAGGCCGATATGGTCGTGGGCGTGCCCGAGAGCAGCCTGAGCGCCGCGATGGGCTACAGCGAGGAGAGCGGCATCCCCTATGAGATGGGTCTGGTGAAGCACAAATACATGGGCCGCACCTTCATAGCTCCCGTGCAGGAGATGCGCGAGCTGGGCGTGAAGATGAAGCTCAGCCCCGTGCGCAGCATAGTCAAGGGGAAAAGGATAGTGCTGGTGGACGACTCCATAGTGCGCGGCACCACCTCCCTGAAGATTGTCAAGCTGCTGCGCGAGGCCGGCGCCGCCGAAGTGCACGTGCGCATTGCCAGCCCGATGATGAAACATTCCTGCTTCTACGGAGTGGACACTTCCACCCCGGAGCAGCTGCTTTGCTCCCGCCGCACCCTGGAGCAGGCGTGCTCTGCCATCGGAGCCGATTCTCTGGGCTTCCTGAGCCCCGAATCCGCGCGGCACTCCTGCTTCGGATGCGCGGACCCCTGCCTGGCCTGCTTCACGGGAGAATATCCCACAGAGCTTTACAATACAGACAAAACGGATTGATACACACATTCAATATGGCAAAGACTTACGAAAACGCAGGTGTAAACCTGGAAGCCGGATACGACGTTGTCCGCCGCATCAAGAAGCACGTCAGCTCCACCGTGCGCCCCGGTTCTATGGGAGGGATAGGTTCCTTCGGAGGGATGTTCGACCTCTCGTCTCTGGGCATCAGGGAGCCGGTGCTGGTGAGCGGGACCGACGGCGTGGGCACCAAGCTCAAGATAGCCTTCGAGCTCGACAAGCACGACACCGTGGGCATAGATGCTGTGGCTATGTGCGTGAACGACGTGCTGGCCCAGGGTGCAGAACCCCTCATCTTTCTGGACTACGTGGCTCTCGGCCACAACATCCCCGAGAAGGTGGAGGCGATAGTGGCAGGAGTGGCCGAAGGCTGCCGTCAGGCGGGTTGCGCGCTCGTGGGCGGAGAGACCGCCGAGATGCCCGGGATGTACGAGGGCGGAGAATATGACATAGCCGGCTACACCACCGGAGTGGTGGAGAAGTCTCGGCTCATAGACGGCTCCAAGGTCAAGGCCGGCGACGTCCTGGTGGGCATAGCCTCCACCGGAGTGCATTCCAACGGCTTCAGTCTCGTGCGCAAGATAGTCTCCGACGCGGGGCGCAAGTACAGCGACAAGATTCCCGAGCTGGGAGGCCGTCCTCTGGGCGAGGTGCTCCTCACTCCCACCCGCATCTACGTGAAGCAGGTGCTGGACGTGATCCGGCACTGCGACGTGCACGGAGTGGTGCACGTGACCGGCGGCGGCTTCGACGAGAACATACCCCGCGTGCTGCAGGAGGGCCAGGGCCTCGAAATCAAGGAGGGCAGCTGGGAGATTCTGCCTATCTTCAGGCTGCTGGAGAAGTGGGGCGGCGTGCCGCACCGCGAGATGTTCAACATATTCAATATGGGCATAGGGATGATCCTGGTGCTGGACCCCTCCGAGGCCGCCCGCGCAATGGAAATCCTCGAATCCCACGGCGAGAAAGCCTCCGTCATAGGCAAGGTCACCGACAAACCCGGAGTGAACATCATATGAAGAAGCTGGCAGTATTCGCAAGCGGCAGCGGGACCAATTTCGAGGCGATAGCCTCCGCCTGCGCCGACGGACTTATCAAGGACGCTGAAGTTGCCCTGATGGTGTGCGACAAGAGCGGCGCCGCGGTGGTGGCAAGGGCCGCGCGCCACGCCGTGCGCAGCTTCGTCTTCGACCCCGGGAGCTATGCCTGCAAGGCCGACTACGAACGCGAGATTGCCTCGCTGATGGATTCACTTGGAATCGACCTTGTGTGCCTTGCGGGATATATGAGAATAGTGGGGCCCACCCTGCTGGAGGCTTATGAGGGGAGGATGATAAACATCCATCCGGCGCTTCTGCCTTCCTTCAAGGGAGCGCACGCCGTGGAGGATGCGGTGGCCTTCGGGGTGAAGGTCTTCGGGATTACCATCCACTGGGTGAGCTCCGAGCTGGACGGGGGTAAAATCATATCCCAGAAGGCATTCGAGTATGACGGGTCAGACCCCGCCGAGGTGCACGCACTGGGGCAGCCGATAGAGCATCAACTGTATATAGACACAATAAATAAACTGTTATAAATGAGAGCGTTAGTTAGTGTTAGCGACAAGACGGGCCTGGTCCCGTTCGTAAAGGGCCTCGAGGCTCTTGGTTGGGAAATTGTGGCCACCGGCGGCACAAAGAAACTGCTGGACGAGTCCGGAGTGAAGACCATCGGCATCAGCGAAGTCACCGGATTTCCGGAGATTTGCGACGGCCGCGTGAAAACCCTTCACCCGAAGGTCCACGGAGGCATTCTGGCACGCAGGGACACCCCCGCGCATATGCAGACCCTCAAGGACAACGGCATCACCACCATAGAACTGGTCTGCGTCAATCTTTATCCCTTCAGGCAGACCATCGCGAAGGAAGGAGTCACGATGGAAGACGCCATCGAGAACATCGACATTGGCGGCCCTTCGATGGTGCGCAGCGCCGCGAAGAACTGGAAGGACGTGACAATAGTCTGCGACCCCGCCGACTATGACACGGTGCTCGAAGAGATTCGGGCGGAGGGCTTCACCTGCGACGACACCCGCCTCAAACTCAGCGCGAAGGCCTACACCCACACCGCCGAGTACGATATGATGATAGCCTCCTGGATGCGCGGCAAGGCCGGTCTGAGCGAGAAGCTCTTCCTCGAGTATGACATCAAGCAGGGCCTGCGCTATGGCGAGAACCCGCATCAAAGCGCAAAATTCTATTCTGCGCTTCAGAGCACCCCGTACTCCCTCGCGTTCGGACGCCAGCTCCAGGGCAAAGAGCTGTCCTACAACAACATACAGGACGCCAATGCGGCCCTTTGCATAGTGCGCGACTTCACCGACAAGCCTTTCTGCGTCGCCCTCAAGCATATGAATCCCTGCGGCGCGGCGGTTGCGCCGACAATAGAGGAAGCCTGGCAGGCCGCCTATGAGGCCGACAAGGTGAGCATCTACGGCGGCATCGTGGCAGTCAACCGTCCTCTGACCGCCGAGGTGGCGGAGGGGATGAAACCCATCTTCCTCGAGATTGTGATAGCGCCGTCCTTCACCCCGGAGGCCCTGGAGATTCTCTCCACCAAGAAGAACCTCCGCGTGATGGAGGTGGATATGACTCCTTCCTCCGCCCCGGTACCCCAATACATCAGCGTCTGCGGCGGCATGCTCGCCCAGGAGCTCGACACGCAGGTGGAGAAGCTTAGCCCCGAAATGTGCGTGACGGCCGCCAAGCCCACCGAGGCCCAGATGGAGGACCTCGACTTCGGATGGAAGATAGTCAAGCACGTGAAATCCAATGCAATAGCAGTAGTGCGCGACGGCCACACCATTGGCGTTGGAGCAGGCCAGACCAACCGCGTGGGCTCCGCTCAGATTGCTCTGGAAGAGGCCAGAGCGGCCGGATACACGGAAGGCCTCATCCTCGCCTCCGACGGCTTCCTGCCCTTCGGCGACACGGTGGAGCTCGCCTCCCGCTACGGAGTGAGCGCAATAGTGCAGCCCGGCGGCAGCATCCGCGACGAAGAGTCAGTGCGCAAGGCTGACGAACTCGGCATCACGATGCTTATGACCGGTGTCCGTCATTTCAAACATTAACATAAGATGAAAGTACTGGTGATAGGCGGCGGAGGCCGCGAACACGCAATAGCGGATGCGCTGAGCCGCAGCCCGCAGGTGGACAGGCTCTATTGCGCGCCGGGCAATGCCGGCATCGCACAGATTGCGCAGTGCGTGCCCATCTCCGAGTGCGAGGTGGACGCGCTGCTCGCCTTTGCGCGCGAAAATGCCGTGGACCTCACCGTGGTGGGGCCCGAGGCGTCGCTTGCCGCAGGGGTCGTGGATGCGTTCAGAGCCGCCGGCCTGAAAATCTTCGGCCACACGAAGGCCGCCACGGCCATCGAGAGCAGCAAGGAGTTTGCGAAGGCCCTGATGTTCAAGTACGGCATCCCCACCGCCGGATACCGCAGTTTCTCCGACTATGGCCAAGCTCTCGAATATGTGAGCTCCAGACCCTTTCCCGCCGTGCTCAAGTATGACGGGCTCGCAGCAGGCAAGGGAGTCGTCATAGCCCAAAGCCTGCAGGAGGCCGAGGAAGCGCTTAAAAGTATGCTTCTTGATGCCAGCTTCGGGAAGGGGAAAGTGGTGGTGGAGGATTTCCTCTCCGGCCCGGAATTCTCCTTTATGTGCTTCGTGGAAGGGCGCAACGTCTATCCGATGCCGCTCTCCCAGGACCACAAAAGAGCCTACGACGGCGATCTGGGGCCCAATACCGGAGGGATGGGAGCCTACACGGGACTTCCTTTCATTACGGAGGAAGACCGCGAATTCGCCCTGCGCGAAATCCTGTGCAAGACCGCAGACGCCATGGTGGAGGAGGGTCTGCCTCTGTCCGGAGTGCTGTACGGCGGACTTATGAAGACGCAGGACGGGGTGAAGGTGATAGAATTCAACGCCCGCTTTGGAGATCCGGAGACGGAAGTGGTGCTGCCCGCTCTGGAAAGCGACGCCTCGGACATATTTCTGGCAGTGGCGAAAGGCAAGGCGCCTTCCGAGCCCCTGAGATGGAGCGACGCCCCCACCCTCGGAGTAGTGCTGGCCTCCAAAGGATATCCCGGAAGTTATCAGAAGGGGGCCCCGATACGCATCCCCTCCGGCCTGAAGTCCCGCATCTTCCATATGGGCACTCGAAGGGGAGAGGGGGGAGAGCTTTTGACCGGCGGCGGACGGGTGATGATGCTCGTCGCTCAGGGACAAACCCTGCAGGAAGCCAGGGAGGCGGTGTATGCGGACATAGCCCGCGTGGACTGCCCCAATCTGTTCTGCCGCAAAGACATAGCCCACTGGGCACTGGACTGAAATTCCGCCGTTATGGGAAAATACTCTTTAGACATCAAAGCCCTGAAGATGCACACTGCAAGGCTCAAGCAGATCAAGGACATCCTCGCCAAGCTGGAAGAGAATGCCCTTGAGATAGAAAAATCGCTCTGCGAGATAGACGGCCGTCTGCCCATGGACTACGACGACGGCAGCGAAGAGGCGCTGGCAGTGGACCTTCTGGACGAGGCATTCAACCTGATCGACGAGATTCTGGGGCCTCCGAAAGACGAATACGGCATTTCGGACGACCCGGATACCGTATCGCTGGAAGAGATTTTGAAAACTCTGGGATCGGCTACAAAGAATACTACAAGTTAAACCATCAAGATATATGTCAAGAATCATAGACGGCAAGGCGATAAGCGCCGCCATCAAAGAAGAAGTGAAGGCTCAGATTCCCGAGCTGGAGGCCAAGTATGGCCGTAAACCCTGCCTGTGCGTCATCATAGTGGGGGAGAACCCCGCCAGTCAGGTATACGTGCGCAACAAAGTCAAAACTGCCGAGTACGTGGGCATGGAGTCCCGCCTCGTGGAGCTTCCCGCCGACGTGAGCGAAGAGAAACTTCTGGAAGAAATCCGCGCTCTGAACGAAGACAGCGCCGTGGACGGCATCCTTGTCCAGCTGCCTCTGCCGCGTCACATCAACGAAGCCAAAGTGATAGACACCATCTCGCGCCGCAAGGACGTGGACGGCTTCCATCTGCACAACGTGGGTTCGCTCTGGCTTGGAGACAAGTGCATCGTCCCCTGCACCCCCAAGGGCATAATCGAGCTCATCAAGAGCACCGGCATCAGCATCGGAGGCAAGGTGGCCGTCGTGGTGGGCCGCAGCAACATTGTGGGCAAGCCCGTGGCAAAGCTCCTGCTGGACCAGAACGCCACCGTGGTCATCGCCCATTCCCGCACCGCCGACCTCAAGGCCATCACGCTTCTGGCCGACATTCTGGTCGTGGCGGTGGGCAAGGAAAAGGTCGTTACGGCCGATATGGTCAAAAGAGGTGCGGTAGTGATCGACGTCGGCATGAACCGCAACGCTGAAGGCAAGCTCTGCGGAGATGTAGATTTTCTGCCCGTGAGCGCCGTGGCGGGTCACATCACTCCGGTCCCCGGAGGAGTGGGCCCGATGACCATAGCAATGCTGATGAAAAACACCGTCGAGTGTTTTCTCGACGGTGTCAAATAAATCTTCGGGCCGAAGTTCCCGGCAGTATTAAAGTTTTGCATCTTCGGGGTGCTCCTCTCTCCAGTTGGGATTGCGGGATGAGCCTCCGAAGTGCACTGTGATGTCTCCGCGCTTGTTGGTGCCGAACTCATAGTCCTTGCCGGGCAGGAAGGCATTGAAGATGATGCCCACAAGAGCCGCGACTGCAAGACCGGAAAGGGCGATGTTGACCTTGCCGATGGTGAAGGAAATGCTCCCCGGGCCATAGTTGATACCGATGGCGAGCACGAGGATGAGAGCGGCGATGATGAGGTTGCGGGACACGGTGAGGTCCACCTTGTTCTCCACAAGGTTGCGCACGCCCACAGCGGAAATCATACCATAGAGCACCAGAGACACGCCTCCGATTGTGGCGGCGGGCATCACGGACACGCAAGCCGCAAACTTGGGGCAGAAGGAGAAGATGATGGCCAGCACGGCGGCGATGCGGATGACTCTGGGGTCGAAGACCTTGGTAAGGTTCAGCACGCCGGTGTTCTCTCCGTAGGTCGTGTTGGCAGGAGCTCCGAACATGGAGGCCAGAGCGGTGGCGAGACCGTCTCCCATCAGGGTCCGGTGCAGACCGGGATTCTCGAGGTAATTGATGCCTGTGGTGCTGGATATGGCGCACATATCACCGATATGCTCGATCATTGTGGCGAGCGAGATGGGGATGATGGTGATGATGGCAGTGATCACAAGACCCCAGTTGGGATTATTGAAGACGGCGAAAGCGGTGTTCTTCATCTGGAAGGGAACGCCGATCCAGGCGGCCTCCTTCACGGGAGTGAAGTCCACGAGTCCGAAGCAGGCGGCGACTATATATGAACCGACTACGCCCAGAAGCACGGGGACAATCTTTATCATTCCCTTGCCCCAAATGTTGCAGACCACGATGATCGCGACGGCAAGCAGGGCAATCCACCAGTTGGAGGTGCAGTTGTTGATGGCGGAGCCGGACAGGGTCAGACCGATTGCGATGATGATGGGGCCGGTCACCACGGGAGGGAAGTAGGTCATCACCTTCTTGACGCCGAAGGCCTTGAACAGGGCGGCGAGGATGAAATACAAAAGACCCGCGAAGAACACGCCGATGCAGGCATAAGGCAGAGAGGCCGCCTGATCGAGTCCATATCCTGCGCCTAGCGCAACGACTGCCGCATAACCGCCGATGAAGGCAAAGGACGATCCGAGGAAAGCGGGGACCTTCATCTTGGTGAGCAGGTGGAAGAGCAATGTGCCCAGACCGGCGAAAAGCAGGGTGGCACTTACCGAGAGCCCCGTGAGGGCGGGGACAAGGACTGTGGCTCCGAACATTGCAAACATATGCTGGAAGCCGAGAAGCAGCATACGCGGACGTCCGAGCGTGCGGGCATCGTAGATGGGTTGGTTAGTTTGTACTGTAGCCATGATATATATTTAAGAAAGAATTATTCCCACTCGATGGTTGCCTGAGGCTTGCTGGAGATGTCGAAGACAACTCTGTTGACACCGTCAACCTTGGAGATTATCTCGTTCTGCACCTCATCCAGAAGCTCCCAGGGCAGATGCACGACCTGTGCGGTCACTGCATCCACGCTGTTGACCGCGCGCAGGGCTATCACATTGGCGTATGTGCGGCAGCCGTCGGTGACGCCTGTGGTCTTGACGGGGACGAAGATTGCGCCGGCCTGCCAGATCTTGTCGTACCAGCCCTCGCGCTTGAGGGTGTCGATCCAGATTGCGTCGGCCTCCTGAAGGATGTGGATTTTCTCGGGCGTGAGTTCTCCCAGACACCTGACCCCGAGCCCGGGACCGGGGAAGGGATGGCGTCCGAGGAAACTCTGCGCGAGGCCGAGCTCGGCGCCCACCTCGCGGACTTCGAACTTGTAGAGATATTTCAAAGGCTCCACGAGACCCAGATGCATCTCCTCGGGAAGGCCGCCCACGTTGTGGTGGCTCTTGATGGTGCCTTTGTCGGACTTGGACTCGGCGATGTCGGGCCAGATGGTGCCCTGTGCGAGCCACTTGGCATCGGAGACCTTGCGGGCTTCCTCGTTGAAAACGTCGATGAAGGTCTTGCCTATGGCCTTACGCTTGAGCTCGGGATCCGTGAGTCCGGAGCAGGCGGCGAAGAAGCGGTCTGCGGCACGCACGCCCTTGACATTGAGTCCCAGCACTTTATAGTGCTCGAGCACGTCTTCGAATTCATTTTTGCGCAGCAGGCCGTGGTCCACGAAAATGCACTGCAGTCTGTCTCCTATGGCCTTGTTGACAAGTACGGCCGTGACGGTGGAATCCACACCGCCCGAAAGTCCGAGAATGACCACGTCGGAGCCGACCTGCTCCTTTATTGCGGCCACCTGCTCCTCGACGAACGCCTTGGCGTTCAGTTTCTCTCCATTATACATAATAATTAGTCTCCTCTTGTGTAATTAGGTGTTTCTTTGGTGATGGTGACATCGTGGGGATGGCTCTCGGTCATACCGCTTGCGGTCACCTTGGTGAATTTTGCATTCTGCAGCTCGGCGATGTTGTGGGCGCCGCAATAGCCCATACCGGACTTCAGGCCGCCGATGAGCTGATAGACGGTCTCCTCGAGGGTGCCTTTGTAGGGCACGCGACCCACGATTCCCTCGGGTACGAGTTTCTTGGTCTCGGTCTCGCCGCTCTGGAAGTAACGGTCCTTGGAGCCGGCGTTCATCGCGTCGATGCTGCCCATTCCGCGGTAGGTCTTGAATTTCCTGCCGTTGTAGATGATGGTCTCGCCGGGAGCCTCCTCGGTGCCGGCGAACATTGACCCGCACATCACGCAGTCTCCGCCGGCAGCAAGAGCCTTGACTATGTCGCCGGAGTAGCGCAGGCCGCCGTCGGCGATGACGGGAACGCCCGAGCCCTTCGCCGCCTTGGCACATTCGAATATTGCGGTAAGCTGGGGCACGCCCACACCGGCCACGATGCGGGTGGTACAGATACTGCCGGGCCCTATGCCCACCTTGATGCCATCGGCACCGGCCTCGATGAGGTCCTTGGCCGCCCGGGCGGTGGCGATGTTGCCCACGACAACGTCAAGGGAAGGATATGCCTCCTTGATTTTCTTCAATGTGGAGATGACGCCTTTGCTGTGGCCGTGAGCGGAATCCAGCACCACTGCATCCACGCCTTCCGCCACGAGCGCGGCCACCCGCTCGAGCGAGTCGGCGGTGATGCCCACGCCGGCGGCGACCCTCAGACGCCCCTTGCTGTCCTTGCAGGCGTTGGGGTGGATTCTCTCCTTCTGTATGTCGGAATATGTGATGAGACCCACGAAATGTCCCTGCGCGTCCACAACGGGAAGTTTCTCCACCTTGCTCTTCTGCAGGACGCTGCGGATATGCTTGCCCTCCACCTCTGAAGAGAGGATGGTGACAAGTCCGGTACTGGTCATCACGCTCTCCACCTTCTCGGTCATATCCTCCTGGAAGCGGATGTCGCGGTTGGTCAGGATACCAGCGAGCTTGCCGTCTGCGTCCACCACCGGGATGCCGCCTATCTTGTTCTCGCGCATAAGAGTGACGGCCTCCCCGATGAGAGCGTCCTTGGAGATGGTGATGGGATCGTTTATCATCGCGTTCTCGGCTCTCTTGACCTTGCGCACCTGCGCTGCCTGATCTGCGATGCTCATATTCTTGTGTATCACTCCGATACCTCCCTCGCGGGCGAGGGCAATGGCCATAGGGGCCTCGGTCACGGTGTCCATTGCGGCGGACACGATGGGGATGTTGAGAGGGATGTTGCGGCTGAAGCGCGTCTGCAGACACACCTCGCGCGGCAGAACGTCCGAATATGCAGGGATGAGCAGGACGTCGTCGAAGGTAAGGCCTTCCAGAGCTATTCTTTCATCGATGAATGACATAGGCGGATGGGTTGTTTATTGATTTTTTTCCAGCTGGAGTGTCTTGGTAGTCTGGTCGCAGACCTCGGAAGGTCCCCAGTACTGGATGGCGCCGGGATAGAGGTAGCAGGTGTCCTTGGCCCACTGCTCGCGGTGCGCGGCGAAGTACTTGAACGGAGCGCCGTCCAGCTCCACAAGAGCCTTGCGGATCACGGGCTTGAACTTTCCGGCCCTCTTCTCGAGGTTCATCATCATCGTGATGGGCACACCGCCTGCAATCCATTCGGCCGCGGGGGCGGTGGTGTTGCGTATCACGGACATATATCCGGTCTTGCCGGCGGCAATCAGGCGGGATGCGTTGAAGCCGAGCGAGTAGCAGTAGTCGGCATCGAAGTTGGAGGGAGCGGCGCAGCGGCCCTCATAGCCGAAGAAATGGTGCTGGGCGCTGAATTTGCCTGTGTATTTTCCTTCCTTCTTCCACTGCGCGAGCTTGCGGCCCACCATCTCGGAGAGCAGCTTCTCGGTCTCGATGAGGGACACCTGCACGTTGCCGTGGGGGTCACGGTCGAGAGCCAGCTGGCGGGCGACTCCCTCGGGCAGGCTGCTGAAAGTGGCGAGGTTGGCCGCGCTCAGATGAGCCTTCACGTAGTCTATCTGATTCTCGCGGGTGACGGTCTTGGCCTCGTCGGTCGCGAGGATGTCGTTGAGCTCGGAGATGAGCTTCTTGATGGCGGGGATGAACTCGATGAGCCCTTCGGGGATGAGTACGGTGCCGAAATTGTTGCCTTCGGCAGCCCTTGCGGCCACGATACCGGCTATGTAGTCCACGATGTCGTCGAGGCTCTTCTCCCGGGCTTCGATCTCCTCGGAAACGAGGCAGACATTGGGCTGGGTCTGCAGGGCGCACTCGAGGGCGATGTGGGAGGCGCTGCGGCCCATCAGCTTGATGAAGTGCCAGTATTTGCGGGCGGAGTTGCAGTCGCGCTCGATGTTGCCGATGAGCTCGCTGTAGGTCTTGGTGGCGGTATCGAAGCCGAAGGAAGCCTCGATCTGCTCGTTCTTGAGGTCGCCATCGATGGTCTTGGGGCAGCCTATGACCTGCACTCCATATTTCTTTGCGGCATAATACTCGGCCAGCACGCAGGCATTGGTGTTGGAGTCGTCTCCGCCTATTATCACGAGGGCCTTGATGCCGAGCTCGCGCAGGATCACGATACCCTTCTCGAACTGGTCCACCTCCTCGAGCTTCGTGCGGCCGGAGCCGATGACGTCGAACCCGCCGGTGTTGCGGTATGCGTCCATCACCTCGGGGGTGATTTCCATATACTTATGGTCCACAAGTCCTCCGGGACCCATCAGAAAGCCGTAGAGCTTGTTGGCGGGATTCAGGGACTTCACGCCGTCGAAGAGGCCGGAGATGACGTTGTGTCCGCCGGGAGCCTGGCCTCCGGAGAGGATGACGCCCACGTTGAAGGAAGAGGTGGCGGGCGTAGTGCCCTGAGCGAATTCCACGACGGGCATTCCGTAGGTATTGGGGAAGAGGTCCTTGATTTCCGCCTGATTGCCGACGGAGCAAGTCGCCGCGCCTTCAACCGCTTTCACGGGGCCCTGAAGGGCCTTGGGGAGCTTGGGCTGGTAAGCGGCGCGCGCTTTCTGAAGATTGGAGATGGATGACATATTGGTAGAGTTTATAAGTTGTTCAATTTTAAATCTTGCAAATTTACACAAAATTCTGCAATATTAGTCACGGAATTTGTGTACATTTGTGCGTTAATGATTACCAATGCAGAGATAAAGACCATAAGGTCGCTGCGGGAGAAGAAATTCCGCGACACCCTCGGACTCTTCGTAGTCGAGGGGGAGAAGATGGTCGCAGAGGCCCTCTCTTCTTCCTATGAAGTGGTACGCGTGTGGCGCCGGGACGAGATAGGGGAGAACGCGATGTCCCGCATCAGCCTCCTGTCGGCCCCAAGTCCCGCGCTCGCGCTTGTGAAGATTCCCGCCAGGACCCCTGAAAGCGGCGCCACAACGCCCCGCAAAGGCCTCTTCCTCGCGCTCGACTCCATCAGGGACCCCGGCAACATGGGCACCATAATCCGCCTTGCGGAATGGTTCGGGGTCAGCGGCATCTTCGTCTCGCCAGACAGTGTGGAGATTTACAACCCCAAGGTGATACAGGCCACGATGGGCTCGATATTCCGCGTGGAGGTGACAAGGACGGACATTGCCGCCCTGTGCCGCGCCTGGAAGGAGAGCGGCATAGGCGTGTACGGGACCTTTCTGGACGGGGAAAACATCTACACCACGCCTCTGGGGGCTGAAGCGCTCGTCGTGATGGGCAACGAATCTGTCGGCATAAGCGCATCTGTCGCAGACACGGTGACCGGCAGACTCCTGATTCCTTCCTTCGGGGACTCGAGAGGGGAGTCACTCAATGTCGCGGTGGCCACGGCCGTCACCTTGTCAGAATTCCGGCGCAGGGCCTTTTGAAACCGAGTGCCCCGATGATGAGAAGAATGCCTTCAATGCCGTCAGGAATACGGCTCCTGCTTGCCGCAGGAGCGCTGCTTGCCTCAGCCTCCTGCAGCACGACACGAGTACTTGAGGAAGACCAGTACAGGCTGGCGTCCAACAGTGTCACCATGACGGGAGAATCGGATTTGAAGACCTCGGACATCACCCCGTACATCAAGCAACAGGCCAACTCCTATTTTATCTTCGGCTGGAACCCCTTCCTGAACGTGTACAATTGGCAGAACGGATCCGGCAAAGGTCTTGACAAGTTGTGGAGCAAGCTGGGGACAGCGCCGGTAGTCTTCGAACCGAGCCTTGCAGAGAGCAGTTGCGAGAATATCAGAAGACATCTGGAATATCTCGGATATTACGGCTCGGATGTCAAGGCAGACATCACGACCGACAAGAAGTTGGCCCGCGTCAACTATACTGTCACTTTAGGTAAGCGATATCAGATTGACACCATCATCTACGACATCCCCGCCTCCCAGCGAGAATTCCTCTCCTTCTTCGAGGCCGACTCTCTGTCCCGCACCATACACAAGGGGGACTGGCTCAGCGAGAAAGACCTCGAGGCAGAAAGCGCCAGAGGAGCCGCCGCGCTACGCAATTACGGCTACTACGACTTCAGCAAAAGCAACTATTTTTTTCAGGCCGACACCCTCTCGCACGACGGGAAAGCCTCTCTGACCTACTCCGTCAGACCCTACACGCGCGATGAGGAGCAGGACGAGACAGCGCCGTTTGTCAGGTACCGCTTCGGCAAAGTCAGCATCGCATACCCTTCCGCCGTAGTCATCAGGCAGGATCTCCTGCGCAAGCTCAATCTGATAAAACCCGGCAACTACTACAACGCCACCGTGGTGGACAACACCTATTCCCGGATGTCTTCCGTCAAGGCGCTGGGCACGACCAACATCCACATAACTCCTTCCGACTCCTCCCACGTGGACTGCACCATAAAGTTCTCGGAGAGCGGCCTGCAGGGCATCAAGTTCGACCTGGAAGCATCCACCAATTCCTCCGGGCTCATAGGCATCGCGCCCAAAGTCAGCTGGTTCCACAAGAACATCTTCCACGGAGGCGAATGGCTGGACCTCAGCTTCACGGGCAATTTCCAGTTCCAGCCGGGCACCGACACCAAAGCCACCGATCTGGGTGTCAGCACCGGCCTGAGTTTCCCCTCGCCCCTGGGGCTGGATCTGGAGCATTTCAAGGGCCCGTACGTCCCGCGCACGGAAATCAAGACCTCATACAACTATCAGAATCGCCCCGAATACAGGCGCCATATGGCCTCCCTGAATTACGGCTACTCGATAAGCACGACGAAAGGCTGGTATCACACCCTGTATCCGCTTCAGGTCCGCTTTGTGCGGCTTGACGACATAAGCGAAGAATTCAACAGCGTGCTGGACAGCAATCCATATCTGTGGGACTCCTATGAGAGCCATATGGACGCCGGCATAGGCGGCACCGTCTTCTACTCGAATGCCACCGAACTGGTCCCCAAGACCTCCTACCGCACGGCAGAGTTCCAGCTCAACCTCTCGGGCAATGTCATAAGCCTGTTCAACAATTCCTTGAATCTGGATCCGGACTCGAGCCAGAGAATATTTCTCGGCGTGCCGTATTCGCAATACGTGAGAGCGAGCGCGGAGTACAGCGCCCACCGCCGCTTCGGGGCCGACGACGCCCATTCCATCGGCTTCCGCGCCTTCGCCGGAGCCGGTTATGCCTACGGGAATTCCAGTTCGATGCCTTACGAGCGGCAGTTCTTCTGCGGCGGCGCAAGCTCGATGCGCGGCTGGCAGACACACGCGCTCGGCCCCGGATATGAGAAGATGGACGAGATTTTCTCCATTCCCAGCCAGACCGGCGACTTGAAACTGGAGCTTGACGCAGAATGGCGCTTCAAGATGTTCTGGAAATTCGAGGGCGCGATGTTCGCCGAAGCAGGAAACGTCTGGAATCCCCGCGAGATAACAGGTGTGGGGAATTTCCTCGGCTCCGTAGCCGCCGACTGGGGCCTCGGCCTGCGCCTTAATCTCAATTTCATACTCCTTCGCATCGATGCCGGCTTCAAGCTGCACGAGCCGTCCCGTCCGGAGGGAAGCCGCTGGCTCAGCCCCGTGGAATGGTTCTCGTCCGACGGCTACGCAGTACACTTCGGTGTGGGTTACCCGTTCTGACAATTATGAAAAAACAAATTTATTATCAAATACTTACCCGTCTTTGGGGGGATGGCAGGTTCTCTTCTTTCACTCCCGCGAGCCTGCAATTTCTGAAATCCTTCGGCGTCGACACCGTCTGGTACACGGGCATTCCGCGCCACGCCAGCGGAGGGGACTTCGTCAAAGGTGACCCCGGGTCCCCGTATGCAGTTCACGACTGGAAAGACGTCAACCCCTATTTTGTCGCCCCGGGAGAAGATGCTCTCGGCGGATTCGACGCCCTTGTCCGGCGCACGCACGATGCCGGCCTCAAAGTATGTATAGACTATATCCCCAACCACGTTTCACGCGACTACCGAGGGCCGATTCCACATTATGACTGGTGCGACGGCGACTGGACCGACACTCTGAAGGTCGACTGGACCCGGCCCGACACCCTGAAGGAGATGACGGAAGTCGTGAAATTCTGGGCCCGCAGGGGAGTGGATGCATTCAGATGCGATATGGTGGAGCTGGTGGATTCCGGACTTCTGGGCAGGCTGATTGCCGAGGTGAAGAGCGAGTTCCCCGGCGTGCAGTTTGTGGCGGAAGTGTACGGGAAGCAGAATTATGACCGCTACCTCGCCGCCGGCTTCGACTTTCTCTACGACAAATCCGGCTCCTACGATATCCTGAGGGCCATTTTCGAATGTGGCCGGAGCGCCCGCGAGCTGACCGGGAACTGGCAGTGGCTCGCCCACAGGCAGGAGCGGATGCTCAATTTCCTCGAGAACCACGACGAGCAGAGGCTCCGCCACTGGACCGGCGGCAAGCCCTACTGGGCGGCGGTCGCGTTCTCGATGCTCTTCAACAACGCCCCGTATATGATCTATTTCGGACAGGAAGCGGGCGAGGACGCTGCCGAAGGGGCACAAGGGCGCACTTCCATCTTCAACTGGAGCAAGCCCGTCCACGCCGGCGCAATTGCTGCGTACGCCGCCTCCGGAGATATTGAAGCATTGAACGAGGAAGAACAAGCCATCTTCTTAAGATACAAAGAGTTGCTATCGCACGCGCACGAGGACACATTCTGCTGCGGAAGGGTCTGGGACCTTTGCTATTGCCAGCAGCAGAGCGGCGGCGGGTTCAATCCAGACGTCCACTTCGCCTTCCTGCGCTACACGCCGGACGGCAAGGCCCGTGCAGTGTTCTGCAACTTCAGCCCCGAAAAGACGACAGTGCGGCTCACCGTACCGGAGGAGCCCGGACTGCTGGAGTGCGGAGTGCGCCCCTGCACGCTGCAGATTTCCGCCGCCCCCCGGGACTTCGCGATTATTTCTTTGGATAATATTTAGGCCAGCAGGCCTGAAGGTAGGCCTTCAGGCTGTCTTCGTGCTTGCCGGGAGCGGGATTGTAGAACACCCGCCCTTCGAAGCCAGCGGGCATGAATTCCTGGTCCACAAAGTGACCGGGATAGTCGTGCGCATACTTGTATCCGTCGGCGTAGCCCAGCTCCGACATAAGGCGGGTGGGAGCGTTGCGAAGATACAGCGGTACACCGGCCGTCTTGTCGGAAGCGGCGGCCTCCATAGCGGCCTCAATGGCGGCATTGGCGGAATTGCTCTTGGGGGAGCTTGCAAGATATATCGCACACTCGGACAATGGGATACGGGCTTCCGGCATACCTATCGAATGGACTATCCGGAAGCAGGCGTCCGCAATGAGCAGGGCGTTGGGATTGGCAAGACCCACGTCCTCCGCCGCAAGTATGCACAGGCGCCGCGCTATGAACAGGGGATCCTCTCCGCCGTCCAGCATCCTTGCCATCCAATAGAGAGCCGCGTTGGGATCAGACCCGCGCACGGACTTGATGAAGGCGGAGATGATGTCGTAATGCATTTCGCCCCCCTTGTCGTAGATGGCTATGTTCTGCTGCAGACATTCAGTCACCAACTTATTGTCTATCACTATCTTGCCACCCCTTCCAAGCTGGGAGTCGGTCACGATTTCGAGTATGTTGAGCAGTTTGCGCGCATCTCCTCCGCTCTGGCGCAGGAGAGCCTCGCTCTCGCGCACTTCAATGTCCCTCTCGCGGAGCACCTCGTCTTCCTTGAGCGCGCGCTCGAGCAAGCTCCGAAGATGCGGAGCCTCAAGACTTTTGAGCACGAATACCTGACAGCGGGAAAGCAGGGGAGTGATCACCTCGAAAGAAGGATTCTCGGTGGTCGCCCCAACAAGAATCACGGTGCCGGCTTCCACGGCTCCGAGCAGGGCATCCTGCTGAGCCTTATTGAAGCGGTGTATTTCATCTATGAAAAGTATGGGCGCGCCGGCGGCGGAGAAAAGGCTCCTGCTTCGGGCGGAATCTATCACCTCACGCACATCCTTCACTCCGGCGCTCACGGCGGACAGAGTGTAGAATTCACGGTCGAGCGTGGTGGCTATTATCCGGGCCAGCGTGGTCTTTCCCACCCCCGGAGGACCCCAGAGAATAAAGGAAGAAATGTTGCCCGAGTCTATCATATTGCGAAGGACGCATCCCTTGCCCACGAGATGCTCCTGACCCACGTAGTTTTCGAGATTTCGGGGCCTCATACGCTCCGGAAGAGGGGCTAACATTTTTGTTTCCATAAATAACCTTTTTGTTTTATTTACTGGTTTTCAACGCCTTATCTACAGACTCCGAAAAAGGTACCCAAAATATGCCGCAAAGCTCAGCAGCATCAGCGCTCCGCCTGCGCGCGAAAGCTTTTTCCCTTTGCAGGTAAGCACGGCGGCCCAGAGCAAGAGCACGCTGCCCGCAAAGACAAGGAAGTCCACGGCGTTCATCCCCGACAAAGCGATCGGCCGCACAAGCGCCGAGCATCCCAGGATCAGTAGGATGTTGAAAATGTTGGAACCGAGAATATTTCCGAGCGCAAGCTGGCCGCGCTTCTTCACGGCGGCCACCACGCAGGTGGCAAGCTCGGGGACAGAGGTGCCTCCGGCGAGGACGGTGACTGCGATGAACTTGTCGGACACGTTCAACTGGCGGGCTATGCCGACGGCAGAATCCACAAAGAGCCTGCCCCCGAAGCACAACGCGGCTATGCCCCCGAGAGAGAGAGCGGCGGAGACCGCCGCCCCGCGGCAAGGAGCAACCCCGCCGCTTGCGCCGTCGGGTGCCGAATCAGGCTTGTCGCACTTAAAGCAAAAATAAATATAGATTGCAAAAAGCACCAGAAACACAGCACCTTCCGTGCGGCTTATCTCCAGAGAGAGCCCGAAACGGAGCTTGAGAGCCCAGAGCAGCGTGAAGGCTAGCGTGAAGGCGAGAGTCAGCGGAATGTCCCGGCGGAAGTTTTCCCGAGTCACGGCAAGAGGCGAGATGACGGCGGTGAGGCCAAGAATCATCAGCACATTGAATATGTTGGACCCCACCACGTTGCCCACGCTGACGTCACCGTTGCCCTCGAGCGCGCCGCTGAGCGAGACCACAAGCTCGGGCATCGACGTGCCGAAGCCTACGATCGTGAGGCCGATGACGAATTCGCTCACCCCCGCGCGGCGGGCAATGGACGAGGCGCCGTCCACAAGGGCATCCGCTCCGGCCACGACAAGAGCGAGGCCCAAGAGCAAAACAAGAATCTGTACTGTCATTTCTTCAGAAGCAGGCAGACGTTTTCCACGTGCTGCGTATGGGGGAACATATCGACCGGCTGCACTGCGGCTATCCGGTAGAGAGCCTGGTCTCCGGTGCACATAAGACTGAGGTCACGCGCCTGCGAGGCCGGATTGCAGCTCACATAGACAATGCGTCGGGGAGCGGCGCGCAGGATGGTTTTAACCACATCCGGATGCATTCCCGAACGGGGCGGGTCCACTATCATCACGTCCGGGGCGCCGTGCTCCGCTATGAAGCCGTCCGTGAGGATGTCTTTCATGTCGCCGGCGAAGAATTCGCAGTTGCCGATGCCGTTGGCCGCGGCGCCCGAGCGCGCGTCCTCGATTGCTTCGGGGACATATTCTATGCCTATCACCTTCGCGGCCTTGGCGCTGACAAACTGCGCGATTGTGCCGGTGCCCGTGTAGAGGTCATAGACAACCTCGCTCCCGCCGAGGGCCGCATAGTCGCGCGCCACCGAGTAGAGCCGGAGCGCCTGGGAGTTGTTGGTCTGGTAGAACGACTTGGGGCCTATCTTGAAGCGGAGCCCCTCCATAGTCTCATAAATGGCATCATCGCCCCGGAAGAGCATGCACTCCTGATCGGCGATGCTGTCGTTGCATTTGCTGTTGACCACATAATAGAGGGACACAATCTGCGGGAAGGCGTCCGCAATGGCGCCCAGCATAGGCTCGATGGCCGGCGAAGACTCGCCGAAGCAAACTATAAGCAGCACCTGGGAAGCGTCGTTGGTGCGGATGAAGATGTTGCGCAACAGACCGCGATTCTCCCGCAGGTTGTAAAAGGAGATGCCGTGGGCGAGCGCATAGTCCCTTATGAACAAGCGGATGGCGTTGGAGGGATCGGCCTGCAGATGGCAGCGCTTGATATCCAGCACTTTGTCGTAGAATTTGCCCACGTGGAAGCCCAGTCCGCACAAATCCTTCTCCGGGATGTCCGCAGGCTCTTCGTCGGGCAGAATCCATCTCCTGCAGGAAGCCGAGAACTCAAGCTTATTGCGGTACTCACGCGTCTTCTGCGACCCGATGACCGGGGAGATCTCCGGCACTTCCAGATGACCGATTCTCACAAGCTGGTCATAGACCTGCTGGCGCTTCGCTTCCAGCTGCATATGATAGGGGAGAGGCTGCCACCTGCATCCCCCGCAAAGCCCGAAATGCTCGCAGAACGGCTCCAGACGGTCTGCCGAAGGCTTCTTGAGAGCCTCGATGCGACCCTGCAGATATGATTTCTTTTTCTTGATGATGCGGATGTCCACCACATCGCCGGGCACGGCGAATTCGACAAATACGACCCTGCCGGGGCTGTCCGGATCATCTTCGGGGAGGTGGACGTGAGCAAGGGCGTTTCCTTCCGCCGCCACACTCTCAATTGTAACGTCCCGCAGGACGAGGTCAAGTTTCTTGTGCATACAGTGTGCAAATTTAAAAATAAATCGGTACATTTGTTCGAATAATATGATTCCGGAAATTCATATTGAAGCTTTCAACTATCGCCTCCCGGACGAGCGCATAGCCAAATACCCGCTCCCGGTACGGGACGAGTCCAAATTGTTGATTTATCAGGACGGAGGAGTGCGCGAAAATGTTTTCCACAACCTTCCTGACGCCCTCCCTCCCGGATCCTTGATGGTCTTCAACGACACCCGCGTGGTGCCGGCAAGGATGTTTTTCCACAGGCCGAGCGGCGCCCACATAGAGATTTTCTGCCTCGAGCCCGTGTCTCCTTCCGAATATGCGCTCGCCTTCGCATCGGTCGGACAGTGCAGCTGGAAGTGCGTGATTGGCAACGCAAAGCGCTGGAAGGGCGACGAGCTGCTGCTTTGCGACATCCCGGACTCGGACATCAATCTGCGCGCCCGCCTTGTCGGCCGCGAAGGGCAGACCGGAGTGGTCGAATTCATCTGGGAGAGCGGCCTGCCTTTCTCCGCAGTGCTCGACCTCTGCGGCAAAGTGCCCATCCCGCCGTATCTGGGACGCGAAACGGAAGCCATAGACCTGGAGCGTTACCAGACTCTCTACGCGCGCATAAAAGGTTCAGTCGCCGCCCCTACGGCGGGACTGCATTTCACGCAGCGCGTGCTCTCCGCTCTGGACAGCAGGGGAGTGGACCGGCAGACGGTCTGCCTGCACGTGGGAGCGGGGACCTTCCTGCCCGTCAAGAGCAGTCTTGTGAGCGAACATCCGATGCACCGCGAGCCGTTCGTCGTGAGCCTCGACTTCCTGGAAAAGCTGCTTGACCGCAAAGGCCCGCTGGTGGCAGTGGGCACCACGTCCGTGCGCACGCTGGAGTCGCTCTATTATGCCGGCGTGAGCTGCATCGAGCGGAAGGGGAGCGAAGGACTGACGGACGTGGACCAATGGGCGCCGTATGTGCGTGATTACCAATACACCACAGAGCAAGCGCTGCAAGCTCTGGCGGATTATCTCCGCAGCACCGCCCAGGGCAGCCTGAAGCTGGGCACGCGCATAATAATCGTGCCGGGCTTCAAGTTCCGCCTCGTGGACGCCCTGGTGACCAACTTCCACCAGCCGCAGAGCACGCTCCTGCTGCTTGTGGACGCATTTGTCGGGGGAGACTGGCGCACGATATACGACTACGCGCTCGCCCACGATTTCCGTTTCCTGAGCTACGGCGACTCCTCACTGTTGTTCAAAAGAGGATAAAATAACATTTTTTGCATTATGTACGAAGAACCTGACCTGTTTGAAGATATCCGCCCCTACTCGGACGAGGAAGCGGTTGCGGCGCTCCTGAGAGTGTCCCGCCATCCCGCATTGCCGGTAATATCCAAATACCTTTTCCCGATGGAGGGACCGGCATTTCTAGGCAGGGCCCTGAAGCGCGTGGGCAGCGTGGAGGATTTCCAGAACGCAGTGATGATCGGGGTGGTGACGTCCATCCTGGCTCGCACCTCGGAAGGTTTCACTTGCCAGGGAATCGAGAATCTCCAGAAAATCAAAGGGAAGTTCCTCGCGGTGTCCAACCACCGTGACATTGTCCTCGACCCTGCGCTCATCCTCTATGCGATGCACGAAGGGGGACTCCCTTACGCAAAACTCTGCGTGGGAAGCAATCTGCTTAAGAATCAGTTACTTGAGGACCTTATGAGGTCCAACAGGATGATCAAGGTCATAAGAGGAATAAGCGCACGCGAACTCTATCTGAGTTCGCAGACTCTGAGCAAATACATCCGTCAATCCATCACCTCGGGAGAATCCTCCGTGTGGATTGCGCAAAGGGAAGGCCGCACCAAAGACGGTCTCGACACCACGGAGCAGGGGCTTCTCAAGATGTTCGACATGAGCGGAGAGGGAAGTTTCGAGGAGAATTTCCGGGAGCTGAACATAGTTCCGCTCAGCATCAGCTATGAATACGAATCCTGCGATGCGCGCAAGGCCCGCGAACTGCTGATCAAGCGGCAAACCGGCAGCTACACAAAGAAGCGCAACGAAGACACACACAGCATCCTCACAGGAATCCGCCAGCAGAAAGGCCACATTCATCTCAATATAGGCGAGCCCCTGAGCGCCGAGGAAATCCACGCGGCCGCCCAATTCAAGGGCAATGACCGATATCAGGAAATACGCCGCATCCTCACGGACAGGATACGCTCCGGCTACAAGCTATGGAAGACGAACTATATGGGCTACGATCTGGCGAACGGTACAAGCAAATATCTGGGAGTCAAATATTTGCCCGAAGATCTGGAAGCATTTCTCAAATACGTGGACCACAAGCTCGGTCGTCTGGAAAGGAGGCTTGACCGGAGCGAGCTCAAGAAGATTTTCTGGAGCATATACGGAAACCCTGTACAGCAGCAGCAGTAAGAGCAGATGTCCGCTGGTTAACATAATATAAATTGTGTAACTAGCTGGACAGAATATCGGGCTTATAGCGTAACGTCAGATATATTGCCCGGAATGCAAGATGCGCGAAGTATGCTCCCAGCAGTAAATGGAGACCGGCTGCAAGATTTTGAATATCAGGCAATAATGCTCTGCCTATAAACCAGACTGCAAAGAACGCCGCGGCGGCGCCTCCCATTGCGTTGCGCATCCCGCGAGAAGCGGTGGCACCGAGGAAAATGCCGTCCCAGAAGAATGCGGCGCAGCCCAGAGGCGGCATAAGCAGAAGCCAGGGCAGAAATTGCCGGCAAGCACCGACAACCAGAGAGTCATCGGTCAGAGAACGCAGCATAGGCATGCCGGCAACGGCATACACCCCTACAAAAAGCAGCCCTATTCCCATGCTCCAGACAAACGTGTAGCGGACGCTCCTTCGCATCAGGACGCTGTCACGCGCGCCGATAAAACGCCCCGTAAGAGCCTCTCCGGCATAGGCAAAGCCGTCGGTGAAGTAGCTGAAAATCATCAGCATCTGCATAATTATCGAGCTGCAGGCAAGCATAAGGTCTCCAAGCGTTGCTGCTATGACCGTATAACCTATATATATAAATGTGAAGAAAAGCGAACGACCGAAAAGATTGGCGTTGAGCTTGAAGAAAGCACGGCGCTCGCCGGACCCGAGCATTCCACGCAACTCTTTGAGCGAGAATGCATTGAGCACACTTTTGCGATATTTGAACACGCAGATGGCAATGCAGCACAATACGCCGCAATACTGGGCGAGGACCGTCCCCCAGGCGATGCCGGGGAAGCCTATTCCCTTCCAGGATCCGCAGCCAAGAGTGAGCAATATGCTGGCAATTATATTTACTGTATTGACTACTAAATCCTTACATAGAGAACTTGCAGAATCCTGCATCCCCACAAACCATCCGCTGAAAACCATAAGGGACAGAGTTGCAGGCGCGGCCCATATCCTGATGAAAAAATATTGCCCGGCAAGCGCCTCCACCTCGCCGGTGGCTTGGGTACAAAGCAGGACAAACTTCACAAAGGGCCACTGAATCAGCAATGTCAGGGCCGCTATGATAAGCGAAAAGCTCAAACCACGAGCAAGAATAGCGGTGCAATCGTGAGGATCACCCCGCCCGAAAGCCTGTGCGGTCAAGCCGCCGGTGCCTGTGCGCAGAAAGCCGAAATTCCAATACAGGAGATTGAAAAGCATTGCCCCCAGGCTTATAGCGCCTATAAAGGCAGCGGCACCGTCGGAAGCCTGTATATGACCTGCAACGGCAGTATCGACAAGGCCGACCAGGGGGACAGTAAGATTGGCCAGGATGCTCGGTATCGACAGACGCAGGATTTCTTTATTGAGAACGGAATCCACAAAAATTGAATAAAACTCTGTACAAAAATACAAATTAAAAAGATGATAAAAATATAAACATGCATTCAAATTCGATTAACAATTGTATCGGACAAATAAAATTTGGTTTACTTCTGTGAATTTTTCAAAATTCACAGAACAAAAGGATAAAAATTCACATTTTTAAAATAAGATTAATTTATCTTCAAATTTATTATTTGGTATGTTTTTATATATCAGTAGTTTAAACTATTTGAATTGAATTGTTAATCAAGTAATCTATTAAAATAATTGTGAAAGGCGTATTAAAGTAAGGAACTGGATAGTTTTTATATTAAGTGGGATAAAATCATTCATTTAAATATCAGTAATATATGTTTGGTTATATTGATTTCTGATTGAGCAATTTGGAAAGGCTGTTTATTTCCAATTGTTAATTAACACTGGCAAATCACAATTGTAACCAGTTGTTTTTGATAGATGTATTTGTTACTTTTGTAACAAAATCTATTACTATATCTTTACATTTATGAATCGTCGCCTTGAACAGTTTTTAGCGGCTGAAAACATCAGTCAGGCACAGTTCGCGGATACAATCGGTGTCGCGAGGGCAAGTGTCTCTCATATACTCTCCGGAAGGAACAAACCCGGCTTTGATTTCATATTGGGCATGTCCAAAGCCTTCCCTACCCTTAATTTGGACTGGATAATTACCGGACGAGGAAAAATGTACAAAGAAGATCTTGTCTCCCCCGTTACTGAAACTCAGCAGCCCCAGCCTCAGCCCCAGACTCCCCCTCCCCCTTTTAATTCTCAGGTCTGTACACAATCTATTTAACAGAGTCCATCGATTGCGGCAGCGTCACCATCACCCTCCGGACAGGGGGACAAGCAGATCTCAAAGGTGATTGTTTTCTATTCCGACGGGACATATAACGAATTATAATTGCTATATTTGCGCCCCGTATGTATGATATCCTCATCAAGCCTTTTGTCCGCAAAATGAATATGGAACGCGCGTCGGCGGTCGCCATGCGCTACTACAAGATTCTGGGCAGGATACCCCTCACCCGACAAATCAGCCGGATACTGCACGGCAATAAGCCGGAAGGACTCGAAAAGGAGGTTTTCGGCCTTCAGTTCTACAATCCTGTGGGACTCGGAGCCGGTCTGGACAAGCGCGGGGACGTGTTTGACGAGCTGGAAGACCTTGGATTCAGCTTTGTGGAGATAGGCCCTCTGGATGCCGCCGCAACCCGCCACGCTATCAAAAACATCCAGCAGAAACCACATTCCGACATCCTTGCCGCCTGCATTGACAAGGATTTCCAGACCTCATTCAGTCTCGCTTACGATTTCTGCGACATGTTTGTCATAGAGATTTCCGATGCGGACGATTTCCGAAGGATTCTGGACCCGATTCTGGACTGCCGCATGACCTACGACTTCTACAAGCCGGTGATTCTGAAGCTCCCGGAAAACGCCACGGACACCCAGACGCAAGCCTGCGTGGACTATTGCCGCCTGAGCGGTGTGGACGGCATTCAGGCGCGTTCCCTCCACCAGATAAGGCATATCGCGCGCATCTCACAGAAGCGCTTCCCCATCATAGCCAACTGCCACATCAAGAGCGTTGATGAAGCGATGAGAGCTCTTGATGCCGGCGCCACGCTCATTGAAGTGCGCAGCGGCATCGTAAGGCATGGCCCCTGGTTCATACGCCGCATACTCAAACATATGAGCGCCGCGCGCGCCACCCGGTAAAGATAAGTCATATGCCCCGTAACCCCGATAAAACAACCCCGCAGGAAGCCATCGGAGCCCTGCTGCGCGGCTCTTCAAAGACTCTGTGCGCCGCCGAATCCTGCACCGGAGGCCTGATCTCCCACAGCATAACGACAATCCCCGGTGCCTCCGAGTACTATCTGGGATCGGTCACCTCCTATGCCGTCCGCATCAAGGAGCGGCTGCTCAACGTCCCCGCACAGACTGTCGAAAGCAACGGCATCGTGAGCTCCGAAGTCGCGCGAGCAATGGCCGAAGGCGTACGCGCCCTTATGCATTCCACATACTCGGTTGCCACCACCGGCTGGGCCGATGCGTACGGCGACGAGCACGAACCGGCCGGCACCTGCTGGATAGCCGTGTCAGGCCCCCTTGGCACAAGGGCAAAAAAAAGCTCCTCCCACAGGGGAAGAGTGACAAATATCCGCCATTTCGCAAGGACTGCGCTCCGATTTCTGGCCGATTATATAACCGAAGCCGAGGACCTTGGTCTTTAGGCAGTTTTCAGTCGATAAGACCGCCCCACTCGTCCGTCTTGGCATCCAGCTCCCGCTTCAACTCCAGATAGCTGCGGGTCAGTTCCATCACGTCATCCTGAGGCCCGGGAGCAGAAAGGATATCCTCAATATCTTTCATCTTTCTCTCCAGCTTCTCTATCTCAGACTCAAGAAAACTGATTCTGTTTTTCTTCTTGCGGTCCACCTTGACCACCTGCCGGTTTTGCTCGAAGCTCGCCTTCTGCTGCACCTTGGCAGCATCCTTCGCGGCACTCTCTGCCGTCTTCACGGCCGCACTCCTCTCCAACTCCTGCAGATTCTCCAGCTTGCGCCTTGAGAGGAAATCCGTCACGCTTCCCAGATGCTCCCGGACCTTCCCGTCTCGGAACTCATACATCTTGTCCACGAGACCGTCCAGAAAATCGCGGTCGTGCGAGACTACAATCAAGGTGCCGTCATAAGAGATTAACGCCTGCTTGAGAATATCCTTGGACTTGATGTCCATATGGTTGGTCGGCTCGTCCAGCGCAAGCAGATTGTGCGACTGCAGCATAAGCTTCGCCATACCCAGCCGCGCCCTCTCCCCTCCCGACAGCACGCTCACCCTCTTGTCTATATCCTCGCCACGGAACAGGAACTGCGCAAGAAGATCGCGCAACTTCGACCGGATATCGCCTACTGCAATACGCTCCAGCGTGGAAAACACCGTTTCGCTCTTTTCCAGCACCTCTTCCTGATTCTGCGCATAATAGCCCACATCCACATTATGCCCCAGCTTCGCCTCCCCTTCGAGGGGCTCCAACTCCCCCATTATCACACGCATAAGCGTCGTCTTCCCCTCGCCGTTGCGCCCGATCAGCGCCACCTTCTCCCCTCGCTTGATCTCAATCTGCGCCCCGCTGAAAACTATCTTCCTGCCCGGGTCACCGGCGGGGCCTCCGGCTGAGGGAGCATTTCCCCAATTTTTTTCGCTCCCACAGCCGGAGGCCCCGCTGAGGTACCCGACCGTAAGGTCCGTGCCGCGGAAAACGACATCGCCGCTGCGGGGAGCCGGCGGGAACTTCACGGTGAGGGTGACATTGTCGGTCTGGTCTATCTCCACCCGGTCCAACTTTTCCAGCGCCTTGATGCGCGACTGCACCTGATTGGACTTTGTCGGCTTGTATCGGAACGCATTGATGAACTCCTCGCTCTTCTGAATCATCTTCTGCTGATTCTCGAAAGCCGCCGTCTGCTGAGCGATTCTCTCCTTGCGCAACTCCAGATACTGCGAATACGGCACCTTGTAATCGTGGATGCGGCCGAGCATCACCTCCACAGTACGGTTGGTCACAGTGTCCAGAAACTTGCGATCGTGGCTGACCAGCAGTAGCGAACAGCGGCGAGCGCGCAGGTATTCTTCAAGCCACTCAATAGACTCAATATCAAGGTGGTTAGTGGGCTCATCCAAAAGCAGAACTTTAGGTTGCTCGAGAAGTATCTTCGCAAGCTCTATGCGCATATTCCAACCCTGCGAGAAGGTCTCCGTCGGCCTCTCCAACTCAGGCTCCTTGAAGCCCAGTCCCAGAAGAGTCCGCCGAGCCTGCACCTCGGGCGGCTCGCTATGGCTCACGGCAAGCGTGTCGTTGAGCGAAGTCAGACGGTCTATCAGAGCGGCATAGTCCGCACTCTCATAATCAGTGCGCTCCTCCAGCTCGCGCGTGACGGCGTCAATCTCCCGCTCGAGGCCGGCGGTCTGCTCGAAGGCGGTGAGCGCCTCCTGCATCACCGTACGCCCCCTGTGATGCTCCATAATCTGCGGCAGATAGCCGATGCTGAGCTCGCGCGGCTTGTCTATGCGGCCGGAAGTGGGATTTTGCAAGCCGCAAATCAGTTTCAGAATTGTGGACTTCCCCGCCCCGTTCTTACCCACGAGCCCGATTTTGTCGGACTCGCTGATGTGGAAATTTATCTTGTCCAGCAGCACGTAGCCGCCGTATGCAACGGTGACGTCCTCTATGGATATCATCGGCTACAGAGCTTTGAGAGATGCCTCCAGAGCCTCGATTCGTGCCAGAGCGTCCGACTCCTTCTTGCGCTCCACCGCGATTACGGCCTCGGGCGCGTGCGCCACAAAACCGGCGTTGGAGAGCTTCGCCCTCACGCCGGAGAGGAACTTGCGCTGATGCTCGAGGTCGGCTTCAATCTTTGCACGCTCCTCATCGGCGTTCACGTGTCCCTCCAGCAGCACGCTCACCTTCACCGTGCCCACGATGAAACTCGTGGCCGCACCGGACACCGCGTCCACGAGCGAGCTCAAGCCCGCCGCCCGGCAAAGCACAGACGCGAGAGCGGGGTTGAAGCCCCCTTCCACACAGGCGCGCAGCGGCTCCTTCGGGGAAATCTGCTTTTGGACCCTGATGCCGCGTATGCCCACAATGGCCTCACGCATCACATCGAAGTCGTCCAGCAACTTCTCGTCCCACTCGTGCGCCGCAGGAGTGCGCTCGAACATAATCGTCTGCCCGTCCTCACGCGGGGCCATAGCCTGCCAGAGCTCCTCGGTGATGAAAGGCATCACGGGGTGTATGAGCTTGAGAAGCTTCTCGAAGAAGGTGACGGTAGCCTCATAGGTGACGGAGTCAATGGCCTGGCCGAAAGCCGGCTTCACCAGCTCGAGATACCAGCTGCAGTAGTCGTCCCAGAAGAGCTTGTAGATGGTCATCAGGGCATCGCTGATGCGGAATTTGGAGTAGCAGTCCTCCACGGTGGAGACAGTGCGGGAAAGCAGGTTGTCGAACCACTTGACCGCAAGGGCGGCGGCCTCGCTCCGGGGAGCGTCCGCACTCACCTTCCAGCCGCTCACAAGGCGCCAGGAGTTCCAGATCTTGCCGCAGAAATTGCGTCCCTGCTCCACCTGGCTCTCGTCGTAGAGAATGTCGTTGCCGGCGGAGGAGCACAGGAGCATACCGAGGCGCACCGCATCGGCGCCGTACTTGTCTATGAGGTCCAGCGGATTGGGACTGTTGCCGAGGGTCTTGCTCATCTTGCGGCCGAGCTTGTCGCGCACGATGCCGGTGAAATACACGTTGCGGAAAGGCACATCGTGCATAAACTCCCCTCCTGCCATTATCATACGGGCCACCCAGAAGAAGATGATATCCGGACCGGTGACCAGGTCGTTGGTGGGATAGTAATAAGAAAGGTCGGCGTTGGGCTTGTGGCCGCCTTCGTGGCCGGGCAGCTCGGGGTCGAAGACGCTTATGGGCCAGAGCCAGCTGCTGAACCAGGTGTCCAGCACGTCCTCGTCCTGCCGCAGGTCTGAGGCAGAGAGCTCGGGATTGATGGCCTGCGCCTCCTTAAGTGCAGCTTCAGCTGACTCGGCCACCACTACCTGTCCGTCAGGCAGATAGTATGCGGGAATACGCTGCCCCCACCAGAGCTGGCGGCTGATGCACCAGTCGCGCACGTTCTCCATCCAGTGGCGGTATGTGTTGCGGTATTTGTCCGGAATGAATTTCACGCGTCCGCTCTCGACGGCGTCCAGCGCGCTCGCGGCGAGATCGTCCATCTTGAGGAACCACTGCGCGCTAAGCTTGGGCTCGATGACGGCATCCGTGCGCTCGCTGTAGCCGACAGGAGAAATATACTCCTCCACCTTCACAAGATTGCCGGCCTCCTGCAGCATCTTCACGATGTTCTCGCGTGCCTCGAAGCGGTCCTGCCCCACGAGTATCTGAGCCTTCTCGTTCAGGCGGCCGTGATCGTCGATGATTTCCATCACACTCAGATTGTGCCTAAGGCCGATTTCGTAGTCGTGAGCGTCGTGGGCCGGGGTCACCTTCAGGCATCCGGTGCCAAAGTCCATCTCCACATAGTCATCTTCAATGACAGGTATCTCCCTACCGATCAAGGGGATAAGCACTTTCTTGCCCTTGAGGCGGAACTGGCGCTCGTCGGCGGGATTGACACAGATGGCGGCATCCGCCATTATGGTCTCGGGGCGGGTGGTGGCAATCACGAGATAGTCGTCCGTGGGATTGCCCGCGCCGTCGCTTATATAATATTTAAGGTGATAGAAATGGCTTTTGGTGTCGCGGTGTATCACCTCGTCGTCAGAGATTGCGGTGAGCGCCACAGGGTCCCAGTTGACCATACGCACCCCGCGGTAAATCATTCCCTTCTTGTAGAAATGGCAGAATGTGGCGATGACGGCGTCACTGAGCGCAGGCTCCATCGTGAAACGCGTGCGGTCCCAGTCGCAGGAAGCTCCGAGCTTGCGCAGTTGCTGCAGGATGATGCCGCCGTGCTCCTCTTTCCATTCCCACGCCCACTTCAGGAACTCTTCGCGCGAGAGGTCTTCCTTTCTGATGCCCATAGCGGCGAGCTTTGCCACCACCTTGGACTCGGTGGCAATGCTGGCGTGGTCCGTGCCCGGCACCCAGCAGGCGTTCTTGCCGTCCATACGCGCCTTGCGCACGAGCACGTCGTTGAGCGTGTTGTTGAGCACGTGACCCATATGCAGAATGCCCGTCACGTTGGGGGGCGGGATTACCACGGTATAGGGTTCCCTGGAGTCGGGTTCGGAGTGAAAGCACTTGTGTTCAAGCCAATAGGCGTACCATTTGTCCTCAACTTCGGAGGCGTTGTATTTTGCACTTAATTCCATAACTTGCAAATATAAGTATTTTCAGGGACTAAATGAAAGTCAAAATCAAGTAATTAAAAAATTTTAAAAACTCGCAGAGATTATTTTTAAAAAATACAGAGGAAATTTTGCGGATTTAAATATTTGCATTAACTTTGTGTTGAAAACAAAAACGACTCACGAACCAACAATAAGGTAATACACTACTAACTAACAACAAGAAGCCCGCTGAGACAGCGGGCTCTTCTTATTTTTCCACTATCTTCACTTCGTAGAGTCGCGGCCAGTTCTTGCCGGTGAGATAAATCCTGCCGTCTGCCGGGTTGCGAGCGATGCCGTTGAGCACGTCCGTCCGCTCCGTGCGCAGCTTCGCGGGCAGCAGACCGCCGCAGTCCACCACGCCTTCCACCGCACCGCTGTCGGGATTGATAATCAAGACAGTGTCCGTCATATAGACATTGGCCCAGATGCGTCCGTCTATCCATTCGAGTTCGTTGAGATAGCGCACGCTGCGGCCGCCCAGACGCACGTTCACGCTGCGCAGGAGCCGCAAATCTCCGTCCAGCCAGTACAGGGTGGACGACCCGTCGCTGGCGATAAGGCTGTTTCCATCGGTGGTGAGTCCCCATCCTTCACGGGGATAGCTGTAGCCTTTGATGAATTTGAGACTTTCGGCGTCATAGACAAAGGCCACTTTGGAAGTCCAGGTGAGGACATACAGCCTCCCGTCAAGGACGGCGGAGCCTTCCCCGAAGTACTTGCGGGAGAAGTTCAGGCGCGAGAAGACTTTCCCGGTCTCGAGGTCCACCTTGCGGAAACCCGATTTTCCCCATTGCCCGGTGCTCTCGCACAGCGTGTCAGCCTTGAAGAAGAGCCCCTGCGTATAGGCTTCCGGATCGTGGGGATATTCTGCCACGACCTTCAGGGAGTACTGCCGGACCTGCGCACGGCAGATTGCGGCGGAGCTCAGAAAAAATGAGGCGGCAAGGGCCAGAGACAGCAGTCGGGAGAAGGAGCTCATCTTTTTTTGCGGAAAATCACCTTCTCGTTCAACACGAAGTTGAGCATGCCGGCAAGCGTGAGGGCGATGATGTTGCACCACACCACGTCCCATTTGGTCAGGGCCTGGATGCCGAGCAGCAGAGCGGTCTTCAGGAAGAAGACCGAGGTGTACGAGAGATTGAAGGCCAGAAAATACTTCCAGTATGAGCGCGCCGGCTTGCCGGCCATGCGGTCTTTCCACACGAGGCAGGAGGACATCAGGAAATTCACCATGTTGCCGCACTCGAAGGAAATGACAGGAGATATGATGCAGATGCCTACATAGCCCATTCCCTCCAAGATGAAATGGGAGAAAATCCACAGCACCAGGGTGTCCGTGGCGGTTCCGAAAAGGCTGAAGCAGGTGTGCTTGGCCAGACGCTTGAGTACATCGGAGAATTTCTCTTTCATCAGCAGGCTCTCTACGCTTTGAGAGGGGCAAATGTAGTTATTTTTCGTGAAAAGAGAAAAATTAGGTATTTTTGCCGTATTGAAATCAGGTGGGACGATCCGCCGAGGCCGCAAGGCTTAGGAAAGTCCGGACAGGGCAGGGCATCCCGCTGCGGAAAGCGCAGAAGGGGGCAACTTTTTGGGAACCGTAACAGAAAACAACCGGTTCGTACAATACGCGAGTCACTCGCGTCTGTACGAACCAAGGGTGAAAACGCGAGGCAAGAGCTCACGACGGGCGGCGGCGACGCCGTCCGGGTACGGCCCCGGGACCTGCAAAACCAAATATACCGGCAGATGAGGGCGGCCCGCCCGATGCCGGGGGGTAGGTTGCGAAGATAAATGGCGGAACAAAACAGAAACCGGCTTACGGTCCCACCTTTTTTATTTACTGTCGGCACTGACTATTACCATATTTCCTATGCACCACAACACGCTCTTCAGATTCCTCGCAGCCGCAGCCGCCGCAGCAACGGCAGCGCTCCTGCTCTCTTCCGTTTCCGCTCCGGCGCAGCCGCAACAGCCTCAAGCGCAGTCCTCCCCCGTCTCCCCACTTCCGGACAACATCCACATAGGGGACCGTAAGGAGGGTCACGTGCAGGGTATCGCGGTGGACGAGGCCAAAGGGTTCATCTATCTTTCCTTCACGACCAACTTCATCAAGGCCGACCTTCAAGGCAACATAGTCGGCACGATATCCCACATCCAAGGGCATCTGGGGGCCATGACTCTGGGGCCGGACGGACGCGTGTACGCCTCGCTCGAGTGCAAGGACGACGCGATAGGCCGCGGGATCGCCGCATCTCTGGGGCAGGAGAATCTGGGCCACGACCTCTGCACTTTCTATGTCGCCATAATCGACGTGGACAGCATAGACCGCGAAGGGATGGATCCGGAACGGGACGGCGTGATGACCACCGTGTGCATACGGGACGCGGTGAGGGACTACCGCAGCGGCGCCTTCGGTTGCTCCGGCATCGACGGCATCACCTTCGCCCCGCCAATCGGCAAGAAAACCGCCCGAAATCAACTTCTGTACATTGCATACGGAATCTACGGGGACACTTCCCGCACGGACAATGACCATCAGGTCATTCTGTGCTACGACACCTCCTGCTGGAAGAAGAAATACGAGAAAGGGGTCGTATTCGGCACTCTGCCCACAGGCGGACCCGAGAAACCGCTCCGCAAGTATCTTGTCCGCACTGGCAACACCGAATGGGGCGTGCAGAACATGGCTTATGACAGGCACACGGACCGCATCTATATGGCAGTGTACAAGGGCAGGAAAAGCGGATTCCCCAACTACAGCCTCTTCGCGGTTGACCGGGCGCAAAAGCCCTTCAGGGCAAAGGCCGAAGGGCTTGAAGGCAGGCACTCCCAGCTCTCTCTCTCGGATGCAGGCCTCAGGGACCCCGCCACAGGGATCCGCGGATGGAACTTCAAATGGGGCTCCACGGGAATGTGCCCTATGGGAGACGGCAGATGGTATATCTCCCACAACGGCAGAGACCCTGTCACCGGACTTCAGTACTGCAACGCGCGGCTTCACATATGGACCGGAGAAGATGACGGCCCCTTCCGCTAGACGCACTCTGCCATGACTCCTTTTCTTGAACAGACGGCCCGCCGCTTCTTCGGCACCCCGGGATTCGCGGATATGGTATTCATTCTGCCCAACCGGCGGAGCATCGCGTTTCTGAAAAAGCATTTCTGCGCCCTCGCCGCCGCCCGGGGGACCACCCTTATGTGTCCGCAGATGCTCACCGTGGGAGACTTTTACTCCCGGGCCTCCCTCTGCTGCTGCGCCGACCGTCTCACCCTGCTTCTGAAGCTCTACGACTGCTACAAGGCCGTCAATCCCAAAGCGGAGAGCCTTGATGACTTCGTGTACTGGGGGGATGTGATTCTCTCCGATTTCGACGATCTGGACAAATATCGCATCGATGAGCGCAAGTTGCTGGCCAACGTCTCGGACCTCAAGTCCATACAGGACGACTACAGCTATGCCGACCCCGTGCAAAAGGCGGCCATCGAAAGGCTTGCCGGTCATTTCCTTCCGTCTCGGGGAGGGCGCAAGAGCGGCGCAAAGCAGAATTTCCTGAGCATATGGAACCTGCTGCACCCCCTGTACCGGAGCTTCAGGGAGGCTCTTCACAAAGAAGGGCTCTGCTATGAGGGCATGGCCTACCGCGAGCTTGCCGACCGCTCCTGCGAGACTCCCATAAAGGATATTCTCGGGGAAGTGTGGCCAGGCGCTTCGCTTTTTGTCTTCGTGGGGCTGAACGCCCTGAGCGAATGCGAAAAGCTGACGATGCGCCATATGAAAAACGCCAGCATGGCACAGTTCTGCTGGGATTTCAGCGGCCTCCCGCTCACGGATCCGGACAATATAGCCGGCCGTTTCCAGCGGGACAACATAAAAGAATTCGGCAACGCCTTGAGCGAAGAGGCGGAGCGCGCGGACAAGGTGAAGGTTCACGTGGTCAGCGTCCCTTCCGGCGCAGGACAGGCCAAGCTGCTTCCCAACATAGCAGAGGCTCTCGGCTCCGAGAAGCTCGGTCTGGACTTTGCCGCCGTGCTGCCGGATGAGACCCTTCTGATGAACGTGCTCGAGAACATCCCCGACCGGGTGGAGAAAGTGAACGTCACGATGGGCTACCCTCTCGGTGCCTCCGAATGGACCTCGTTGATGCGCGATGTGCTCTCCGCGCAGATGCACACGCGGGAGAAGAACTCCCGGGTCCACTTCTACCATCGTCCGGTCTATGACATACTCTCCAGCGGCCTGCTGCGGAGCGTCCTGACAGCGGAAGAGCTGGAATGCACGCGCGAGATTTTCAAGAAGGCGCGCTACTACATCCCCGCCACAGACTTCACGGGGCTGCTCTCCACCATATTCTCTCCGGTCGGCTCCGAGATATCCGCGTTGGCGGCCTATCAGCTGGAAGTAATTGACGCAGTGGCGGACCGTCTGGGCGCGGACGATGCGCTCCAGAGGGAGTTCGCGGCGCGCTATCGCTCGTGCGTGGAACGCCTGCGGGGCCTCGGCCTGCAGGTGAAACCGCGCACCTGGGCACATCTGCTGGAGCAGGTGGTCGGAGGCGTGAGCGTGCCTTTCGAGGGGGAGCCTCTCGGCGGAATGCAGGTAATGGGCCCGCTGGAGACACGAGCGCTCGATTTTCGCAACATAGTGATTTTCAATTCGAACGAAGGCGTGTTCCCCCACGCCGGGGTGAGCTCGTCGTTTATCCCGGCGGAAGTTCGAGCCGCGTTCGCGCTGCCCACATATGAGAATATGGACGCGATGTGGGCATATTACTTCTACAGGCTCCTGTCGCGCGCCGACAACGTCTGGATGCTCTATGACTCGCGCACTGAAGGTCTCTGCACGGGCGAGCAGAGCCGCTTCATAAAGCAGCTGCGGCATATCTACAAAGACAGCGTGGAGCTGGACTTCAGCGTGGCCGGGGCGGCAGTTTGCGCATCGACAGGCGGGGACAAAATCCCCAAGACCGCGCAGGACATCCTCACGATACGCTCCGCCGTCTTCTCCCCCACTTCCATAAACGCCTACCTGACCTGTCCCGTGCAGTTCTACTACAGAACGGTCGCCCGCCTCAGCCGCGAAGACGAGGTGAAGGAGAGTGTGGACTCCGGGATGATGGGCAACGTGACGCACGAAGTGCTGCACAGAATATACGGGGAGGCCCCTTCGGGCAAGGTCACAAGGGAGTTCCTGCGCAGATGGCTCGACTCCGGGCAGGAAATCATGCAAATGGTGCGCTCGGAAATCTGCCGCAGAATGCGCAGCATCGAGGTCACGGGACGCGACCTTGTGTGCGCGGACGTGATTGTGCGTTTCATCCGTCAGGTGCTCTCGGTGGACCTTGGCGAACTGGACAGAAGAGGGAAAGACCGGCTGCAGATTCTGGGGCTCGAGCAGAGAAGAGTCCTGAACATATGCGGCCACAACTTCACAGGAACGATTGACCGGCTGGACAGCTTCGAGGACGGCTGCGTAAGAATCGTTGACTACAAGACAGGCCGAGACAAACAGGAAGTGCTCTCGGACAAGGTCAAAGCAGAGGACCTCTTCAAGCCTTCCACGCACTCCGACAACAAGGCCGCCCTGCAATTTTACATCTACGACAGCTTCATCGCGGCGGACCCCGACTATGCAGGGAAAACCATCTGCAACGCGATGTACGCGATGTCCGACATATTCTCCGCAGCCGTGCAGACCTACCCTGTAAGAGAAGAATTCGGGCAGGAAGTCCACGCGGAGCTCGAAAAAATTTTCCGCCAAATGGAGGATACCGACACCCCCTTCCGCCGCATCGAAGGCGAGAATTCCTGCAGTCTGTGCGACTTCAAGCTTCTCTGCGGCAAGAGCAAAAAAAGGAACTGACAGAAAAGACTATGGAAGCGGAACTGAAACAGAAAATAGAGAGCCTGCACCGGGAAGGAGGAGTCGAAGTGATGAAGGCTTCGGCCGGATCGGGCAAGACTTTCTCCCTTGCGAGGGAATATATAAGGCTACTGCTGCAGCGAGACTCTCAAGGACGCTGCAACCCCAAGGCACACAGGCACATACTTGCCGTCACCTTCACCAACAAAGCAACTGCAGAGATGAAGTCCAGGATCATCAAGGAACTGGACACGCTCGCAGAGCATCCCGAAGACTCCGACTACAGGGACTATCTTGTCGAGCAGAACGGCTTCCCGGACGTGCAGGAGCTGAGCGCCGCGGCCGGGACATCGCTTCGTGAGATTCTGCGCGACTACGGCTCCTTCAGCGTGAGCACGATAGACAGCTTCTTCCAGAAGGTGCTCCGCTCATTTGCGCGAGAAGCCGGACAGGTCAACAGCTACCAGATAGAGCTTGACAAGCCCTCTCTTGTCGCGGAGACAGCCGACAGGGTGTTGGACTCCTTGTCGGAAGAGCGCGCGGACCTGCTCAAATGGCTCTCGGACAACAGCGTGGAGAGTCTTGAAAATGGCGACGGATACCACCTCTCCAACCTGCTCTCGAACTTCGCGTCCAATTTCTTGAGCGAAACCTATTCTCGCAAGGCGGCACTCTACGGCATCGACGAGAGCGAGGCTTTCAGCGAGCAGAACATGACGGAGCTCAAGAAGATATGCCGCGAGACAGTGCGCAATTTCCACCCGGCTTTCATAAAGGAAGCGAAAAGGGTCCACGATGTCCTGAAGGGGTTTGCCTGTTACGATGACGGAGTGTCCAAAAACCTGAAAAAACAACTCGCGAAGTTCGAGTCCCTCTCCCCTTCCGAGGTCCCCGACTTCAGTTCCGCGACCTGGCGCAAAGCCGTCACGAACGCTTCCGACGCCTTCGTTGCAGCAGCGAAAAAGAAACTCTGTCAGCAGGACTATGATGCACTGCAGAAGGAATTCGAGAGTCTGGACGCCTGGGCAGGAGAGCCGCTGAGAACATACAAGACCGCCAAGCTTCTTCTGAAACAGGTGACAATGTTCAGGGTGGCGGAAGAGCTGCGGCGAGAATTCAAGGCCTTGCTCGCACAGAAGAACGTGCTGAGCCTCGACGACTCCAACGCAATCCTGCACGACATCATAAACGGCACGGACACGCCCTTCATTTATGAGAAGACAGGCGTGCGCTACAACCACTTTCTGCTGGACGAATTCCAGGACACCTCGCTCGTCCAGTGGGAGAATTTCCTTCCCCTGCTCCGCTCCAGCGTGGCTGAAGGCTGTTATAATCTCATTGTGGGCGACGTCAAGCAGAGCATCTACCGCTGGAGAGACGCAGAATGGGGCATCCTGGACTCGGGAGTGCAGCGCGAGCTGGAAAGGACTGTGGCACACCCTCTCGAGAGCAATTACCGCAGCGCAAAGCAGATAGTCGCGTTCAACAACGGCTTTTACGATTTTCTCGCCTCTCATTTGGACAAGGAGCTTGTCCGGAAGACAGGACGTGAGGACGACGGCAGAATAAGACGGATATATGCGGACGTGGCCCAGAAGGCGGAAAAGAAGATGAGCGCAGAGGGATACGTGCAGATAAGTTTCTGCGACAAGGAGGCAATCCGCGACAGGGCGGTGGCCGCCGTGAAGGAAGCCCACGATTCTCTGGGCTTCGACTACAAGGACATAGCCGTGGTTGTGAGGACAAACGAGCTAGGAGGCGAAGTGGCTCTGGAGCTGGTGAAGGCGGGGATCAGGGTGGTCTCCAACGACTCTCTCAAAATCAGCAGCGGCCGCTCGGTGCAGAAGCTGGTCTCCCGGCTTTTTCTTCTGGACAACCCCGAAGACAAGCTGAACACATACTACGCCGGAGACTTCGACCCGGCCGGCGTGGAGAAAAGCCGCTCGCTGTGCGATCTGGCCGAATCCGTGCTGCGCACCATTCCCGCGCAGGAGGTGAACGCCGACACGCTGTACGTGCTGGCATTTATGGACCTGCTGCGTGATTTCTGTGCGCGTGAGGGCAATTCCCTGCACGCCTTCCTGCAGTTTTGGAAGGACAGGGGGTGCGCCCGCAAAATCTCCTCCCCCGAAGGAGGGGATGCCGTCACGGTCATCACAATCCACAAGGTCAAGGGCCTCGACTTCCCCTTCGTGGTGCTGCCGATAGGGTCGGGCAGCAACAGCTTCGAGGGGATAGCCGGCGACAGCTGGGAATATGCCGACCTGGAAGGCACTGCTCTGGGCAAAGTCCGGAAGGCTCTGTACAATGTAAAACTGAGCAGCGCGCTCTCGGACACCGCATTCGAGCAGAGCTATCTGCGTGAGATGCAGATGAAATACATAGACTCCGCGAACACCTGGTATGTGGCCACCACCCGAGCCTCGCAGGGAATGCATATAATATGCAGCACGCCCAAACTCGCCGGCATCAACTCGGCCCTCTATGCCTACGCCACACTCTGCAATGCGGAAAAAGAAGAAGAAGACAGTTTCATATTCGGCAGGAAGGCGGCAAAGGTCAGCGACGGCGGCCACAAAGAGAGGGTCGCGCAAGCTCCCCTTGAATATTTCAGGGAGGATGTCAGCGGCATCGCGCGCGGAAAAATCCGCATAAAATCCGACTGGGAAGACTCCGAAGGGAGCTCGCAGCGGCGTCGCGGCACCATACTGCACAAGATTATGGAAGACGTGGCAACGCCCTCGGACCTTGGCGAGGCGGTGCGCAAGGCTGTCCTCTCCGGAATGCTGGACCCTCTGACGGCCGAGCGGGAAGAAGCATTCCTTTCCGCCGCAATCGGCAGCGTAAGAGAGCGCGGATGGTTCCCCGACGACGCCTCGCGCATAGTACGCGAAAGAGACATCCTCAGCTCGGAGGGCGAAGTGTACCGCCCGGACCGCGTCATCCTCTGCCCGGAAGGCGGAAGGGTTGTCATCGTGGACTACAAATTCGGCGAGAAGAACCCTTCGTATGCACGCCAGCTAAAAAGATATATGCGCCTATACCGCGAGATGGGCTACGCGCACCCCGAAGGATATCTGTGGTATGTCACTGACGGCACAGTGGAAAAAGTGCAGGAATAGAGAGGTCAGAAGGCTAGTTCCCTGCCCATATAGAAGTCCAGGATACGGGTCTGGTAGAGATACTCGTAGCGGGCCTGCAGGAATTGCGACTCGGCCTCCAGCCAGCGCGTTTCCGCCTGGTTCCATTCGGTGACGGTGGCCTTGCCGTTCTCATATTTTTGCTGCTCGAGAGAAAGCGAAGCGCGCGCGCTCTCCACGGCCAACTCGCCGCTGCGGTATTTCGCGGCTGTGCCTTCGGCATTGTAGTATGCCTGCTGTATTTCCTTGAAAAGGGACTTCTTGGTGTTTTCCAGCTCAAGCTGCCGGTTCTCCTTGTACAGCAGGGCGGCCTTCACGGAATTGCGCGTGGAGAAACGGCTGAATATGGGAATACCCAGCGAGATGCCCACATACTGGCTGAAATTATTGCCGATCTGGTCGGAGAACGATTCGGAGTCGGACATCGAGTTGGTGTAAAAATTGGTGCCCAGACCGCCGCTGAGCGACAGAGAAGGAAGATATGCTCCCTTGGCGCGGCTTATATTGGCGTCCGCGTAGTCGAGCCGCAGGAGTTCGGCCTTGATCTGGGGCTTTATGCCCAACGCGCACTCATAGATGTCTTCGGGCTTGTCCAGAAGACGGATGCCCAGAGCTTCCACCCCAGGAGCGATGACGTCAAACCCTTCGGGGGAAGGAAGTTCAAGAAGCTGGCTGAGGTCCAGAAGCGCAAGCTTGAGATTGTTCTCGCTCTGAACTTCCGTCAGCCGGCTCTTGGCGTAGGTCGCCTCCTGCGCAGCCACGTCCGCGGCGCTTGATTTGCCTGAGGCTCTCATCCCGTTCACCCTGACAAGCAGAAGCGAGTCCAGAGACACCTGACTGCGGGCGACCTGCAGGATTTCCTTGTCATAGAGAATCTGCATATACGCCGCCGCGACCGCGATGCTCACATCATCCCGCGCCTTCTCCAGATCGGAGATGGAGGCCTCGAGGTCGAGCTTGCTCATAGCGATGTCATACTTTATGTCAAAGCCCTGGAACAGAGGCATGTCGGCCCCGAGCGAGAAGCTCGTGGAAGTGGTGTTGGCATTGGAGTACGTGTTGTCCTGGGTGAGACCGCGCCCGAAGGAGAAATTCTGCGACACGCTCGCGGACACCCCGGGAAGGCGCCTGGAGCGGGCGGTATTGAGTTCTATCTCCTTCTGCTGCACCGCATTGGCGCTCTGCTGCACGCTTATGTTGTGCTCCAGAGCATACCGGATGCAATCGGACAGGCTCCAGGGCCCGCTGACTGCAAGAAACAAAGAGAGCAATAAAGTCTTCATACGATGGAGCAGGAATTATTTCTCAACATAAATCTTTGTGCCGCGCACCACGTCACCTTGCTTCAGGCCCGACTTTATCTCGATGTTAATGCCGTTGCTGACACCGGTCCGCACGCCCACGCGGCGGTACTCGTTCTCCGCTTGCTTGAGATAGACAAAGGTGCTGTCCGCTTCGAACTCGAGGGCGCTCTCCTGCAGGGTCAGCACGTCTTCCACCCTCTCCAGCACCACCTCGGCGTTGGAGCTGTAGCCGGAGCGTATCATCTTGTCGGAGACGACGCTCACGGCCGCCTTGATCTCAAACTGGTTGGCGCCGTTGTTCTCCACGGCCTTGGGAGAGATGTACTCGAGACGTGCGGTGGAGCTGTATTCGGGGAGCGCGCCTATGGTTATTTTCATCGGCATACCTTCCACGAGCGCGCCCACCTCGGTCTCGTCTATGTTGCCGTCGAAGATGAGGTCGGACATGTCGGCAACGGTGGCCACCGTGGTGCCGTCGTTCATCGTATTGGCCTGAATGACGGAATTGCCCACCTTCACGGGAATGTCGAGGATGAGGCCGGTGATGGTGGAGCGCACCAGAGTGGAACTTCCCTTGGCGTTGGAGCTGGATACGCCGTCGCGGATGACCTCCAGAGCATCCTGCGCCGCCGCCTTCTCCTCCACTGCCTGATTGTACTTCTGGAGTATCTGCTCATACTCGTCCGCACTCACGAGGTCTTTGTCGTAGAGGGCCTTCTCGCGCTCATAGTTGACCTTGGCCTGAGAGAGGTTGATTTCCGCGAGCCTCACGCGGGACTCGGCGGAGCTGAGCTGGGACATGTCCGGGATGACCTTGAGCTTGGCTATCACCTCGTTGGCCTGCACCATCTGACCGGCCTCCTTGTAGAGTTCGGAGATGATGCCGTTGATCTGGGGCTTGATGTTGACTTCGTTGCGCGGCTCGATCTTGCCGGTGATGACCGTTGTGCGCTCGATGCTGCCCACAGTGCACACAAGCTCGTTGTAGCGCTCTGTCTCGGGGCGGGATTTCTTGTACAGGAACACGAAGGTCCCCACGAAAAGCACTGCCAGAAGTGCGAAGACGATGTACTTGACTACTCTTTTCATACGTATGTTTTTCTTTTTTCTATCATTCATCTCTCATTGCATCCACGGGCTTGATTCCCATAGCCCTGAGGGCAGGCGCCAGACCGGCGACCACGCCCAGCGCCACCAGCATCAGGGCCGAGATGACGGCAAGGCCGAAGGATATCTGGAATTCCACCGCCGCCGCATCGGGCGAGAGCGAGACAATTTTTTCGACCCCCTCAAGCACCAGAGTGGAGAACACTATACCGGCGCAGCCGGCTATGAGGGTGAGGCTCACGCTCTCGAGAATGATCTGCGAGAGTATCTGCAGGGGCGTGGCGCCGATGGCGCGCCTGATGCCTATCTCGGTGGTGCGCTCCTTCACGGTGACCATCATTATGTTGGTGACTCCGATTGCGCCGGCCAGTATGGTACCTATGCCCACGAGCAGGATGAGGAAGTTGACGCCCCGGAAGAGTTTGTCCATTATGTCGAATATCTCCTCGGTGTTGATGATAACGAGCGTCTGCTCATCCGCGGGATCGAACTGATGCTTGTGCGCGAGCACCTGACGGATTCTGGGCACGAGGGCGGAAATCTTGACCCCGCTGCGGCCCGTGACGCCCACAAGGTTGACCGCCTTGCCTTTGCGGTAAACCTTCTTCGCGACGGTCAGCGGGATGATGACGCTCTGGTCGCTGCGGCCGTTGATATTCATATTGCTGGAGTTGCAGTCCACTCCTATGACCTCGTAATAGATGCCGCCCACGCGCACGAACTCGCCGCAGGGGTCGCCACCGTCGGGGAACAGATCGTTGTAGATGCGCTTGCCAAGCACACACACCTTGCGCTCCATTATGCAGTCGGCCTCATTGAGATATCGTCCGTACTTGAGTCGCGGCTCCTCAATCTTGCTGTAGCAGGCCTCGACACCCTTCACGTTGCCGGAGGTCTCGTTGACAGCGTGCACGCAGCCCTGGCCCCAGCGGGAGATTATGCCCGTCACCACGTCCAGCTCCGGGAACATCATCCGCAGGAGTTCGATGTCGCTGTCTTCGGTGTCCCAGTAGCGCCCCACCTTGAAGCCGTGCGAGGGGATGGAGGTAGTGAAGGAATACATCACCGCCGCATTGGTGGCGAAGCCTTCGAAATTGGCGGAAAGCATCTGCTTGAGAGCATCTCCTCCGCCCTTGAGGAACAAGAGCATGAAGAGACCCCAGAATATGCCGAAGCCGGTCAGAAGGCTTCTTGCCTTGTTGCGCACCAGGGAGTCCCCGATTTCGCGGAAAGTGTCCAGATCCAGTTTCATTCAGCTCTCAGGGCTTCGATGGGTTTGACTTTGGCCGCCTTCAGGGCAGGGACGAGACCGGCCAGCGTGCCGGCCACAATAAGGAGCAGAGTGGCTTCCAGAGCCACGTCCAGTCCCACGGTGGGATTGACGAAAATATTCATCCGGGCGCCCATCATCGTCTGCGCGCCGCCGCCCACTACCTTGTCCAGGAGCTCGCAGGCGAGCAGGCCGAGCACCATCCCCACATAGCCGAAGACCGAGGTTATCGCCACAGACTCGGTGATTATCAGCTTGTTGATGGCAGAGGGAGTGGCTCCGATGGCCTTGCGTACACCGAACTCGTGGGTCCTCTCCTTGACGGTTATGAGCATAATGTTGCTCACGCCCACTATGCCGCTCACAAGCGTGAAGAGGCCTATTATCCACAGTGCGAGGGTTATCATAGCAGTTGCTCGGGACATCTGCAGATTCTGCGTGAAGCGGTTCCATATCCACAGCGCGTGCTCGTCGTCGGGTGCGGCCCTGTGCGAGAGGTTCATTATGGCCTTGTATTCCTTCTCGAACTGCTCGTTGTCCTCCTCGCTCTCAAGGCCGTGGAAACTGAAAGTCATCTCCCCTATCTCTTCGCCCTTGCCGTAAACGGTCTTGATGGTGGTGAACGGGGCGTAGCAGCGGTCGTCATTGCGCATTGCGTCGGTCTTGATTATGCCGCACACAAGGACGGAGTGCTTCCCTATCTTCACCCTCCGCCCCACAAGGTCAGCGGCGCTCTCACCTTTCGCGGCCAGACGCAGGGCCAGATTTTCCGGCAGTACGATGACCTTGCGCCTCTGCAGGATGTCCAAATCGTTTATGAAGCGGCCGTGGAGGATCTCTATCTTCTCCATCTTCGCGAGCACGGGATACACGCCCTCGAGGCTGCCGTAGAAATAGAGCTTGCCGCGGCTTACGGTGTCGGAGGCGGACACGTTTGCCGTCACTGCATCCACGTTGCCGGCGAAAAGAGGCCCGGAAGTCAAGGCCATATCCTTCTCCTCCAGACGGATGCGCCTCCCCTGCTTGAGACCGTCATAAGGCTTGGAGGTCCAGCCGCCGCCCACCATCATCGTGTTGGAAGCGAATTTGTCAGAGTTCTCGCTGAAGCTGTTAATCAGGCCATTGCCGGCGCCCAGCAGGACTATGAGCATAAAGATGCCCCAGGCCACGGCGAAGCCGGTGAGGGCGGTGCGCAGCTTGTTGCGGCGCACGCTCTCCCATATTTCCGTAAGCAGGTCTCTCATCTCAGGCCGGACTCGTCATTTCATTATGCCTCCCACGCCGAACAGCGAGCTGCGATGCTCCCTGTTGTCTTCAATCTCCCCTATTATTCCGTCTTTTATGTGGACAATCTTGTCCGTGCAGTTGGCAACGCCACTCTCGTGGGTCACGACGACTATCGTAACGCCCTCCTCGCGGTTGAGCCTTCCGAGCAGCGACATCACCTCCTCCGAAGTCCTGGAATCAAGGGCTCCGGTGGGCTCGTCGGCAAGGATTATCTGGGGGCGGGTGATAAGGGCCCGGGCGATGGCGACCCTCTGCTTCTGTCCGCCGGACATCTCGTTGGGATAATGGTGCGACCAGTCCGCGATTCCCAGCTTCTCGAGGTATTCCATGGCCATCTCGTGGCGTTTCTTGCGGCCCACACCTTGATAGAAAAGCGGGAGCTCAACATTCTCCACTGCGGTCTTGAATCCTATCAGATTGAATGACTGGAAGATGAATCCGATCATACGGTTGCGGTAGTCGGCGCTCTTCCGCTCGCTCAGATTCTTGATGAGAGTGCCGGCAAGGCGGTACTCTCCGGTGTCGTAATTGTCCAGAATGCCGAGAATGTTGAGAAGAGTCGATTTGCCCGACCCGGAAGATCCCATTATGGACACGAATTCCCCCTTGTCTATCTCAAGGTTTATGCCCTTAAGAACGTGAAGAGGCTGCGCTCCGGGATATGTTTTGTTGACGTTTTTGAGTTCGATGATCATAATCGGGCGAATTTACAAACAACAAGCATTGAGAGACATTGTCCGTGCTGATGCAGTCGGCCCCCATTTCGAGCAGCAACCCCCATCCTTCCCTGTCGTCCGGGGCGTTCCAGAAACGCACGGGTTTTCCCAGAGAATGGGCAAAATCTATGACTCGCTGCACTTCTTCGCGGTTTTTCAGAGCTCCATAATTCATGCTTATCATCCCGACGGTCCCGAGTCTGCCTTCATCCATCGAGCTCCAATCACAGCCGTTGTACTGATAGTCATATTTGAACCAGGAGGGGTGTCTGGAGTAATCCTCGGGGAAATGCCAGCCCGTTATCAGAAGGCCGCAGGCGTGCGGGTTGACTTCCGGATCGAACACGTCCGCGTACCGCTCCAGTTTCCTTGCTAGGGCATCGACATAGGCGTCGGGGTCGGAAGACTTGATTTCCACCATAAGCGTCACGCTCCGTCCTCCGCTGCGGACAGCGACGGCAAGAGGCTCCAGATACATATTCTCGAAAGTTGCCGCGCTGTCAAGGTCCTTCAAGTCGTGGCCCACCAGGAAAGTTTCATTCCCGACATAGAACATATCACATTCTATCGAGCCGGCGCCGGCCTCATAGGCGCCCCAGAACGGGTTCTGCGTGGCGTAGTCATTGTGCGAATGAACCGCCACGACCCTTGAGGAGCAGGAAACGGCAAATGCCGCAAGCGCAAGGAAAAGGACAACTTTCTTCATTGTACTACTTGTACACCACGAAGGCTTCGGCATCGAGTCGGAGGCCTTCCCGGCGATTGAGCCACTTGAGACTGACGCTGTGCTCTCCGCTCCCCAGCCGGTAGTCGAACCATATCTGCTCGAGACGCTCGTGATATGAGAGAGGGAAATCGACGACCGTGCGGACAGCTCCGTCCACGGTGACTTCGATTTGGGCATTGTAGTCGCCGAAAGCCTTCCGGTCCGGCTTGACAAAGCCTCCACGCACCACGACTCCCTTACCCTCGAAGCAGAGGGCAACGCTGTCCACGTCACAGTCCAGAGAGGTCTCGTAGTCGGGAACGAGGCCTTCGAAGCCCTGCTCGAGGCGCACGGGCCGTGGTTTGCGCACAAGGATGGTCACATCTCTCTCCCCCACTTTTCCGCCATATTTCTCAATGACGGCAAGAGCCTGACGGAAGGACATGTCGTAGGCCTTCTCGAGGTCGATGTCCGTGCCGAAGAAAGGTATCTGCTCGGCAGCCTTGAGGGGAGCGAGGAACTTCTCGGGGATGGCGCTGTAGCCCTTCATCGTGGCAAGTATGCCGGCGGCGGAAGCAGGGTTGCAGTCGGAGTCCTGACCGCAGCGGGTGGAAATCTCGAGAGTCTTCTCGAAGTCGCCCGCGCCGTACAGGAGGCCCACGAGGATGTAGGCGCTGTTAATCACGGCATCGATATTATAAGGCTTGAACACGCCCTCGGGGCAGCCCACGTCCACTCCATAGTTGTCCTCAACAAGCTGCCAGACAGCCTTCCAGTCGTCGGGATTCTCCCCCCACCAACGGATGACATCGTCCATGCAGCTGCGATAGCGGGTGCCTTCGGGGATGACCTTGAGAGCTTCGCGGACAATGGTCTCGACATCATCATGGATGAAGGCGAGCGAATACATCGCCGCCACATACACGCCGCCGTACCAGCCGTCGCCGTAGTTCATCATATGGCCGATTTCGTCCGCATAGCGGCAGGCGGCGTCCGTCATGCCGGGGCTCATCAGGCCTGCGTAGTCGGCCTCGATCTGGAAGTCGATGTCATCGGCGTGGGGGTTGTTGAGCCAGTGGCCGGACTCGGGAGGCATAATGCCGTGATGGATGTTGTAGCGGGCCTGCTGGTTGGCGTGCCAGAGGCTGTAGGAAGCATCGGCGTAGGAGACTGCGAATGAATCTATGGGGGCATCCAGCCCGAGACGGTCGAACACGTCCACGAAAGTCAGGTCCATATAGACGTCGTCATAGAGATACTTGTTGTGTATCATCATATTGGTGACGACATTCTCATTCCAGCCTATCTCGATGCTGTCGGCAATCATACGGCTGCGGTAGCGGAACTCCGTGGGACCTCCGAAGGTGCACCCGATGGTCTGCGCGGCCCATCCGCCCTTGATCTTGTCCAGAAGGACCGACTTGTCGATGGTTACTTCTTCCGGGCTGTCGCAACCGGCAAGAATCGGGCAAAGGAGCGATACGCTCAAGGCAAGATACAATATTTTTTTCATGAGATTCAATAATTTTCCTCGTTGATCTGCTTGCGGTCGGGGTTATAGAGCACCGAAGGATTCATGTTCAGCTGCTTGAGGAATGCGCTCCATCCCACCTGACGGTCAAAAACGGAAGAAGTGTAGTTGGCCTCCGCCTGCTCCAGGCTGACATAATTGGCGAAGGGTGAACCTCCGAACAGCTCCTCCATCGCCTCTGCGGCGGTCTCCATATCCTGATTTTCGACAGCCTCCACGAAGCGGTTGTAGGTCTGCTGCGAATTGCGCCCGAACAGAGGGATGAAATACTGCTCGTTCATCGCGAAAATGTTCACCGTGGGCGAGCAGTACAGATACTCGTAGTCGTCGTCGGCACTCTCGGGCACGGGATTCGCGCGGATGTAGGCCATATCCTTAAGAATCTGCATATATCTGGCTGCAAGGCTCTCGAGCTTTGACTTCTGCGTGGCATCAGCCGCGGACTGAAGCTCGGGCGAGGTGACGCTGAGCAGATGCGCGAGAGGGAAACCGTAGGAGATGGCGTGCTTGAGCAGATCCTCCATCGTCTCCGAAATCCCCATCATGAACTCCTCGAAGGTCACGCCGTCCAGCATGGCCGCGATAGCGGCTTCATCCCCGTACAGGATGGTCTGGATGAACTTCCGCTCATTGCGGAGCGCCTCCGGGTCCGTCCCCTCGAGATTGTTGCAGAAGATGGTCTTGCTCACCGCGTCTTCTATATTTTCTGCAAGCGTCGGATAATTGTCGCTGTACCAGGCGGCTATGTCCTTCACGACGGAGAGCAGCTCGGTGGTTTTGCCAAGATTGTAGAATCCGTGTGTGGAATACGCGCTGTCATCGCTCTTCAGCGTGCCCACGTAGTAATCCACAAGCTCGCGCGAGGCGGCCTGCATCTTCTGCTCGTCGTTGCCTGCCGCGGAGAGCTTCACGAGATACTCCGGAAAATAGTAGCTATAGGTCACTTCGGCGGCAAGGATGCCGTAGTCGAAGGCCTGACTGTAGGCGGCGATGTTCTCGAGGGTGGCCATAAGGCAGCACTGGGTGAATAGGGTCTGAATCTTCACGCCCGACTTCTGCACGGCATTCACCACGTCGTTTGCAGTGAGATATTCGCTGTCCCTGTAGTTGTCGTACAGGCAGGCTTTGGTCTCCTCTGCGGGAGAGAAGCCGCCGCCGTGCCCCAGAAGCATAAGCACGTAATTGTGCGCCGGGTGGTCTTTGGCGGCCTTCCGAATGAAGGCGGCAAGGCTGTCCACGTTGTTCAAGGGATAGTCTTTGCCGGCATAAGTCTCTCCGTCCAGAATACGGAATGCGTTGTTGTAGAGGTCTATGACGTCTTTGGAGTCCACCTTGTCCCAGTCGAGCGTCTTGCCGGCCGTGTCCCCGGACTGGAAGAAATATGTCTTGTCGAATTCGGCGGCCTCGGAGTCCGAGAGGTTCACGCTGGTCTTGACCAGTCCCTCGATCTGCACATTGTCGCCGGTGCGGCCGAGCACATAGTTCTCAGCCACGGTTATGAGGTCGGCCGCCACACCGTAGTCGTTGGTGCCGGACATGCCCCAGAAGATGATTGTGTAATCCGCGCGGTTATCCTGCGGGTCAGGGGTGTCGTTGTTGATGTTGTCTTTGTTGCAAGAGACCGCAAGCAATGCGGCCACAGATAAAAGTAAAATCGCTTTCTTCATATCTAAAATTCTTAACGTAGAAGTCTTTCTGAATCAAATGTAGCAAAGGAATGCAAATATAGCAATATTTTTCAGGATATGGGTTTAATTATTAATTAGTATCTTTGTGCCTGATGAAAAAAGTCCTGACAGCATTTCTGCTTGTACTCTGCCCCGGAACCTTCGCCGCCGTCCGGGCCTGCACCACGGCGGTGATTTCCGCCTCCTCGAGCGCGAACGGCCGCCCGATGCTGTGGAAGCAGAGAGACAGCGGCGTGATGTACAATTACGTGGACCATTTTCCCGCCACCGACTCCACTTTTGCCTTCACGGGCATCGTGAACACGGAGGACGAGGCGCGCGCGAGCGTGTGGAGCGGAGCCAACTCGGAAGGCTTCGCAATAATGAATTCGATGTCATACGGTCTCTCGCCTCTTGTCAGCGAAGACCGGCCCTGGGAAGGGACAATAATGAAGAAGGCCCTTGGAATCTGCCGCACTGTCGATGACTTCGAGGCCTACATAAAGTCCCTTCCCCAGCCCAACGGTCTGGAGGCGAATTTCGGAGTCATAGACGCAGAAGGGGGTGCCGCATACTTTGAAGTCCACGACTTCGGCTATGCCCGCTTCGATGCATCGGATGCCCCGGGCGGCTACCTGGTCCGCTCCAATTTCTCCCTCACCGGCCGCGAGGGTGAAGGCAAAGGATATGACAGGTACGAGATTGCCGACTCCGCGATGCGCTCCCGCGGCGGCGGATTCACCGCAGAATGGATTCTGGACAGCCTTGCCCGCAACCCCGTAATCTGCCGCGAGACCACCGTCAGCAGCACCGTCATCGAAGGCGTGGGGCCCGCAGACCCGAAGGGGTCCTCCCTCATCTGGACGATTCCCGGATACCCTCTTGCCGCATATGCCATCGCTTCCTGGGTAGAGGCCGGAGACAGGATTGCGCCTCCGCTCAAGTCCTCCAGGCGCGGATCCTCCCTGAACGAACTGTCCAAAGAATTGCAGCAGAAGGGAGTGTCGGACGAAATCACGTCCCGTATGCGCAAGCTGGAAAAGGAAGAATTCTCCCGGGGCCGCCGTCTGGACAGCCTTGTGCGCTCCGGGAAGGTCCGCGCCTCGGATTTCGACGCTTTTAACACATATACCCCAATATTATGAAGACAGGAATCATCAAAAAGTTCGTTTCACTTTCAGCCTTTCTGCTTATTCTCTCTTGTGGCGCTTATGCCCAGTCCGGCAACCTTATCGTGGATATTCTGGATGCATTGCTGGATGATGATTCGGCGGACCACAAATACATCAATGCCGGCGATCAGGCACATTTCATGGTCCCTAAGAACATCCTTGGGTCCGCCCACGGAGACTGGTACCAATGGTCCACGGAATATGACAAGGTGAGGATAGTGTCCACTTCCCGGGACGGAATCACGGTGAGGGGTGTCAAGTCAACTTCAGCCACGATTGTCAAATATCGGTACAAGGTCAAGGTCATCAGGGACGGGAAGGAGCATGAAGAGGAGATGTCCTATCCCTTCACTCTCACCATCCGCCGCGTGGAGCCCACGAGTCTGACGATAAATCAGGAAACCACGGTGGGCTGGGGGACAAGATGCAGCCTCGCCACTGTCCTGTATCCGGAATACTCCGAGGCCGGCCTCACATATACCAGTTCCAATCCCGACATCGTGTCTGTCGACTCATACGGCACCCTGACCGGCAATGCCCTCGGCGAAGCGGACGTTTTCATCAAGTCCGACAACGCCCTTGAGGCTTCCACACACGTCGTTGTGGGCATCCCGGCGGTCTCGGAAATCAGGATAACCGGCTTCGATAGCCGCATAAAGGTTTATCCCGGCGACACGATGCGGCTTGGCTTCCAGTATGCGCCGGAGCACGCAGACCCTTCCGTGAGCTGGATTTCCACTGACTCCCACGTAGCCACCGTCGACCAGAGCGGCCTTGTCACCTTCTTGGAAGCGGGCACAGTCAAAATCATCTGCCAGGACATAGACGGAGCGGAAGGGTCCGTCCGGATCAAATGCCGCAAGAGCAAGTAGACGCTCTTTTCTAATATCTTACTTCTTTCACGGCATCCCAGTCTATCCCGGAGGTGGACTGGGCAGCTTTTGCAGTGGGAATGACGGCTCCCTTGCGCACGAGAATGACACACTCAAGCTTCGAAGTCTCAATCTCGTTCCACCCCTGCTGGTAGGTCTTTCCGGTCTGGTAATCCACCCATTTGCCGCCGGGAAGATACACTCTGCGCGTATACTTGTGCAGATTTGCGGGATATTCGCCGGTGTCATCGCCCTCGAATATCGGCGCCACCAGAATATCGCTGCCGAAAAGGTACTGGTCCTCCACCATCCAGGCCACAGGATCGTCGGGATACTCCAGAAACATCGCGCGAAGCATCGGCAGGCCGGACTGAGCGCACTGCCTTGCCTGCGAGACTATGTATGGCATCAGAGAATATTTCATCTCGGCGCAGCTGCGGTAATAGTCCGTGAATTCTTCTCCATACAGCCAGGGCTCCGTGGGAGGAGCGCCGTGGGAGCGTGTGTGGGAGCTCAAAAAGCCGAAAGGAAGCCATCTGCGGTACAGGTCTTCGGGAGTGGACTGTACAAAGCCTCCTATGTCGTGGCTCCAGAAGCTGAAGCCGGAAAGGCCGAAGCTGAGGCCTGCGTGCAGAGTGGCAAGCATCGCTTCGTCGGTATTTGCCGCATCACCGCCCCAGTGCAAAGGGTAGCGTTGCGAGCCGGCCCAGGCGCTGCGGGCCCAGATGATGGCATCGGCGGGCTTCTGGACGTCACGTGTCACTTCCCACACGGCTTTGTTGTAGCGGACGGGGTAGAGATTGTGCTCGTACTTGCCACCCCTGCCGTTGGCATAGAAGCCGTCCAGAGGCGCGCCTTCGCCGAAGTCCACCTTTATGGCCCCTACGCCCATCTCCAGCAGAGAGCGGAGCTTGTCCTGATACCACTTCACGGCATCGGGATTGGTGAAGTCAAGGCACACGTCCTCGTAGGGCAGCGACCCGTCGGCATTGCGCACAAAGTATCCCTTCTCGAGAAGCTCGGGATAGAATTTGTTGAACTGCGTGAAGTACGGCAGCTGCCACAGGCTTATGTGGAAGCCGTCCGCGAGCAGGTCGGAAATCATCTTCCGGGGGTCGCTGAAGCGGTCGGCGGCAAACTTGTAGTCGCACTGCCAATCCACCCCGAACCAGCCGGTGTCTATGTGTATCACATCGGCGGGTATGCGGTTGGAACGCAGCTTCGAGGCCACCTCGCGCACATCGGCCTCGCTCAGGTAGGTTATCCTGCTCATCCAGGTGCCGAAGCTCCACACAGGAGGCATCGGGGAGCGCCCGACAAGCGAAGTGTATTCGCCAAGTATCTCCTTCGGGCTGCCTACGAAAAGGAACAGGTCCAAATCCTCGTCTGCCATATAAATCTTCTGCAAGCCCACATAGCTCGCCCCGAAGTCGCAGGTGACTGGTGCGCCGGTGTGCAGGAACACTCCGTAGCCACGGTCGGACATCCAGAAGGGCACGGGCTTGTACATCTGATCCGTCTCCGGACCCTGAGGGTCTGTCACGAACAGATTGACTTTCTGACCTGCCTTGTTAAGAGAAGTGGGCGACTCGCCACAGCCGTAGATTCTCTCTGCAGCCTTGAGCGAAAAGACGGGATTAAGGCTCCGGGAGTTGTCCACACCCCTCTTTACAAAGTTGAAAGGCAGACACTTGACCTGCGTGACGTCATTGTCGGAGAGGGTGCGGGTCTGCGTGAGGACCTTGCCGGCGGCGTCCCTGAGCACAAGGCGCCAAGGCTCCTTCTCAATGGTGAGAGACCCGCACGGCGAAGTGTATTCAACGGCAGAAGCGGTCTCCCTCACCTCCCACTGCACCCGGGGAACCTCGCGGGAAGGGTCCAGCATGACCTCGTCCACTTCGGCGGGAGGGGTGCGAGACGTGCCTATATGGATGCGCACGGTGCGGTCCGAGACGAAGGAGACGCTGAAAGGCAACGCGGGATTGTTCACATAGCCGGTGGCCGGGAAATCCTTCATCTGCAGAGGGTCGGCCACGACGGTATTTGTATTGAAGGCCTGCCGCGGCTCCAGGCTGTAGCGGTCCCACCTCAGAAGTCCGGTGCCCGATGCGGGGTCGAACTTGTCAAGGGCGGATGCAAAGAAATACGTGGAGGAAAAATCAACATAGTCCCGGCTGAGGTCGGGAGCTATGTTCATAAGATTCTGCGCATTGAGGCCTACTATGGCCACAAGGGCAGCCGCTGCGCAGGCAAGGAGTTTTCTTCTCATAATCAATAAGGCCAGTTACCTTCCGACACACCTTTCTTGATGGCATCAAGGGCGAGGCTGCTGAAAACCGTGCAGTCGTGCCGCTTGATGATGGTCCCGGTGCTGCCCGTGGTTGTGGGGTTGTTGGTGTCCCAGGCAAATGTCACGATGCCGCAGTCGGTCGCCACTTTGTTGGCGGTCTCATAGAAGAGGGCTATGGAAGCATCGTGCCTGGTCTGACTCTCGGGAGCTTTGAGCACCTGACGGTCGGCGGCATACTCCCCTATTATCACAGGGATGCCCTTGGAGGTAAACTTGGTGCGCATCTTCTCAAACTCCTGCTTGAGATAGGCTTCCTCACCATAGGTACAGTTATGGCTGCTGCCTGAGACATGGTTGGCGGCCCCGTAATAGTAGGCGTCGCCTCCGGAGCAGAAATTCCAGGGATCATAGTAATGCACCTCCACCATAAGGCGGTCGTCCACGCTGTCCTCGGGAATGGAGAAGTAGTTGTAGGTGGATGCGATGTTGGTAGAAGGACCCTGGACCACAAGGGTGCGGGCGGGATTATTGCCGCCGGTGGCGCGAACAGCGTCCACGAATGCCTGATTGTACCTCTCGAGAATTGGGGTTATGGTCTCGTGACGGGTGTTGAAGAGGTTGTACTCTTGCGCCGGCTCATTGAGACCCGCGAAGAGCAGATGGTCGCCATAATCCTTGAAATATGTCGCAATCTGGGTCCAGATGTCCTTCAGACGGACAATTTTTTCCTGTATCTGCGCCTCCGTCACGGCGACGTACTTGTCGCTGCTGGAACTGAAGCCGAGCACCTCGATCCAGCCGTTGTCCCAGTGGTCGTTGAGCACGACGTAGAGTCCGGCGCCGATGCAATAATCCACCACCTCACGCACTCTCTGCATCCAAGCGGGGTCTATTGTGCCGGCGGCATCGCTATGGAAATCCCACGAGCACGGTATGCGCACAGAGCGGAAACCGCACTGCGCGACGAAGTCCATCAGGGCCTGCGTGGTCTTGGTGCCCTGCCAGGAAGTCTCGGCGGCCGTACCGCTTGCTCCGGTAGCCTCCATCGTGTTGCCGAGGTTCCAGCCCGGATACATTGCGGAAGAAATCTGGACAGAGGTGGCGGTGATGTCCCCCATATCGGCGGCTTTCTGGCCTACGGCAATGCTGCAGGACAAATCCCCGGACGAGAAAGTGACGGTGGCCTCGCGCTCGCGCCCTACGTTTTTTGCGGCAGTGAATTCGTGCACGTGAGAGGCCACATCGGCCTTCACGGCAGTTTCCAGCAGCCAGTCTGCGGATACGGTCACCTCATAGGAGACATTGGCGGACAGCTTTATCTGCACAGTCCCGCCCTCGGAGGAGACTGCGGGGACGGACTCCGTGTCCAGATGGAGATAGTCGGAGGCGGCCTGTTTCACACTTATGCTGCCGGAAAAACCCTGGGCGGTGACGGAGATAGTGGCAGTCCTGTCGGAATTGGAAGAATTGGCGCCCACGCTCACGGTATAGTGGCGCGTCCTTTCAGAAGTGGAGCTTTCCTCCTTCACGACGCACCAGCTCTGGTCAGAGGCGACGGAAACAGTGGAAATGCTCCCCTCGCACACCACATACACCTTCTGCGAGGAGGCCTCGGAGCCGAAGCTGAGTTCCTTGACGGGTATGGAAATGGAGGCATCCGAGTCCTTCTCCACAGTCCCGGAGCAGCCGGTTGCGGCAAGAAGACAAGAGGCAAGTATAAACAGTATTTTCTTCATATACGGAAATAAGTTAATTGGTGACAGGGAGCGGTATCACCCGCTCCCTGCCTAAAAATAATTACTCGTGAATGCCGGGGATGATCACGTCTTCAATAGAGACAGCAATCAAATCGGTATCGACAAGGCTCTTCCAGAGGTCGTAGATCTCGATTGTCCAGACCACGGCTCCTGCCGCCTCGCCGGGTATGCAGGCGAACACTTCGTAGGTGCCGTCGCCGGTGACCTGCGTGCAGCCATAGTCGGTGCCCCAGCTTGAGGGCGCCCAACTTGCCGCAGCATAGCTGAGGTCGGCCTTGAAATCTGCGGTGGCGCCATCAATGAGGTTGCCGTCAATACCCTCAATCTTGAAACGGACAATCATCGGGCAGGCGTGGAAGAACAAGCGGTCATTGTACCATCCGGGGCATACTGTTCCGCCGTTGCCGTACTCATTGTAAATTTCAATGCGGCCGTCTGTACCGTTGCCGTCTTTGTTCTGGAAGCTAACGGGCTCGGCGTTGATCGGGAAATTGAAAGTGCCGTCAAAGACAATCTGGTCGATCGAGGCCTTCACCAGGGAAGGATCCACAAGATTCTCCCAAAGCTTGCCGATGTCAACGCAGAACACAACGGCTCCGTTTGCCTTCTTGGTCGTTTCCATCCAGACGGTGTAGGTGCCGTCGCCGGTCACTGCGGCTTCGTATTTTCCTGCGGTTTTGCCTGACCAGTATCCAACTCCCCAGGTGGGATCCGAATACTCAAGTCCGGCATAGAAGGTTGTGGGAACGTTATCGCCTGTCTTGAGGTTGTCGTTTATACCTGAGATTGTGAATGTCACGGCCATCGATTTGTGGAACACGATGGTTGCGGGATCGATGATGGAGTTGTTCTTGCTGGAACCGTAATCGTTGTAGATTTCAAGACGCAGGTCCACGCCGGCGCCGTCCGCGCTGTTGATTAGCAGTTCACCTTCCGGACGCTGCTCCACAGGCTCGGCATCGGGATCCATGATGATCTTGTCTATTGTCACGTTGCCCGTGTAGCCTGCCGCTCCGAGTCCCTTGAAATCAAGGCAGAACACTATCACTCCGGAGCCGGGGCCGGTGGTGAGGTCAATAACATACTGGCCGGCTCCGTTCACCATGACTGAACCGTTTCCGTTCTTGTTATACGCCCAATTGCTTGCTCCCCAGTTTGCATCCGCAAAGGCAAGATAGGTCTCGTACTCTCCTTCGGGCACGGTGCCGTCCACGGTGAAGATGACACGCATGGTCCTCTGGAAATCGATGTCGGCGGTGTTGATAGGACTGTTGTCCTTTGTGCCGCTGCCATACTCATTGTAGATTTCCACCCTCCAGTTTCCGTTGCTTTCGATGTCGCCCTGAAGCACCTTGGAGTTGTCAATTCTGATTGTGGGATTGAGCAGATAGTGGTCGAAGCTGATCTCGTCGACAGTGGCATGAACTCCTTCCGGCACGTCGGCGGCAAGACCGGCGATGTCTATGCAGAATACCATCGCGCCGTCACCCTCGCCTGCGATGAAGTCTATGGTGTAGGTTCCGTCACCGTTGACTATACAGGAGGCGTTGCCGTCAGCGTTGTACCCCCAGTTGCTGGGAGACCAGTCTGAGTCGGCGTAAGCCAAATAAGCCTGATAGTCCTTTCCGGCAGGGACGCCGGTGAGGGTGAAGACCACGCGCATATCGTTGGTGTAGGCTATGTCGGCCGTATTGACAGGAGGGTCGTTCTTGGTATTGCCGTATTCGTTGTAAATCTCGATACGGTAGTTTCCATTGCTCTCGATGTCACCCTGGACAATCTTGGCATTCTTGATCTTTATGCCCTCGATATCCTCCTTGACGTCAAGTTCCACCTTGTCTATCTTGGCATAAACGCCGTCCGCGTTGTCTCCGCCAAGATCGTTGATGTCTATGCAGAATACGGTGACTCCGCCGGCGGCCCCGTGCAGGGTGAGGGTGTACGTGCCGTCACCGTCGATGAGGCAGGAAGCAGTTCCGAATTCGTCGGCGGCATCCTGATAGGACCAGTGCTGGAGACCCCAGTCGCTGCTTGCAAATGCATAATAAGCCTCGAAACTCCGGCCTTCGGGAACTCCGGTGATGGTGAAGGTGACCTGAATGTTCTCCTGGAACACGACCAACTCTGGATCGACAACGGGAGCCTCGGCTGTTGTGCCGTATTCATTATATATTTCAAGGCGGTATTTGCCGTTATCCTCGAGGTCTCCCTGGACAAGGTTTGCATTCTTGACGGGAAGTCCTTCGTGCTCGAGAGCGCGTTTGACAGGACGTATGGGAAGGCCCACGCATCTCTTTGCCATAGTGTATTCGGCCACATCAGACTGCGCGGGAATCTTGAATGCCCTGTAATAGGAGTCATCAGAAGCACTGAGCTGGCCGGTCTGATAAACCAGATCATAAGGCACGTCGGAGAATGCGAGGCCGGTCCTTGCGGGAGCGGCGGGCAGGAAGATGCTGTTGCCGTTGGAAGCAGTAAAACGCACTCCATCCACTCCGTCCACGGTCTCCCAGGTCTGGGTGGTCGCGGCATAAAGCTGCTTGAAATCAGCTTCAGTGGGCATACAGTTCATTTCCGCACTGCTTGAGCCGAATATGGCTGTGACAGGGTCGGATTCGGTCTCGGAAATGTCGAAGTCGGCATACTGCGAGAGCGACTCTGAGACATTGATACCGGTGAGGTCTCCGTATCCGGCAAGTGCACCTGCATAGCTTTGAGTCTCCGAGCCGAGGTTGCAGGTGGCCCAGAGAGCATCCAGACCGAGATCCACGAACTCCAGTTCCTGGGCATCGGTGGTGACTTCCTCTATTTCGCCGTACTGCGTGGCGCCGTCGATAGTCACGTAAGCCGCATAGTAGAAGGTGGTTGCGGGGAAGAATCCCGAGCCGTCCGCTGAGAAAGTGCCCTCTGAGTTGATATCCACATCGGACCTGAGGGCGGAAGTGTAAACGTCCTCCTGCTCGGCGGCGAGCACGAATCCGACGCTCACCTTGTCCATATCGTCCGCAATACCGCTCACCTGGCCGTTGAGTATGACCGTGGTTGCACCCACTTCAGTGGCCGGGGCGGTGACGATAGCGGCGTCAGTGGCGACGAAAGACTTCACGTCGCCGTACACGGTAAGCTGTCCCTGAAGGCAAGCGTACACTACATAATAATAGGTCGTGCCTTCCTTGAGGCCGGCAACGGAAGCGGAGACATCGCCGCTGTCAGTGTCATAGCTGCCGGGCTGCTTGGTTCCCGTGGATGCGGGATCCTCGCCGGTGCCATAGCAGAAGCCCACGGTGTATGACGAAGAGCTCACGCCGGAGAGACCGGCCACATTGCCGGCAAGGGTAGCGGAAGTGGCTGTAGGAGAAGCGCTTCCGGTTGTGATTGACGTTATAAGGCTGCTTGTCTTCTCCGGATAGTCGAGCTCTTTCGCGCAGGACGAGAGGGCTGCAATACCTGCCGCAAGACAGAGTACACGCAAAATATATTTGGCTTTCATATTCATTCTCCTTTTTATTCTTCAGAAATGAACGGAGTCCCGGTATCCATCGTGACGTGTATGGTAAGGGAGAAGCTGCTGCTGAACGCGAGGCTCGGGCTTCCCTCAAGCATAAAGTAGTTCTCGGAATTCCAGGGATTGAGGACGTATCTGCGCATCGTGACATCGCTGTCGCCGACTCCGCGGTCGATAAGGCTGTCATCGATGATGATGGACTGTCCGTCAATCTTGATGTCGGTAATTTCAGCGTCAGCGTTGGGATATTTCTTCAGGATCTTGAAGATATCAAGATACATCAGGTACATGTCGCTCTCCGCGAAGGAAGAGTCGAAGCTGAAGGTGTAGTCGCCGTCTCCCGTGATGTCAACAACGGCCGAACGGGCGTTGGCGTCACCACCGTCCACTGCGGGTACATCTTCGTGGGTCCAGCCCCAGGAGGAGTTGTTGAAGTACAGGCAGGCGCTGTAGTGAGGAGTGTCGTCCGCGCCGGAGATTACGGCAAGGAAGTGGTATCCAAGATACTGCACGAGGTTGCCGGCGGCGTCACACACCTTCTTTCCAAGCCACATTTCGGTCATTGCTCCGGAATAGGAGTCAACTTCGTAGGCAAGGATGCGAAGGGTCCCGTCGTCATTGGTCCCGAGCGCAACCTCTTCTCCCTCTTCCAGGAAGAAATCGGGGAAATTCACGGAGAAAGTGTAGATCCCGGGTTCGTCAAGAGAATAATTGCCTGCGACAGTGTCGCCGTACAAGTTACAGTACTCGAATGACTCGTCTGTCTTGTTGAAGGAGAGGGTCACGTCGCCCAGGTCATCCACGGGGGTGAAGTCTCCCTGAAGGTTCTTGCGAGTGCCGTCGAGGTTGAACCAGTCGAAGGGCTCGTCTGCGCTGAGCTTGTATTTGGGCTGGTTGTTGGTCTTGGGCTCGAAGTAGTCGCGCCAGTCTTCAGGAAGGGTGATGTCCACTTCCTCCTCCACCACGGGCTCTTCGTATCCGGCCCAGACGTAGTTCAGGCTGATGAGCTGACCGTCTTCGCGGCGCGCCGTCAGCTGAAGGAAGTTGTCGTCCAGATAAAGAATCTCGGAAGGAGCCGATTCGGATACGATGCTCACGTCGGAAGGATGCAGGGGCAATCCTCCCGCGAAGGAGATCTGATGGGCAGTAACGTCAAGGGTGAAAGGACAGGAAACCGCTCCGGTGCCGTCATCTACGGTCATATTTGCCCCTCCGATCAGGTCGAAGGTCAGTGTACCGAAGTCAGCGGCTCCGCACATCCAGCTGTTGCCGGCCCAGTCAGCGGCCCAGTACCAATCGCTGTTGGGAACGATGGCATCGTCCGGATTCCAGGAGGCGTCCTCGTCATAGTAACTGTCCAGATAGCTCTCGCCTTTGGCCGTGTGGAAGTTGTCCCAGCAGAAGCCGTCGGTGAAGAACCACATGGGGCCCTTGAACATGCGGGAGCTGTTTCCGTCCGCATCGAGGTCCAAAAGCCAGGTCTTGGAGTTGCCGGCACCGCCTGTGAGCATAGTCCAGAAGGGGTCGTTGACATAGGAGAGATTGTCGGTCGTGAGCACGAGCTGATAGGTGTCGCCATAGACGGCTCCGGCCCTTGTCATCACGCCGAACTTGATGTCATAGGTTCCCTTGAAGGGAAGCTTCAGAGTGACCTTGGTATCCTGCGAATAGCCCTGGGGATGCTCCCAGAGGACGGTGTACTTGGCGGGCATAAGGCTCTCCAGATATATCGTATTGGGGTCCGCGGAGTCCTGAGTCACGGTATATGCCACGTTGACGATGAGGTCGTCCTTGGTGACACCCGCCTCGCCAAGCTCATATTTTTCAGGCTGGCAGGCACTGAAACCTGCAAGACAGAGAGCGGCTAAAATTAAATATTTGAGATGTTTCATGATTCCTATCTTTTAAGATTACCAGCCGGGGTTCTGAGTGTAAACTTTGCCCGAAAGATCAATCTGGTTGTCAGGAATGCGGCAGAGACCCTTCTTGGCCACAATGTTCTGCTTGTCGATGGTGAGAGTCTCCTCCACGCCTCCGCTCAGAACGGTCCAGCTGCCGGAGATGGCGTCAGCGGCATAGGTCACGCCCTGACGCAGGAGATCCCAGTAGCGGATGCCCTCGCCGAGGAATTCGCGATGGCGCTCCTCCAAGAGCTCGTCGTAAGTGGAGATATGGGCCACGCCGGCGCGGTCGCAGACCTGATTTGCATAAGAGTAGTCTTCCGTGAGCTCGGTGAGCATCAGAAGGACGTCGGCATAACGCACAACCACGACATCCTGATACTGGGACTCCTGGAAGCCGGTCACGGAGCCGTAGTCGGAGTTGTTGGTGACTTCATAAGCGGAGATTCCGCCCACGTTCACACTCAAGGGGATGTACTTCACAAGGCTGTAGTATGTAAATTCCCTCCAGTCCTTGAGCATCGTCTTGGTGATGGCGGCCTGACGGCTGGTGTTCCAGTTCTGGATTGCCACGTCGCGGCGGGGGTCATTGGAAGCGAAAATCTTGTAAGAGTCGGGATTCGCGGTGCAACCGCCCCAGCCACCGCCGTAAGGCACGATGCTGACATCGCCACCCATCGCTCCGCGGATACCGCGCATAATGAGCCAGCGATTGCTGAAGTGCTGCCCGCTGTACTCGTTTCCGTAGTAGTTGAACTTCTGGGTGAAGATAAACTCGTTGACTTCGGCGTTGGCGCAGGCGATGCCCACCCAGTCGTTGTCATTGAGGCCGTTGCCGTCTCCGGCGTCGGTCGCCACGGCGCTTCTCCACAAGCGGGCCGCTCCATTGTTCTCCTTACTCTGTACCAGACCGAAGTAACCGCAGTTCACAATGTCCATGAGGCCGTCTATGACATCGTCCTTGGACACGGTGCAGCTGAGGTCAGCATAATAACCCGTATAGAAAAGGTACGCGCGCGCAAGGATGGCCTCGGCTGCCTGCTTGGTGGCGCGGCCGTCGTTGGCGGCATACCAGGACTTGGTCGCGTCATACTTTATGTTCGCGACGGCAAACTGCAGGTCTTCGAAAATGAGCGCGAAGACGGCCTCGGGCGCGGACTGCGGCACAATGTCCGTAGTGGGCTCCTTCACAAGAGGAACGTTGCCGTAGAGGCGGACGAGCTCAAAATAGAGCAGCGCTCTCAGGAAACGGGCCTCACCCTCCACGGCGGCACGTGTCTGCTCGGCGGTAGTGGTGTTGAAGTCGGCGGACGCCTCCCAGGTGATGTTGTCCAGCTGTTGGATGAGAGAGTTGCAGTTGAAGATGCCTGCATAGTAGTTGGACCAAAGGTCTTCTGTGGCCGAAAGGTCAGAGGGAGATTCATTCTGGTCGAAGCGGTCGATTACTTGATAACCGCGGCCATCGGTGGCTCCGGTGCCGCCGAAGGCATCGTCTCCCATCAGCTCGGAAAGCTCATAGAAAGACATCGTGGAGTAGGCGGATGTCATACGATAGCCTGCATAGCAACCCACCAGAGCGGACTTTGCATCGTTCATCGTCTTGTAGTAGTTCTGGGTCGTGATGCTCGTCATCGACTCTGTGTCAAGGGAGCAGGAAACGGCGCAGATTGCCGCAAGAGCTATAGAAATATTCAAAATTATCTTTTTCATGATCTTGTCCCTTTAAGTTATTTCCTGCTTCCGAAAGTGAGATTCAAGCCTACAAGGAACGTGCGTGCGTGGGGATAGTTTCCGATATCCACGCCTGCGCACCAGTTGTTGGTGTCGGTACCGTAGCCGAGCTCGGGGTCGAATCCGTCATACTTCGTGAAAGTGAAGGGGTTCTGCACGGAGAAATAGAGACGACACCTGTCCAGCCATCCGGCCTTGACAAGAGACGCAAAATCATATCCTACAGTGATGTTGGAGATGCGCAGGAAGCTGCCGTCCTGGAGGAACAGGTCGGAGAACTCGGCGTAGTTGATATTGGCGTTGGTGACGCGGGGGACAGTGTTGGACGTGCCCTCTCCGGTCCATCTCTGAAGGACTGCGGTGGTATAGTTGGGATATTGGTTGGACCAGTTGCGGTAGCTCTGCACAATCTTGTTGCCGGCGACGCCATAGGCGGTGAGCTGGAAGTCGAGTCCCTTCCAGTCGAAAGCGAGATTGAAGCCGTATGTAAAGTCAGGGGTACCGTGGCCGAGGTCAATCTTGTCATTGTCGTCAATGACGCCGTCTCCGTTCTGATCCACGAATTTCACGTCACCGGGCTGCACGTCGGCCTGATAGACGCCGTTGCCGTTGGCAATCCAACTGTCTATCTCTTCCTGGTTCTGGAAGATGCCTGCGGTCTGGAAACCGTACCAGTAGCCGATGGCGTGGCCGTTCTCGGCGCGATAGAATTCCTTGGAGTTGTCGAAAAGCTCGCCGGTGCCGCCGTGGATGATGCCGTCGGCGTTGGCGATGTTGCCCACGACATTCTTGTTGTAGGCTCCGTTCACTCCGACGGTATAGTGGAAGTCGCGGCCGATGGTGTCGTTCCAGCTCAGAGCGAGCTCGACACCGCTGTTGCGCACGTCACCACCATTGATGTAGGGAGCATCGGCTCCGGCGGTGGCGACCACGGGTGCTTCCACCAGCCAGTCCTTTGTGGTCTTGAGATACCAGTCGAAGTTGGCGGAGAGCCTGCTGCCGAAGAAACGTGCGTCAAAGCCAAAGTCAAGCTGCTCGGAGGTCTCCCACTTGATGTCCTCGTTGGCGAGACGCGACTGAAGAGCTCCGCTCTGCTCGGCTCCGGCTCCCAGAGAGGATCCGAAGTTATACGAATGGTCGGATGTGGAGATGGCCGCAGTGTAGGCGTAGGCGGTGATGTTCTTGTTACCCACCTGGCCCCAGGATCCTCTGACCTTCAGGAAGTTAAGGAAGCTGCTGCCCTTGAGGAAATCCTCTTCGGAAGCGACCCATCCTGCGGATACGGAGGGGAAGAAGCCCCAGCGGTGTCCGGGAGCGAACATTGAAGAACCGTCGGCGCGCAGAGTAACGTTCAACAGATACTTCTCCTTGTAGTTGTAGCCGATACGGGTGAAGAAGGACAAGGTCTTGTCCACATCGTTGGGGGCGCCGGAAAGGCTCCAGTATTCCGTGTCGGAAATGCCGTTGGAGAGGTATGCGTGGTCAAAGTCCTTGTACTGATCCACGGAGATTTTGCTGCTTGCAGAGAGCCAGGATCCGCTGCTGGAGTCCCACTCGGAACCTATCATAGCGCTGAAGTTGTGGTCTTGAGCGACGGTAAAGTCATAGGAGGCGGTGTTGATCCAGGAAATGGACATGCCACTGGATCCGCTCTGACTCACGGAAGCATAATAGTCACTTGCCGCGGTGGGAGTCTGAGGCGTGGAATCGGTGGCGCACCAGTGGGCGTTGTAGCCTATGCTGCGGTACATCGACTCCCAGTAGTTGATACCGAAAGTGGAGCGTATCTTGAGCTTCTTGACGGGCTGAAGCTCCACATAGACGTCGCCGCTGAGGTTGTTGGACTCTGTGCGGGATTTGCCCAGCATCATCGAGGCATAGGGGTTGGATCCGTTGGAAGCGTTGAAGGAATCAGTGTCGATGGACTGATCGGACCAGAGACCATTGTCGTCTCCCCAGCCGTAATAGTTGTTGCCATAGACGGGAAGAAGCGGGGAGTTCTGGATCGCGGGACGCAAGGCGTTGTTGTAGTAGCCGCTGTCTCCCACACCCGCAGTGTTGGTCTTCACGTATGTGGCGTGCTCCCCTATCGTGAGAAGGTCTCCGAAGAGGTGGTGTTCAGTGTTGACACGGAACTTGTAGCTCTGAGCGCGGGAATGGTCCGCGTCGCCCACGATACCCTGCTGGTCGGAGTAGTTGAAGGAGAGGGAATAGACAGAAGTGTCAGAGCCGCCGTTCACGCCCACAGTGTGGTTCTGGGTCGGAGCGTTCTTGCGGAACATCTGGGACACCCAGTTGGTGTTCACGCCTCCGGTGTATGAATCCCAGTCTATGGGACCGGCGCCGGAATTGAGATTCTGCTCGTTCATTATCACCTTGTACTGCTCGGCATTGAGCATCTCGGGAACGTGATAGACGTTCTGAACTCCGTAGTAGCCGTCATAGGTCACCTGAGCGGCTCCCTTCTGACCGGTCTTGGTGGTCACGAGGACCACGCCGTTGGCGGCCTGCGCACCGTAGATGGCGGCGGAGGCGGCGTCCTTGAGGACATCGATGCTCTCGATGTCGGCAGGATTGACCTTGGAGATGTCACCGGGGACACCGTCCACGATGTACAGAGGGCTAGAAGACCCCACGGTGCCGATACCGCGGATACGGACCTTCATCGAGCTTCCGGGCTGTCCGGACTCCGATGTGATGGTCATACCGGGAGTCTGGCCTTGAAGAGCCTGCAGAGCATTCGCAGTGTTGCGCTTCGTGAGCTCCTCACCTTTCACCTGGAGATTGGCACCGGTGGTGAGTTTCTTCTTCTGGACGCCGTAGCCGATGACTACTGTCTCTTCGAGCCAGTCGGTCGCATCTTCGAGCAGCACGTCTATGACGGCGCGGCCCGCGATCTGGACTGTAACGTCAGAATACCCCAGACAGCTGACAAGAAGAGCGTCGTTGCCGTCCGGAACCGTGATCGAATACGCGCCGTCAATGTCTGTGACGACACCGACAGTCGTACCGGCCACCATCACCCCCGCGCCAATGACCGGCTCGGAAGTGGAAGCAGAGAGCACCGTTCCCCGCACCTGCACCTGCGCGAATGCCGACAAGGAGGCAAGCAGGAGAAGGGCTACAAGAACAGTTCCTTTGCGGAATAATGACTTGTACATAAATAATTGGTTAATAACTGGATATTAGTGGTTTATAAATAAACTCCGTCTAGCGTATCAAAAATTTCTCTCTAAGGTAGCAAAAATTTCAGTTGATACGCAATAATTTTTTCGATTTTTTTTCCCTTTCCTAGAACGGATACCCTATGCCGAAATTGAGGCGCACCCCGTCGGGGAAGAATTTGGGGACGTTGTAGTAGCCGCTCACGCCGGTGTCGTAGGGGTAATGGATGGGGAAAGCGGTGTCCAGCCTTATCACGATGGACTGATACACGAGGCGGACTCCGAATCCCGTGCCGAGAGCCGTGGTCTGCGGAAGGGAGCGCCAGTTGAAAGAAACGTCATAATCCAGCTTCATGCCCAACAACGAGCGCAACGATTCGATTTCCTCTTCTGTGATTCCGTCCATGAAGCCTTTCCGGTCCCACACGTTGCCGGCATCCACGAACACGGCCCCCTCCAGCATCCAGAACAGAGGGAAGCGGAATTCCACGTTGGCCTCCAGACGGACGTCGCCGGCGTGATAGAAATTCATATCATAATCGGGCTCCAGATAGCCGCCGGGCCCGATTGAGCGGGGAGCGAAGGCCCTGATGCTGTTGGGGCCGCCGGAATAGAACTGCTCGGACATCGGGGCGGCTTCGGAATTGCCGTAGGCGAAGTTGCTTCCCCACAGAAGGCGCGTTGCCAGACGGCACTTCTGCCCTATTGCGAAGTTGTTCCTGAGCTCCAGCACGGCCTTGAGGAACTGTTCATAGCTCACTCCTGTGCCGAAAACCTTGAATTGCTCGTCAAAGTCACGCCCACAGAGGGCCTGCACCCCTGAAATCAGGTTGCCGGACTCCTTGACATAGGCGGAGAAAGAGGTGTTCACCCCTCTGGATCTGTCCGCATAATTGTCATAAGTGAACTTATAGCTCATCGCGGGCACGAATTCGTCATCGAGAAAGGTCTGGACAAGTTTGTTTTCGCTCACGCTCTCGAGATAATCTTCGCTGACGGACGTGTTGACAAACGAGAGCGTGAAAGGAGAGAATTCGTGCCAGATGTACTGCGAAGGATGGTAGCGGAAGCCCAGCGATGCTGAAATCTTGTCCCTGCGATAGTCCGAGGCCACTTTCTCGTGCAGATATCCGAGGTTGTACACCCTTGCGCCGGTTTCTTTGAAGGGAACGGACAGGGACGTGCTGGCGCCAAGGGTGAAATTGTCGCTTTCGGTGCCGTGACGGTCCACGACCTTCCAGTAATACGCTCCGTGGAGTTTTGCATTGAAGCTGTCCCCCTTTCCGAGAAGTCCGGTCTTTTCATAGATTGCCGCCAGACTCGGGCCCAACTGCATGTTGCTTCTGTAGGACACTTCGCCCTCCAGGCCGAAGTTCTTCCTGAAGACGCTCCTCACTCCTATACCTTCCTTGAAGAGGTCACCGTCCATGACGTTCTCGTAGTCCTGCTTGTGGAAGGCATAGACGCTGAGAGTGTCCGAAATCATATATTCCGCGCTGATCTCGTCCAGCCCGGCCTCGGAAGACCTGCTCCGCGAGTCACCTTCCAGATCTGAATTGGAGGAAAGCGTGCCTCCCACGGAGAGTCGCAGCCTGTCGTTGAAAAAGGTCTTGGAGAGCTTCATCGTGTAGTCCTGCGTGACTGAAGAGCCGTCGGTCTTGGTGCCGACGCCGATATCCACGTCCACTATGTTGCCCAGACGGTTGGCGGCGATGGTGTTGAGCCCCCTCTGGAGTATGCTTGCAAGCGCATAACCGGACTGGTTCACCTGCGCGTTGGTCTCGGAAGTGTACATTCCCGTCGCAAGCAGCGCCGCGGCGATACGGTCGCGGTCCTCCACGCTCATACGGTCTATCTCGCGCTGCACCTCTATGTCCGCGGGAGCTTGCATGGTGAAGTGCAGTCCGAGATCCTTCAAGGAGCCGCCGATTTGCAGGCCGACGATGAAATCCACGTTACGCGTGCGCTCCCCCGTGTCGCTGACGATGGCCTTCGCCTTCTGCGTCGCCCCCACCCTCACCATCATGGCATCCAGCGGCCCGTCGAAGTCCACGCGGCTGTCCGAATCAATGTCGAATGGAGCCAGCGGATAGAATGGCAACATATACTTTATCTGTCCGTCAATAACCTTCACGCGTCCCTTCAAGGCGATGTCGGAGCCCACGGAATAGTCCAGATGCAGGTCTCCGCAGGCCCCGGCCTTGACATAGCTGTCTTTGCCGAGACTGCAGGTCAGGCGGGTCTGAGGCAGGACACTGACGTCCCCGTCCAGCCTGAGGCTGTCCACGGGCCCGAGAAGCCGCAGCGAGAGCGCCACCTCGGCGTTGCCGTCCACCGGAATACTGTCGTTGCCGGTCAGAGACAGGGGAACGAAGCGTCCGCTCTCCAGAGCAAGGTCGATGTCCATCCTGCGCAGGTCCACGCGGCCGCCCAGAGAGGCCGTTGTGCCTTCGAGGCCCGTTATGCGCGTGCTGTCCACAAGCACGGCCATATCCCTGAAATGAATCGGAGCGTCCGAGATGCCGAGGGAGGCGCCGAGAGGGTCATAGCGCACCCGCAGGCCCGAGGGTTCGATTTCCGCCGAGAGAGCGAGCGAATCCAGCGGTCCGCACAGGCGTGCGCGAGCCGCCACCTCCCCTTCCAGCCCCAGTCCCTGCACGGGAATGAGGGCGCAGAGAGTCGCCGCCGGGAAGCGGTCGGTCGATGCACGGAGGTCGTACTTGTCGCCCTCGAGAGGCTTCAGGCAGAAGACGACCTTCCTGTCCCCGAACTTCTGCGAGGCGTACTCGAGGCCGTCGAGGCAAATCGTCCCGTCGGCGGCAAGAGAGCCGTCATAGAGGGCCGTCACATCGACTCCAACTGCCGCGCCGATGCCTTTGACACCCATTATGCTGTCACGCACCTCGCAGGCGGCATGCAGGGCCATCTGCGAGCGGTCGACGCCCAGATATCCGTGCGCAGTGGCTTCTATTGCCGGTATCCCAAGTTGCGAAGGGATGCGCGCGAGGAGGTCGCAGTCCAGTTTCCCGCCGCTCACGCTTTCTTCGAGATGAGAGCGCAGCAGGTCCGAGCGAAGGGAGTCCTTGCGCGCTCCGAACACGGATATGTCGGCGACAAAGCCTCTGTCTTCGCACTTGGAAGCATCCAGTCTGAGGCTGTCAAAGCCCACACCAAGGCTCTCCAGCAAGCTCTGCGCGGGATTTTCCAGCTGCGCTGTCACGCAGAGCTCGCAGAGGGGCAGCGCGCTTGTCAGCGCATCGATGTCGAGGTCCTTTATCTCCTTCGGGAGGGCGGCTGGAATGTCCTTCAAGTCAGGCAGAAGATCTGTCAGGTGCCCCTGCGCCGATGCGCGGACGCCGAGCCCGGGAGCCGACACTGAAGCCGATGTCCGCTCACGGGAAATCGAGGCGTCAAGGCCCAGAGTTGCCATTTCCAAGCGGAGGTTGTCTTTGCGAAGGGCGAGGTCACCCAGAGCGATTTTCGCGTCCAGACACGGCCGTGAGGAGGTGATTCGCGATGCGCTGAAGGCTATGCTGCCCGCTCCGCAGGCGTACAGCGGGGCACAGGCTCGAAGGGAATCGCAAGAGGGAGGCGGAGCGGACGACCAGCTGAGGGTGGTTGATACCGTACCCGCGGCCACGCCGCCCTCAAGGCTCAGGTCAAACTCCGTATCCGCGAGCCTGCCGCCGCTGAAATAAGCGTTCGGAAGCTTGCCGAGCGCCTTTATCCGCGCCGATTCCGGACTTATGCCGTGGCCGGACACATCGAGGCTGCCGCTCGCTCCCGCCTCGAAGGGAAGAGTGAAGAAATCTCCGGCTCTCGCCTCGTCAAGGGTCAGGCGGAGGTCATAGTCCGCGGACCCCGTCACATCGTTCAGGTCCAACGCCGCACGACCTTCGAGGCTCGCTCCCGCGCTCTGCACAGAAAGGCTCGGCACGTCGATGAGACGGCCGTCCATTCCGCCGCGGGCACGCAGGGAGCGAAGCGCGTAGCAGCCGCCGCCGGCCATCACCGATGCATCGTCAATCAGCAGAGTGTCAGCAATATAGCGCATATTTGCAATATCCAGAGCGCCTTTCAGGAAAGCCGACTCCACTCTCACGTCCAGATTGCACTGGGGCATAGCGTAACGCACCCTCTCGAGCCTTAGGCTCTCTATGCGCCCCTGCCAGTCGAAGGGCTTGCGTGAGAGGGTGTCTTCCGCCTCGGAGGGCGAAGTGCCGAGGGTGATGTCGGCGTCACGCAGCAGCAGGCTGTTGAGCATAGTGAATCTGCCGACCAGAGAGGTGGAATCGGAGCGTATGCTCATATATCCGATGCCGCCCTTGAGGGAAAGGTCCCCAAGAAGGGACTTACCGTCCACGACAACACCCTGCAGCCTCACCTCCCGCACCTGCACTACGGAGTCCAGAAGGCTCCTGAGGCTGACATTGACGATAAATTCATCCGCTCGCAGAAGAGTGTCGCGCTCCGCATCCACAAGATGCAGGTCCCGCAGTGAAATGTCCAGCAGATTCTTTATCCGCACGCTTCCTATCCCCGCATCGTACCCTGTCCGGTCACAGAGTATCCGAGCTGCCTTGTCCGCCGCCGCCTGCTGCACAGAAGGGACCCTGAGCAGAAGGACCAGCACGAGCGGCAGGAGCAGCACGGCAAGCACAAGGCACAGCGCCCGGCGTAATATGCGGAGCGCCACTCTGGAGCCTTTCTTTCGTGCTTTATCGGACATATATTCTTCAAATATAATATTTTTGCAGAAAAAAAAGATATAACTTTGTCCGGCAAAAAGGCCAATCATTATAAATATGCCCAGCAAAAGACTTCTTATCCCCCTTCTGTGCGCCGTAGCGGCGACACTTTCATCTTGCACGGACCCCCGCCCCTCAAGCTCGCTCCGGGCCCCTTCCTGTCCGCTCATCACCATCGACCCCTACACAAGCATCTGGTCCCCCGCAGACAAGCTCACGGACGCCACGACGGAGCACTGGACCGGCAAGGCGTATCCGCTGCTTGGCATTCTGACCGTGGACGGGGTGGACTACAGGTTCCTCGGGAAGGAGAAGGAGAAGGAATTCCGGGCCGTGGCCGCAGGCGGGCGCGAGCACAACTGGGACGGCGAGTATTCCACGGACGGCGGCCGCAGCTGGACTGCGGGCAAAGGCGCTTTCGGACCGGTCGGACGCAAGCCTATGACAGGCACGTGGATCAATTCCGAAGACATCTGCGCCCGGCGCACAGTCAACATCCCTGACGACCTCTCGGAAGCCAGCCTCTGCGTCACCACCATAGGCGAAGCCGACTTCTATGCCAACGGCATCAAGGTGGTCTCCACCTCGGGCAGGCAGGAGATTGAATATTTCCCCATTCCCGCCGAGGCCCTCGCGAAGGCGCACGAGGCAGGAGGCTCACTTCTGCTCGAAGGCCGCAGCAGGATGAAGGGCAAGGACGTGTTCATCGACATGGGTGTGTATCGGGAGATTGTCCACAAGGAGCGTTATCCGCTGGCGGCGGAGCAGAGAAGCGGGCAAGTGCTGCCGATGAACACGGTCTATGAGTTCACCTGCGGAGAGGTGGCGCTCGAGCTGACTTTCACCGCCCCCATGTTTCTCGATGACCTCGACCTGCTGTCCAGACCCGTGAACTACATCAGCTACAGGGTGAGGTCGCTGGACGGCGCGGCGCACGAGGTCGGCATACGCTTCGAAGCAGGACGCGAGGTCGCCCTGGACTATGCCAGCGACGAATTGTCGGAAGCGGACACGTTCAGCCGTGGCGGCCTGCTCTACGCCAGGACCGCCTGCACCGACCAGACCCCCCTGTGGAAGAGCGGCGACAACGTGCGCATAGACTGGGGCGCATTCTATCTTGCGACAGCAGACAAGGCCTCCTGCGCGGCAGAGGCGTCCGAGGACGGAGACATAGCCGTCACGAGCGCTCTCGGGAAAGTGAAATCCGCCCGCGGAATGTTGATGGCCGGCTATGACGACGTGTATTCCATCCAATACTTCGGGCAGAATCTGCGTCCCTGGTGGAACAGGGACGGGGACGGCAGCATCGAGGAGCAGTTCGAGGCGGCAGCGCGGGAGTACAAGACCCTGATGAGGAAGGCGGCCGCGTTCGACAAAGACCTTATGGAACGCTCCGCGCGGAAGGGAGGGCAGAAATATGCCGAAATCTGCGCCCTCGCCTACAGGCAGGCGGTCAGCGCGCACAAACTGGTGGAGTCTCCCGAAGGGGATCTGTTGTGGCTCAGCAAAGAGAACAACTCCAACGGCTCGATTAACACGGTGGACGTCACCTACCCTTCCACTCCCCTGTTCTTCCTCTACAACACGGACCTTGTGAAGGGAATGATGAACGGCATCTTCCACTACAGCGAGAGCGGCCGCTGGACAAAGCCTTTCCCGGCCCACGACATCGGCACATACCCGCTCGCGAACGGCCAGACCTACGGAGGCGACATGCCCGTGGAGGAAGCCGGCAATATGCTGATTCTCTCGGCCGCAGTGTGCAAATATGACGGCAATGCAGACTATGCCGCCAAGCACTGGCAGACCCTTACCGCCTGGGTGGAATATCTCTCCGAATTCGGTCTCGACCCCGAAGACCAGCTCTGCACGGACGACTTCGCCGGCCGCTTCGCGCACAATGTAAATCTCTCTGTAAAGGCCATTCTGGGCATCGCCTCCTACGGGCAGATGGCCGGCCTGCTGGGAGATGCGAAAGCCTCCGGGAAATACCTCTCCAAGGCCCGCGAGATGGCTCTGGAGTGGGAGCGGATGGCCTCCGACGGGGACCACTACCGCCTCTGCTTCGACCAGAGCGGCACCTGGAGCCAGAAGTACAATCTGCTGTGGGACACTCTTCTGGAGCTGAAGGTCTTCCCCGAAGGAATAATGCAGAAGGAAATCCCCTACTACCTGACGAAACTCAATGAGTGGGGCCTGCCTCTGGACAGCCGCAAGGACTACACAAAGACAGACTGGATAGTGTGGACCGCATCGATGGGAACGCGCGAGCAGTTCGAGACCCTTGTGGACCTTGTGTGGAAATACTACAACGAGACCGGGGACCGTATCCCTATGGGCGACTGGGTCAACACCCTCGACACCGGCCACCCTGCGTTCAAGGCCCGCTCCGTGGTGGGCGGAGTGTTCGCCAAACTGCTCTGAAGCCGCAGCAGCAGAGAGTTACATCAATTTGCGATAGTGCACGCGGGTGGGCTCCGTCTTCCCGAGACGGCGGATTTTGTCCTGCTCGTAGTCTGAGTAGCCGCCTTCGTAGAAGAAGACGTTCGAGTCACCTTCGAATGCGAGGATATGCGTGCAAATGCGGTCGAGGAACCAGCGGTCGTGGCTGATGACCACGGCGCAGCCCGCGAAGTTCTCCAGGCCCTCCTCGATTGCGCGCATCGTATTCACGTCCATATCGTTGGTGGGCTCGTCCAGAAGCAGCACATTGCCTTCCTGAAGCAGGGCCAGCGCCAGCTGAAGCCGGTTGCGCTCACCGCCCGAGAGCACGCGGCAGAATTTCTCCTGGTCGGCGCCGCTGAAGTTGAAGCGGGACAGATATGCGCGTGCGTTGATGCTGCGCCCGCCCATTCTGAGCACATCGTTGCCGCCGGAAATCACCTCATACACACTCTTGTCGGGGTCTATCGTGCTGTGCTGCTGGTCCACATACGATATTTTCACGGTGTCCCCCACCTCGAAAGTGCCGCCGTCGGGCCGCTCAAGACCCATAATCAAGCGGAAGAGGGTTGTCTTGCCGGCACCGTTGGGACCTATCACGCCGACTATGCCGTTGCGGGGCAGCACGAAATTGAGGTCGTCGTAGAGCAGCTTGTCTCCGAATGCCTTGGACACGTGCGAGGCCTCGATGACCTTCTGCCCGAGGCGGGGGCCGTTGGGGATGAATATCTCTAGCTTCTCCTCCTTCTCCTTGACGTCCTGATTGAGCATTGCATCGTATGCATTCAGACGGGCCTTGCCCTTGGCCTGACGGGCTTTGGGGGCCATATGTATCCATTCAAGCTCGCGTTCCAGAGTCTTGCGGCGCTTCGAGGCCGTCTTCTCCTCCTGTGCAAGGCGCGCGGACTTCTGCTCCAGCCAGCCGGAATAATTCCCCTTCCAGGGGATGCCTTCGCCGCGGTCCAGTTCCAGAATCCAGCCGGCCACGTTGTCGAGGAAATAGCGGTCGTGGGTTACGGCGATGACGGTGCCCTTGTACTGCTGCAGATGCTGCTCGAGCCAGTCTATGGACTCGGCATCCAGGTGGTTCGTGGGCTCGTCCAGAAGCAGCACGTCCGGCTCCTGAAGCAGCAGGCGGCACAGAG